>Ga0164304_10000014_pt1 | contig 119868 bp, 96 predicted proteins | sample Whisoiple_217_MG_FD_110216 | JGI IMG/M metagenome (GOLD analysis project Ga0164304, IMG submission 110216) | Soil microbial communities amended with pyrogenic organic matter from upstate New York, USA - Whitman soil sample_217_MG | ecosystem: Environmental > Terrestrial > Soil > Agricultural...
TCACCGCCCGCTTCCCCAAGCACATTCACGCCGTGACGGCCGCCGGCTTCGTCCTCAAGTTGGCCCTCTTCATTTTTGTCCACACCTTAACCCAAGTCGGATGCTAGTCCGCAACTTGGGTTAAGTAGTGAATGTTATAAAATATGTTGGTAGCAATTTACGCACGGGTGCCAACCCGAGACAAAGGCCAGTCTATCGACAACCAACTGCCCGACCTTCTGCGCTTCGACGAGACACGCAGCTGGACTATTTATAACGAGTACTCTGATGAGGAATCAGCCGGTACCTCCAACCGGGCCTCGTTTGAGCAACTCTTCACTGATGCCCACTAATGCAAGTTTGACCGGGTACTATTCTAAAAGTCTTTACCGCTTCAGTAGGTAAAGCGTCTTGCCCACTCAGTACCTGAATTATCTTGAGCGATGGGGCTGGGCTAAAAATTATTTAAGGAGCATTATCTGGACTCGGCCTACCACCTAATTTGCCACCCCAAAATAAAAAAGGCCCTCAGCGTGCTGCTGAGGGCCTTTTATGTGGTCGCATAGGGCCCCGAAATCACATGGTCAGCTAGACGAAGATAGGCTAGAATAGCCTTCTACTATCTTCCTAAGCTAGTTAGAGAATCGGCAGTCGGCTAGCTTTATGGTTCTTGATATGCAAGAGAGTAGCTAAAGGTCCCCCATAAGGTCCCCTACAACAAGCCTTCACAAATTTCAGTCAACCCTACGATAATAATGAAACAGATATTCTAGCAGTAATGTGACGCAATAATATACCCAGGTCGAAGTTGTTAAATGAGCGAATCATTAAGGTTTTTGGATTCTCGGATTTTCATGCAACGCTTATTCATCATTTGCAAGCAGTTGGTGGAAAAAAAATTAAAAATTTTTCTATATGGCTTGCAAAAGTATATTTACACCAGATATTTGCCCGGAATGTGAATAAACACTGTTTTTTATGAACATTTGACTTTTACAGCCTTCAACATTTCTTAAAACAGCTTTGCTGGCAAAGCATACTTCAATGGTTAGCTCTACCATATCCATTTTTCTATGATGGCCCGCTCCATCTATGGTGTTGTCTTATTGACTTTCGTGTTAACGTTCCTGGGTTGTAAGTCGGATGCCGATAAACAGCCGCTGAGTTCTATCGATGGCTTGACGTCTGAAGTAGGTGTTGAAAAAACAGTTCCTCCTTTTGTCTTACGTGTAGACCCTCTTGTCGGAATAGGCACAGGCCAAGCGACTGGCTCAAGATCATTATCTGAACAGAAAACGGTAGTGTTCCGACTAAAGCTGGCGGGGGCAACGCCTGGGGCAGCATTGCCTGCGTTGCTCTTACAAGCTGCACCAACAGGGTGGACACCTGATCAGGTACAAATAGCCTTGCTGTACCATATGGAAGCTGCCGCCGTCTTGCGGGTCGGCAACCAAACGATTCGCCCGGTACACGCAAGTGCTGAGATAGGGATGGCAAATGACAAGCAGCTTACAGTTGTATTTGTATTTCCGATTTCACCAGCTAAGCTGCTTGATAAAGAAGAAACGGTATTTGAGCTTTCTGATGCTTTCTTTCTACCCCTGCCAGAAACCTTTCGGTTTAATCAAACAGACTTGAAGAGAGCATTCCAACAGACGCAAGGAATTCTAAACTAGATATGCATTTCCACCCAACGACCCGCCGGCGTATCGCCATCTTTTTGCTCGGGCAGACAGTATTTAATCTAGTTAATCCAGCAGTTAGCTATGCCTTAACAGGTGGCCCTGCCCAGCCGGAGTTTTCCTCCTTTGAACCGGTTTCGACCAGTAAAATGGTGGACGAGTTCAGCGGGGACTTTTCTTATAACCTGCCTGTACTAAATGTACCCGGACCCAACGGGAGTGATTATCCGCTGAGCTTGTCTTACCACAGCGGTACAACACCGGAGGAAGAAGCCTCCTGGGTGGGCTACGGCTGGACGCTAAATGCAGGTGCAATTTCCCGTAATACCAGGGGGTTCCCGGATGATTTTCACGACCAAAATGTCACCTTTTGGAACAAAGCCCCCCGTAACTGGACGGTGACGACGGGCACCGGCTTTGGGGTTGAACTTTTTGGTTTAGATGTGGGAGTCAATGCTTCCCTGCGCTATAACAATTACATGGGATTCGGCTACAATGCCGGACTTGGCATTCCCCTGGGGAAAGGAGTGGTAAGCCTTGGATACAACGTTTCCGATGGCGAAGGCAGTTTTTCTTTAAGTGTTAGCCCCGGAGCCTTGCTGTCGCAAAACGACGGACTGCAAAAGGAAGCCGCCGCTAAGACCGTCGAGCGGTATGGCAAAGCACCTGGAAAGTTGCCCAGCACCCGGTTAGGACGGACGACGTTGCTGGGAGGCAACCACGCGCCATTGAGTTTTGCCGAAGCAGTACGCCCCACCCACGTCTCGAGCTATCGCGGACAAGCTTATAACATCAGCGTTGGCCTACAAGGCATCCCGGCTTGGGTGCCCATTGGCGGAACCCTTAACTTGACTGGTAGCTACAGCTTTCAAGAGAACGAGTCAAGTCATACGACGAAAGCTGTCGGCTATATGTACAGTGCTGATAATAACGGCAATCTGCAACAAGACTACGTATCGGACTATTATGTCGAAAAAGAAACACCGTACAATAAGCGGGACCTATTCTTAGGTGTGCCCTTTAATAACGCAGACAACTTTGCGGTCAGTGGCGAAGGAATAGGGGGAGGGTTCCGTCTATATCACAAAAAGGTAGGCGAATTCCGCCCAAACAAGACCAGCAGTAAGACGTTAATTTTCAACATTGCTGGAGAATCGGCCGTAGGCACCACCTTTGGAATAGGGGGCGATGTTGGAGCCGGCGAGCAAACATTGGACGAGAAGGCTTGGGATGGCGACTGGGATGATTATGAATTTTCCAATCCACTTGATCCTGCTAATGAGGTAAACAACCAAAATGAGGAAGTTTTTTTTCGTTTTGCCAATGATTTAGGAGGTACTAGGCAGCCCGTAGCGACTCAATCTGATGACCCCGTAAGTGCAACCCTAGATGCCAGTTACCGGCTTAGCTACCCGGCTCGGCGGACCAACTTGGTTAATGAGCGCAATTATTCAGCGAAAGGCGGACGTTCCTCCTACATCGATTACCACACGATTCCGGTCGTTAATGCCGCCAGTAATAATTCCGTTGCAGCCTCCCTACATCCGGCTGCTTTTTCGCATCGCCCCGATTTGAGTTCTCTCAAAAATGGACTAGGTGGTAGCCCGGGTGCCATATATGAAATGGCCGTTTATCCGGCCAATGGGGGGGAGTATATCTATGGCTATCCCGTGCTTAGCCGGCAGGAAAAAAACCTGCAGTATGGCATGCAGGGCGAAGAAGTGCAGGCGCCAGGCGGCTATTTGGTTAAAACCAGTAAAGGGGACGCTGCGCTTCCTGTAAAAGCCGGAGAAGACCGTCCAGGGGCTTACGCCAACACGTTTTTACTTACGGAGACCCGCACGGCCGATTACGTTGACCGCGGACTCGACGGGCCCACTCCCGACGACTTTGGCGGGTATACCAAATTCGCTTATCAAAAGCTTTGGGGCGGCACTGGCTCAAGCGCCCAGTGGTACAACTGGCGCGTCCCTTATAATGGGCTGTTATACCAGCGGAACTCCCTGTCTGACCCCCTCGATGATATGGGGACTGTTGCCAGTGGGCAAAAGGAAATTGTGTACCTGCAGTATGTACAGACCAAGACCCACACGGCCATATTTACCCTGAACAGCGGCAGCCAGATCCGGGTCGATGGCATCGACGCCGGGGTCGATAACGAAGCCAATGGTGGAGGACCGAGGGCGAATTTTGAGAATTTCCGGGGAGGAAAAACCCTGAAATACCTCAAAAGGATTGATTTGTACGCTAACTCCGATCTTGTTTATCCGCAGAACATACCAACGCCGATCGGAGGAGCAAAGCCCATAAAATCCGTCCTGTTTGAATACAGCAATGAGCTTTGCCAGCAGCTGCCCAATGCGGTAGCCCAGGGCTCAAGCGGCACCACTGGCAAGTTGACCTTGCGCCGGATGTGGTTTGAATACCAAGGTATCACTCCGGAAAAAATTAGTCCCTATACTTTTAGCTATGCATACCCCGTGCAGGGGGTGACGGCCAACTACCCGGCCAAATACGTAACTGGCCCGGAGAGCGTGACAGGCGGGTATAATTTCACCGCCGGGGCGCAGAACCCGGTATACCGCCCTTCGAACCTTGATGCCTGGGGCTATTACCAAGCAGATGGAGTGGAGCGTTCTGCTAATCTCCAGCCGTGGTTAAATCAGGGTACTCCTGTGCCCGACTTTGATCCAGCGGCGTGGCAGCTCAAGGTTATTACGCTACCAACTGGAGGCCAAATACATGTGCAGTACGAGCAGGACGATTACGCGTATGTACAGGACCGGCCGGTACATGTCATGGCAAGCTTGTTACGCCCTGATTTAGAAGGTGAGGGCACCTCGCTTTTATCCGTTTTCCGCCTTGATATGGAAAAGCTAGGTCTGGATGACCAACCTAGCCTATTAGCCACGAAGAAGGCCATTGAGGACTACTATATTAACGGGGGTAAAAAAATTTACTTTAAATTCTTGTACCGGCTCGCGGGCGATATTCCTTCAACAAACCCGCCCAGGTTAGATCTTCCTGTGCCGACCAGTTGTAATAGCGACTTTGTCTCGGGGTATGTTTCCCTGACGGGGGTAGACGTGGTTGGCAATTCTATTCAATTGAGGTTGCGAACGACAGTAGGAGAGAAGTACATGTTACCAGGGGAAGTTTGCGACTTGTTTGTCAAAACACAACGGGCAGGTAAGCTGAGCCCCGCAGGGGACTGCAACCCGGTCGTAAACGGGGCGGGCCAATCCGAACGTACCGGGGAGCAAATTGTCCGGCAGATGGTGAGTTGGTGGCGAACGGTATGGAGTCCCGATTCGCGGTGCAAGCAGATTAACCCGGAGTTGTCTTATTTCCGCATACCCTTGGTAAAAGCCAAAAAGGGTGGGGGGCTGCGGGTAAAACGGCTGCTAACCTACGACCGGGGGATGGACGGCAAATCCGTGCTCTATGGCAACGAGTACATCTACAAAATGCTAGACCCTGTCACCGGCAATGCTATCAGCAGTGGGGTTGCGACGACTGAGCCCGCCAGCTTGCGGGAGGAGAACCCTTTGGTGGAGTACATGGCCCGCGGCAACCAAACGCTGCTTTCCAAGGCGATTTACGGGATTGATCGAAAACAGAGCGAAGGGCCATTGGGCGAAAGCATCCTGCCGGCCCCTTCCGTCGGCTATGCCCGCGTAGTTACCCGCAACATCCACAGTGGACGAAGCGCGCCGGGTTATTCCGTTACCGAATATGCCACGGCCCGGCAGTATCCAGTTCAGGTTAAAGCTACCGATTTGCAAAAACGCCGGGTATACATCCCTTTCTACGGTCTGCTGTACACGGACCTGACCAATGATGAATGGGCAACGCAAGGGTTTAGCTTCGTGCTGAACAACATGCACGGGCAAATGCTACGGCAGGCCACCTATCCTGGCACCTACGTGTCCGAAAAGTACGAGTTAACAGCTCGGCCAACCAGCGAACAAGTTCTTTCTTACTACGAGCCACGGCGCCTTAATCAGGACGGTAACACCCCGTTCCAAACTCCGGTCGGAGTGGTAAGCGAGCGAGGAGGAGAGCCAGCGTATACGTTTCCCGGCCGGGAGGTGGACCTCACGATTGCGCAAAAAGCCGTGCAAGACCGCATGCTGGACATTAACCTGGAAATCGATACGGACGCGGCCGTGCTTTTTGGTATTATGCTGCCTTTTGCGACCGTTTTCCCAACGGTTTCGCGGACGGAGGCAGACTTCTACACCCATACGACATCAAAAGTGATACGGTATCCGGCCATTGTCAAGCGAGTCGTTACCCAGCAAGATGGCATTACCCACACTACGGATAACGTCGCATTTGATAAGTTCTCGGGCGAGCCCGTTATAACCAAGGTGAACGATGAGTTCAAGGGAGGATACCTTACCGAGTCGGTGATGGCTTCTTGGGTACATCCAGAATTCGGCCAGCGTGCCTCGAACGAACGCAACGGGATGGTCAGCGGTACAGTCAAAAGCAAGGGCACCGACACATGGCTTGACTTGGGTACGGGCTGCAGCAGCTTGGCTTCAATCACGAAAGGCAGTCTGCTGGAGGTCGTGCCAACCACAGGTCCCGAGCCCCGCCCCATAATCCTGTACTTAGCAGACGAACCCAGTTTTGCAACCGGTTTGGTGCCGGTGCACCTCGTAAACATTCCCATGTCAACATCGGTGGTGGGCGCTAGCAATAACACACCGGTTAAAGTCCGGGTGCGTCGAAGTGGCCAACGCAACCAGCTGACGGCTTCCGCAGGGACGACCACGTACCACAACGCTTCGCTGGCTGCGCTAAACCTGCCACCAATGCCCTCGCCCCGGTACGGGCCAACAAACTTTGCTAACGATATCAATGCTTGGTTGGCCAGCGTGCCGGTTGGTGCGACACAGGCGCAAACAGCCACCACAGTTCTGCCCGGTACTTATGCGGGGATGAACATCATGGCCTTTTCGAACAAGCTACAAGGGCTGGCCGGCTGCAGTAGTATTGACCCGGCCAATGCGACGATCAGCCAAATTACGTTGGTGCGGCAAGTGAAGGGCAATAGCCTGCACATTGTGATCAAGTCCTTCCAGATAAGCTGCGGCGGGCAAACGCGGATTATTCAAAACTAGTCGCCCTTATTCTTTTCGCGGAAGCCATGAGTAAGATGAGAAGTCTGCTGATTCGGGTTGTGCTGTGCACTATACTGATAGGAATAACTGGTAAATCAAGGGCGCAGGATTGCGGGGTGGAGTTTTTTAAGGAAGATTTTGACCCTACTTCCTCTACGGCCGGTTGCGGAAACAACGCCAGCTGCTATGCTCGTTATCCGTTCGTGAGTGAAGTCTATACGCACACGAACGTAAGTAACCCTTCAAATTTTGGAGAAGGCAATTTTGCCATGCTCGAGGACTACACCTGTACCTCAGGAACCTTGAATACCGATGGCAAAGAATTCTGTGCTGCTGTACGGGTTCTATGCGTCAATTGTGGGGGATATAACCCGTCAGGCTCTCCATACTACATAACCAAATTATCGCCAACCGTCTGGCGCTACAGTTTTACGGTTCCCCCTGGCAAGCAGACAGTCACCTTGTCATTTAATATGAGGAACGTTGGCGGTGCAAGTGATTATTTTAATGTATGGTATGGTTTTACGGGAGTGGGGCCATCAACGCGTATGGTGCCTCCGCACCAGAGCACAACGGAATCAATAACAATAAACGTTTCCCCACTGGGCACAAACGCCGAAGCATACATCGAACTACACGATGCGACCAATGCAAACGCAGGCCCTTCCGGCAATCTCCCTACTGGTGCACAAATTGGAAGAATTGCTTTAGATAATATCAGGTTGAGTTATACCAACGCCGGACCGGGGGATAGTTCGCCTTCAGTTTGCGGATTTGGCGAAAGGGAAATCCCGGGCCCTGGGACAGGGCTTTACAACTGGTACGCCGCGGACGGTACCACACGATTAACACCGCCCCTGAGTCCTGTCAACACCCTTATTGCAAACATCACCCAAAAGCGCACCGAGTTCAAGGTTACGACGACCGATCCAACATCCGGCTGCGAATCCGGTCAAAGCACCGTGACGGTAAACGTTGATGGAGTAACCGTCTTCACAGATGATTTCAACAATACTGCCGCGATTACGGGGTATCCGCAGGACTGCTACTGCGGAAGTAACTTTGTTATCCCGCGTAGCGATATGAATTTCACTACGGATTACGAGCCAGTAATTGTTCGGTTTTGGCCTTGTAGAAGCCCATTCGGTCCCAACTGTTCGCAAGGGCTACCCGGAGCAATTCAGCCTGGACGTCTAACGGTAGCTTACGACCCTTACTCCTATAATCCAGGGTGGTGGCGGTGGCCGGAGGATATCACAACTCCCCTTAACCCTTCTCAGCCAAATCCCCCAGTAAACAGGTTTCTAATTGTAGATTCTAAAGTTGACCCAAATTTGCTTTCAACTTCACACAGGTACAAGGTATGGAGCCGTAATGTGCCCGTCAGGGCAGGATTTAGCTATCAGGTGCGATTCAAGATGATGAACGCATTGCCTAGTGGAAACCAACCAGACCCCGCAACCCCAGTTGTTTCAATTGGTACTTTCAACGGTACTAACGAAATACTTGCAGGACTAGTAGAGCGTGATACAAATAGGCCAAAGGTAAAACACACTATTGTCAAAGGAGCGGCATGGACGGAGCTAACTTATTGGGTTACTGCCCCAGCTTCCGTTCCCGCTAACGGCGAATTGCCTTTAACAATATCGACCTTCAATGATTACAATGTGCCGAATCCAGGCGATGGACGGGACTTTCTAATTGACGACATACAACTTGTTGAGTTTTCATCGCTTAGCATCCCGGTCGTAAGCAATGCCACGCAGTGTGACCCTGGCCCGGTGACCCTGACCGCCCCCGCGCCTGGTGCCTATCACTGGTTTACTGACCGGGCCATGACCACTCCGGTGTCACCGGTAAATCAGGGCAACTCGATAACCGTGAGTACCACTCAGCCGGGAACCACAAGCTTCTTCGTGCAAAACCGCATTGTCCCGACCTGCCCTTCGCCGGTAAAGGAAGTTAAAGTAAGGGTTTACAACGCCATCGCCGCCTTTACAGTTGATCCGCAGCCGGGCACCGGCGCCCCCATAGCGCCAAACTATACCGTAACGTTCACTGCCACCCCTGGAACGGGAAGCAGCACGACTTATACCTGGTACTGGGGTGATCAATCCGCCCCTGAAACAACCAATCAGAATGTAATTGAGCACAAGTTCAAAAAACCAGGGGATTACGCGGTGAAAGTTGTGGTTGAGGAAGTCTATACCGATGGTGGATTTGACCAAACAACATGCCAGAGGGAGAGCGCTGTTACTGTTGTGAGCGTGTTCCGGCCGCTCTGCGAACTTGTTCTACCAATTGGCGGCTCGTTCCAAAAAGACAACCTGACCGGTGCTACTACTTACGGTTTTACCGGCGCTCAGGCGTGTATCCCTTCCTCTGCTTTCGAGTGCCTCAGCGAACGCGGTGCTGTTTTTAATGGCGTAGTATCTTTCACGGCCACGGCTTTTGCGGACTCGCTTGTAACAGATGATTCCGACTACGCCACTGCCGCTAATCCCTTCTTAGGAGCCCAGCGGCGTATGCAACCTTACGCAAGCTATAGTTTCGTGGCACCACTGGCGAGCGGGCGCCCGAACTACGAAGCAGGTACATTCGCCATGCCAGCATTTAACTGGCAAACCAGTGCTCGGGCGCGTCCCCCAGCGTGGATTGCCTCCTCCATCGCCACCCGGCTGTCTCCCGACGGGCAGCCGCTACAGGAACGAGATGCTTTGGGGGTCAACAGCACCGCTAAGTTTGGTTACGGGGGAAGGGTTCTGACCGGTACCGGAGCGGCTACTGCCGCAACGGCCCATGCCGTGCCTTACCTCCAGGCGCAAAATGCCGAGTATGCCACCGTACAATTCGAGAGCTTTGAGAATGTATGCATATCCTGTACCGGGAACGGCCCTAAGTTCGGCGACGACGCGTTTCCCCTGCTCGCCTCTGAAATCGTAGTTGAGGCGCTTGCATCTTCCTCGACGGCGAAGGCGCATACTGGCAGCAAGGCCGGCCGGTTGGTATTCAACGGAAACCTAGCGCAGTTAACACTTAAGACTCTGCCGGTCACTGCTCAATTACGGCAGGTGGGGGTAAGTGTTAAAGTATGGGTCCTGACCGAAGCCATCACCCTGAATGATACCGGCACTAAGGTGTGGATGGAAAGCGCTGATACACCTGGGTTGTCCCTCAGTGATGCCCCCCTGCGGCTTGTGTCCCAAACTGGCGAGTGGGCCCTGTTCGAGGCCCTGGTGCCGCTTTCGTCGCCGTTAATCGCGCCCAACGCCCGCGTCATTCCGCACCTACAATTCGGGGGCGCGCCCGACGGCAGCGGTGGCGCCATGGTACTCCGAGTGGATGACGTGCGCGTGCAGCCACGCGATGCTCAAATGACGGCCTACGTGTACGATTCTTTTTCGCTACGCCTGCTTGCAAGCTTTGACGACCAGCATTTTGGTCTACTCTACCAATACAACAACGAAGGCAAACTGATTCGCAAACAAGTCGAGACGGAACGGGGGATTAAAACATTGCAGGAAACCTTCTACCATACACCGCAGGTGCCCCGCCCTTAGCGGACTCCCATCATGTTGAAATTTTCAGGCTTGTTGCTGGTCGTCGCGGCGGGGGGGCTGCTCTCAGCAGTCCCCGCCCCGGACTGTCGTTTGCAAATAACACAGGCGTACCATGCGCTAGCTGAGGCAACTGAGCCGGGGCAGGCGCGGGCCCTGCACTTGCGCTTTAACTCTGAGACTTTTTTCCTGGCACCGGGGAAAAACACGGAAAGTAGCACAAAAGCAACCGGCGATTTATTTGTAAAAGGACGTCAGCTTTACTACGAAACCCCCGACGTGCGGATGTGGCAGGATGGACGCTTCGTGAGCTCGGTGTTCAAGCGTCAACGCATCGTTTTGCTGACCCGGGTAAAACCAGAAGCGGGGAATGTGCAGCCGCTGCTACTGATGCGTGACTCGCTTATTAATAGTGCATCGGTACTTTCCTGTCGCGACGTAGTGGTGGCCGGGAAGGCACACCGGCAGGTGCAGCTAGGACTTTCCCCGCGGGTTAAAGCCCGTTTAGGGCTACGGAGACTTGATTTTCGCCTTACTGATAAGCCCATGCGGGTAGAGCAAGTAACTGCGACTTACATGCCCGGCAGAATTGCCCGTCGCATAATTCTAACCTTCGCAACGCAGGAATGGCTTTCTTCGGCCCCCCACCTGGTAAAGGATGCCAAGAGCCCTGTGCTGGATGCTCAAGACAAATTATTGCCAGCGTTTGCGGGCTACCAATTAATTGATCAAACTCAGGCCCCCGCGGCTTCTCGTCACCGGTAATATGGAGCAGTATCTTATACGCCTTGTTTACGACTTGCATCGGCGCCTTCAAGCGAAAGGGCGGCAAATAGGTTTGTGGACCCTTTGGAGCCTGATGGTGATGCTCTTGCCAATAAGGACCTACGCCCAGACTTCGTACCCCTACATCGCGACATCCTATTATGCTCCGCTCACGCCCGCAATGTGGGATGCTGGTACTGCAGAGACCCTGGTCGTCCCGCGGGTAAACGCATGTAGCCTGCTAAGTGGCGGGCGGGTATTTGTGCAATTAAGCAGCGGAGAGTCCCATGATACCGGCAAAACGCCTTTCTCCATCCCTCAGGTTTCGGTGCTAGTCACATTTAGCTCCAATAATGCCGGTGGGTTAACGCCCACTAATTATACCCGTACGCTCACCATTTCGAATGACAAGCCGGAAATGCAAGCCGTTTTGGATATTCCGGCTCGCTTTCTGCCTAGTCAAGCCGTGGCCTCGGCACAGCAAGGGTCTAATTTAACTGTTTGGGTACGCGTTAGAAGCCAAGGAACTCCTTCCGGAACGTTGCCGCCTAACCGGCAAATTATATTTCGTGTAGAGCCAGAATATTTTATTCATACTCTGCCCTTGCCTACTGCAGTCACTCCGACCGTAGCTGCTGGTAGCTTTGAGCAAACTCTAAGCTGGACTATACCCAATTCCAGCTGCAATACAGTTCGCAACTTTCAGATTCAACTACTGCACCGGCCATCGTCGGCCACGGCAGGCCAGACCCCAACAGATGCCGAGTGGGCTCAACAAGGACTCTTATTTGAAACGGGTAGTGGAAGCTTCTCCCATCGCTTGACGCTTTCCGAAGGCGAAGGAACCTATCACTGGCGTGTGCGGGCAGTGGGTAATCTGGACGGAGGAATTGCCAATCGCGCCAACTGGGGGCCGTGGTCACAAGGCAGTGCCCCATTCCAGGTGTTAGCGCCTAACCCCGGGCTCAACTGGATTTATAGCCGCACGTTTACCGAAGGGGGGCGAGTTGCCGAAAAACTGACAGTAGCCGACGGGCTGCAGCACGTACGGCAGGTGCAAACCCGCCTGGGAACGCCCGGGCAGAACCAAGCGCAAACAATTACAACCCAAATGGTGCAGGATTACGCCGGCCGTAATGCCGTCAGTAGCCTGCCCATCCCCGTGCCGGGTGACCGGGCCCTGGGCTATAAGAAGAAGTTGCTTATCCGCAACGTGGTGCCAGTGACATCATCTTCGGACACTTCCACCTATAATCCGGCGCACTTCGACAGTGATGTCGATGGGACTGTCTTCGAACCAGTTCCGGCCAAGGAGCGCGATTACTATACCTCCGAAACCCGTTCTAATAATGCCCGCGTACCCGACGCCGAAGGTTACCCTTTTACCCGAACTTCTTTTGCCAATGACGGGACTGATCGGGTCAGTGCACAGGGGGGCGTGGGGCAGGCCCTGCATTACCGGTCCAAGTACCAAGCGAACGGAACGCTTTCTACTCTGCCCCTGCGAACGGTTCGTACCGATTACACGGATGTGGCACCGGCCGAACTAATACGGGTCTTTGGCCCCGAGGCGCCTGAGGCGGACGGCACATATAAAATTATGACGACGGACCCCAACGGTGTCGTTTCAGTCACCTACCAGTCTAAAGAAGGACAAACCCTAGCCACGGCCCTCTCCCGAACGGGCGTGATTGACTCAACCTTGCTGGTGCCCTTGGCATCGGCAACGGACGATGAGTTTCGGGTCAGTAATCCCATTCGGGGACAAGGGCGCATTATTGGTAAGCCCTTGGTGCTAACCGAAGAAAAGCAAATTCAGCTGGACTATAGCATTACCCCCAGCACCATCGCTGCGTCTTGCCCGCAGTATTACTGTGCGACTTGTGATTATCAGGTAAAGCTGCGAATCATTAATACCAACCCCGCCCCGGGCTCCTCACCGGTGGTGTGGGAAACGACCTTGGTCGTGCCCTTTAGCCAAACCTGTTCGCCTAATGCCGTAGCCTTCACGGGAACCCAGCCGCCCGCACTCGCTGCTGGCACTTACCGGGTGGAGCGGGAACTCGTGCCCCTTAACTACTATCCGCTGCCCAGCAGCGCCGGCACGGTAACCCCGAGGTTACTTGCCGACCACTTGGCAGGGCTGCGTAGCTTCCTTACCGCCAGCACCTCGCAAGGGGATTGGGCTACCATTCAAGGGCATTTGCAAAATGCACGCATGGCCGAGTTGTATGTGTTTTTGGACGAGGCCGGGTACAGCCAGGGCACCGACAGCAATGGCCCGTACTACAGTGTGCCGATTAGTAATAGCGGCGCCTACCCCACGAATTGCGTGCGCGCATTTAAGATTCCCATTCTGTCGCTAAGCTGTGCGCCGCAGCTGACGGCGTCCAGTTACGAGCAGGAGCTGATTGATAAGTTGACGGCGTTGAACATTGCGTACCCTAATGCCACGCGGCAACCAGCAGACATTATTCCAGGGTTCACCCCGGGCATTGTAAACGCACTGATTGCTAATATGCTCGCGGCCGCGGGCACCAACCAAGTGCGCAAGGATCAAATCCGGAATTGTTGGGTTTCCCTGTTGAACCTACTGCCGAACAATGCCTACGGCCTCAGCGAAGGGTCGGACCGGCGGGTGTACAACTTGCTCGATGACTTTTTGAATTGCACCGGGGTGAGCATGACCACCCCAGTAGCGCTGGGCCCAGGCTCGACAGCGATTGACATTGCGCATGCAGATCAGCAGTTTTTGTATGATCCAGCCTCGCCGGCACACCAAGCATGTTTTGTGGGTGCGTATTCACGCTACCTAGCCGCCACCACCCCGACCAATTCAATTCCCCCTGCAGGGACTACTATTCAAACCGTTATCACGGCTTTCAATGCTCTCGCAACGCCCGATAAGATAACCTACTACAACAGCGTTTACAGTTGCATCCGCAACGCGCAAAGCAATCCAACGCCCCAGCCGGCAACGGTCACGACGCGGGCACTAGCCGAAGAGGGAAAAGTACAGGCCGAACTATTCTGTCGCAAGGCTTGCGATGCCCGGTGGGCCGAATTCCTCATTGCGGTTGTCGAGCAGCTCCACCGGACGAACACCTACGTCGAGGGGGACCGTTACCAATGGGCAACGGTCAACGGCCGGCTAACAATGACTCAATACCCGTTGACATCGACCCAACTCCGGGCCGTGGTAGATTCCTGCCAACTGTACTTCATGACGCAGGAGCTGGTAGATGCCTGTAAAAGCGGGAACTGTTCGTTGACGGTTGAGGAAATCCAGCAAAATGGTAACGTGGCGGGTTACCGGATTGGCACCGAGGCTGAGTTTCAGCGCATGCAACGGGCCATGTTTCACCGCATTGACCTGTACATTGATTTAACCGGCACCTCTTCTTGTCCAATTACGCCCCCGGACGAAGGCTTAGCGTTCGACAATAGCTTCCAGTCGGTGCCAAAATTGCCTGGTAATACCTATCAACGGGTCGGTTTGACCGACGCGGCTCGGTTACTGGTGCGCTACATGTCGGATGTACACAAAGGAGCTAATAGGCTGATGGGGCTGCCGAACCGCCCTGCTCCTTATTTTAATACAAATCCGGGATTCCATGAAATAAAACTTGATGCCTCGGCAGGGCTATCAAATGTCTTTGACTACAAAGGCCAAATTCCGCCGGGGGACCTGCCGATGCAATTGTTTGATCCTTTCGCAAACGCTTTATCTACTGTCCCCGCAAACTATTGGGTCCAAGTGCGAGACGACCGTAAAGTTTCGCCAACGCGCGATACGTACGGTCTGGCATTCAATCAAGCCACGGACTTCTTGCTGTTATGGAAAGGCGATGGCAGCTTAGATGTCTTCTGTCCAAGCGGTATTTGCCGGCCAGGAGCAACAAACACATCTACGGAAACAACTTCCAAAACCACCACCGGGTTCTCCGTAATTCATCAAGGAGGCTATAGTGACCTTATGAGCGCGTGCGCAAAGACGCACTACGTAATGCACTTGGAGGTACCCAATTCCAGTGGAAGTGGGTCCACTACGTTGCTGAAGAGCGATATCCACGAAATATTGGATGCGGTTTATTTGGCACCTGCGCCTCAACCACTGCCTGCAGGTATGGCAGACCCATTCAGCAGCGAGTTTGTTCAAGTTCGGGTTAGAAAAACGGACGGAACCGTCGTCGTGGCCAATGTGGTAGCAACAGCCTACAGCGCATCAGGCACTAATAACTGCTCCGTCGCTGTTGATCCAGGCTCGCGCATGGTGCTGTGGAAGTCCTTAGGGCGTTCTTGCGTGAGCAACAACCGCACCTACACCTTGTGCTACCGGTGGGCTGAACTTCCCGTCATCACGCCCCCCCAAGACGGCGTGTTTACCAATCAGCCTCTGTCCTGCGCCCAGCAGGCCGCCCGAGACGTGAGCGCTGCCTTGGCCCAGCAGATTGCAAACTGGGAGCAGGCCGAGCTTGCACAGTTGACTACGCAGTTTATGGACAAGTGCGTGGCCCTACAAAATCAACAAGAGACGTTTGGCTTTTCCTACGACCTGGGGTATTACCACTACACGCTGTACTATTACGACCGGGCCGGGAACCTGGTCAAAACCATTCCGCCAGCCGGCGTTATGCCCTTGTCGGCTTCGCAACTCTTGGCCGTTGATGTGGAAAACCGGGCAACATGGGCTACTCCAGTACATACCCTGCCAACGAGTTATACTTATAACAGCCTGCACCAATTGGTGAAACAACAGTCGCCGGACGGAGGACTTACCCAGTTTTATTACAACAGCAAAGGGCAATTGCGCTTCTCCCAGAATGCTAAGCAGGTACTGCTTGGCAGGTACTCTTACACACGCTACGATGCATTGGGGCGGGTAATTGAGGTGGGCGAAAGCAACCAGGATGTGGAAGTATCCAGTATCCTGACATCTTCAGCGGGGGCAAGCCAAGCACCGAGCAGCAGCGAAGTACCTGCAAGCTCTTCGTCCATTGATAGCGAATTGCCGACCGCAACGGAAGCGCCGGCCAGCGGGTCGGAAACCAAGGCCAATATTGCCCAAGAGCCGCAGTATAGCTACTCCTTAGTTCCCGTCCTGGCTCAAATCGAGGATCCATCCTTTCCGAGTCGGGTACCAACTTCGGGCCCGCCGCAGCGTTGGCAAATCACCCGCACATTTTATTCCCAAGCCGCGGCGGGTCTTTCCTACCTCGGTCAGACGAACCCCGCAAAGCCCCAGCGCAATTTGCAAAACCGGGTAAGTTATAGTGACGTCGACGTTGATGGCGACTATACGACAACGACCGACCGTAGTACGACCTATTACAGCTACGACCCCCATGGCAACGTTGAGTGGTTGGCGCAAGAGCAACCGGTATTGGGACGGAAATACGTGCGCTATGAGTACGATTTAGTAAGCAATAAAGTCCTTAAGGTGCTCTACCAAGAAGGGCAAACCGCCGACCAGTTCTACCACCGCTATACCTACGATGCCGATAACCGGCTAACGGAAGTATTTACTTCTGCCGATAACATCATCTGGGACCGGGATGCCCGTTATGAATACTATGCGCACGGGCCCTTGAAGCGCATGGAGCTAGGGGAGGACCAAGTACAGGGGGTAGACTATACCTACACCCTGCAGGGGTGGTTAAAAGGAATTAATCACCCCACAGTTGATCCCGGGGGAGATGGGGCCTCGGCGGCTAATACTGCGACCGCGGCTGATGCATTTGGAATGACCCTGGGCTATTTCCCTGAAGATTTCAAGTCGAATAGCAGTTTGTGGACCAGTAACAACAGCGCCTTGCGTGAGCCCCAGGCAACGGGCACGGCAAGTCGTGGATTGTACAACGGCAACATTGCAACCTGGACTTCGCACACCCGCAACGACTTAAGCTTACTCGGTACAGTCCCAACGCCTGAACCCACCGTTGCCGAGCAATACCGTTACGACCAACTAAATCGCTTAATCCGCAGCAACCACTATGAGCGGAATGGAACAGGTTTTGCACTTTCGGCTGACTACTTGACCAAGTACAGCTACGATCCCAACGGGAACTTGCTAACCTTGGACCGTAATGGCAGCTCAGCGATGGGGCAGCTGGCCATGGATAAGCTTGCTTACACCTATAAGCAGGGCAATAACCAATTGACCCGGGTAGATGATGCCATTGTACCAACTAATTCCGGGCTTTACCAAGATATCAAACCCGCAGTAACGCCAGTCAATGAAGACCAGTACCTCTACGATGCCATTGGCAATCTCGTGAAGAGCAAAGAGGACGGGGTCTCGCTTGTTGAGTGGAACGTTTACGGAAAGATTACACACATTAACATGCTCAAAAGCATGGGCCGTGCTTCGCAGAGCCGGGTCACGGACTTCCGTTATGATGCGGCAGGTAATCGTATCGCCAAAACAGTAGTTTTTGGCAATTTGAGCGGAACATATCAAACTCAAACCACCTTCTATGTCCGGGATGCGCAGGGTAATGTCTTGGCGACTTATGATCAAACGACTCTGACGGGCGGTACAGCAGGTGCTGTTACACTGCAGGAGCATTCTTTGTATGGCAGCAGCCGTCTAGGGGTGCGCCTACCTGGAGTATCAACCACACAAACTGCTGGTTATTTTACTCGTAGTATCGGCTTAAAGAAATACGAGCTAACAGACCATTTAGGGAACGTACGTGCCCTGGTCAGTGATATCAAGCTTCCTGAAAGCAACAGCACTTATAAGCCGGATTTGCTTGCATACTACAACTACTATCCCTTTGGCATGATGCAGCCCGGGCGGGCTAATCCGACCAATGGCACCTCGAATGGTGGCTACCGGTATGGGTTTAATGGGAAGGAGATGGATAACAATAGTGAGCTAGGGCTTGCTACTTATGATTATGGCTTCAGGATTTATAATCCTGGAATCGTAAAGTTTTTAAGTGAAGACCCACTTACGAAGGATTATCCAGAGCTTACCCCTTATCAGTTTGCAAGCAACAGACCAATAGATGGGATTGATTTGGATGGTAAGGAGTTCGTAAGAGCTCCCATTCCAAGTAACACAACGTTAATTGTTGTTCCTACCACTGCTGGCACGGCAGGTAGTTTTAAACCGGCTTATCAGAGTGTCATTGCAAACACTAATGTGGACGTTGTAAAAGCTAATAACTTACCTGATTTATACGACTATCTGTCAAGTGGTAGCAATCATACTTACGCAAGGGTGATTTTCATGGGGCATGGCACATATGGAGGTTCTGGTTTAGTAATGGGGGAAACCAAAGCTGGAGCACCTAACAGCAGAAGCTATTCATATAACTGGTTCAATAACAACGCGAAAGTTGGGTCAGGTACGTACAATGCAACATCGGCTCTAAGAGGCCTGGGTGAGTATATAGAAGCATCAGGCAAGATAATTATGCTAGGCTGCTTCACGGCCAGTGAGTTCCAGTATCCTGTGGATAAAGCGTTCAGTTACCCTGGCGCAGCGCAGAAAGGTAGAGAACTTTTGCAGTCAATGGCAGATGTTTCAGGAAGGAGTGTTATTGGCAATCGAGGCATCACTGGAATTGGTCCTAAGGTTTTAAGCGGTCAGCCATTAGGCGAGAATGATATAAGCCCTGGATTGCGTGCAGATGAGGTTCCTCTGAATAAGTCCGCGGGAATCTGGTCAGAGGCTCAACCATGCAATCCTGAAGGATATCGAACTTTACCCAATCTAAGGCTTGATAACAGCGGTAACCCATCTTTCACAAAGGAAGTACCTAAAGTAAAAAATGGAGCACGCGCAAAGAAGTAAATCGGCTCGTTTCATTAAGTTCGCTGCTATTCTAGCTTTGAGTTGCGCCTGTTCGCATGAGAAAATGGAATCAGCTAATACATTTGCAGAAATCAACAATGTTGTTGATGGAACTGGCAATTCAAAATACGTTTTGTCTAAGCACCATGATAAGCTTGAGATAAATGACCTTATAGACTCTGTAAAATTTACATATATAAAAAAAGAAAGTAATGAATATTTTTATTACTTTTCAAGAAGCAAAGCTGCCTGCTCAGATAGTGTGCGCTCAAAGTACTATATTCTGCAGTCGGATGGATCGTCCGTTGTAAGGTATTCGTTTAATGAAGTTAGAGCAAAGCGCGCTTTATACTTATTAGATGTGGTCAAGGGCGATACAATTGAACGGTATAAGCTATATAAACCAATCTATATGGATAGCTGCGCTCCACCAAAGAATCTTTTAGGGTTAACAAATAAAACAAACAGCTGGAAATACATATATATATATGATTACACAAACAATTATATTTCTATATCTCAAATGCTTCCTCTGCACGATGGTGGTTTCACTCCTGTACTGAAACATGAAGAACTTGATAATAAAAAAACCTTAATAAATATACTAAAAATAATAGATTGTAAAAATCTGTGACCGTATAATGCGTCCAAAGTTTGCTTGGATGCACCACTAAGATTATGCTACCACAATAGTCCCGCTAGCCATCTGAGTGAACGGCCAAAGCGGGGGCTATTTTGCCGTGAATACTGGCTTTTAGCGTGACTTTCGAGCAATCGGGCATGATTCCCATAGACATCTGCTCGCCACGTTTGAACAGACCGAACATAATGGTCTTATGGCCGGCACAGCGTCCGAGCTTGCCCCGAACCTATCGCAGCCGAAATAGGATTTGTCAACTTCAACGGTGCCTTGCAAGCAACGGGGGCTGGAATGCCGAAGGTCAACCAAGTGCTGGCGCAGGCGTTGGTAGAGGTGCGTGGCACTAATCCGGCTCAGCCCCGTCAACCGCGCCGCGTCATTGGCCGTCAAATCCAGGGCAAACGGGCGTACAAACTGCCGGAATTTCGCCTCCAAGATTTGCACTTTTGTAGTACCGGTTAATCTTATGAATTGCATAGATTTAGAAACGGACCTAGTCCGTTCGCTTTACTAGCCCGTTAGCTGATATACCTTCACAATTAATGCTGTGGGTGGGTAGCCAGTAATTGTGAAATGACCATCGGCTATAAATTGCATTGCGCGCTACGATACTTCCTAAAGAAATCAACGAGTACGATTGTTGACCACCGATAGATCTAATAAATGCATAATTTTTTTATTAATTTAATTATTTAGATGCTTAACAAAGCGACGGGTTACTTGTTTAGCGCGTTAAGTACTTCACCTGTAATGTCTTTTCCTTCTCGTCCATAGACGACTGTACCAGCTTCGGTGGCCGCAAACACGATATCATATCCGTTCTCCTTTCCATATTGCTTCATTAAGACATCCGCCTTGCGTACCACTTGTTCAGTTATTCGCGCCTCTTCCTCCCGGGCCTTTTGCGTAATGGCCTGTTTGTAGTCGAAAAATTGCTTTTGCCGTTGCGCTAACCGGGATTCTCGTATACGGCGCTGCTCCGGCGACAGCGACGTTTTTGTGCGGTTGTACTCATCTATCTCCTGCTGTACAGTCTGCTTGAGTGTGTCCAGATTGGCCTGCCACGCTTCCGTCTGCTTTCGGTACTGAACGCGGGCGGCCTGCATGTCCTTATACCCTTCAAGGACCTTGGCACTTTCAACGTAGGCAAGCTTTGGCGGTCGGTTCGTAAAATAGAGCACGTATAAACCAGCCAGACCAAGGGCGAGTAGGATGTTGAAAACGAGTTGGGGCGCCAAGCGCATACAAATAGGGAGTAAATGGGAAAAAGGCAAAGATAGGCTTATTGGCAGGGGCGTTGGGTGGTGCCTGCAAGCAAAAGCCAATTACCGTGCTGTATAAAACGCATTTAGGCGTCCTTATTCTCGAATAAGCTTGACGAAAAAGCGGCCTTGCGGCGTCTCCAATTCCACCACATACAGCCCTGCGGGGTAACGCTGCAAATCAAGAACGTACTGGCCTGACTTAGGCGTTGCTATTCGGTGTTCCCTAATCATTTGGCCGGTGAGGCTGCGAAGCCGCAGCCAGTCGGCCTGAATGTTTTCGGGCCAGGTAACGGTGCTTTGTCCCCTGGTAGGGTTGGGGGCAAGATTCAGGACAGAACTTGCCAGACTGGCAGTGCGCGTAGCCGTGGGCAGGCAATCAGGCGCCTCTGGCACGTAAACTGACGTAGCGATGCGTTGGCCGTTGCGCTCCGCCAATACCACGTACGTGCCTGCCAGAGCCGGCGAAAAACTTGGCACGGATGCTACCGCACCAGTCGTAACAAAGCTGTTAGGCCCGCGCCAAGAATACGTAGCACCGGTGCCGGCGCCACGGGCTTCCAGCCGCAAAGGAGCTCCCGCGCACAAGGAAGCAGTCACAACTGGTAGGGTAGGGCCCGCTTGGGCTTCTACCATCAGCAAGTAGTCCTCAATTTCCGCTTCAGCCGTTGCATTTAGGTAGCAGGCATCGGTAGCTTGTAGACTGCTGTAAGTGGCCGTTATGCGGAGCAGGGTGGGGCCTAATACGGCCGTGGACGGTACGGCCAGGGACAACGACGTCGTCGTAAACCCAGTCGGTCCCTGTAGCAATCCCACGTATTCCGACGGCGATAAATCGCCGTCGTGATTCCAGTCTACCCACACGCCACCGGCGAGGGGCAGTGCATCAGAAAAAGCCCGTACCCGGAGCGGGTACGCCGTTCCACGCACTACCGTAGCTACGTAGTGTGGTACTTCCGGGGAACGGCGCCAATGCGCGCGGTTGGGAGTCCGCGGGTGGAGATTTAGCCCCGAGCCATACGTGGCCAGGGCTGTGCCATCGAGAACTACTTCGTCCACGTAATGGGCCGGAGGTGTGCCCGCCTCGCCCCACTGATTGTCATACAGACAACTGGACTGGCAACCGCCGGCCGGCACTGTCACGTCGGGGCTATACGCTACTGCCGCTCCGCACTGTACCCGGAGCCGGTAACTGACGGCTGCGGGCCGGGCCCCCACTGGCAGGGTTAGCTGCGTACCGGTGGCCCTGGGTACATCAACCCAGCTGCCGCCTTGGGTAGTCGAGTATTGCCACTGGAGGTCAGCCCCAAGCGTATGCGTACGACTCCGGAGCAAGCTGACGCAGGGAGCAGGTTGTGGCCAGTCAATGGTACCCGCTGTCAGCGTCAGCCCAGGACCTGCGCAGGGGGCGGCCACGACGGTGACAATGTAGTCTTCGGTCTCGCCGGCGGGCGATACGCCGCTGTCCCGGCACGCCTCCGCGCCCTGCCACGGTGCTCCTGCCACAATGCGCAAGCGCAACCCGGTAGTGCCCAGCCGCGCCTGGGCACTGACCGGTAATTCAGCACGGTAAAGGGCCGACCCCGTCGGCGGGGAGGAGATACGGACCATATGCACCCATTCCAGGGAATCGTAACGCCCGTTCTGGTCAAGGTCGAGCCACGCGGCTGCCGTCACCGGGGTGCCGGCGGTACCTTCCACGGTCAGTTCCACGGCGTAAGTAGCGCCCCGCACCACGGCGGCAGTGTTCCCCGGCAGCGTCCCAGGGTAGGCCGTATAGGCTGGGCTGGGTGCTGAGGAACTGCTGTTGTCCAATGTGGTGCCTAAGAGCCGAACCCGCGTAAAGCGCGGCGCACTACTGCCTTGCATGGCCGCACTCGGTTGGCAGTAACAGGTCAGTGGTGATTGTACCCGTACTTGATAGGCAGGAGAGTAAGCCATGGCGGTGCAGCCCTGTACTTGCACACGATACCACACCGGAGCAGTGGTGGGCAGTTGCAGAACCCGCCCGGTTTGCCCGGCTACATCCTGCCAGGTTTGGTTATCAGCGGAAACCTGCCACTGAAGGAGAGCTCCCAGCGTATGACCGGTCACGCTCAGGGTTAGTGCCTGCGTAGGGCACTGGGGCTGGGCCGGGCCCGCAACCAAACCGCCCTGCAGGCCGCTGCTGGGGCTTTGGCAGGTGCGGGGCAGGACGGGTAGCACGTAGTCCTCAGTTTCTCCGGAGGCCACGAAGGAGTTCTCGGTTGGCAGGCCGGTAGCGCTGATTTGGTTGTCGCACCGGACGCGCAGCCTCAGTACCCCGCTCGTGCTTCCACTGTACAAGCTGCGCAGCGAGTCCAAATCCAGAACCAAGGTGGCTGGCTGCAACCGGAGGGTGTTCACGCGCAGGGGCTGCATTTGTCCGACGGGCTGGTCGCCCGCGAACCAAGTGCCAAATACCGTTACGCGGCTGTTTTGCGACGTAGTGACTTGCAGTTCGTACGCCTCGCCGCGGTAGAGCGTGGCCGAGCGGCCGGGCTCCAGGGGGGAATACAGGGAGTAGCCGTCACCCTGGGGAGCGGTACAGTCGGAGGCGCTGTTCAGCGCCGTGCCAACGAGGGCCACGCGCTTGATGTGCCACCCGTTCGCAGTGCATGCCAGGTGAAAGCGCCCAACGGCTGTCGTTCGCAATGTGCCCGTCTGGGATTGGGTAGCGCTGCTCGTCCCGCACCGTAACGTCGCCCGGTACTGGCGGCCGGTGCCCGAGGGCTCGTCCACCGTCAACTGGCGCCGAATGGCGCCGGCAATGTCCGTCCATACCGTTGGGGCGGACCGCGTATTCACCTGCCACTGCACGTAGGCCTGGGGTGAGCCGCCCACGACCGTGTAAATGGCCCGTTCGAGCAGGTAGTTGCTCGGCCCTGCGCTTTGCGGAACGGTTACGATTTCGCCGCCCTGCAGGGGCGCAACACAGGGGGCGGGCGTAACCACCAATGAATAATCTTCCACTTGCCCCGCCGCCCGGTCGGCTTCCGGGTCAGCCGAGCCGGCGTTGGTGTCGGCTACGAGGCGCAACCGCAAGGGCTGATTGGTGGGCGTCGCGGCCGGTAGCCAAAAGTAGGTGTCAACTCGGTCGCCGTTGTAAACCAGCAGTTGCTCAGCACTGGTGAAAATCCCGTTGTTGTCACCGTCGAGAAAAACCCGAAATACTTGAGCTACCCCCGGGGTTCCCGCCAGCCTCAGGGCAATCGGTGCGGCCTGGGGTACGCTGAGGCGATGCAGGCACGCGTAATCCTCATAACCGGCACTCCCCGGCGCGGAAAGTTGCGTTATGCCGGCGCCGCTCCGCGGAATAGAATCCGGGTTGATTTCCACCTGCGTAAGGCCGTAACCGCAACAGTAACTCAGGGTACGGGGCTGGCGCGTGACCGGGGCGGGGTTTTGCGCAAAGAAACGGACCGGGGGAGCGCCGACCGCCGCCAGCGTAGAATCACAGCCAAAGGCATTGCACACGCGGAGTTTAACCGCGTACGTACCCGGTTGGGCATAGGTATGGGTCGGGTTGGGTTGAGTGCTGAACGTACCGTCCCCGAATGACCACCGCCAAGTCGCCGGCCCCCGCAAACTGCGATCCGTGAAGGCAAAAGTTCCTCCGCATGCCTGGGCTGTGCCAATCGTAAAAGCCGCCACTGGCGCCTGCGTGGGCGCGCCCAGCACAACGCGGTAGTCTTCGGTCTGCGAATATTGCGGAGTCGAGCAAGGAGTGGGTACGGGCGCGATGCTGGCATCGGCGGCCACGCGCAGACGCAAAGGAAGGCCGGTCACTGCCGAAGTCGGGACGACGGCCGAAGCACCGCTGTGCAGGCCCGTATTAACGGAGGAAAAAAACAGCTCGCCGGTAGGATCAAATACCCCGTTGTTGTCGTAGTCAATCCATATCCGGACGGATTCTCCCGTGTTGGCATTGGTGCGCACCGTAACCGGGTGACTAACTCCCGTTGCCAGTTGCGTGCCGACCGAGCAGCTGTAGTCCTGGTACCCGTCGGTATTGTCGCCCGTCGTGTGATTGATACTTCCCAGGGTCACGTTGAAAATACCCATGCCGAAAGCAGGGGCCTGGGTGTTGCTGGCCCGGCCCGGCGTGCAGCTCGCGGTTGTCGGGCATTGGGCATTCGCGCCCGCATTGAAGCCCAAAAGCAGAAGAAGGGCAATTCCCCTCGGGAAAAGGTAGCGTTTGTTCATGGGATATTCCGTCAACGGTCGACCTCAGAACAAGATCGCAAGGACTAAATCTTGCAGCAAGTTACTGAACCGTATTGCTAATTTGGAAAATTGGCAGGTACATGCCAACTAGAATTAAGCCGACCACACCGCCCAGAAAGAGCATGATGAAGGGTTCCAGGGCCGTGCTCAGCAAGGCGGCCCGGTGGTCAACTTCCTCGCCGTATTGCTGGGCCAATAAATTAAAAAAGTAATCCAGCTTGTTGACTTCCTCGCCCACTTTCACCAGCGCCACCAGGCGAGCATCAAATAAAAAATCGAATGGCCGCATACTGGCGTGCAGCGAGGCCCCTGACAATACGCTGCTTTCCACGACCTCCAGGGCCCGGGACAAAGGAACAAAGCTGAGCATCTGCCGGGACAAGGCCAGGGCTTGGAGCAGGGGCACATGCGCCCCCGTCAGCAAGGCCAGCGACCCGCACAGCCGACCCAGATATACGCCCCGCAGCAAAGGGCCCAGCACGGGTACGCGCAGCAGCGACCGGCTGAGCGCGTAGCGGTACGCTGGCAAGCGCAGCAGCCAACGCAGCAAAAAAATCAACCCGAGAAACAGCACCGCTCCGGTAAAGGCGTGCGTGCGGACCGCGGTTGACAAGCCTACAATGGCCCGCGTGAGCGGCGGCAGGTCGCCCCCAAAGCGCCGAAAAACATCGGCAAACATGGGCACAATGAAATGGAGCATAAACAGCACTGCCCCGCCGGCCGTGCTCAGTACCAGTACGGGATAAGCCAAAGCCTGCACCAATTGCCGTCGTTGCTTGATTTGGCGGGTGTAGTAGCGGGCCAGCTCGCGGAGGATGTCGGCCAGGCGGCCGGTTTCCTCGCCGATGCGTACGCTGTGAAATTCGTAGGGCGAAAATTGCCCGGTGGCTTCCAGTGCCGCGGCCACGGTGCTGCCCGCAACGACGGCATTGCGCAGTTGTTCCAGCGTCACCCGCAGGGCACCTTTGTGCTGATGCACTTGTAAGTCCAACGCCGTTTTGATGTCGACGCCCGCTCCCAGCAGCAGGCCGAGCTCCAGGTAAAGGGCTTCGCGCTGTTTGGCCGAAGGACCACGCCGCCCACCGAGTTGAATATCACGGCTGAGTAACTGCCCCAGCCGTTCGGCAAGCGAGGGGCGCCCCGGTCGGGTGGTGCGGGCGGAAGGACGGAGGCGTAAGCCACTCATGGGGCATCGGGTAAAGGCGCGGCAGGCACGGCCAGTAACTGCTGAGCGGCGTAGTGCACCGTGGCCTGTAGGTAGAAGGTATCGCGTGCTGCCAGCGTCAGCAAACTAATTTCGTCAACGGGACCCGCCTGGCAGGGGAGGCCCTGCCAAAAGTACGTGGCTTGACGTACCACGGCGGGGAGCGTGTCGAGCGTTTCCCCCTGCTCGCGCGTAAGTATGGAGTCCCGGAAAACGTAAGTAACCTGCCCGGAAGGCCGGAAACATTGTAGTTGCTCTGCTGCAGCCTCCACCCGGTGGCTTGCCCGAAAGTCTGCCTCCAGGAGTTGCTGCCAAGTGCTGAGCTGACTCCAAAGGGCCGTTTTTCGTTCCAGCACCGCTTGTTGCCGCTGCACTAGGCGCAAGGCGGTATAGGCCATGGTGAATAGCAGGGAACTCACTACAAGCACCACGAGCAGTTCCAGCAAAGTAAACCCGCTAAGGCGCCGGGACAGGGGGGGCATAAACCAGTTGTTGTAAGTGCGCGAGTTGCCGGCCACCTGCCGTAGCCGTAATCCGCAAGGTAAGCAGGTGGGGCTCCTCCGGGTCGAAATCTACCTCCCGACTGAGTTCGATAGTGCCCTCGTGCCAGCGGTAGTCCCGCCAAGCCCGGGTTCGCACGGTTTCGGCCGCTACACGGACCGCCAACTGCTGCCCGCGTAGCTGCAGCTGTTGCGGGCCCGATACACTCAGCCGGGCCAAGCTGCCCAGGGCTAAGCCAAAAACCACTACGAGGATGGCCGCCGCGACGGTGACTTCCACTAAGGTCGAAGCGGGAAGCCGACGGGGTGTTAGGGCAGCCATGCGACAATGCCAGTAGGAGCTCCTGGATTAAGCAGGGGCGTTGTTAAAAAAGCAGCAGCTAGTCCCGGCTGGTCCAGGACCGCGTTCACTAAGTAATTATCGTAAAGCGTACTCGCGGTACGATAAAGCAAGCGGCGGCACATCACGGTACCTTGCACGTTGCCACAGTTTTCCAGCACGCCGGTAGAAAGCACCTGGCCCTGCACCGTAACTCCCGGTTCCATGTGCACCAGGGGCGTAGGGCCGCCCGCCCCGCCGGCCGCTATCACCGTCCCGCTAATCCGACTGCTGGTCCCCAAACTCACCAGGGCCGCTTGGGTCGGTGAGTACGCGCAGACAGCACTCGGGTACAAAAGCTCGCAGCCTTGCTGCACCTCGACTGTGTCTCGGGCGAAAATCTGCACCCGCCCGTGGAAGCCGGCTTTGAGCACGACCACGGGGGCAAGCAACAGCACATTATCGAGCTGGGCCGAAGCGTCGACTACCAAGCGGCGAGCGCTCACCACTACTATTTGCCCGCTCAGCGAGAGGTTCTTAAGTTCCAGCGCTTTGCCCTGGTAAAGAACGGTGGCCGCGCCCGCGAAACTGACCCGTTGGGATTGCAGCGCCTGCTGCGTCCGGCTGCCGGCCGGTAACCAAGCAGCTAACTGCAGAGCCGTGTAGTGCCGCAGGCGAATCAGGGCCGTGTCCCCACCGTAAGGTAACGCGGCGGCACTGGTCTGTAGCGCACCAGTGACGGCTGGTCCGTTTCGAGTAGTCCCCAACAGGGGCAAAGATGCGGGACGCGCGGATTGCCCCCCTGGCAGGTAAGCCCGTCCTCTCACTTGGGCGTCGGCGTTCACAGACAGGGGCACGTGTTCGTCCGCCAAGTAGAGTGCCGCTTGGTTGATTAGGGCAAAGCGGCTGCCCAGCATCGCCACGCAAGTGTCCCGCCAGCGGCCCCTACTGGCCGTGACGACGGCCACATCAAACATCCCCCAGGGTTTACGCTCTACCCGCACCGAATCCGTGCCCTGTCCAAACAGGTCCCACTGGCGGGGCTGAAAATACGTCATCCGGGACTGCGCCTGCGCATAAGCCAGACCGGAAAAGAGGTTGCGCCGCACGGCCTCGCGGATTGTATCCCGCTGTACCAGCAGGCGACGACTGGTGGTTAGAAAGATTAGCGAGAGCAAAATGGCCGCGATGATGATACTCACGACCAGCACCAGCACCAAGGCCCCGGCGGGCAGGCGCGGACCAGTCATCGCACCGGCCGGTTGGTGGGAGCGACTATTCATGTCCCGGCAGGCTTGGGAGCAGCCGGAGATGTTTGCTTTTTAGGGGTGCGTTTGGGTTTGGCCGTGGGCTTTGGCACGGCCTCCGCCGCTGGTATCGCCTGCACCCCCTCCGTTTCCTTGCCCGGTTTTTTCCACCAGAGGAGGCGGCGCCACCAAGGCGTCGCGGCTGGAGTAGTAGCGGCGGCCGACTGGGTTTGCTTCTGCTTGGCGGGCTCCGCTAAGGGTTGCCCCTTGCTATCGTAGCGCTGCAAGGACCCGAGCTGCCGCCCCCGGCGCCACCGGCTGGAAGTGACCGGGGTGCCGTCCGGCTGCCAGGTGCGCCATGTTCCCGTTTTCAATCCTTTTTTAAAAGTGCCGCTGCCGAGCAATTGGCCTTCTCGATTAGTTAATTGGTAAGGCCCCTCCAGCAAGCGCCCGTTGTAACTGCCCGCAGTCTGCAGAATGCGGTCAGGTCCCTGCCAATAGTAAAGACGCGCCGCTTTGGCGCGGGGGCGCCGGCGCGTAGTAGCAAAACGCTGCACGGTATCCCCCATTACCAGGGTGACGCGGGAACGGTTAATGGCTTGCTTCTCCATTTTTCGAATGGACTGCGCTTGTCCCGGGTCGGCCAACAGCGCCAACACCACGGTAAACACAAAAGCCCAGCCAGCGGCATGGCTCATCAGGTGGTAACTAAAAGCACTCATTAAGGGGCCTGGAAAAAGGGCGCCCCGGGAATCTTGCGGAAAAATACTCATATTTTCGTTACTTTTAGACCTTCTTGCCCTCTGCCCTCATTCGAAGTTTTTGCATGTCCCGCTTATTTGCCTCCACGCGGCAGTTCAGCCCGGCAGGCGTTACCCGCCGTTTACCTGCCTTCACGCTAACGGAACTATTAATTGTACTCGTCATTATCGGCATCTTGGTGCTCTTGGCTTTGCCCTCTCTGATGCCCTTGATCAGCCGCACCCGCAGCGTGGAGGCCAAACAGATGCTTACCCACGTGCAGGCCCTGGAAAAGACTTACTTCTACGAGCACGCCCGCTACAGCAGTAACCTGGAGGAAATCGGTTTCGAGCAGGAAAAGCTGACCACCGAAAATGGTAAAGCCAATTACCAAGTGGTCATTACCGCTTCCGGCCCGACTACTTTTTTGGCCCGCGCTACCTCCGTCGTGGACTTTGACGGGGACGGTGCCTTTAACGTGTGGGAAATCGACCAAAACAAAAACCTGGTAGAAGTCACCAAAGACTAAGAACCGGGCACGTTATGACGGATTTTCTACCCGGGGCCTTGGAAGGCGGGGCCGTTGCGCTGCTGGCCCTCATGTGCTACCAGGACTGGCATTCCCGGAGCATTAGCTGGCCCGCGTTCCCCGCCTTGGCTGTTTTGTTGTTGAGCCGACAACTGCTGGCGTTGCCCGTTTCCCTGGTAGGCCTGCATACGGCCGTGAACTGGGCCCTGACCGGGCTCCTGCTGGGCCTGTTGGCCCTGTACGTCCGGTGGCGCTTTCGCCACTCGGGCGTGGGCCTATGGGACTGCTTGGGCTATGGTGATGCCCTGTACTGGGCCGTGGTCGCCGTGTATTTCCCGCCCGCCGGCTTTCTGCTGTATTTCCTGCTTAGTGCCCTGGCCGCCCTCCTCAGCGCGCTGGCATGGCAAGTCCTGCGTCCCGCGGCAGCGACGCGGGCATACCAAGTGCCTTTGGCGGGACTGCAAGCTGCTGCGTTGCTGCTGCTGCTCAGCAGTCAGTGGGTGTTCCCGGGTTGGCCTTACCAGTGGGCTAGAACTGCCGGGCTTACGGTGCTGCTGCCATGAAGGAAACCGATTTTCTCCCGGTCGCCGCTGAACTGCTGCCGCTGCTCAATGCCCAACTGGCTTGGCACTACCGCATTGTCCCGCGCATACTCAGCGCTGGCCTGCTGGAGCTCTACACCGAGCCGGACCGAGCGACGCCGGCCGTAGCCGACGAACTGGAGGTCGTGCTGGGCCGACGAGTGCACCTGCAGGCGGTGCCGCCGGCCCAACTCGAGCGCACCCTGAGCAAGTACTTCCTGCGCCAGCCGGCGCCGGCCGCCGGCCCCGGGCCGGTAGCGAGTGTCAGCAAGGCGGTGGCCGCTTCCGATGATTTCTTACTGCAACTGATTCAGGAGGCCCGCACGCTGGGCAGCAGCGACATCCACGTGGAAGTATACGCGGCCAAAGCCCGCGTCCGCATCCGTATCGACGGGCAACTGGTGGAGCGCTACCACCTGCCGCAGGCGGATTACCCGGCCTTGATTAACCGGGTGAAAATCATGGCCGGCCTGGATATTGCCGAAAAGCGACTTCCCCAGGACGGGCGTATTTTCTTCCAGGCAGCGGGCAACCAGCAAAAAATGGACGTACGCGTCTCGGTCATGCCCACGCTGCACGGCGAAAAGGTCGTGCTGCGCCTGCTCAATAACGACGCCGTAGCCGTGGACCTGCACGCACTCGGGTTCGGGGCGGACGACTTGGCCACCTACCTCGAAGGCATCCGCCGGCCGAAGGGCATGCTGCTGATTAGTGGGCCCACGGGCTCGGGTAAAACCACCACGCTCTACGCCACCCTTAAGCTGCTGAACCTCGAAAGCCGCAACATCCTTACCATCGAAGACCCGATTGAATACACGCTCGACGGCATTAATCAGGTGCAGCTGCGCGAAAACATTGGCCTGACCTTCGCCGCGGCCTTGCGGACCTTCCTCCGGCAAGACCCGAACGTAATCATGGTCGGAGAGATTCGGGACTCCGAAACAGCGGCCATGGCCGTGCGCCTGGCCCTGACCGGCCATCTGGTGCTGTCCACCATCCACACGAACTCGGCCTGGGGCACGGTCTCGCGCCTGATTGACATGGGCGTCCCCGCCTACCTGGTGGCCAATACGCTCAACACCAGCGTCGCCCAGCGCCTGTTGCGCCGGCTATGCCCGGCCTGCAAGCGCGAGGAGCCGTTCAACCCGGCCCTATACCCGCGCCGCTTTACCCCGTTTCGGCCGGTCTCGGTGCATTTTCTGGCCGCGGGCTGCGAGGCCTGTCACTTCACCGGCTACCGCGGCCGCCAGGCCGTGTACGAAGTCATACCTTTAGACGAAGAACTAGCCGGGCATTTAAAAGCCAACAACCTGAATGTTTCACACCTGCTCGCCGGGCGCGGCATCACCTCGTTGGCGGAAAATGCCTTTGCCCTCTTTGAGCGAGGAGAAACGACCCTGGATGAAATCTACCCCCTTTTGTTTGGTGATTAGCCCTGCTTCTTGGCCCTGGCGTTGTCTACTGGTCTTGCTCCTGTTGCTGGGTGCGGCCGGAGTGCATGCCCAATCGGCGACCCGCAGCACGACCTTTCCCAGTACCGACCGGTTCAGTGCACTCAGTCAGCGCCTGCAGGCCTTGGCCGATTCGGCCGCGCCCGGGTTGAAGCAGCAGGCGAGCTTGTCCGTGGCCGGGGTGTCTATTCAGGAGTTCCTGCGTGGGCTGGCCGAAACCCACGCCCTGAACGTGAGCATCGACCCGGGATTACAAATCAAGGTGAGCAACAACTTCACTGGGGTGCGCGTGCTGGACCTGCTCGTGTTCCTGGCCCGCGAGTACGACCTGGACGTGCGCATCACCGGCAACATCATTGCCTTTTATAAGTATGTCGCCCCGCCGGAGGTCAAACCCGTGCCGCAGGCCAAAAAGCTGCGGTTGAGCTACGACCCTGGCCCGGACCGGCTCACGGCCGACCTGGCCAGCGACAGCCTGCGCAGCTTTGCCAAACAAGCCACGCAGCTGACCAAGCGCAACATCCTGCTGGCCCCCGGTTTGGGCGACCGGCTGGTCACGGGCTACGTTGAGGCGTTGCCACTAGGGCAAGCGCTTGACCGGTTGGCCTACGCCAACGGCCTGCGGCTGCTCAAAGTCGACGACCAATCCTACGTGCTCCAACCCGCCGAGGGCCCGTCAACGACTACGACCCGTCCGGCCCGGCCCAGTCGCAGCGCCACGGGCATCTCCAACCCCGGGCGTAGCAGCACAAGCGGGGCCGATGTAGTGGTCGACCAAGCCGCCGGCGGGGGCGGTCCCCGCGTGAGCATCAACGCCGATAACGTAGCCATCGGGCAACTGCTCAGCGACGTGTCGGAGGAGCTGGGAGTTAACTACGTGCTGTTCTCGGAGTTGACCGGCACGACGACCATGCACGTGAAGCAAGTCAGCTACCCGGAGTTTCTGGCCTTGTTGCTGCAGGGCACTACCCATACGTTCCAGTTCACCGACGGGCGTTACGCCATCGGCGGGCGCGCACTCGAGGGGTTCCGCCACACCAAGGTGGTCAAACTCCAGTTCCGGCCTGCTGACAAGCTCGACGAGGTTATTCCCGCGGAGTTGAAGAAAGGCGTCGAAATCAAGATTTTCAAGGAGCTCAACAGCATTATTCTCAGCGGCAGCCAGCCGCAAATCGAGGAGATTGCCGAATTTTTGAAAAGCATTGACAAGCCGGTAGTCAACGTCCTGATTGAAGTCATCGTGGCCGAGCTGCGCCGGGGCCACGCCGTGAGCACCGGCATCAGTGCCTTCTTGGGGGACTCCACGGTCAAAACCGGTGGCACGGTGTTTCCCGGTCTGGACATGACTCTGGGCTCGAAAAGCATCAACGCCGTGCTGGGCAAGCTCAGCTCCAAGGGCCTCGTGGACTTAGGCCGGGTGACGCCCAACTTTTACGTTACCCTGCAGGCGCTCGAGCAAAACAACTACCTGAACCTGCGCTCCACGCCGAAGCTCTCCACCCTTAATGGCCACGAAGCCAGCTTGAAAATCGGGCAGTCGGTGTACTACGTCGAAGAAGTGCAAAACGTGAGCGGCGGCGTAACGCCCATCGTCACGCGCACCCAGCAGTTCAAGCAGGTGTCGGCCGACCTCTCCATCAAAATCAGCCCCATGGTATCCGGTGACGACAACATCACCCTGACCATCGATGCGCAGTTTTCGGATTTCATCGAGGCCGTGGTGGCCCGCGCCCCCCCGGGCAACGCCACCCGGCAGTTCACCTCCATGATTCGCGTCAAGAACGAGGACATGATTGTGCTCGGGGGGCTCGAAGAAGTACGCCGCACGCAGAGCGGGTCGGGCGTGCCGCTGCTTTCGCGCATCCCTGTGCTGAAGTGGCTGTTTAGCTCGCGCCGCAGCAGCAAGCAAACCAACAAACTCATCATTTTCATCAAGCCCACCATCATGTACTAGGGCACCATGCGGTTTTCTACTCCCTTTTCCCCCCTGCCGGCCGTGACCGGCATCTCGCTGTGCCTGCAGGGCGACGGTACCTGGCGCGCGGACTTCTGCCGCCTTGAGCGGCGGGGCGATACAGTGCGGGTCAGCCAGCAGGGGCGGGGCCTCGGGGCCCTGCCGGCCCTGCTGTCCGCCCTGGGGCCGGAGCCGCTGCCGGTGGCACTGGTTCTTTCGGGCCGGGGGGTGTTGCTGCGTACCTTGCCGGGCCAGGACCCGGACCAGGCCCAACCGGCCCGCGACGTTTTGGCGAACGTGCTGCCCGGCGTGAACCTGGCGGATTTTTACCTGCACTACGAACCCGGCCCGGAGGTGACGCACGCCGCCCTGGTGCGCAAAGCCGTGGTCGACGCCTTGGTTACTGACTTCCTGGCCGCCGGCTTGTGGGTTGTTGCGCTGCAATTTGGCCCGTACGGCTTGGAAACCCTATTGCCTTACTTGAGCGAAAGCGCGAAGCACACCCCGCAGCTGGTGGCCGGGGAGTTCGTTGTGCACCTCAATGCGGCCCGCGAGCGCATCGCCGCCGTCGACCACCAGCCCGGGGCCGCCGATACCGCTCCCCCTTTCGTATTAGGCGACGAAACGGTGCCGGCCGCCCTGGGGCTGCCCTACGCGGCGGCCCTGGTGGCGTTGACGCGCTCCGCCGTCGACCTTTCGCCCCACCTGCCCATCCCCGCTGTGGCGGCGTTGCGTGCCGAGTGGGACCAGCGCCGCTGGTTTATGGGGCTGCGACTGGCAGTCCCCCTCGTAATTCTCGTGCTTTTGCTAGTCAATTTTCTCGCCTCGCAGCACCTGCTGGCTGAGCAAGACCGTTTGAGCGTGCGCGCGGGCAGTAACCAGCAGGTGCTGGCGCAGTTGCAGGCCCTGCAACGGGCCGACCGGCTCCGCCATAGCTTCCTGACTAGTACGGGCTGGGGCCAGCCCTCCTGGAACAGCCTGTGCGCCGACCGCCTGGCCGCGTCCATGCCGGCGGGCCTGAATTTGCAGTTGCTAGAAGTCAGCCCGCGGGCATCCACTGCTGGCGGTACACGGCCGGTGCTGTTTGAAAACGGCCGCGTGCTGGTCCGGGGCCAGTGCCGCGACGCCCAGCGCCTGAATCAGTGGCTGCAACAAATCACCCGACTGCCCTGGGTCGAGGCCGTGCGCGAGCAGAACTTCGCCTACGACTACGCAGGTGGCGAGGGCACCTTCACTTTCACACTGGTCATCCGGCCTGCGGACCTGCTGCGATGAGCTGGCTTAAATCCCTTTCCTACCGGCAGCTTAACCGAATGGTCCTGTCAGCCGGCGCGGTTATGCTACTCGTGGTGGGCAGCGGGTACCTGTACCCCACCTACATGCTCTGGTGCGAGAACCGCGACGCCCGGCGGGCGGAGCAGGCCCGGGAGCAGGCCCCGGACCAAATCCGGCACCTGGCCGCCCAGGCCCGTCACGATGCCTGGGCGATGCGCAGTTACCGCATCGACACGACCCAGCACGAAGGCCGTTTACTCGACCAACTCAGCCACACCTGCCGGCGGTACGGAGTGACGCTGGCGGCTTTGTCCCGGGGGGAACCCTCCGTTCACGCCGGGTACCGGGTGCAGATGCGGGTGGCCAAGTTGCGCGGCTCGTTTCGCAACCTGGTCCAGGCCGTGTACAGCCTGGAGTACGAGCACCCGATTGGTCGCCTGGCTTCGGTGCGTTTTGCCTTGGAGGAAGACCGCCGGCAGCGGCGCCAGTTTTTGTTCGCGTATCTTTATTTACAAAGCATTACCGGGGAAGTTCATGACACCACCACGAAATAAGCAGCGGCTGGGCCGGCTTGGACAGGGCCTCTGTGGCTTGCTTGGCTTGCTGGCCAGCACCGGCTGCGACGACATCATCGAGCCGGATATCACCCAAGACCGCGTCGAGCTGCTCACGCCCGGCGACAGCGCGCGTACGACCAGTGTTGTGCAAACCTTTCGCTGGGAGCCGGTCCTCAACGCCCGCAGTTACCGCTTTCAATTGGCCTCGCCCTCATTCGCCCAGCCCACGCGCGTGTTTCGTGATTCAGCACTCAGCCAGGCGTTTTTCACGACTACCGTGGCGCCGGGTACCTACCAGTGGCGGGTAAAGGCCGTGAACGGCAGCTACGAAACCGCCTTCACGACCCGGGCGTTGGTGGTCGATACGACCAGCAGCCTGACCGGGCAGGTGCTACGGGTCACGGGCCCGGCTGCCGGGGCCGTGACCAACGCCCCGGTGGTCACTTTTCGCTGGACGCCGCTGTCCATGGCCCAGCGCTACCGCCTGTACCTGACCCCAAACCCGCGGACGGGCGGGCCCGCTGCCCTGGACACGCTGCTGGGGGATTTGAGTGCCGTGAGCCTGCGCCTGCCGCGGACCAGCCGGGTGTACCAGTGGAAGGTGATTGCCGCCAATGCCCGCAGCACGACTGAATCCATGTCCCGCGCCCTGGAAATCGATGTCACGCCACCTCCGGCGCCGACGCTGGGTAGCCCCGCCGCGTCAGAGACCTTCCTCGCCCTGCCCATCACGCTGTCCTGGACGCGCACGGCACCGGACGTGGTGCAGGACAGTGTGTTTTTCTACCAGCCGAATCAAACGACTTTGTTTCCCGGTTTTCCGCGTCTGAGCAGCGCAACGAGCCTCTCGCTCGCCTCGCCGGCCGTTGCCCTCTCGTTCGGCACTTACTACTGGTCCGTGCGCTCCATCGACCGGGCCGGCAACCTCGGGCCGGCCACGGCCAAGCGGCCCTTTACGATGCAGTAGTGGTGAAGAATAAACGCTTGCTATATGTGCTGCTGCCGGCGGTCATCCTCATCTGGGGCTTGATTTTCCAACGCATCTGGATGGCAACCCGGACCGGGGAAGATGCGCAGGGCACAGCGTTTGTGGCTCCGTCGTTGGCGGAGCAACGCCTTGCTCCGCTAAGTGTTCCCCCCTTGCTCCTTACCTATGCTGACCCTTTCAGCGGACAAGGGCAAGATCCTGAGTTACGGCAACGAACAGTTGTAACGACAACAACTTTATCGCCAAAACGCGAGTCTGCTCTCACCCTAAATTTACCAGTGGCAGTTCCTACTGAGCCTATTTCCCCTGTGGTATGGCCTCAGGTCCGCTACTTGGGTTCGATTAGTAACGCCGGCGCTAACAACCGCATTGCCTTACTGTCCATCAATCAACATGAAGTTATGGTCAAAGTCGGCAGGGTAGAGCAACAAATAAAGGTGACTAAAATTTTTCGCGATTCTGTTGAAGTCTTTTTTCAGGGGCAGCGAAAAACCTTCGGGCGCAGTGTCGGGCTATAAAGCGTTAATTCTAAAAAATCAAAATCGCTTGGCTTACTTATCCTGTGATACCGAAACCGAGCTACGGAGAATAGACTGGTCGTGTAACAGGGTGGATAGTTAAAAAAGCCAGCCCTAGTATTACAACAAAGCCAATACATCAGCGCGGCAAAGTTTGCTAAACACAGCAGCGCCGTCCTTACTCTTACCCAAAGCAAGCCCTACTGGTTAAACTTCGGCGCTACTTATAAGGGTTTAAAAGGGGAAAAGCGAATAGCCGAGGGCCAAACCCAACCACGGTCGTCGGTTATAATTCCACCTGGCTGCGTCAGCGCCTATGCTGAAGTCCCAACCGTAGAATAAGCCAGCGTTGATTTTGTTGAACGAGTAGGTGCCCCCAATGCCCACCGTGGCAAGCCCCTTCGTAATCTCGGTATCGTCCGTAATCGGGTTCTCGGCCGCCGAGGTGTTGCTTTTGTTGAGCGTGACCGTAGAAGCCCCGAATAACGGCCCCAATGTCCACTTAGCCGTATTGGAGATGTTGCCCACCTTTTCCCGATAGTGGAAGATAGTGGTGCCGCGCAGGGTCCAGCCGAGAAACAGATTAAGGTTAATGGCCGTGGTAAACTCCTCGGAAATAGGTTTCGCTGGATTGTCGTCACTGCCCAAACGGTACTTCAGCGGCAAGGTCAACGCCGAGACGCCAACTTCGGTAAAGTGCAGCTTAAGGGTTTGGCGATTTTTCAGTTGATAATAGTATAGCCCGTCGCTCTCGAAATTGACCAGGTTGGGGTTCACCCATACTTTGTCTTCGTCGAACTTAACAAAGCCTTTTCGCGCCGGTAAAGGGTCGGCGACGACTTCTTTCTTGACCTGCCGTTCGGCTAAAAACGCCGAATCAATCCGGACTTTTTCAACTACGAGGGCTTTGCCCGCCGGCAGGACTCGCTCAATTGTGTAAGGCAAGAATTCCCCGAGCGGATAAATCCGGCGTAGGCTGTCTTGTTCACGCGTAGTCAGGCGCGCAAACTTCACGGCCTTTTCCTTGCGCAGTACGATCATCTCGTGCAGTTCCAGCACCGAGCCGGCCCGAATGGTGATGGCGTTGGCGTCGCTGCTCACGCTTCCACTCCGGATGGTGACGGCCCGCGTCAGGGTTAAAAACTGAGCCCCAACTACCGGGTTCACACTCCGCGCAGACGGCATTAGGCTCGTACGCTGAATTAGGGTATCCTTGGCCAGCGTAACGGTTTGTCCGCCCTCCATTACCATGGGCCCGCGTAGCGTAAACGCTTTGCGAAAGGACTCCTGACCTAGGCAAGTGAAGGCACCGAACAGGAAGAACACAACTGGGTAAAATGCTCTCATGGGGTGAAGGAAAAATGTGAAAAGGGCCGGCTTGGTCGAGTGAGGCACAGTGGCCGAGCCGAGGGGGCATTGTGCATGCAACTGGGTTCAGGCAATAACCTGCCAACTGCAAGCCTCGACAGCCGGCGGACGCAACGAATAAAGGGAAGGGATGACCTACTTGGAACGGCGTAGTAGCTGCAAAAGCGCTCGCCAAGCCCTGCGCAGGAAACCTCGCTGCGGACGACTACTTTCCGTCGCCGGTTCTGCCGTTGGCATGGCCGGAGCGGCAACCTGCGAAGCAGCCGCGGGCTGAGTGAGCGCAAAATAGTGCTTTTTGGCAAGCCAATCCTGCCGGCGCCCCTCCTCTATTTTGGCTTGGCTCCACGGCCCGGCCCATTCGACTTGCCCTTGGGTAATCCAGTAGTGCGACCGGCAAGGAAAGTCCCAGTTGCCAATTGAAGGGTATAGCGAGACGGTTTCGCCATCGTAGATAAGTTGCCAGTCCGTGGGAGTCAATGGCGTGACAACTTCCAGGCCACAACCGCAGCAGCATTTATGCACGCCGGTACCATAGGTCAGGGACAAGTACAGGATTCCTTCCTGGACAACGCCCGGGATAAAGTCGACAAACGCTGGCGTGAGCTGCTGCGTTTTCATGCGTGGTCTTCGTTAAGAAGCGAGTTTCCATCCACGATGTAAGTGCTCTGGTGTTCGCGTTCCAAATCCAGGTAGAAGCCCCACAGCTTTTTCCACTTGATTACGGCCAGCGCCGCGTTCAAGGCGTTGAGGTCGGCAATTTGGATGTTTTGCCGGTACTCATTGCCTGCGTCCCCTTCACCGAAGGACACCCGGGTTCTTACATGCGCGCGCTGGTGCACAGTGCTGGTTGTGACCCGCACTTGTCCCCCGAGGGACAACGAGTGCTCTTCCAAAAATACGCCCATGCCAACGTCCACGAACGGTACGGCAAACGCTTCGAGCTGGGCCACAATCACAGCTTTGGCCTCGCCCCGGTCCAAGCACAAAAAGACGAAATCCATTGCCTGCAGTTCCGCTACGTTGTCTGCGTTTACGTCCACCTGGTGGGGGACGACGCCGCGGTGCATACGGGCGTAGCAGTGCGCAAAGTAGTCGACTTTGCGCGGCCTTCCCCGTAGCGTCTCCAGGGCCGGTGCGCCGGGGGACCGGAACGCGTTGTGCTGCAAAAACCAATCGCTATCGTACAGGTGTATTTGCCTGACGGGCGTTTTTGCGACCAGGTCCAGCACGTAAGCGCCCGTGCCGCCTAAGCCAACAATGGCTACCTGCCCGCGCATGAGCTTCTCCGAAACGGCGGCGATCTGGGCCCGGGTAGAAGCCGTGTCGAGGTAACAAAACACCGAGTCCTCTGCCGCGGCTTCAAGTACGGGAAAAGTCCTGGCCGTAACGTTGGCATCCAGCGCCTCGGCCGGACTGCTGATAATGGCAACGTACGTCGTTACTTTTTCAAAATAGTCCGAATAACCCTCCTGGGGCTTAGTCGAAAACGAATGGTCGACGAGAATGCCCGCACCTAGGTTTTGCTGCTGGCTCTGGTGTTCAATGGTGTGGATTTTCGTGCCGTCCTTGTGGCAGGGATGCTCGCCAATGAAGAAGGCCACATGAGTAGCCGGCTTCGTGGTGGCGTCCGCGTTTATCGACAAAGCGCACACCAGCGTGCCCCATGCAATCGCGCGCGTGGGCGTTACGTAGGGTACTTGCTTCACCAGCAAGTAAGTACCGCGAATTTCCAGGTCAAACCCTTCGGCCTGCAGCCGCTGCAGGTCCGGGCTACGATTTAGTAGTCGCTGTGACATTGAAAATCATCCCGTCTTTAAGCTTGACGTTTTCGCCGTCCACTAAGCTGCCTTCGGGTTTGTTGCCTTGGCCCCGGCGGAAAGTCACGGTATGCGTAACATCGCTTCCGGTCGGCTGACCGGAGAGCGCAACGATTTCGGCAAACGTCATTTCCTGCTTGTTCACCGGGTGAGACCGGCCGTTAATGACAATCGAAATGTCGTGGCCTTTCGCGTCCTGAGCTGAGTTAGGCTGTTTCTCTTGGGGGGTACTCATGATAAAACCGTGTAGCCGGCGAAAAAGTAAGTGAGCAGTGAAGACCGGTAACAAGGTTTCAAAAATCACCCGCCGTCACGCGGGAGTTACGCGCAGAACTACCCGTTCGCGCGTCCAAGTAGTTTTACGGGGCATGTCCAATGGTTGTGCCCCGCGCACTCAGCAACTACACAGTTAAATATGCTCGCTACTTATGCTCGCCTTCTTATGCCCGCCGGGCGTGGCTAGCGGTTTGGGGTGTGTCTGGGGCTGCTTTCGGGGGCGGATAAGCCGTGTTTGAGAGCGAATGCAACCAAGCCAGCGACATTGCCGGCACCGGTTTTTTCCAGGAGCTTCTGCCAGTGGCCCTCTACAGTTCGCCGGCTGATGAATAACCGCCCGGCAATTTCGGCGGCCGTGTGCCCGTCGCAAATCAGGCGCAGAACTTCCTGTTCGCGCGGCGTCAGTTGCAGCTGCTGCAGCAGTTGCGCGGAGTTGCTGCGGGTGGGATGCTGGATTCCACGCAGCAATGCCCGCGAAATGTGTGGCGTGAAATGGTGGCCCGTGCTGAGGACTTCCTCAATGGCCGCCAGCAGTTGCTCCTGCGTAGCGTCCTTGGGCAGGTAGCTACGGGCCCCGAGCCGAATCATTTGCGTGATAATCTTGTCCGCCGTGAACATCGACACAACGATGATTTTGAGCTCGGGAAACTCCTGAAGCAGGGCCTGCGCGACCTCGGGTCCCTCCATGTCGGGCATTTGCAAGTCCAACAGCAGGATGTCCGGCAGCCGCTGGCGACACTGCAGCTGAAGCTCCGCGAGTGTGCTGGCTTCCACCACGGATTCCACGTACGGAACCGCCTGCAGGATGTACTGCATGCCTTGCCGGAACAAGGCATGGTCGTCGAGTAGAGCAATCTGAATGGGGGTCGTGGGGGCTGGCATCGGCGTAGAGATGGTAAGGGAGAAAACAACGCCTAAGTTGGTAGTTGCAACTCAATAACGGTTAGCGTGCCCTGTCCCGGGGCCGTCCGCCGGCTTAAGCGGGCGGCGAGCATCTGGACCCGTACCCCGATGCTGTGCAGGCCCGCGCCCTTAGAGGCGTGCGCCTGCACAGCATCGGGCTGGAATCCGCAGCCGTCGTCTTGCACCGACAGGGTCAGGGTGCCGCTCTGCTGGTTGAGCCGAACCGCCAGCTGGGTTGCGCCTTGCGCGTGCTTAAGGGCATTGGCAACCAGTTCCTGGCAGATTCGGTACAGGGCCAGTTCCTGGGCAAGGGGCAGCGCGCAGTCGTAGCTGACTTCAAGGCTCACCGGAACAGTGCCGGTTTCGTTGCTCACGTCAACTAAGTGCTGCAGGGCTTCGGCGAGTCCAAAGCGCGAAAGCACGGCCGGGTAGAGGCTGTGCGAGATTGTCCGCACGTCCCGCACGGTAGTACTCATCAGCTCCGCGATAAGGGCAATCAAGTCCGCCGGGTTAGCGGGACCGGGGTGACCCGCCAGGCGGCTTATCAAGAGCTTGGCCGTGGCCAGGGAGGAACCGATGCCATCGTGCAGCTCCTGCCCAATGCGTTCGCGCTCGCCCTCTTGGGCCTCGATAATCGCTACCAGGATTTGCTGCTGGTGCGCGGCCTCGGCCGTGCGCAGGCGCAGCTGCTGCTCCAGCAAACGCTTTTGGTAGGTTACTAAAAATACGAGCAGCGCGCCGCCCGCCAGCAGCATGAAGGCGATGCCCCCGAGCAGCAGCCGCTCAAAAGTTACCTCGCCGGGATCAGCCATAACGCCCGACAATAGCAGCAGTAAAGAACGATGAAGAGCAGGGAATGCACGCTCCAAATGGTCATGTTCAGGCGGTCGGAAAACCGCAACAGGTAGTTGCTGAACAAGGCGATCTGTAAGTAGCCGAGGTAGTAAAAGAACAAGCCGGTGGAAACCCAAAACATGGGTTCCGCCCGGAGGCGAAGCACTTGCAGTTCGGCCAGAAGCTTACGAAAATACAGCACAACCAAGCACAAGACCAGAACTCCTTGGATTACCTGCTGACCCGGGCGGAATTGCGTGAGCTGGTGCGCAAACAGGCTATCTAGCAGCACGTACAAAGTAAAGGCTCCGACCAACCAGGGAAGCCAGCGCGTGAAACGCGGCGAATTTAAGGTATACCGGTACACAATTGCCAGCAGGCAAAACTCGCCGACGGTATAGACCGGCATTAAAAACAGGTTGTTGCGGTGCTGCAACATCAGCGCCAAGCCGAGCAGGTTCAGCGGGAGCACGAACGCAAGCAGCCCGGTGAGGTAGCGCAGGTTCAGGGGGAGGCGGCGAAAGCGAAGAAATCCGAGGAGCGCAGCCACCGCTACCGGCACCAAGGTCAGCCGCATCAGCAACTCATGCAGTGACAAGTGCAGCAGGGGGAATACGGAAGCCAATACCCGCATGGATTACGTGCGCTCCCCACCGACCGGTTTAGTGGCCGGGGGGGCAGGGGGTGGACATATCAAAAAAGCCAATGCCGCCCCCTTGCTGTGGGGTGTAGAGGCGGAGCAGCAAGCCGAACGTCTGCGCCTCCGCATCACTCGACAAAGGCGAGAAATATTCGTAGAGTCCAAAGCTAAGGTGATATTCTTGGTCCGCAAATGGCTGGTTGGAAAACAGCGGCTGCACAAAATCCTTGACCGGGAAGTTGTAACCCTGCAGAGTCGCACTGTCCAGGGTAAACATGGCCGCAGTTAGTTCTGCCACACTTTGCCAGTTATCGGTCCAGCGCTGGGCGAGCTCGTTGGGTACGCCGCCATCGAGCGAAGGAGGGAGCGGCGCGCTGGTGGTATCCCCTTCGGCTACGTAATAAGCCGACACCCGCTCGTCGGAGAGGTTAGTGGCGTAAAGGGCTATGGAGAACCGGGAGGGGGCGGCCCCCTCACCGGGAATTACCAGGAACCGCGCCTTGATTTGGGCAATCCCCGGGGTGGAAAGCAGGGACAGCACGCGTTTGAGTGGGTAGCGCACAAGTAACAAGCGGGCGGCATCTCGCTCAAAGCATGCTTTGAGTGCCGTAGTATCCGAGGCGCTGGCAATGGTTAACCAAGTGGCGAAGTACTGTTCGAATTGAGCAGGGGTGATAATACCGTCGGCAGTGCTGATGGGCATGAGTGAAGCAGAAAAACTGGCAGTGGGAATGCATCGAAAGTCCTCTGGCGCGCAAACCGGAGCGGTTGCGAAAACCTGGCAGGGAAACGAGAACTGGATGCAAAGGACCTGGCTGAAAGCAACGCCGATGCGGTTAAAACTACCCGTTTTTAAAAGCAAGTAGTTTTACGTGTAAGGGTCGGACCAGCGGGAGGACGCTCCAATTACTCGCGGCTAACACATTCTGGGGCATCGCGTATGTAGCCACTACTCACGGAGCGGGCGGGCGGCCGGACCTTCTTCGCAAGCGCCGCCGCGGTAGGGGTACTCGTTGAGGAGGCGCTAGCTACCAGGCGGGGGAGGAGAGAGTTAGAGCAGGGGCTGAAGTAAAAACACGCGGTGTTTAAAAGGAGTAATTCTACCGGTAGTGCCAGCCCATTTGTGGGTTTACTTTGCCAGGGTCGGGCATTGAGTAAGCCGTTTTCCCGGTAGAACACAGTCAGCCCAGACTTGGCGCAAAGGCCGGCAATACCAGTACCCCGGTTCCACGGTCCCGGATGGGCAGGAACTTAGTCAAGCTGCTCAAGAAAAATTGGACTGGCGCGATTTGCCCCGCATCGTCGCGAGGCATCACGCCCAGGGTGCCCCAGCATCTTGGCGGCGCGGCAGGGGAAAAGCTCAACCCGAGAAGCCTTAATCACCGGGTCGGAATAAATTCTTGAAAATGGTTGTGCTAGAGGCTTGTTAGCCAATAACTAATGGATTGCATCACCCCCTAAACTACTTTCTGCAATGAAAAAGCTGTTACTACTTTTGTTGTGTCTGCTTCATAGTGGGCTATTATTCGCCCAGCAGGAGCAGAGCTACGCGCTCCGCCGCGTGTTATGGAAATCCAATAAAATCTCCGTGTGCTGGGATAACCCCACGGAGGAAAACAAAGCTATGCGGCTAGCCGTCCAACAGGCCGTGAAAGACACCTGGGAAAAGCATTCCGCACTGCAGTTTACCGATTGGGTCCCGGCCCGGGAAAAGGACGCCGACATCCACATTTACATTGCCGATGACGGTCCGCACACGAAGGGATTAGGGACGGAGCTGAAAAACAAGCCCCAGGGAATGGTACTGAACTTTACCTTCAATAACTGGAGCCGCAGTTGCCGCAGCTCCAAGGAGTTTTGTATCAAGGCCATTGCCGTGCATGAATTCGGCCATGCCATTGGCTTTGCGCACGAGCAAAACCGGGACGATTGCGACTTTCCCGACTGCCTTGGCAAAGAACAAGGAAGCGACGGCGACTGGTACGTGACTGCTTGTGACCTTAGCTCGATTATGAATTACTGCAACCCAAAATGGAGCAATGACGGCTTATTGAGCCCACTAGACATTGCTGGCGTGCAGGCGCTTTACGGTAAACCCGTCAGTGAGGCTCCGGCAAGAGACCCCTTGCGGTTGGTTCACACCGCTAACCAGATTGCGCGGGTGAGCGGTAAACGGATTTCGCATGAGTTCAAGGTGTACGTTGCCGGCAGCGAGGCGCAACAGGAAAAAATTACTAAAGTAGTTTATCACCTGCATCCCACGTTTAAAAGGCCGACGATGACGAGTACCAATGCCAACAACAACTTCGGTATCGGACTGCGAGTGTGGGGTGAGTTTGCGATCTCCGCGGATGTGTATAAGGGAGACGGCACGCGAACCACCTTGCACCGCTTTTTGGACTTTGATGGCAATGGTGTCGAGCAGGGCCAACAACCAAAAGTGGGAGCAGCAAAATCGCGTACAAATTCCAAGCCGGTCAAGAAGGCAGGAAAATGACAGAACCCGGCCTGGATAGTTTTCCACGCGGGACGCAGCCGGCGCCCTGGCCCCGACACCAAACCAGGTCGGGGGAGTATTCTGAGCCAAAACGCATAACTGGCGAATCGGCAGTTCGTTTCGGGTTTTGCCTGCTGGTTTTTCGCAAGTCAATGCTTCAAGATAGCAGAAACTGTCGTGGCACGACTTAATGCTCCCGGGGAGCCTAACCAAAATGGCCCACTCTGGGCGGCTGTTGCGCTGCAGCCGGCATAAGTGCCAGTTTTGGCGCTTGTAGGAAGCCGGTGTTCCGGACTGGCTGGCCCGCTAGTCTGGGCTAGGTAACAGCCACAGCTCATACCAAGCCGTCCCGGTCACAGGTTTGATTATGTCCCGTCAGCTGTGCTGTTTTCGTAGCATGGGATATGCGCCGTGTCTACTATATTTGTCCGCCTGCCCTTACCAGCGGAGCGAAGGGTAGACTCGCTTCGAGAAGTGTAAAGCAAGTAAAGAGGAGCTGTTCATCCGAACGGCTCCTCTTTTTACTTAGTCCTTCGGCAGAGCAGGCAAGTTCCCACGGATAATAGAAAGCGCCAGGAGCACTCTGCCAGTTAGGTGAATGTCAGGGGGTAAGAGGAGGCTTCGCGGTAGCACGGATGAGCAGCTTGCAGGCGGAACATCTTACGCTTTACGCACGAAGGGGGCTGTGAGCTCAGCAAATTCCCCAGCAGTATAAGGGGAAACGCGCGGCTACGGGCGGGGCAAAAGGCGAAGGCTGCGCCCAGTAAACCAGTCGGCGCGCGATAGGCACGAGCTACTGTAATAGGAATTACTGCAATACTGGTTTATTCGAACTCACCTCGGTCGGGACTGTCTCCGGCCACTTAACTCCCTTCGGGGGGTGCACCGAAAAAACGCGGCGCTCGCTATCCGATTTCGGCGGTTAATCGGTACCCCAAGCCTCCGTTGATTATGGGGCTAAAGCGGCGCACTGCCCGCCGGTTTCGGGCCGTTTCGGTCAGGATGTTTAACGCTTCAATTGTTTCCTCGCCCATCACTTCTGTGTTCTCCAGCAGCACCGCCGTCCCGGTCATGCATACCATCAGCATGCCCTTTAATCCCCCGACTTCGGCATAATCAATATCAACAGCGAGGATGGCATTGCCGCCTGCTTCAACGCACTTTAGGCGTAGCTGCGTCTGGCAGATAAATTCACCGCCCGCAATCTTCTGGTTATAGGCCTTGGATTGAGCCCCAAAGAAATCGGTCCAGTTGCTAGCAAATTCTGAAAAAACACCAGTGCCGGTGACCGACTGGCCAGTTACCAGGCTAAGGGGCGTGAAGCGCCAGGCGTTCGGGGCCTGTAGGGAAAGCAGCGGAACGTGGTGAATGTATTGGTTGAGGGTTGTCCCCAATTTTGTGTATTGAGCGTTGGCCTGACTGCGGGCCTGCTCGACCAAGGGCTTGCCGCACTTCTCGCAGTACGCTCCGGCCCGACTGTCGGTAAACGCATGAATAAAGGCAACGGCTTCGGCGTGAAGCGGAAGGTTCTCGCCGAAAAGCGCTTTTTTGAGTTCGGCGCCGCAATTAGGGCAGGTGGGCATCGCTATACTTTTTTCTTGGTAGTAGTGGATTTCAACGCTTGCTTCAAACTGGCTACCGTCGGCTCAATGGTGGCTTCGTCCATCTGTACGTTCATCATCAAGCCCCGACACTCTGCCTTGATGGCAATTACATCTCCTTTATTCAGGCTTGCACCTTCTGCACGGTCGGCAAATACACACTGCACTCCAAGAATGCCGTATTCATCGCCCTTAAGCACAACGTAGGGGGCATCGGTCAGGGTTTTGCCGATGCTTTCTACTTCCCCTTCCACGTAAAACGTCTTACCCTTGAAGTTCGCGTCGGCCCGCACCTCGTTGGCTTTATACTCCGAGAGCAGTGCCGGAGCCGAAATGGTCTGCTCCTCCTGGGCGCGAATCGCCGCTAATGCGGTAGCAGCCTTTTCCGCGTCCGTAGGCTCTGTTGGACGGGCGGTACCGGTCTCCGCCGCGGCTCGTCCTTTCCCCGGTGAGGTGGCCGGCCGTCCCCAACTAAAGGCAACCAAGGCCGCCACGGCCGCGGTGCCGAGGAGCTTGCCGGATTGGCCGATAGCACGGGATTTCCACAAGCCGTAAAGCCCAACCGGGAAAAAGAAAAGGCAGAGGATGACGACCAGCCACGTTTTGTCATACCAATGGGAACGAACGGGGGCAATGAAAGACTCCATAGGGTTACAGAAAAAAGGTGAGAAAAATGGACAGCTCCTGACTCTTGCGCAACGGGTGCCGTTCTGATGCGAAGGGGCAGAGCGCACCTTTGCCGGTGTGTCGCGGCCGCGGTACGACGGCTGCGCTTTCGAAAACGTGACAGCATGAACCCGCGCCAACGTCACGGTATCGTACCAACTCACTGAAATCCGACCTGCCCTGAATCCGGTGCCAGGGCATAGGGGCAGATAAGGTCAGGGAGGCGCACTTGATGGGAAAGGCGGGGGCCCTAAAGCTGGGAAACCTACGAATAACGCTAGGGCAAAAATCAGCTTAAAGAATTGTTCCTTAGAAGGGGAAAACTACTGGATTCATCAGGCAGGTAAAACTACCTGCCCCGGTAGGCATTGTGGGTTTGCCGCTTTGGTTCAGCGGGCACGGCGCAGTTAGGTGTAGCCAGCGGACAAGTATGCGGCTAACTAACGCAGCGACGTGCCGGTGGTAGGTGCCTGCTGCGAACCGGAATTTTAAGCGGTATTTGCATGCCAACCAGTAAAAAATTGTCCTTTACTCCTAATTTTAGCCTGCACGACCGCTTTTCCTTGCGGGTCGAATGGATGGCACCGGGAAAAGGCGGAACTTTGTGCGCCAACTCGTGCTACCGGCCCCGGGCCTGTTCTTTTCCTAAAGTTTACCGAAAATACCCCATGCTAGACTGCGAAATCCGGGCGTATTTGCGCGATACCTACCTGCGTCAGTACCGAGAAGACCGCTCGGCGTGCGTAGTTGAGGAAATGGCGCTTTCGGCTCATGCGGCTCGCATCGACATTGGCGTTATCAACGGCCAGTTGGTCGGGTATGAAATCAAAAGCGACCGGGACAATCTCGACCGGTTGCCCCGGCAACTGGAGGTTTACAACCAGATTTTTGATCGGATAACGGTAATCTGCGGCCCTAAGCACGAAAAAAAAATATCAGCGTGGCTACTCATGGTCGGCTTTGGCCATTGTGGCCTGCTGGTCACGCAACAAATCAATGGCTGCCCCGAACTGCGCCCGGTGCGGCCGGCCACGGCCAACCCCTACCGGAACGGCTACATGATTGCCAGCTTGCTCTGGCAGGAGGAAGCCAAGCAGTTGCTCGTGTCCTTGGGGCAGGGCAAGGGCTTGAGCCGCCTGCGCCGGTGGGAGTTGTGGGAGCGGCTGGCCGCGCACGTGACCGACCTGGACGAGTTGTCGGACAAAGTGCGCGGCGTGCTCAAGGCCCGGACTACATGGCGGGAAGCATAGACACAACCAGCTCCAGGTGGTGGGAGGTGTTCACCGCGATCCAAGTCGTGGCATTGCCCCGGCGGGTGCTCGGCAGCGTGGGCTGGCTGGCTTGGTAAATGTGGGCGTCGCCCCAGCTAAAGTGCGCCCCCGCGAACTGGGGATGCGCCACAATATGGCGGCTGATGCGCTCGAACTGCTCGCTCATGGAAAACGGGCTTCGCCCCAGTTTTTGGCCCTTGAGCACTTCGTAGCCCGCAGGTAGCGTGTAGCGGACCTTGGGCGAGCCCGGTCGGCTCGGAGACGGGGCTTCGATGACGTTGCCCGTGGCGTAGTCCGAAAATTGCAGGTCGTAGCCGGTAGCGGCTTTGACGCTACGAAACAAGTCGAGCTCGCGCCGCAGGTGCTGGGCCGGCACCCACCGGGTCAGGGCCGCCACGGAGGCCGGCAGCGCCGCCGAGGCCACGATGATACCGGCAACCCCGAGTCGTTGCAGTTGGAACACCGCGGCTACCATGGCCGTGGCGAACAAAGTGACCGGGGCGGAAGGCGCGCTGATATCACCGGCATCCAGCAGAACCAGGACTTGGTCCGGAGTCAAGCCGTAACGCGTCATGGCCGCCTGCACGGCCGTCGGGAGCGTGGGGGTCAGGTCGGGCTCCTTAACCCGGATGATGGCGGCGGCCGGCGTCCCAATATAGTGGCGGTAAAGGCGGGCGTAGTCGTCCGAACCTGCCAGGTAAAATACCGGGTACGGGGTGCCGCCTTGGCTGGCAAGAGCCCCGAGTAGGGCATCGAGCAGGGCAAGGTCCAGGCCCGCCGGGGCCGGATCCAGGTAGCACTGCAGCGGGTGGCCGGGCACGAGCAGGTGGCGCAAAGCCCCTATAATTTTGCCCACGTAAGTAGGCGAGGGCGCAACGGGTTGGTCGTTACTGTCCAGGTCGGGTGGGGGAATTTGCAGGATGGGTTGTACGTGAGCGGTGCTTGAAGCCGCAAGAGTAGACAGCGCATCGAGTTCCCCCTTTTTAGTGCGTAGAAGCGGAAAATATAGCATGTAGCTGGAGCAGAAAGAAAAAGGTGTGATGACGATTGAGTAAAGAGACTGGGATAGCCATGCTTGGCTGAAGCACATCGAAAAGTGCTCCATGAGTATGCAGGGACCGTGGAGATGCCACGGGCTGCTAGATGCCGCTGGCACTCACTGCCGGCAAGGCCGAGCTCAGAAACGCACGGCGCGACTTCGTGTCGGCTATCTCGTTTTGCTCGTTGGGGCTGCGACCGGAGGATTATCGTTGGTGCCTGCCACGAATTCGAATTGACCATGGAAATGGTCAAACAGAAAGCTGACCAGGCGGCCGTGGTAATAAGGGTAAGCTTGCGCCCGTGTCTTCGGCGTAAGACCTGCCGGCGGAGTCTTCGCCATGCTGAACGCGAAAATAATGCGGTCGTTTTCGGCGTTGCTTTGCCCGGTAAAGTAGGCCTGGCCTCTCCATTGCTCGGGCGTGTGGGTAATCTCGCGCTTAGCGTTAATGGCCCAGGTATTGGACCCCGGGTCGACTAAGTAAGCCTCGATTTTGGCTAGGAGTGCGGACGCATTTGCGCATTTGACTTGTACTGCCATAGGAAAGTATTGAAAGAATCAGGGGCGGAGGAAAACCCGGCCGAGGAGATGTAAGAAAATCCCAAAGCTAGGTGCGGTATTCCCGGTCTAGGTAGGTAGTTATACCTGATTTCAGTGCCGAGTAGTAGTACTTGGCGCCGGCCCCTAGAGGGCAGTTGGTAGCGCAGAACAGCAAAAAGAGGCGCGCCTGGCAAAGAGCAGAGCCCGGCAGCGGCGAGTGAGGTAGGTCCGCCTTGAATGGGCCTGGGCAACTAGCGGCAGGAGCCCGGCTCGCTCGTGCTCGCGTTCGCGCGCAGAGCCTGGCCACCCACTGGTATTTCCTCAGGCGGGTTATGGCCGAACCCCTCGGCGGAAACCAACACGCCGGAGTTCCCCATTCACTCCCTGCCGACAAGCCCCTTACTCACCTTCCACACCCTGCGCTGGCGGCGGCTGCGTGCCCAGCTGCGGTTATAGCCGTGAATTAATGGTGTGGCGGTAAGTGGCTGAAAATTAATCAGTTGGAACTCGAAATATTAAATTTAATGTTTTGATTAACAACGACTTAATACCAGCACTCTTTCCCTTGCTCTTTGCCCTATGGCCAGTATTACATTCTTTCTAAAGGAACCCACTGTCGATAAGCCCACCCCAATCATCGCCCGACTGGCCCACGCCGGCAAGAAGACGAAAGTCTACTCCGGACTGAGTATTCACCCCCGGTATTGGATACAGGCCGGTCAAGTAGCCAAAACCCGCGGGTACACCCCGGGCGGTAAGCTCAACGACGCGCTGGCGGCCCTGCGCACGCGCCTGGAAGAATGCTTTCTCGAGCACGTGGCCGCCGGTACCCTGCCTACTCCCGAACAACTCCGGGAGGCCATCGAGCCGGAAGCAGCAACGGCTAGCGCACCGGTGATGGCGACAGGTGCCGAGGCCGCGGCACTGCCGGCCCAGCCGTTGCTGTGGGCGGCGTTCGAGCAGTGGAACGATTACCAGCGCAGCCGTTTCAGCCCCGCCACCGTCCAAACTAATATTACCCTGCTGCGGCACCTGCGCGCCTACGAGGCGCAGGCCCCCGAGCCGCTCGAGGTGGGCTCGCTGCTAACCCCCGCCTTCGGCACCCGGTTTTGCCGCTTCCTTTCCACCGTCCAGCGCCTAACTGATAACTCCATCGCCAAGAACCTGACCCGCCTGAAGGCTTTTCTCAAGTTTGCGCACGCGTTCGGTTTCACGGACAGTGTTTCCTTTGACGGCCTGCGCTGGCAGAAGCAAGACCCCGACATCCTGACCCTGACCGCCGAGGAAGTACAGGCCGTCGAGGAGGTAGCCCTGGAGGGGGCCCTGGCCAACGCCCGCGATTTGTTCCTGCTCGCCTGCTACACCGGCCTGCGTTTTTCCGACCTGGTCAACCTGCGGCCGGAGCACCTGCAGGGCGAGCGCCTGCGCCTGCGCGTCGCCAAAACCCGGGAGCAGCTCATGATTCCGCTCCGACCCCGGGCCCGGTTATTGCTCTCGACCTTGTTTGCGGGCCAGGTGCACGGCATCAGCAACCAGAAGCTCAACGCCTACCTGAAGCAGGTCGGGCAGCGTGCCGGCCTCGACGCGCTGGTGGAGCGCACCCGGTACCGAGCCGGCCGCCGGGAAAGCGAAACGTTCCGCAAGTGGGAGCTACTCACCTGCCACTGCGGCCGGCGCACGTTCGTGACCCTGGCCCTGGAGCAGGGACTGCGACCGGAGCTGGTAATGCGGATTACGGGCCACCGGTCTTTTGCTTCGTTTCGCCGGTATGTCAACATTACGGAGCAAACCGTCGAGCGCGAGTTCCTGCAAGTCTACGGGCAATAAGGCCGGGGCTTGGTGAGCAAGTGTCTGAGCAGCCAGGGGTAAGGCACGAACGGCCGAACTGGCCTGTGACCTTGGGCAGGGTAGGGGACTATACCCACTGGCGGTGCCGCAGTGGCGCCCCCTGTTTACCCTCTCGTAAGATGTCTGATTCCGCTCTCCCCGCCTTGTTGGCCCTGCTCCGGCAGGCCTTGCACGAAGAAATCACCCAGGCCGTACACAAGGCCCTGGGCCAGGTCCCCAGTCCTGTGCTGCCGGCCAACCCCGTGCCGGAGCCACTGCCCGCGCTGCTAACCGTGCGCGAGGCCGCCGCTTTCCTGCAGGTATCAGTGGCCACCATCCACGTCTGGAAGCGCCGCGGCTGGATCCACTACCGCAAAATCGGCGCCCGCACCCTGTTTGAACGCCAAGCCCTGCTGGCGGCGGCTCAGCCGCAGACCCCAGTTTTTGACGGCCGCCGGTCCACGCCGCGGCGCCGGGGCAATCAACCCGGCCCCCGCCCTTAAGAGTAGGGCGTTGCGCCGCACGGTGTGCCTGCGCCGTGGCTTTGCCTGAAAATTTCCGTTGTCACAACCTGGCGTTCCCTGAGCAAATAGTAGCGGTCCTACAGGGCCTTTGTTCCTTGTTTACTCGGGGGCTGCCTGTACTTTTTCCTCTTATGCGCTGCCTTTTACCTGCCAGCCTCGACCTCGATGCCCACCTGGCCACGCACCCGCCCGCCATCGCCGGGTTCCGGCGCGAAAACCTGCTGTACCTGCTGCACCTGGTTTCCTACCTGCCGCTGGCCAACCGCCGCGTGGCCAAACGTCTGGCCGACCGCCGCGGCTTTGTGTCCTTGCGCGCGAAACGCTTGCGCCGGTGGCTGCGCGACTATCACGACTACCTGGACTACGCCCTAAACACGGGCCTGCTGGAAACCGACAACTTGGTCCTTGACCCGCACCGCGACCGCCAGGGCAAATGCCGTGGGTATCAGTTTCCGACGCAGTTCCGCGCCCAAGCCGATGCGCCCGGCCGGGGCCTACAACTCCTCGAGTGCCCGGCCCCGGAGGGCCTGGCGCGCATGCAGCAGCGGCAGGTGCAAGCCACGAAGCGGGTCCGGCCGGCCTACGTGCCCCTGCTGAACTGGCTCGACCCGGCCACAACGCCGGTGCGGATTGAGCAGGCGGCCGCCGAGCGCTTCGTGGACGAAGAGCTCGCCCGCTACCGGCAGGACCCCACTTTGTGGGAGCGCCGGCGCCAGCGGCGCCCGGGAAAACCGACGGAATTCAAGGATCCGGAAAGCCAGGCCCAGCAGCGGCTTATCTCTATCGCCAAGCTGGCGGCGGGCGAACTCAACGCCAGCGTGGACCGCGTCGGCCGCCTGCACAGCACGCTGACCAATATGAGCTCCAAATTGCGCCCCTTCGTGTACTGCCAAGGCCAAGGAAGGTTGGTCGCTCTTGATTTGAGCAACAGCCAGCCGTACCTGGCGAACCTGCTGCTCACCCCTGGCTTCTACCAGACCCCTTACCGCAAAGGCCGGCGGGGAAGCCAAGTGCCGCTGTTCCTGCAACGGGAAGGCCTACTCGGCGCCACACACCCCGACCACGCCCAGACCTTGCAAGACCAAACCAAGGAAATTTCACGTTACTGTGCCAACTTGCTGCAAGCCTCAGACAATCAGGACCTGGCCAAGTTCCGGCAATGGACCGGCGACGGGGCTTTTTACACGCACCTGCACCAAGCATTGTGGGCTGGCGACGAGGCGGCGCCCGCGAACCGTAGCGCCCTGAAAGAGCTCGTCTTCGAGGTACTGTTCTCGTCGGCGAAGGCCCGCCACTCGCCGCGCAACCAGGCTTTCGCGCGCTTCTTCCCCACGGTCAGCGCCATCTTTCGGGCCTTCAAATACCGTAATCACAAGACCCTCCCGCTCGTGCTGCAGCAGTTGGAGGCCGGCCTGTTCCTCGAGAAAATTTGCGGCCGCCTCGCCCGCCAACGGCCCGAGATGCCGATTCTGACGATCCACGACAGCGTGGTAGTCCCGGAGGTCCATAGTGATTTCGTTGAGCAGGTCATGCGCGAGGAACTGCGGCGCTACGTGGGCGTCGAGCCCCAGTTTAAGCGCTCGTACTGGGGCCAAGACCCGGCCGGTAAGGAGTAAAGGGGGAGGAGAGACAGGGCAAAGGCAGTACCCCGGCCGGCGGGCAGTACCTGGCGCCGGCCCGGGCGGCTTGAACCACTTACCGACGTTAGTAGCCAGGGTGGCCTCCTGAGGGCGCACAACCGGGCGAAAGAGCTGGGGTTTGCGGGTTCCTAACCCCCTCCCTGAAACCCAGGGGCCGTAGTTCCCCCTCACGGCTTGTAGGGGGATTCCCCGCCCAACATACGTTCACCAACCCTTTGCAGCCTATGAACCTTTACCCCAGCCAGCAGGCCCTCGACGCCCTGGCCCAATTTCCCAACCTAGTTCACCGCCCCTTGTGGGCGGCCGCTCCCTTGCCCCCGCGCAAAAGCTCGAAAACCGGGCCCTCCGGTGCGCCGCCGGAAAACAGGGCGCAATCAGCGAGCACTGGCACGCCTATGCCTACTGAGGCGTCGGTGGGGAGCGAGTGGTTGCCAATGGAGGACACAATTAATAGCGAATTTCCCGCCGACACGCCCCTGGAGCTCGTCGGGGCGTACCTAGCTTTCCTGAAAGCCGCCAACCGCCGGGGCTGGTCGGTGGTCGGCACCCGGCTGCGGCCGGTCGAGCTCACCTTATGGCTCGCAGCGGGCGAGGAGCGGGCCGAAGTAGCTTTCTACTACGGCCCCCGTGGCAGTGCGCTGCTCGCCCGCGTGGTGCACGCCTCGGGGGAGGAAGTCGCGGCCACCGCGTTCACCCTGCTGCAGGCCCTGGTACGCCCGCCGGTACCCGCCCAGGCGGCCCGGACCGCCTTAGCCGAGTGGGCGGCCCGCCAGCCGGTGACCTACGTTTCGGAAATCGAGCAGGCCAGTACGCTGACCCTGCGTGAGCTGTGCGCGTGGGTAGCCCGTTCGCAGTCGATGAGCGTGAATGCGGGAGGCACTGGCGAGGAGGAGCTGCAAGGAACCATTTACGGCGGGTACGTGCTCCCGGGCCGCGGCTATTGGCTGGTCGATTGTGCCTACGCGCCGGGCATGCCGTTTGCGGAGTACTCGCAGGCGCTGACGGGCCTGAGTGTGTTGTTTCTGCGGAAGGAAACCGGGGCCTGCGCTGATGCCGCCTTTTTGGACCAGTTGATGGCCGACCCGTTTCTCGCGGACTTGCTGCTGGCCGGCTTCTGTGGGCGCGACAGCCGGTGGGTAACGCTGCTCGTGCGCCTGTGGCCGGGCGAGGCCAACTACGCCCCGGGCCGGGCCGTGCTGCAGCGCTACCTGCGCCAATACCACGGAGACATCGGGTCGCCCGCCGACCAGCAGGAGCCGCTGGCCTGCCCGGCGTTGTTCGAGGGCGGGGCCCGGGGAACCTGGCGGCCATTTATGCTTTGGCATTGCGCCGAGTACCGGGTCCGGCCCGGCCTGGAATAGGCGCCGGTCACGGCGTCGGGGCAGGGCTCGTGGCTGGGCCGGCGCGCAGTGGACCGGGGTGCGGTAGGCCGTCGCTAGCTACTTATGAGAAGACGTGGCCGCCTAATAGGCGGCCACGTTCCATGGGCCTTGCTGCGCGCAAAGTAAGCGCTGGAGAAGCTTCGGACCGGTGCAGGGCGGATGAGCTACTGCCAGGGGGCGTGCCCGCGCCGTACGAGCTACTTCGGGAATCCGGGCGGGGCCTGCGGTAGTCTCGCCAGGTGGGGGCGGTTGGGCAACCCGTTGGTTCGGCCCGCGGAGGGTGGGTAGGGGGTAGCGACTGGTTTGCAAGAAGTCAATCGTTTCGGTGTTACCTTCTAGTTACCAGCAGGTAACAGCGGGCACACTTTATCGGCGACAGAGCTCCAGCGTACGCTGGTCAAAGCGCGGTGCACGGTGCGCCGGACTCAGGGTTAGGGCCCCTAGAAGAGGCTAATCCAGGGGTTTACTAGCTGATTGTGAGTTGCTTGATTAGGTTGTTTTGGAACCCGAAATAATTCGACGTGTGTTGTGTAGTTGCCGCCTGTGGCCCATCGAAGAATAGGCGTCCGCGGCCCTGTTCTCCTTCTTCTCAGTTCACTTGGCCCATGCAATTCGCCGTCGCTGTCATCGGCTCGCGCTCTTTCTCTAACTACGAACAACTGGCCCGCGTGCTCGACGCGCTGGTCGCGGCCGAAGCCCGGCCCCTCAATAAGCTTGTGAGTGGTGGCTCAGTCGGGGCCGACGCCCTAGGTGCGCACTACGCTCAGGTGAGAGGTATTTTCACTCGAATAATCAGGCCCGACTACCGAGTGTACGGGCGAGCCGCCCCCCTGGTGAGAAACGGATTAATCATGGACGAACTGAGCCTTCCCCACTGGGAGCAAAGCGTCGTGGTAGCCTTCTGGGACGGCGCTAGTCGCGGCACCGTCCACGCCCTGCGCGAAGCCCGCAAACGCGGCCTGCAGGTAATCCTAGTCGAGCCCCAACCTTAAACCCGCCGCAAACGGGGGAAAGCAATTTGGGCAAACCTAAGGGAGGAAAGCCCAAGGAAGGTGGCAGGGACAAAGCCACGCACCGACGGCGCGGCAACCCCGACAATCAACTCAGGGCAACGACACCCAAACCAGGCCATCAAACCCATAAGGAAATAGGCAGGTCGGCACAAACCAGGGAGGAACCACGATAAGCCACCACGGGGTGAGGCAGGCCCCGACCAGGGTAACCAGGCTTTTACGTCACTGTGCCAAGGAAATCGAAAGACTCTAGACGCTAAGCATTTCCGTGGTTCCCACTGCTCGGGACGCCCGTCCACGTTGCGGCTCCGTAGCAGCCTACGACCAAGCCGGTGGTGACACGTTGGCCTGCTCCATTTCGGGGCTGTCGACCAGTTGCCGCAGGGGCACACCGAAGGCCCGGGCCAGCGACAGCAGCACGTCGAGCGTGGCGGCTGACTTAGCCGTTTCCACCCGGTGCACGGTCAGCAGCGCCAAATCGGCCTCGTAGGCCAGTTCCTCCAGCGTCCAACCCCGGTCCTGGCGCAGGCGCCGCAAATGGGCACCAAAGGCATGAACCGCGGCCGAGTTTTTCACGGCGGCAAGCTGCCGACAAGCTGTGAAAAAACTTTTAACACATATGATAAAAATAGCCTCCAATCGCTATTTTTGCCCGGTTTCCTCCCGGTTTTTCCTCACCTTTTATCCTGTGTCTATGTTCCTGCTTTTCCGCTTTATTTTCCTCGTCGGCCCCTTTACCGCCTTACTCCTTTTGGCACCCCGGGTAGGGCAGGCCCAAAACCTGAAACCTGTCGCTCTCGAGACAATGAGCGGCGAAAAAATCGGGTATAAGAACGCCCAAGGGGTAGTCATCATCAAGCCCCGCTTCGACGAGGCCAACGACTTCGAGCAGGGCCTGGCCACGGTCTGCATCGGCGGCCGTTGCGGCATGATTGACTCCACGGGGCGTGAAGTGTTGCCTCTGAAATACCGCGCTTTGGCTTACTTTCACGACGGCTTGGCCGGTGCCAGCCTCGACGGGCAAAAGTACGGGTATGTGGACCGCACCGGCGTCTTCGTCATTGCCCCAACCTTCGCTGGCGTGAGCGACTTCAGCGAACGCCGCGCGGTGGTAGTGCAGGGCGGTAAGTGCGCGCTTGTGAACACCAAGGGCACGCTGCTCACGCCGTTCAAGTACCAGGGCATGGAGGCGATGAAGGGCGGCATCGCCCGGGTCTGCCTCAAAAACGACAGCCGCGACGGGGCGCAGTATAGCCACTACTGGGGCTTCATCAACGCCCAAGGCCAGGAAATCTCCAAGCTCAACTGTTATGGCGTAGATAGCCCTAATTTAGAGACGGGGGTAGCGGTTGCCCGCATCGCCACTCCAGAGGGCGGCACTACGATGAAAGGGCAGCGCTACACTTACCGGGTCAGCCAGGGCTACCGCTACGCCTCCGTGTTAATCGACAAGACGGGCAAGACCATCATCCCCGCCTCGGCCGGTTATGAGTTCGGCAATTGGGGCGACGATTACATCATCGTCAAGAAGGGCGAAGCATTTGGGGTGGTGGATATGGCGGGCCGGCTGCTTTTGCCAACTAGCTTCAGGGAAATTTCCCGCTTCCAGTTTGGCCCCGACGGTGAGTCCTTGGCGAAGGTGTTCACCACCAGCCAAGACAAGTTCTTCTACGTGGACAGCCGGTTTAAGTGCGTCGAGTTTGACGGCGTGAAGTGCCCAGAGTATTAGTGGCAATGTTGTGCATAAGTACAAGCGAAGCGTAGTCTTACCCTGAAGAGGGGCACTTGGGCTTGGGCGGGAAATAGACCCTAGAAGGAACGACACGAGGAACGGCTCATGCGTTGCGGATTTTTTGCCTTTGACCCGGTTACCTGTCCCGTTGCCAGCCATCAATACTTGCGTGCAGGAGGAATAGATGCTTTGGTGAACGTGCGTCTTGTACGCAATTAAAACGAGACGGCTTTAGGAAGTAGTACCACAACCGCAACTAAGCGGGCACTTTAGCAGTCCCAGCCGGCATCAGTCGGTACAGAGTTTTCAAACCCGTTGCCCAACTAACTGCGCCGCCGCTACCTCGTCGATGAAGCTCACGGTCCGTGCGGCTAGGAGTGCGGGAAAGGGTGCCCCGCCCCCCAGCTCCCCGAGACGCAATGCAGCATTCTGTGCTAAGGCCCTGCCCAGCGCCGACGATTGCGCGTAGGTGCCGTAGCTGGATGCCAGCCCCGCCCGGCTGGGCCGCAGCCAGGCGCTCGGCCGAGTAAGTCGCTTTGATGCGTTGGTTGAATGTGCGGTCGACCGGCAGCAGGTGCGAGAGCTCATTCGCCGCATACACGCTCAGTGGTTGGCAACTATCCGGTCAGGTCGTAAGCAAGGCGTACACCGCCCTGCGTGGGGCCGTCCCGAGCTGCTCGGTAAACAGGCTTCACCCGTAGTACGCACAGCGCTTCGACGTACAACGAGAGGGGGCGGCTGGCCCGCCACAGAAACGCCGGCCCCGGCGAGCAGAACTCAACCGGGTCAATACCAGGCTAGGCCGTGGCCGGTGTGTCGCGCAGCCGGGCGGGGCGCGCGAAAACGCCGTGCCGCCCCGGACCGGCGGATGGGCATGGCCAGGGCCGCGGTGATGGATTTGCAGGCGTGCTCGTAGGCCGCCAGAAAGCCAGCTAGGTACTGGCCCGGGGGCAGGGCGTAAGCAACTCGGTGAATAGGAGGTGCCCGGCGCCGGGCTGTTCGAGGCAAGCAACGAACGACGGCAAGGCGGTGCGCACATTACACCAAGGCATCAAAGCAACTTACCACCCTCGGCCGAGCGCCTAGCCGCGGCCCGGCCGAATGGGCCGGTCGGAGTCGGCAAAGCCCAGAAGTAGACCAGCTACCATTCAGCCAGACGCGCCAGGGGCACGGCGACCGGCCCGTCGCTGGTTTGGGCCAAACCGGAGTGCCTCAGAACGATGTCGTGGAGCGCACGCAGCCGGGCGATTTTCTAGCTTGCCGTCCTGCTGTCGTGCTTGAGAATAGTGGCCAGAAGTTATTCGCTGGTGGGAGAAGTCAGCGTATGCCAAAACAGGGTGCCAAGCGCCTGCAAACCGCTGCGGTGCCTGCCGCTGGTACTGTCGGTGTTCAAGACCCTGGCGCCGGTGACTTACCGCTCCGGGGCGTCGGGTCGCTCTTGACCCTGGCGCGGGGTAGCTTGGCATCCACGATGGCCACTAAATCAATGGAAGGGAAGCGCCGCCCGCGCTTCGGTGGTTCCTTCTTCGCGTGGTTCGCCAGTGCCAGGTTGCGCAGGCGGCGGGCCAGTTTTTGTGTGGTGTCGTCCGACGAAGTGCAGCAATGCTCGAGGGCGGCCCGGAAAAACGGCTCCGCTTTCCTCCACCAACTGCTAACCAGCCCCTGCATGTTTTGGACGTCCTTGCGTTCGTATAGCTTACCCAGCTCCTTCTGGGAGTGTCCCGCTACCAGGTAATACAAGCAAAAAAGCAGCAAGTGGTCGCTGGTGCTAAAGCTGCCGTGCGAACCGATAAGGCGCCGGACGGGCGGTAAGCGTTCGCCGCAAGGCGAGGGCAGGGTGCCCTGAAGCACGCCCTGTAAAATAGTACCCAACCTCCAGAATTCGATGTAGTGCAAGCCGATGGCTTTGCAGGCCTTCAGCGTATACACCTTCAGGTTCCGGTCAGGTAAATGCCCATAAATCTTTAATAATAGGGCGCGTTGCCCATAGCCTTCCAGAACAGCGCCGGTGTATTGCGCTTCGACGGAATCTTGCCGTTCATTGAATAACATAGTAGTAATAAATTTAATTTATTTTTTGTCAACCCGGCTGTTATTTGCTAGTTCGTGTCGCGGTGGAAGTACGATAGTATTGCTTTGATTGACAGGTAATAATATATAAAAACAGCCCTTCGGGAACGGGTGGCGAAAAGGGGAGGAAACCGTTGGAGGCAACTTGGATAATAGACCTGTAGGTGCCACTTGCGCCACGGGCAATGAAATCATTTCAAAACTACTGCTGCCTCCGAAAAGCGCGCTTTATCCCCTGCGGCGGGGAAGTAAGGCAGGGAAGTCGGGCGCCGCCAGTAACGCCGGCTCGACGCGTGCCTTTGTTCGGACGGAGGTGAGGTAGCACGTGGCCGAAACGCCAGCGGGGCTCAGCCCGCACGGGTTCCTGCTGAGTCCCCTTCAGCATCTCAGCCCAGAAGAGACCGTGTCCACTCTGGTGGCATGGTGGCACAAGCCTCCCTGCGGGGCCTGCCCAACCTCCATACCACTTGCCCCACCGGCCGCTCAGCCCGAACCCTTGTGCTCCGGCTGAGCGGCCGGGCGGTCGCATCGGCTTTGCTCGCTATCATTTTTTCCTCAGCAAAAACATTTCAAGTTCCTATTCCCCATGGTACTTGCTATTCTCCATACCCGCGAATTTCGCGACTACACCCGCTTTGCGCGGGTCCTTGACGGCCTGCGGCAAAAGCTGCCGGCCCTTACCAAAATTGTCACGGCCGGGGCACCGGGGGCCGACCCGCTGGGGGCCCAGTACGCCCGCGCCCATAGCCTCCCCCTGCAGGTACTGCGACCGAACTACCAACGCTTCGGGCGGGAGGCGCGCTGGGTAGTCAACGGCCTGGTGCTGCAAAAGGCCGGGGCACTCGTCGCCTTTTGGGACGGCCGAAGTGCCGGTACGCGCCATGCCCTAGAGCTGGCCCGCCGGCAGCGCTTGCCCTACGTCATCGAAGTGTCGGTTACCGGCAGCTACGCCGTGGCTAATCCAACTATCCGCCCGTGAGCCCTGGTCCGTAGCGGGCGTCGCCCGCGAAGGCAACCGGCGCCCCGGCTGGCCAACCGACCTGGAATTGCCCTCGCTGCTTGAAAGCCACGAGAAAACAGCCAAGAGCCAAGCTAACCCTTCCTCATTTAAATCACTCCCTATGCCCATCACCCCCTTTAACCGGGCCGACCTGTTGGTCGCCCTGCTGCGCGCTAAGCGCCCCCGCGTTTCGTTCATGGAGCAGGACTGGTTGCAATCCCTGGAGCCTTTCAACTACGCCGACCCGCACCAGCTATTACGGGACGCCATCCGTGAGGGCCTGCTCGTCCAGGACTTCCGCTACAAGAACCAAGACCGCTACTCCTTGGCGGACGACGCCCGGGAGCACATCCCGGTGGCGCATTTCCACGAGGGCTTTTGCGCCCGCGCCAATAGGCCCCCCTTGCCGCTCTCTACCCGCAGGCCCCAGCCCCGGGCAAAGCCCTTGCCCCCCACGGCGTACCTATACAAGGCGCTCTGGCAGGACCCGCCGCTCACCCCGCCGGGCTTTGTATACACCCGCGTAAGCTACTTCCGCAGCCCCCTGCGAGAGCGCTTGCCCGACCTGCCGATCGTGCCGCCGTCACCGACTACCTGGCCCAAGCACCAAGACGTGACGCTCCACCAGGTCTACCAGGCCGTTGCCTCGCCGCCAGCGCGGCTGGTCCGGGCCACGGCACTGGCCGCGGCGCTGCAAGGCTCGCCCTGGGAGCCGCTGGCCACCGGTTGCCTTGACTACGTCGCCTTTGAAGGCGTGTGGACGCCCGAACAGGGCCTGACGGAAACTACCCCGTGGATTGCCCTGCTGCTCACTATGGACCCAGCGCTTCCGTTCGAACAAATCAGGCTGGAGCTGCTCAGTGACCGGCAGCTGCAGGCGCCGTTGTTGCTGCTTTATGGCCATCCCGGTCGGCACCAATTCGTGGCTGTGCTGGAACAGCCCCTCGGCAGCCACGACACGCCCGCGGCGCAGTACCTGGACTATTTCGCCGGCTGTTACGGTTCGCGGGGGCTGCGCGGCGACCTGCTGCCGGGCGACGAGCGTGGGCTGGCCCTGTGCCCCGTATGGTACGACCCCAAAGCGTACCTCAACCGGGCGCTCTGGCCTGTGGAGACTCCCCAGTAGCTGGCCATCATGCGCGACTATTCCGGCCCGGTGAGCGGCGCGGCCCCCGCGAGCGCTTGTACATGCGGGAGCTGCGCCCTCTACCCACTTTGGGCCTGCCGGTACGCTCCATGAACCCGAATGCATTCGCTTTAAACTTCATAAACTCATGCAAAAACGCAACCCCACGCCCACGCACCCCGGCGATGTCTACTGGGCCTTACTGAATACCCTCCGGCCCGTTGAGGTCTTCCAGACACCATCGGCGCTGCACGCTTTGGCAGTAGCCGGCTACGACGCCCAAACCCTGTTAGACGCAGCCTTGCAGCAGAAGCTGATTAAATACTGCGACGTCCAAGGCCTTACGTTCCGGTTGGTGCCTGACCGGCTACTGAGTACCCCACGCCCGGCCTTCTACGATGCCCACCAATTCCAGCTCGGCTTCGTCGACCGGGCTGGCCGACGCGTTAGCGCGAACGATTCGTTTGACGATTTTGGGCGGCCCCCAGCAAGGCCGGCGGCTGGGGAAGCCCGCCGAGTGCGGTACTTTCCGGTAAACGGGCAGCTGGGCCGGGAGCTATCACTAACCGTGGCCGAGTTGCACGCGCGCCTGCTGGCCCCGCCCCCGCACCTGCGGGCAATGGCCGAGATGCTGGCGACCTGCCCACCCGCTAGTTACCCGGCCTACGAAACGCTGCAGGACGGCATCTGTTTCCAGAGTGTAGACGGCCCGGAGGGCCAGACCCCGGCTGTCCTGGTGCTGCAGCTGGCCCTCGCCCCCTTTACGCCTTGGGCCGAGGCCTGGCACGCACTGCTCAGCGACGAGAACCTGGACCCGACTCTGTTGCTGCTCTTTACCCAAGCCTCGGGCCGGCACCTGACGGCTGTGGTGGAAGTGCCCGCTGCCCTGTCGCTCCGCGAGGCCCGGCGCAGCTACGCTAACTACTTCCGCACAACCTGCTACGCCTCGGCGTTTGCGGCCGTCACAATCCTCGACGACGAGCAACTGGCCTATGTCGTAGCCGATGAGTGGGCCTACCGACGGGCCGATGCGCCGTCTGCACCCGCCGCCTCGGCAGCCTGAAGACCGGCGGCCCCGCCACCGACCGGGCGGGGCCGTCGCCTGGTGACGCTACCGTAGGGAAAAGCGCCGAACAGACCAAGGAGCTTCCGGCCATAGTAAAAAAGCGCTACAGATGCTGCCGTTCGCGAGGCCTGCTGTCGCATCAACCCGGGCCGGTGCCGGCAGCCAGTTGGTGAGCAGGGCAGAAGTCAGGCTAGCGTTCATAAAAGTGGCAAAGTGGGTAAAGGGTTTTACAATTTTTTTAAATAAAAAACTGTAAGTTAAATACTTGTGCGAAAAAATTTGAATAATTTTCTTTGTATAGCCGCGATTACTAGCCCGTGTTTATCCCGAGTCGGCTGCGTGCTTCGCGCTCTATTCAGCATCCATTTTCCTGTTGCTTTTGCCATGCCGTTACCCGTATCCGATACTGTCACCCAGCAGGTGCTCGCGGGCCTGCGGGCGGTCCTTACGGCCCTCACCTTCGGCTCGCCCTACCTCGACGCGGCCGAGCAGTTACGGGCCAACCACCACGCCCACGAATGCCAGGACCCGGTGCGCCTAGCCCGCTGGTTGGTCAATACGCAAATAGAAATAGCGCGCCGGGCAGCCGCAGCTCAGCAGTCCAAGTGGCGCTATGTTACCCATACTCAACGCGAGCTCTTACGGGCCTTGCTCCACCTGCCCGCCGTGTCACGGGCACGCAGCACGCAGGTTTTGCTCGGCCTCAACCGTCTCACCCAGTCGGACGCGGCGGCCGAGCTTCGGCAGTTGTGGGGCTTGGTGCCCGTCGATGGCGTAGCCAATGACCAAGACCGGCGCCGAGCAGCTACGTTTCGACCGGCTGAATCGCTCACCTACGCCGCACTGAGTCAGACAATTTTCCGTCCTGGCCATGCTTAAGGGGCAACGAAAGCGTGTGCGCCGGGCTCGGCGTCAGCTAGGCGCCCAGCAGCGGCAACTGCTCGCGATGGAGCTGGTGGGGGTAGTGGCCATCACGATGCATACCGTCGACGAGTCGCTGGCAGTGCCGATTAGCGGGGCCGCGGCCGCCCAGGTAGTAGGTACACTGCTTGAGGTACAACGAGAACGCCAGCAGTCACTCCGGCGGCGAGAGGCGGATGAATTACAGACTTGTCAAAGCGAAGGGCGTGCACAAGTAAGAACTGCGACCTAACACACCAAATGAAAAAACGAGTACTCAAAATTGCGCCTAAGTACAAAGGAGCGCCTCCGTACCTGAAAATAACGTCGACGTTGCGCCTGTCTGGTGCTTGGTTGCGGAACGCCGGCTTTCAACCCGGTGATATGGTCGACATCGAAGTGAAAATAGGACAGCTTATTGTGACGAAGAAAGTGTAGCTGGTGGCTGGTAGGTCTGATTACTTAATGTAGTATCGATAACCTTCTGTGGGGACTTGCGGCTCCCAGTAGAAATACTTTCCTGGTCGTTTCTGCTGGGGCAATATTGGGGGAGACTTCGTAGCTTGGGAACGCTTTGCCTTGTACTCCTTCCCGCCTTTGTCTCTGCCAAGATGTATACTAGTTCGGCTTCCTTAGTACTGCTTGTCCTGACCGTTATTATCTGCGTGCTCCGTGCGCGCAGCCAAGGACGGTCTGCGCTCGGGTGGGGACTTTTTGCTTTCTGCTTCTGGCCCGCTGCTTTAATTGCTACCTGGTTCGTGGGGCCTAAAACACGCCATGGTACGGTAAGCGAGTCAGAGCCAGCTCCGCCGCGGGTTCGCGTTGTGGTAAGTGAAACCGTTGCGGGCTCCCCCTCACTATCAACTCAGGCAGAAAGGGCCAAACCGGTACCCGCCCCCTTATCTGGATTCTTGTCCGCCCCGATGCGAACGACACCTTCCCCTGCAGATGCTTCCATCATCGATGTAACGGGCCAGGAGCAGCCACTGCGTTTCGCCCCGGCGATTACCCCACCCAGCTCCGAGCGGGTGCCAATACCAATACCGGCTTTTTCTTCCCCCGACTACGGCTATGAGCAACCGCGGCTGGGCAAGAAATACCGCAAGCAACTGGGGCTGAACAGTCAGCAAGTTGAGTGGTTGGACAAGTTCTGGAGCCCCCAGAACGTGTTCCTCGCCATTGAAGGGTGCTGCGTGGCGACCATTCGCTTGTACGTACAGGCCTTGGCGGCGCTGGACACGCGGCTGGCCCAACGCGGTAGCTCGCTCGCTCAGGAAGCGGCTTGGTGCCAGCAGGAAAGCATCCGGCTGGGAAAGGCCGCCACCACCTACGGCTGGAACCACTACGAAGAGCAGTACGTGCGCGAACTGGCGGATTCGGTATTGTACTCCACACTCTTCCGCCGCTGCGAAAACCTGGTGCGGGAAGTGTACGGCAACAAGCGTAAACTCGCCGCGGAGTTTTCCGGCTTGGAGGCGGCGACCAGCGCCCAGCTCGAAGCCCGTTTAGGAGGGCTGCTCAATGATATTTTGCCGACCCTGGCTGCTGCCGTCCCCGCGCCGGATGAAGCCACCGAGCAGGCCCTGAACCTGCAGAACGTGACCCGCTGGAAAGCGCAACTCGAGGAGCTGACCACGCACCTGAGCGCCAGCACGACGCAGGCATTCAGCGCCGGGGTGTACCAGTTAGGACAGCGTAACGCCCGGAATCCAGCCATCGAGAACATCTTCTTCGACGCCTCCAAACTGATAGCCAAGTACGACCGGGAGGAAGCCCTGCGCTTTTACCTGCACTACGTCTATCACGACCTGCACTCGGCCACCATCAACAACAAGCCGCTCGCCAAAACCATCCAAAAAAGCTTGTTCCCACAGCCCGAGCAGCTGCAACGATTCGAAGAGGTGATTCGCCAACTCATAACGGACAAAGACCTGGTCCAGGCCCTGGCACAGGTCCCCACGGTTTATGCACGCCATCGCAAGAAAATACACCTCGATGCCGGAACCATCCGTGCCGTGCAACACCAGCACGCAGGTACTGTGGAGTTGCTCAACGACTACTTGCAGGACGAGCCGGAGCAAGACCCCGGGAAAGTGCCCGCGGCGCTACCTGAGGCCGCCGAAGTGTCAGACGCGTACGAGATTTCGCTCGCGGTACCGACTCCGGCAGCCGCTCCGGTTGAAGAACCCGGTACGTCCAGCCCGGTGGGTGCCGGCTGGGGGTTAACCCCAACCCAACGCGCGCTGCTTACGCACTTCGCTGCTCAGGGCCTAACCCTGCCGCAAGCGGCCGTGGAAGCCTTTGCACGGCAGCACGGCGCCCTGCGCAACCAACTCATCGATGGCATCAACGAGAAGTGCTACGAGCGGCTCGACGATGTGCTAATTGAAGAAGACGGTGACCAGTATACCATCTACAGTTCCTATTATCAGCAACTCTCTGCCCCATGCTAGACCACGTTAAGCCCAAAGAAGCTACCGCCATCATCAATTCCCTACTCGGGGGCGTTGTGCCCAAGCTGGGGGTGCAGCACATCACCGTGGGGCGCTCGCCCGAAATCGAGGCCTTCGTCAAGTCCTTGGACGACGTGAAAAACGGCCACAGCATGGTCAAGTTCTGGATCGGCGACTTCGGCTCGGGCAAGTCGTTCATGCTGCACTTGCTCAACACCGTGGCCCTGAAGCAAAAGTTCGTGGTGGCCAACGCCGACTTCACGCCCGACAACCGCCTGTACGCCAACGACGGCAAGGGCGTGGCGCTGTACGCGGCCATCATGGACAACATCGCCATTCAGACCAAACCCGAAGGTGGGGCCCTGGCGACGCTGCTGGAAAAGTGGATTGAGCAGGTAATGGCCAAAACCGCCCAGGAGCAGGGCTTGTCGCTGACCGACATTCGTGACCCCGAGCACCTGCCCCGCATCCAGGCGGCGATTATGCAGACCATTCAGGAGTTGACCGACGTCGGCGGCTTCGACTTCGGCATGGTCGTGCTCAAGTACTACGAGGGCTACGTTACCGAAAACGACTTGCTCCGGCGCAATGCCCTGAAGTGGCTTAAAGGCGAGTACCGCACCAAGACGGAAGCGCGGCAAGACCTGGGGGTGCGGGAAATTATCCACGACCTGAACTACTACGACATGCTCAAGAACTTCTGCCGGTTGTTCGTCAGCATGGGCTACAGCGGGTTCATGATCAACCTGGACGAAGCCATCAATCTGTACAAAATCTCCACGGCGGTGATGCGGGAGAAGAACTACGAGAAGATCCTGACCATCTACAACGACTGCTTCCAGGGGAAAATCAACCACTTCTTCCTCAACTTCGCCGGCACCCGCGAAGTGCTGGAGAACGAGCGCCGCGGGCTGTTCAGCTACCAGGCCCTGAAGTCCCGGCTGGAGACCAATAAGTTCGAGACGGCGGGCGTGCGCGACTTCGCCCAGCCCGTCATCCGGCTGCGGCCGCTCACCCACAACGAGGTTTTCGTACTGCTGCAGAAGCTCAAGGCCATTTTTGACTTCAACTACAAAACGCAGCTCGACATTACCGATGCCGACATCCAAGCCTTCATGGAAGAAATGTTCAACAAGCCCGGGGCGAGCGAGTTTCTGACGCCGCGCGAAGTTATCCGTGACTTCCTCAACATCCTGAGTTTGCTGCGCCAAAACCCGGACCTGGACAAGCAAAAGCTGTTTGGCGACATCGAAATCCGCGACGAGCGCCCGAACGAGTCGGCGGTCGATAGCCTAGTGGACAGCATCGAAGTGCTCTAATGTCGTTCGATTTGCTTGCCGAGCCCATTCGCCGGTACGTGCGCGACCAGCGCTGGGACGCGTTGCGCCCCATCCAGGCGGCGGCCATTCAGCACATCCTCGCCTCGGACGACCACTTCATTCTGGCCTCGCGCACGGCGTCCGGCAAGACCGAGGCGGCGTTCCTGCCCATTCTCTCGAAGGTTGACTTTCGGCAGCCCGGCGTGCGGGTACTCTACGTTTCCCCGCTCATCGCCCTCATCAACGACCAATTCCAGCGCATTGAGCAGCTCTGCCAGTACCTGGATGTGAAAGTCACCAAGTGGCACGGGGAGGCGAGCCGCACGGAAAAGAAAAAACTGGTGCAGGCGCCCCAGGGCATCGTACTCATCACGCCCGAGTCGCTGGAGGCCATGTTCACGAATGCCCCCTACAGCGTCAAGGCTTTGTTCGAGCACCTGCAGTACGTCGTCATTGACGAAATCCATTCGTTTATGGGCACCGACCGCGGTATCCACCTGCAGTCCTTGCTCTCGCGCCTGGCCGAGGTGAACCCTGCGGGCTTTAGCGTGGTCGGACTCTCGGCCACCATCGGCGACTACGCCGAAGCCAAGCGCTTCACCGGCGACGAGGCCCGGACTAAGGTGCTGCTCGACCGTACCGGCAAGGAGATGCACACGACGTTTCACTACTTCTCGGCCGAAGACGAAACGGGCTTGCCGCTGGCCCTGCTCAAGGACTTGTATAAGCAAACGAGCACGAGCAAGGTGCTGGTCTTCCCCAACAGCCGGGGGCGGGCCGAGGAAATCGCCGTCAAGCTCCGCAAGATTTCCGACCGGGTCGGGGGGCACGCCTACTACTTCTCCCATCATTCCTCGGTCGACAAGGAAGTGCGCGAGTACGTGGAGGCGTTCGCCAAGGCCACCGACCGCCACCCGTTCTGTATCACCTGCACCTCTACCCTGGAGCTGGGCATTGACATTGGGTCGGTGGACAAGGTGGTGCAAGTCGACGCCGCCCATTCCATCGCCTCGCTCATCCAACGGGTGGGGCGCAGCGGCCGGCGCGGGGGCGAGGCTAGCCAGTTGCTGCTCTACACCACCTCGCCCTGGAGCCTGCTGCAGTCGCTGGCGTGCTGGCTTCTGTACCAGGAAGGGTTCATAGAGCCCGTACGGACTGCGCGCCGGCCCTATGACTTGGTGCTGCACCAAGCCTTGTCCATCACCAAAGAGCTGTCTGGCTGTATTCCGGACCAATTGGTCGAACGCCTGCACCGCAACACGGCCTTCGCGGCGGTCGAGACCGCCGACATTCGCGCCATCCTGGCCGAGCTGGTCCGCGTTAATTGGTTGGAGGAAGTGCAGCGGGAGCTGATTATCGGCGTGGAGGGCGAGTACGTCGTGAATTCCCGCGACTTCTACAGCGTGTTCAAAACCGAGCCGGCCTTCAAGGTCGCGCACGCCGGCAAGACCATCGGCGAGATTCCACTGACACCGCAAGTGCGAGAGGACGAAAACCTGCTGCTCGCCGCCCGCATCTGGAAAATCAAGTACGTGGACTTGGCCGCCAAAAAGATAGAGGTCGGTCCCGCCCAGGACGGCAAGCCCCCGTTGTTCCTTGGGGGTGGCGGGACAGTCGACCCTGTAATCCGCGCAAAAATGCTGCAGCTCCTTTTTGAGGATAGTCACTTTCCCGAGTTGGATGCCGCCAGTGAGGAAGCGCTCCGGGAGCTGCGTCGGGAATTCGCCGTGTACCCGCTGACGGATTTAAAGAGCCAACGCCCCGTACTGGCCAAGGAGCAGAAACTGGTTTTCTACACCTTTACCGGCACGAAAATCAACCGGAGCTTAGCGTTCCTGCTGGAGGCCCTGCAGGTGCCGTTTGACCACAACGATGGGCAAAGTAGCTTCACGCTGTCCACTACGCCGGAGTTACTACCGGTCTTACTGGAGCAACTGCGCCTGTACCTCAAAGATGTTGAGCTGCTACTCGAGCAGGCCTTGGCGACGAACGAAGGCCTGCTGGACTTTACCAAGTGGGGGGAGCACTTGCCAAAGGCTTTACAGAGCGAGATTCTACAGGAGCGGCACTTTGATTTTGACGGCGCGAAGCATTTTTTGGAGTCGATGCAAGGCGTCGTGGCTTCGGCGCAGTAACTGGATAAGCAGTAAGCTTGGTGCCTTCCGGCCCGGGCAGCGGTACCCGAGAGTCACTAAAGCATGCTTTTGCGCTTACGTGTACGCTCGCCTAGAGCTGATAGGAGTGCGGTTGCTTTTCCTTCCTAGCGCACAAACTGCCGCCAATGGTCTTCGGATAGGATGTGAATGCCGGTACCCTTGTCGCGTAGCTGCACGGCCTTTTCAATCTTGCGGCCATGGCTCGTGTTAATCCAGTCCCGGCTGGCAAAAACGCCGATGATCAAGTAGTCGGTCGTGCGCGAAGGCGAAGTGTCCGTGGGGTTGCCCCCAAGGGTCTCAATGGCTTCAAACACCGCCGAACGGGCACCATACGCAAATTTGCCGGTGACGACGAACTGTTTACCGGTGAATTCCAGCGGGTGGGGCTGCGGCACACACAGCGGCAGGGTCGTGGACTTCACTTCGGCGGTGGGGGCAGGCGCTTGAGTGAAGCCGCATAGCATTTCCATGACCTCTTTAAGCTCCGCTCGCTCTTCCGTGTCACAGATACCATCGGCAAAAATGCGTTCGATTCGGCTGAGCACGGCCGTAAAGGGCCAAACGGGCGTGTCAGGGGCGTGCTGGCGTACCCAATCGGCGAAGAAAAGGGCCTCTCGTTCACTGACCTCGCCATCGGCCAGAATTCCGGTGCAAATCCCGACGAGTTGATCGACGGCTTTCGCGGTGTTATTCGCGCGTTGAAATAATTGCAGGGGTTGCCCATGGGCGTCCCGTTGAGTAGTCGTCATGGAATAGCAGGAAAAAAGGGGATACTTCGTGACTAAAGGTAAGCCACCCACTGACATAAGGCAAGCCGATTGCGAATAGCTTATCGGTCCAAGCTTCGCCAGGTGGTGTCAATTTCGGGGAACTGACTGGGGTCGAGTAAACCGGCGGTCAAGAGCTGCATCTTTAATTCCGACGAGCTGACGGCGCACCGCACTAATTCGTGCAATGCCAGCCTCAACGGCTCGGCATTCTGCTTCAATCGCCGCGGTAGCTCGCTGATAAGCTGCGCGTAAGGCATTGCCTCGAATCCGTTGGCTATTCTCGTCGTCGGCGCAGGCGGCCACCAGTGCTTCCTTGCGTTTAATTCCTGCCTCCTCCGCATCAAGCTCTCTTTCTTCTCGTTCAAGTGTTGCTGTTTGCTGGTCAAGGTGGCGGTATCCAACTCGCAGTCGTCGTCGCTCGCAAGCATCTGCCTCAATGCGGTCAATTTCGCGTTGCACTGCATCAGCTTCTCGGCAGCTTCGGCTTTCCAAGTACTCACTAAGCCGGGCAAGGCGTTCCTGCACTGCGCGTTCTGTTGTCGCAGGGCCGCCAGTTCGTGCGGTCCATTCTGCTTCTTCTTGTTCCAGCTGCGTTGCAGCTCGTTGAAAGCGGCGATCAAGTGCCGCTTCTTCTGTTGCAAGGCAATCGGATAGTTGGCTTCGGCGCGCTGCAACAGCATGTTCTGCTCGGCGATACGCTGCTCGGCGCTCCTCCACTCGCTTTCGTAGCCCAGGGGCTGCTCGTCGGTGTAGTGCGCTAAGCTGAGGGTCAAGAGCCGCGCTTTCTGCGCTAACTGCTGCCTGGTGGCCAGCATAGAGGCCCGTAATTCTTGCTTCTTCTGCTCGAAGCGCTGCTTCTTCCACGCCAAGTTCTGCCTCCGCTCCTGCAAACTCCCGACGTAGCTCGTTCTCGCCTCGTGCAATTGCTTCCGCAAAGCCTGCGGCCTCTCGGCTTGCTGCTGCCTCAAGGCTGTCTCTTGCTGCTGCAAGTCGGTCACGTAGGGTTCCCATTGCAGCTCCTGCCATAAACTTGTTAAGGCTGCGTAGGGCGCGGTTAAGCTCAAGGAGCTGGCAGCTGAGGGGCTCTGGGCCAATACCTGGTGCTTCGTCAGGATACGCTCGATGGAGCGGCGCAGTTCCGGCGGCATCACCTCCAACGGGGTCTGTAGTTTCTCGCTCATGGTTGTAGAGCCATTTGGTTTCGGCGTAGGAGGCTAGTAGTTTCTCAATTTCCTTGGCCGTATAAAACCACGGAATGGTGATTTCAATCGTATTGATTTGAGCCCGCCGCAACCCCACCAACTTGTCGTGCGTGACGGCGTGGGTGACGTGGATTTCAACGAGCAGCACAGGCTTGTCGTCGGCATCGGTGAAGATTACGTCGGGCCGGCACACAAAGTCTTTTCGCCCGGGATCTTCTTCGAACGTCTGCTGGTGGCGGTAGAAATTCAGCCCGCAGGCCTCGTCCTCGTAGAGTGTCCGCTCCAAGTACACGTGGGTGGCCCGCACGATGGACGCTTTGCGTAGTGGCGTCAGGGGGCCTTCATAGCCTTCGGCCCGGCGCGGGAGTACGGGTGGCACCGCTACCCAGCGCTGCCGCAGCAAAATGGCTTTTGCCTGTTTATGCGCATAAGTTTCGTCCCGGTAGTCGCAGCGCTCCGCAGGAACCTCTTGGTGTTTATGGCGAAAATGCCGGGTGGTGACAATGTTGCCGTAACAGAGCAGCACCGGCTTGCCGCATCCTCGGCAGGTATAGGCTTTGTAGCGCTTATCCGCGTCCTGGGCGTTGATGTCGTTGCGGTCCGCATCATGGGCAAAAGCGAAGCGGGCGAGTCCGGCCATAGGAGTAAAGGAAATACCAGCCTAAATTATTTTCCGTCAGCAGGGAACGTTTATCCCAAATGCAATTTAGCGGCCAAACTTGCACACCATGTCGCTGAGTGCAATAATTTCGGGGTTAGTGCTTACTACTGCTTTTGTCAAAGACCTGATGCAAATGAGTAAGGCTGTGCACATCGGCTGGCTGCTGCCATGTTGGGCACTATTCGCTTTTTACTTGCTCACCAATCCGTTTTATCATTGATTATCAACGTAAGTTTTTGACTCCTAATTTGCCCGAAGAAACCGGCCGAGGAATAAGCACAAACAATGGCGCGTGGATTTTGCCAATATGATATGCTTTTTGCTAATGGTTGGCGGTATCTTAGCCTTTGTTGTTTCTGTCTTCGTAAACCTGTTGCATGAAGCTTGACATGCCTAACCACTTCGTGGACTGCCGAATAACCCGTTTACTGACTTGAATCCGGTAAGCCCTGAGCACAAGGACTAAAAACGCGCTTACCATAGCCGATATTTTGGCCGCTGACCGTATAGAGACTTTCATCGAACTCTATGCTTTTGTGGAGGAAGCGCGCTTGTTAATTCCAGACTTGGCGAGTTTACTTGGCGCCTACTTCGAGACCAGCGCTATACAACCCGCATGAATACACCAAACCACTACTTTTTTCCCTTCCCCGATGCCCGGAATTAACCGCGCTAACGCGCAAGCATTTGCTGGCACTCCTGCCCAAGTACGACTAAGCGAAGCCCGAGCCTGGAGTGCCAATCGGCCCGACTGCATCTTTATTAGCCACCAAAAGCAGGATTCTGCCTTCTGCCGAGTAATTGCGGACTACATTTTGCGGGCCGGCCTGGATGTGTATTTTGATGAGTTGGATAACGACCTGCGTCTCCATCGAGAAGCCAATAACCCGCAAGGCGTGACCGACTGTATTTTGAAGGGCATCAACAACAGCAACTATATGCTGTGCGTGGTTTCGCCCCAGACGCTGGCCTCTACATGGGTGCCGTTTGAAGTAGGCTACGGCTTCGAAAAAACCCAGCTCGGTATTTTAACCATTAAGGGCGTCAGTCGGGCCAATCTGCCTCATTATGCCCAAACGGCGAAGATTATCGTGGACACGATTCCAGCTCTTAACGGTTTCCTGCAAAGCAAATCTTCTGTCATTGCCGAGAGCCGCAGTCGTCCATTGAGCTTTGAACTCAAGCTTTCCGCTGACCAGCAGCATCCCCTAGCCAGCGTCATGAACATTCGCTAACCCATGCACTATGAATACCAATAGACATCGCGTCTTCTTAAGCTTTCACCACCGGCTCGACGAGCAGTACAAAGTCCGGTTTGAGCATCTCTTTTGTAATATTGAAAAGGCAGTTTTTTCGCACTCCGTACAGGATGGCGAAATAGACACGGGCCTGCCATCCGATACCATTCGCCAAACCATAAGGGACAAACACTTGCGTAATTCCAGCGTCACGGTGGTTCTGGTAGGACAGGAAACATGGAAGCGCAAACACGTCGATTGGGAAATCGCATCCTCGCTGCGCCATACTGTACTTAACCGGCGCTCGGGCTTGGTGGGCTTGTTATTGCCCACTCGCTGGGACTATTATACTCCCAATAATCTCACTTACAATACCATTCCGCCCCGGTTAGTAGACAACGTTCACCGCGGCTATGCTTCGTTGCATCCTTGGACCGAGGACGCTACCCAAATGATAAGCATTATTCACAATGCCTGGTGCCGCCGGTTCGGTTCGGCAACCCCCGACCAGTCAAGAGTAATGATGTATCGCAATGCTGCAGATATAGCAACAAATTGGTGAAATTGGCTTAATTAGACAATAGCCATCGTTGACTTCCAAATCTTGTTAACTTTCCTAAGCAGGAATTAGGTTAACAGATTGATATAGAAGCGAAAATTATGAGATTGTTTATTATCGGCAGTGTTAACGCGCATAATAATGGGGTTCCGGATTTCGAAGCCTTCTGTAACCTCCTAGGTCAAAATCTAGCTAAAACACCTTCCACCCTGATCCTGTGTAGCCCTTATCCAGATTCGTGTGATTCATCTGTTGTAAACGGAATAAAGCAAAGCACAACCGTTCATGGAAATCTTCAACTAGAGCTACATTATCCTGGAACAGTAGAAAATGAGGATGAATGGGGTAAGGTTTTGGCCGGTTTAGATATAGGCATCAAAGTCATGAGATTTCGGCATGAATCGATTGCCGAAAATGAACAAGGTGCTATGACTTATGCATGGTTGTTTAGTCAGCTCCAGGCTATTGCTAACGCTAATTTTGTGTTAGTGATAGGGGGTAAGCTCTCTGGAACAGCAAATCTATTGATTCAGTTAGCCGAGGCACAACAAAAGCAAATAGTGCCATTACCAAATTTTGGTGGCATAGGTGAGGTCTTTTTCAATCGAATCCGCTATAAGCTTATCGATTTTTGGGGCAGTGAGAATTTATCCATCATACAGAATTCGCACGATGTAGAGCTACTAGTGGCCATGCTCAATAACCATCAACCTTATGCGGTTGCTGCGCAAGGCGGCCAAAGCCAAGCGCCTCATTCCTTCTTTATCAGTTATGCTAAGGCTCGCCCTGCTGAGGCAGATTTTGTTGAAATGATTCTGCGCCGTAGAAACCTAGATGTACTGCGTGATGACAATGATTTCGGGCCCGGAGAGAATATTCCCCGGGCAATTAATGAAATGATTCATAAATCCACAATATTCATTGCATTGTGGTGTAGTGAATATGCCTGTAGCCCTTGGTGCTTTGACGAACTCAATTTGGCTTTGAGCACTCACACACAAGCAGGGCACGCCCTATGGATTTTTCAGCTGGACAAAACCCGTATAATTCATCCGAAAGCAAGGAATCTGCTCTTCTATCCAATAATATCACGGGAGGAGTTAGAAGGGAAATTGCTCAGCCTTATTCAACCATGGGAGAAGCATTAAGTGATTATTGGCTAGAGTGCTTAGTGTTTGAGTCGTAATAGGCCGCGTAGAATAAGTAGTACTGCTTCGTCAATATGCACCGTACTAGCCAATAGGATATTTTCCTCTAATGTAAGTCCATTATTCAAGCTGTTTGCATCAAACTCCTCGAATTCTGTTTTAAACTGCCAAGCGTCAGAAGTAGACCTATGCCCAGTGCTAGGTAACAGCGATAATATTTCTGCTAAGTCTTGAGTGCAACCTCCAAATCCTGCGAGCAGATATAAAGGCTGCCTTGCCTGTAGAGAATAAAGCGCTTCTTCGGCTACTCCAGGCATGCGCCCTTTGAAACCTGTAGTAACACCACCTAGAATAATTCGAGCATCGCTTGATTCAATTAGGCGACTACGCATTGTTGATAAACCCCGCTTCCATTCGTCACTAGTTGCTTCACGTGGTCTAACTGTTTTGCGCTCTTCTAATGGCATTACTGTGCCATCCATATTAAGATAGACCAAATTAGCTAAGCCATCTAAGGCTGCGCTAAGACGATTCATTTCCTCCGCGTGCATGTTAATGTGAACAGGCCAAGCCAATATATTATCAACCCCAAGCCTGTTGTCTCCCTCATTCGCATCACGACGGTGGCGTGCGACCAATTCAAACAAAACCTCCGTAAATCCCTCTGGGCGCAGGTCGCCACCATATATCAGTCGCGCACCTGAGGCTAACAAATAGCGTGCGACCTCCGCCATCGCATCCTGTAAGTGTTCTGGAGCTAGCCCTAGGACAGATAAATCAGCACTCTCAGAAATGGAAAGGGCAATTGTCTGATTAGCCAATACTTCTTGATATGTCATGATTTAGTACTTCATGCTGTTGTGGTAGCCATCCACTCTGTGATGCTACGGAGTTGCACTTGCGGAGCAACTTCTTCAAATAAACGTTGTTCTTCAGACCCAATAGGTGGGTCTGGATACACCATCGTAACAGGTGCACTGCCATTTAGGCCAGCCAAAGAAATTAACTCTGGGGGACGAGGGAGAAAAACCGGAGAAGGCGCAGTTTTACCTAAGAGGGGTTGAATACGACAACGCCAAAGGAAATCTTTAAGTACTTCATCCAATAGATAGCCGACAATATCATGAATGCGGTTAGCTTCTACGGGGTCCATGCGCACAATCGGCACATTTCCCATATATGGGAAACTGCGCTCGTCTATTTCGCTGATGCAATTCGCAACCACAAGAGGAACATTGTAGCGCTTGGCTTCGATTACTTCACGTCGGCACCATTCCCGGGAGGAATAACTGTCAGTGTGAATAGCTACCACTGCGCTCACCTGTACCTTCTTTAGAATGACCCGATTGAACTGCAGGCCTGGGGGTATGTCATGGACGTCAAAGAAGGTGCCTAGGTCAAACCCATTTCCGTTATAAAGGTATTCGCGTATAAGAGTGGCGATTCGTACACCATTCGCATCATGCTTAGAATGGCTCAGGAACACTTCCACTTTGCGGAGGTACTGTTCCAGTGCTTCCTCTTCATCAATCGACCGCCTTAGTCCTTCCAAATAAGTGCGTAGCATTCTACAGAATTGATACGTAAGGCTTGTTAGGAGCTGACGTATCTTTTCTGCTTCCGTACTTGTGGCCCACTGATGCCACCGAATGAACTGTTCGGCAATACCTAATTTTAATGCTTCAGATGATATCGCAATAGGAAATACTTGGCTTCTAAAGCCGAGCCTATTGCTTCGCTGAAGTAGTGAGTGTGCCCAGGTTACCCAGGCTGGGTCTGAACACCAATTGTCATCTATCAGAAGTATTACTGCAGATGTTGCAGATTCTTCTAAGTTGATATCCAACGGAAGAGATGACCCATCGATTGGTGTGTAGCGATACATTACGCTTAGGCCAGCCCCACCAGTTATGTTATCATACAGTGCTCGTCTGTAATGGCTGTAAAGCCTTTTGGCTATACCGGCCCCATCCTCAAAAAGTGGATGCCAAGCTATATAAATTACCAGTAGGGGGCTTGTTGGAGTGTCCATAAGCTACAAATTACGGTATCGCTGTTGGTTTAAGGTAAGGTGTATAAGAATCTGGTTCCCCTTGTTGACGCACTCCTTGAACCCGTAACAAAACAACTGATTGGTAAATGACTGATTGCTGTCTTCCGACTAAATGGCTATCATTCAGATGTGAGTGGCAATGCCTGATTCTTGCCATCAGACCTGTGAAAGGTAATAGTGTGTTCCGACAAGTTTACTTGGATGTCACCACATTGGTATAGGTTCACTGCGCGCCATATGGCGAAGCCCGCCAGAATGGCTTGTTCCCACTCGCCAAGCGAGCGGTTGCTGACTTCTAAATGAGCCGTCATATTTTTGACTGTTTGCAACAGTAGCGTATCCACCTCGCGTACTCCTTCAAAAAAATTGTATGACTTAGCATGTGAGAAGATTAAAGCCGCTATGCCTTCCTCGATAGCAGTAGCACGGCCTCCATCTTCCACTTGGTCAATTTGCTTGTTGCTTTTACGCTTGACATCAAGCAGTTTGCGCACTACGGGGGACCAACCTAACACCGCCGCAAAGGCTAGGTGAAAGACGTCATGGTAACGGTAGCCATCTTCATAGTAAGCATTATCAGTGAGCAGGTTACCTAGGGGTTTGCCCTGAATAACCAGTTGCGCCTGCCCAGCTGCTGAATTGAGTGTCGCGGTAAAATTCCGAGGAAGACGCTCGTTTTCAGGGTATTCCTCATCATAGTAAAGTGGTGAGGGGGCCGTTTGGCCGATACGGACGTTCCAACGGCTTTGGTTTTTGGCTAAGTTTCTAATAGCTAGCTCGTCTAGGTTGAGCCCAAACTTTTGCGCGACACTAGCTACGTACCACAGCAGGTCGCCCAATTCCTCCGCAACTCGGTCATTAAACAAATGATGCGCCTCACCATCACGTAGGTGCTTTTTATACTCAGTCAGCAACTCGCCCGCTTCGCCGGCGAGGCCAAGCAAGGAGATAATCATGCCCTCATGGCCAGGGTGTAGGTCTGTGGTTACGGCCCGGGTCTGGTACTCATTTAAATTCATAAGGTTCTGAGCTATAGCGTCACTGTTAAATTCCACTTGGGCGGGAAAAAGTAGTCAATTCGGCGCGGAGTAGATATAAATAGCTGCTTGATACGGGTGCGCCCCGAAGTGCCAGTTATTAGGGGATGCCGCACCCGGGCGTATTTGCCTACCTCGCAGAAAAGATTTTGGCAGTCAATCAATTGCAAGGGTCTCCCCCATAGTGAGCGAAACGGTAGCCCGCGCCTGTCAAATTCTTCTCCTTGCGCCTCCATCACGGCCTGAATGACCGTTGCATAATCCAAGCCAGTACAATTCGTGAAGCATTTTTCTATACCATCACGTGCCCCGGGACCGGCCATTACAAACTCAGTCTCGGTAAAGTTGGTTACAGAGCTGTAATTGATGTCGGTGGCGTATTGATAGGCTAAGAAATCACCAATGGTAGGATAGGCCCGTAACAGGGCAAAGGCCGCAGCCATGCTCGGTGCATCGGCTATGCGTTGGGGCAGGCCTTCGGTCATCATGCGCTCCAACAGCCGTAAATGGTTCTGGTGCTTGCGGACATGGCCAAACTCGCGTCCGCCGGGGGGCATCATGTAGGCTGCCGAATAAATCTGCTTTTTGATATCCAGCAGCTTGCTCAAAACTCGGTCATAGCCTTCGAAAGAATAGTTCGCCCATGTGAGTTTACCCCCGTACGCCTGCTCTAAATGCTGCCAAGTTTCAATCTTATTAAAAAGCTTAAACAGCAGGATTCGAAATACAACCTCCGCCGGAGAATCTGGCAAATCATCGCGGTAGATGACTTCGCGGATAAGGTACTGGCTAGTTCGGTCAGCTGCCCGGTATGTGTTGGTGAACTTGTGGCGTCGCAGAATGGCATCTTCCGTCCAAGGAGCTTGGTGCCCGCGAAGACGGCGAAAGAAAATCTCCTGTCGCTCGAAGGCTAGAAACCAATAGCTGTCAAACACAGGGGTCGTCCTCAACACCCGGCTACCTACTCGAAAGGAGCTGCTACCAGGAAACCCCAAGCCAGCATGTGAGTTTTCATTGATAGAGGAGCCGTAAGACTCAAAAAGCTGAGATTCGATTGCTTTGTGGGTAGCGGGGATCATGCCATAGTCAAGAAAACAAGAGGGCTTCCAGCGCCTGTTGGGTGTGAGTTAATGCACCATCATTATTCAGCGTGCGCACCGCGAAAGTAGCACTTTCCTGTGCAGCCAGCTTTTTGTAAGCGTCGGACAAGGCACGGAAGTGCGGCATCTTCTCGTCGGCCCGGTCACGGGGGCGCTTAGCGTCGACGAGCAGCAACATGCTGGGCAGCGTGGTACCCCAGCCGAAACGCTCCACGGCAATCAAAGCCCGTAGCAGGTCTTCGTTCAAACCCGAAGTGAGCCCATAAACCCAAGTCGACCACCAGAATCGGTCAAGAATGACATGCGTGCCAGCAGTTAACAGAGGCTGAATCGTGCTTTCAATCGCATCCAAGTGAGCTGCGATGTGAAGCGTCTGCTTGGCAGCGTCTGTCAGGTGGTTAACCCCCATTTTTCTCGGCTCATGATGCACATCGTACGCCAAACGTCCGAGGGTGCCGGGTTCGCGACCCGGAAAGCTAAGCCATTCTGCTGGCTGACCGGCTGAATTAAGCAAGTCTGTGGCCAGCTTTGATAGGGTGGTTTTGCCCACACCATCGGGTCCTTCAAAAATGTAAAGTTTACCTTTCATAGACTTTTGCGACTGTCAAATTTACAGTTGAGGTTGCAGATTGAATTGATACTCCTAGTCGGCGCGGTTTTTGAGGGTAATCCTGTGTAAAAAAGCGTGTTTGAACTGACTCTTGGTTACTTGTGCCCTTGAATACGGTTCACTACAAAGGAGCTATTAAGAATCACGCAGGTATTACCGTGGCAAAGGACAAAACCAAAAACTTCTTTATGAGTCATCACAGTGTGGATGAAGCTCATATCAGCCATCTTAAAACCCTGTTGGCTAATCGAGGCTATACTGTTAAAAACAGTTCGATTGATAGCACCCGACCAAACTTCGCTTCCAACGAAGAATACGTGAAGCGGTTACTGCGTTTGCGTATCCGATGGGCTGGCACCTTTGTATGTCTCATCGGCCACAACACGCACGAGCGGAGTTGGGTAAACTGGGAGATTGAGCAGGCCCATCGGCAGGGCAAGCACATTGTTGGCATTTTTACCCATGGGGCCCGTACAGCCGATGTGCCAGAAAATCTCAATAAGTATGGCAACTCTTTAGTGCCATGGCGAACCGATGCCATTGAAGGCGCCATTAACGGCGGCACCAACTGGTGCAATGATGATGGAACACGCCGGCCCAATTCCTCGGCTTTTGTTCACAGCGTTTGCTAATCTTTTCGGTATGAATTACTACTCTTATGTTGTTGCCCGTGATTACGGCTTCGCTCCAAACCCCTTCGGCGAATATTGCACGCTGGCAACGTGTAAACCCAAGATTCGCAAAGCCGCGCAAATAGGTGATTGGGTTATCGGAACCGGCTCCAAGCAAATGCAACTTGGCAATCGTCTCATTTTTGCGATGCAGGTAAGTGAGGCTTTGACTTTTGATCAATACTGGGCCTCTGACCGGTTTGCCTACAAAAAGCCGGTTTTGAACGGCAGCATTGTGCAGATGTTTGGCGATAACATTTACCACCGTAACGGCGCAGAATGGCTGCAGGAAAATTCACACCACAGTAACGAGGATGGGTCGGCCAATATGAAAAACCTAATCCGTGATACCAGTGCTGACCGGGTGTTAGCGGCGAACTACTTCTTTTACTTCGGTAAGGCCTGTCCGGAAATTCCAGCAGAGTTAGTTGACGAGGTGTGTAAGGCGGGCATTGGGGAAAAGAAGCTCACCGCTTTAGCAGGCCAGCAATTAGTAGAATGGCTCAAGGCTAACTATGAGCCTGGTTTGATTGATGACCCGCTGCAGTTCGATGGCGGCAAGTTTGACCGCTATGATGGTGGTAAATAGAGATGCACAGGTCGAAGCCGTTGCTGGCCTATACCTTCTACTTTGCTTTATCTGGTGGTGGACTAATCGCGCACTCGTGCATCAGCACAGCAATATCTGGGGACAGGCCGACAATAATTCGGTGTATAAGCCCGGCCTGTAGGCGCGCAACGACAGGATTTGGGCCGTGGTGTGGTGCGCGGTTCGGGGATGGTGGCGTTTCCAAGGACAATGCTGTAGGCCTTGCCATTGCGGGTACAGTTGCGTTCGAAGGTGTTGCATGTGGTGAAGAGCACGGGGTTGACCCCACCATTTACGTTGCGGGTGCTCAGCTGCAGGCCACGCTCGCAGTCGACAGTACAAAAACTGGTCGTCGCGCCCTAGGCGGGCCAAGAGAATTAATCCGAACTATAGGAAGTCAGGTCGGGTCCCCTCACGGGTCCCCCAGAAAATCAAAAGGCCCTTCACATTACCGTGAAGGGCCTTTTCTGTGGTCGCATAGGGAGTCGAACCCCAAACCTTCTGATTCGTAGTCAGATGCTCTATCCAATTGAGCTATGCAACCAGTTCCCGTGTTGGGACTGCAAAGGTAAGAGGAAAAATTTCGGCTTCACAAGCAGGCCTACTCTTTTTTTGCCAAGTTTTTTTGCTCGAAACGGCAAGCGGTTCACAATCAGCGGGCTTTTTTCGCGTCGGCGCCGCGCTGCAGGGCTTTTTTCAGGGCGCGGTTGAACACCACGTACAGCCCGCCGAGCGAGGCCATGACCAGGCCTACTACCACTGCCTTGCCCAGGGTGCCGCCGTCGGGGTCGCGCAGCAGGGCCAGCACGTCGGAGGCTTTGGTACCGAGCCAGTAGAAAAACAGGCTGCGCGGCAGCATGCCCAGCACTGAGGCCGCCAGAAAGCGCTTGCGCGGCACGCCCACAATAGCCAGCACGAAGGTCATCAGGGCGAAGGGCAGCACGGGCGAGAGGCGGGTGAGGATGATGAGCTGCCAGCTCTGGTGCTGCAGCTCATCCACCACGGCGCCGGCTTTGGGGAAGTGGTGCAGGAAGTCGCGCAGCTTGCCGTGGTCGAGGCGCATGGCCAGCTCGTAGCCAATGGCGGCGGCGAGGGCGTAGGCCGCCACCATGCCCGGCAGCCCGCTCCAGCCAAAGTAGTAGCCCGTCACGATGGCCACCACCGTGGTGGGCGTGAAGGCAAAAGCCATGGTGAAGGCAATGACCACGAAGTAGAGCAGCAGCTGCAGCCCGCTTAGGTTTTGCAGCAGCTCCTGGTACTCGTAGAGCAGCCCCAGCAGCGAGGCTGAGCCCAGCAGCGGCACGGCCACCAGCAGGAACATGGTGAGCAGCGTGGAGAAGTTGCGTTGAAACAGCTCGCGCAGGAAGGTCATAGGCGGCAGGGCAGGGGAGCGGGGGCAAAGCTAAGCGGAGAAGCCGCGCAGCCCGCCCAGCAAAACGGCGTAAGGAAGCGGCCGGCCGGGCCTTTCCTTACGCCGTTTATGCGCTGGTTAGTTGCTTTCGGTGCCTATGCCTCCTTGGGGCCAAAGCCGAAGAAGCGCTTGATGGCCGCCCAGGCCCCGGCCAGGGCCAGCAGGCCCAGCTTCCAGAACTTGAGCAGAATGGCGAAGAAGCCCACCTTGGCCAGCACCTTCCCCGCTACCAGCCCGCCGATGCCATAGGCCGCCACCTCGTCGAGGCCGGCGTCGAAGTCGGCGTACTGCTGGCCTTTGCTGAAGCTGACGTTGCTGAGCAGGTCGGGAATGCTGGCTTTGATATCATTAATCTGGCCGGGCTCGCCTACGGCGTTCATCACCAGCACGCCCTTGCGGCCCAGCAGGCGCACGTTGTAGTTGAGGGTAGCCGCGGCGCTGTCGCCGCCAAAGCGCAGGGTTTTGGCCCAGTGCAGGGTGTGCTTATCCTTGTCGTAGTACGGCTGCGCGGCCCAGCCCAGCAGGTGTACGGGCTCGTAGCCGGCCGCCACCCGCTCGGAGTTGGCTTCCTCCACGTCCTTTTGCATGTCGGTCAGTAGCTCACTGTAGTCGATGTCGTCGGCATCGTCGTCTTTCACGTAGCCCATGGCGTTGTATTCAATCACGTAGGCCCAGTTGCCTTTGCTCAGGGGGCCGCTGTTGACGGGCATCAGCATGCCCAGGCATTCGCCGTCGGGGTTGCCCCACACCTTGGTAAGCAGGCGCCGGCTCTGGGCTGAGTCGAGGTAGCGGAAGCCGCGCGGCACGGTGAGTTCCGCAATGCCGCCGGGTAGCGCCACGTGGCCCTGCTGGTAGTGAAAACTGGCGTTTACCGAGTCGGCGTAGGCCTCGTACTCCCGGCGCAGCGAAGCCGTGTCGGGAGCTGCCGGCGTCTTGGGGGTGGGCTTGGGGGCTGCCAGGGCAGCGTTGTGCAGCAGAACGGCACTAAGCAGAAGTAAAAGTTTCTTCATACAGGAAGAATGAGAAAAAATAAGGCAGGGCTATAGTAGGCCTAGAGCGAAGGTAAACCTTACTGTTCAATTTCTTTGATTTCCAGAAAAATATATTTTGCGGAGGAGCTGCTGCCCAGCTCCGGGAAGCTGGTTACGCAAGCCACGTAGTGCCAGGGCCGGCTGGCGCGTCCTGCGCCGGTGCCTCGGGCAGTCGTCGTACCTTTCGGGCTGAAAACCCATCCGCCGTTTCTTCCCTTGCCATGAAATTCGCCACCAAAGCCATTCACGCCGGCGTGCATCCCGACCCCACCACCGGGGCCATCATGACGCCCATTTACCAGACCTCGACCTACGTGCAGCGCTCGCCCGGCGACCACAAGGGCTACGAGTACTCGCGCACCCACAACCCCACCCGCACCCAGCTGCAGGATGCCCTGGCCGCCCTCGACAACGGCAAGCACGGTATTGCCTTCGCCAGCGGCATGGCCGCCACCGACTGCGTTATCAAGCTGCTGCAGCCCGGCGACGAAGTTATCAGCACCAACGACCTGTACGGCGGCTCCTACCGCATTTTCACTAAGGTGTACGAGCCGCTAGGCATCAAATTCCACTTCGTGCCCATGCACGACATGGAGGCCGTGCGCGCCAAGGTGAACGCCCGCACCAAGCTCATCTGGGTGGAAACGCCCACCAACCCCCTGCTCAACGTCATCGACATCAAGGCCGCGGCGGCCGTGGCCAAAGAGGCCGGCGCCCTGCTCGTGGTCGACAACACCTTCTCGACGCCCTACCTGCAGACACCGCTGGAGCTGGGCGCCGACATCGTGGCGTACTCCCTCACCAAGTACATGGCCGGCCACTCCGACACGGTAATGGGCGCCCTGGTGCTCAACAACGACGAGGTGGCCGAGCGCCTGCGCTTCTACCAAAATGCCTGCGGCGGCACGCCCGGCCCCCAGGACTGCTTCCTGGTGCTGCGCGGCCTCAAAACCCTGCACCTGCGCATGCAGCGCCACTGCGAAAACGGCCGCGCCATCGCCGAGTACCTGCGCCAGCACCCCAAAGTAGAGAAGGTGTACTGGCCCGGCTTCGAAAACCACCCCAACCACCAGGTGGCCGCCAGCCAGATGCGCGACTTTGGCGGCATGATTTCCTTCGTGCTCAAGGGCGACCGTAAAGAAGACGCCGTGGCCTGCCTGGAGAAGTTCCAGCTGTTCTCGCTGGCCGAAAGCCTGGGCGGCGTGGAAAGCCTCAGCGGCCACCCCGCCACCATGACTCACGCCAGCATTCCGGCCGAGGAGCGCCGCAAGGCCGGCCTCAGCGACTCGCTGATTCGCCTCAGCGTGGGCATCGAGGATGCCGAGGATTTGATTGAGGACCTGGCCCAGGCAATAGGGTAAACTCCGCAAGCAGTAGGGGCGGGGCTTGCCCCCGCCCGGTCGTTGAACGATTAAGTTCTGACGACCGGGCGGGGGCAAGCCCCGCCCCTACATCCTTTACAATGCTCCGCCTATGAAAGCGCCTATCGACACACTGCACCTGTTTCCGGTGCTCGACCAGCACCTGCTGGCGCTGCTGCGCTCGCTGTCGGCCGCCGACTGGCAGCGGCCGACGCTGGCCCGGGCCTGGACGGTGAAGGACGTGGCCGCCCACCTGCTCGATGGCAGCCTGCGCACGCTCTCCATGCTGCGCGACGGCTACTTCGGCGAAGCGCCGCCCGAGGACTTCGGCTACGCGGGCCTGGTGGCCTACCTCAACCAGCTCAATGCCGACTGGGTGAAGGCCATGCGCCGCGTGAGCCCGGCGGTGCTGATAGCGCTGCTGGAGGAGTCGGGCGCTGAGTACAGCGCCTACCTGGCGACCCTCGACCCCTACGGCCCGGCGGCCTGGCCGGTGGCCTGGGCCGGCGAGACCGAGTCGCCGAACTGGTTTCATGTGGCCCGCGACTACACCGAGAAGTGGCACCACCAGCAGCAGATTCACGAGGCCGTGGGCGGCCCCGGCCTGCTGACGTCGGAGCTGTTTCCGCCCTTTATCGAAACGCTGCTGCGCGGCCTGCCGCATGCCTACCGCCAGGTAGCCGCGCCCGTAGGCACGGTGGTGCAGCTGCGTATTAGGGGCGACATCGGCGGCACCTGGCAGCTGCTGAAAGCCGCCGACGCCTGGCAGCTGCAGGCGCCAGACCCGGTGGCCCAGCCCGCAGCCGAAGTAGTGATGAGCCCCGACGTAGCCTGGCGGCTGTTCACCAAAGGACTAAGCCCAGAAGAAGCCCGCCCGCAGGTGCAGCTCAACGGCGACCCGCAGCTGGCCGAAGCCGCTTTGCGGCTGGTGGCCGTGATGGCATAGCGAAGAAAGCAGCGCGGGGCTAGCCTTGCTCGGCTGGTCTGGCGCGAGTTTAGCGCAGCGTAACTCGTGCCTGGCTTTGTTGTGGAGGCTGTGCCTCCACTGCCGCGCAGCGGCAAGGCGGGACTGTCCTGGTCGGGTAATCGTTCTGCTGCGAGGCACAGCCTCGCCCGAATGGTGGGCACGAGTTACGCTGCGCTAAACTCGCGCCAGACCATCGGCCATGAGGAGGGCAACTGTTAGGCTTGCCGTTGGTTGGACCAACTAAAATCCACTCCCCGCCAGTCGTCGTAGCTTGGGCGCTCTGTTTCGCCCTACTCATGCGCTTTCTGCTGTTTTGCCTGGTGCTGCTTTGCGGCGCCGCGGCGCCGAACCTGGCGCAGAGAAATAAGCCGCGGCCCGCCGCAGGCCTGGCTTCGTTTCTGGCTTTGGGCGACTCCTACACGTGTGGGCAGGGCGTAGCGGCCCCGGAGCGCTGGCCGGTGCAGCTGGCCGCGCTGGCCCGGCAGCAGGGCCTGGCACTGAGTCAGCCAGACATCATTGCCCGCACCGGCTGGACCACCGCCGAGTTGCTGACGGCCATCGAGGCGGCCAATATTACCCGTACCTACGACCTGGTTTCCCTCCAGATTGGCGTCAATAACCAGTACCGGGGCCTGCCCCTGGGCCGCTTCCGCGCCGAATTCCGGCAGCTGCTCCGTACCGCCGTCCGCCTGGCCGGCGGGCGAGCCGGGCGAGTGCTTGTGCTCTCAACTCCCGACTGGGGCCTGGCGCCCGCCAACCACGCCGACCAGGCCCGCATTGGTCAGGAAATAAACCAGCTCAACGCCGTAGCGCGGGCCGAGTGCAAGCAGGCGGGCATTGCCTTCGTTGACATCACCCCCGACACCCGCGCCGCGGCCGGTACACCCGGCCAGTTCGCGCCCGATGGCCTGCACTACTCCGGCCCGCACATGCGGCGCTGGGCTTTGGCTGCCCTGCCGGTAGTACAAACTATGCTGCGCTAAGGTGAGTAAACAGTAGAAAGAACGTCATGCTGAGCGTAGTCGAAGCATCTCTATGGCGGCAGTAATTCTAATCAACATGGTTTACTCTCGTAGTAGTGATGCTTCGACAAGCGGACGCCAGATGAGCATGACGTTATTTCTTCAGTATGACGTTTCAGTAGGTCGTTTCAGTAGGACGTGCTTTTTCCTGCTCTCACCTCGGATAGCAACAAAAAGCCCCGCCTGAAGCAGGCGGGGCTTTGTAATGTACAGAGTAAGCTTAGGCCGGCAGCGTGGCCCGGTGGGCTTCGATGGCCGCCACCAGGGCCGCCGCCTCGGCGTTGATTTGGCGGGCCATTTCCCGGCGGAACTCCAGCACCACCTTGTCGTCGCCGCCGCGGGAGTCGCTTTGGTTCAGCAGCTGGTTGCGGCGGCGCGTGGCCGCGCCCAGCGTGTCCTCCAGGTCGCGCTTCTCGCGGCCCTCGGGCAGGGTGAGCAGCTCGGCCTGCCCGGCGCTGAGCTAAGTAATTCGACTGCTGCCGGGCACCTCCGCTAGCATCAACATGCTATTGAAGCAAAGCAAAAGATGAACTTTTCTTTGCCCCGCCTCAAGTGTGTCGCTGGGGCCTGGCATTGGGCGCCAGTAATTTCTTGGTTGTTTCTTTTTATGCGTTTACACTTACGAACGTCACTGCTGAGCCTGCTCCTGCTGGCTGTAGCCTTGCTGCGGGCCCATGCGGGCCCCGATACCTTCGGCGTGGGCACCGGCCTCGACGGCGCCTATACGGTGCCGGCAATTAATACTGTCGTCAACCGCTACGCGGCCCTGACGACCGCCGCCAATGCGGGCGATGCGGCCCTGGTGGTGAACAACGCCGCGAACTTTGCCGCGGGCGACTTGGTGCTGGTGTGGCAAACCGCGGGCCTGCTGCCCGCACCCGCATCCGGCAGCTCCTCCCCCTTGGACCTGACCAACAGCCCGGTTGGCCGCTGGGAGCTGTGCCGCTTGTCGACCGTGGCGGGCACCACCCTCAACCTGACCGAGCCGCTGGTGCGAAGCTACCAGAGCGCCGGCGCCCAGGTGGTGCGGGTGCCCGAATACACGACCCTCACCCTGGCGGGGGGGCGGACCATTGTGGCCCAGCCCTGGAACGGCAGCACGGGCGGCATCGTGGCGTTTCTGGTTTCCGGTACCATGAGTAACAATGGCCAGGTTAGCGTCACCGGGCAGGGCTTTCGCGGGGGGGTAATTGTGGACGACCCCAGCGGCAGCACGGGGGCAACGGGGCTAGACGAGCCCGGCCCGGTGGGCGCGCAGAAAGGCGAAGGCGTTGCCAGCAGCCGCTATGGCTCCACTCACACCGGCCGCGGCCGGGTGGCCAACGCCGGGGGCGGCGGTGTGGCCTACGGCGCGGGCGGCGGCGGCGGCGGCAACGGCTGCTCGGGTGGCCAGGGCGGCAACACGGACCTGGACGCCGACGGCAACCGGCCGGTGGGTGGTGAAGGCGGTGCTGCCCTCAACTATAGCGCCCTGGTGACGTTGCTGCCGGGCGGCGGCGGCGGGGCCGGCCACGCCTTCGACACCGGCGGTATTATCGGCGGGAATGGCGGCGCGGGCGGCGGCGTGGTGTTCGTACGAGCGGGCTCCCTTACGGGCGCAGGTTCCTTCATTGCCAATGGGTACCCCGGCAGCTCCGCCAGCGGTCTGGAAGCCGGCGGTGGCGGTGGCGCCGGGGGCACCATCTACCTGCGGGTAAACGGCGCGGCCGCCGGCGGCGTGATTCGGGCCCAGGGCGGGGTAGGCGGCAACGCCAATACCGAGGTCGGGCCCGGCGGGGGTGGCAGCGGCGGACGGATTCTGTTTCAGAAAGGCTCGGGGACGCTCACGACCACCGCAACGAGCGTAATCGGGGTTAACCCGGGCCAGCAGCCCAACCCCAGCGCCCCTGGTGGGGCCTTCTATGGGGCCACGGCCGGCTGCAACGGTAGCATCACCACACTCACGCAAGGCCCCTTCCTGGTGCCAACCCCCACCACCGCTACCCCCGCCAACGGCAGCATCACCAGCAGCCTGCGCCCGGTGATGAGCGGCACCATTAGCACGCCGTTCCCGGCCGGTACCCAGGTGGTGCTGGTGCTCGATGGTGCAGACTACGCCACCGTGACGCCCAGTGCGTCTGGCGCGTTCACCTTTACGCCCTCCAGCGACCTGGTCTCCGGCGTCCACACCCTTACGGCCCGTGGCGAGAACAGCGCCCAGGCCATATCCTCGGTAAACAGCAATACCAATACCTTCACCATCGACGCGACGGCCCCGGCCGCCCCGGTAGTCGTTACCCCGGCCAACGGCAGCGGCACCAACGACAACACACCTACTTACAGTGGGACGGCCGAGCCCGGCAGCACCGTGACGGTAATTGTAGATGGCATAGCCGTGGGCACCACCACGGCCAATGCCAGTGGTAACTGGAGCTTCACGCCCAGCACGCCCCTGGCCGAAGGCCCCCACAGCGTGCGGGCCACGGCTACCGACGCAGCCGGCAACACCAGCCCGAACAGCAACACCAACACCTTCATGGTGGACACCACGCCCCCGGCTGCGCCGGTGGTGGTAATGCCCGCCAACGGCAGCACGACCAACGACAGCACGCCCACCTACGCCGGCACGGCCGAGCCCGGCACCACGGTATCGGTGGTGGTGGATGGCCTGGCCACGGGTACGACGACGGCCAATGCCAGCGGCAACTGGGTATTTACCCCGACCACGCCCCTAACCGAGGGCCCGCACGCGGTGAATGCCATCACCACCGACGCGGCCGGCAACGCCAGCCCCCTGAGCAATACCAACACCTTCATGGTGGATACGACGCCGCCCGCCGCCCCGGTGGTGGTAATGCCCGCCAATGGCAGCCTGACCAACGACAACACCCCCACCTACATCGGCACGGCTGAGCCGGGCACCACCCTCGCGGCGATTGTGGACGGCAGCCCGGTGGGCACGACCACGGCCGATGCCAGCGGCAACTGGAGCTTCACCCAGCCCAGCGCCCTTGCGGAGGGCAGCCACACCGTGCGCGCCACCGCGACTGATGGGGTGGGCAACACCAGCCCGAACAGCAACACCAACACCTTCACGGTGGACGCCACGGCGCCGACGGTGGTCCTGACCAGCAGCACCGCCGCCAGCGGCAGCAGCACCAGCACCACGCCCTTCGCCTTCACGGCGACCTTCTCGGAGAGCGTAACGGGCTTCGTGGCCGGCGACCTGAACGTGACCAACGGGACCGTATCGGGCTTCTCGGGCTCGGGCACGACCTACACCTTCAACGTGGCGCCCACCACGGCCGGCACCGCCACCACGGTGAGCGTGTTCGTCAACAGCGTCCAGGATGCGGCAGGCAACGGCAACAGCGCCTCGAACACCTACTCGCTGACTTTGACGTCCACGAGCGTGACCTGGAACGGCAGCCAGAGCACCGACTGGTACACGGCCGCCAACTGGACGCCTGCCCAGGTGCCCACTGCCACGCTTAACGCTACCATCCCCGGCAACACCCCGTTCGCGCCGGCAATTAACGCGGGCGCGGCCAACGCCCGCAACCTGACGCTGAACGCAGGCGCAACGCTGACTATGAGCGGCGGTACGCTGGCTATGGCCGGCAACCTGACCAACAACGGCACCGTGAACGCGACCGGCGGCACGGTGGGCCTGGGGGCGACGACGGCCAGCAGCCTCCTGGGCTCGGGCCAGGTGCGCTTCTGGAACCTGACGGTGGGCTCCAACGGGATGCAGGTGGCTACCTCGGCTGGGATGACCGTGCAGCGCCTGCTGACGCTGAATGGCAACCTGACCACCAACGGCAACGCCGTGGTGCTGGAATCAACCCCCACCCTGACGGCCATGGTTATCAACAACGGCAGCAACGTCGTAATCGGCAACCTGACGGTGCAGCGCTACATCAGCACGACCACTAACCCCGGCCTGGGCTACCGCCACTACTCGTCGCCGGTGAGCAACGCCCCGGTGGGCAGCCTGGCCACGGCCGGCTTCACGCCGGTGGTGAACCCGGCCTACAACACCTCGCCGGCCCCGGCCAGCGTGACGCCTTTCCCGAACGTGTACGGCTACGACCAGAGCCGGCTCAGCACGGCCACCAACAGCCTGGACGCCTTCACGAAGGGCTGGGTGTCGCCCAGCGCGCTGAGCGACGCGCTGGCCGTGGGCAAGGGCTATTCGGTGAACATCAGCGGGGGCCAGACCTTCGCCGTAACCGGTCCGCAGAACAACGGCAACGTTACCCAGACGCTGGCCCGCGGCCCGCAGCTCGGCACGCCCGACCAGAGCGGCTGGCAGCTGCTGGGCAACCCCTACCCAGCGCCGCTGGATTGGAGCGCTGTGTCCGCCGCCGACCGCCCGAACCTGGACGCCGCCATTTACGTCTTCGCCAGCGACGGCCCGTACTCGGGCAACTACGGCTCCTACAACAACGGCGTGGGCAACATCAGCCCGGTGCTGGCGCTGGGTCAGGGCTTCTTCACCCGCGTAAGCACCGGCCAGTCGGCAGCTTCGCTCACGTTCCGCAATTCGCAGCGCGTGACGAGCTACACGAACCCGGCCTACAATCGCAACACCGACACCCGCCCACGGGTGCAGCTGGACCTGCAGGGCGCCGGCCACGCTGACCCGCTGTACGTGTACTTCGAGCAAGGCGCCACCGCCAGCATTGATGCCGAGTTCGACGCCGTGAAGCTGCCCAATACCCACGGCCTGAACCTGAGCGCTGTGGCCGGCACACAGGAGCTGGCCATCCAGGGCCTGCCCGCCCTGGGCAGCCAGCAGGTAACCGTGCCCTTGCAGGTGCGCGTGCCCGCCACGGGCAGCTACACCCTGCGAGCAGCTGAGCTGGCCAACCTGGCCGGCACCCGCGCCTACCTGCGCGACCGCCAGACCGGCGCCCTGGTCGACCTGAGCCAGCAGCCCAGCTACTCGTTCACGCTGAACGCCGCCTATACTGGCGTGCGCTTTGAGCTGTTCTTCTCGCCGCAGCAGGTGCTAGCCGTGGCCCCGGCCAGCCTCAGCGCTCAGGTGGCCGTGTTCCCCAACCCGGCATCCAAAGCCGTGTTCGTGGAGTTGCCGGCTTCGCTGGGCCGTCAGGCTGCCACGGCTACGCTGGTCGATGCGCTGGGCCGCACCGTGCGGGCGTACATGCTGCCGGCCGGGCTATCAACCCACGCGCTGCCGCTGACGGAGGTGGCTTCGGGCGTGTACTCGCTGCGCGTGGCCACGGCCCAGGGCACGGTAACGAAAAAGCTCGTCGTTGAATAGCATATAGTGCTTGATGTTAAAAAGCCCCGGCCGCGTGAGCAGCCGGGGCTTTTTCTGTCCGGTCGGGGGCCTTTTTCGGCACCGATTAAAGCAAACCGGCCGCTGGCGCGTCAGCGCAGGGAAACATTCCCGCCCAATGAAGCTGATGCCCCGCCACGACGGCAAAAAGTACCACAACGCCCTGCCCACCACCGTCAGCCCGCCCTCGGGCTACGCCAGCCTGCTGCGCCGGCAATTTCTGGGCCGGGAGCAGCGCACGCCCGGCCGCACGCTGGGGCCGTTCCGGGCCGATGCCGCGGCCCTGGCCGCCCCCGTGCCAGCCGAGGCCCTGCGCCTGACCTGGCTGGGCCACTCCACGGTGCTGATGGAAATCGACGGCCGCCGCTTCCTCACCGACCCGGTGTGGCGGGAGCGCGCCTCGCCTACCAGCCTGGTGGGGCCAAAGCGGTTTTTTGCGCCGCCCCTGCCGCTGGCCGCCCTGCCCCGGCTCGACGGTGTTATTCTCTCGCACGACCACTACGACCACCTCGACGCCGACGCCATCAAGGCGCTGGCCGGTACGGGTGTGCCGTTTTTTTGCCCGCTGGGCGTGGGTGCCCACCTGCGGCGCTGGGGCGTGCCCGCCGCCCGCATCACCGAGCTGAACTGGTGGGAAAGCGCCCAAGTGGGCGACGACTTTACCCTGGTGGCCACGCCGGCCCGCCACTTCTCCGGCCGGGGGCTGCTCGACCGTGACAGTACGCTGTGGGCCTCGTGGTGCGTGCTGGGGCCAAAGCACCGCGTGTTTTTCGGCGGCGACTCCGGTCCCTTCGACGAAGGCTTCCGGCAGATTGGAGCCGCTTATGGACCCTTCAATGCCGTGATGCTGGAAATCGGAGCCGCCGATGCCGAGTGGGCCGATATTCACCTGGGGCCCGAAGCAGCCATGAAGGCGCACGCCCTGCTGGGCGGCGGCCCGCTGCTGCCCCTGCACTGGGGCACGTTCAACCTGGCTTTCCATGCCTGGCAGGCCCCGGTAGAAGAGCTACTTGCGCGGGCCGCGCCTGAGGTAAGCTTATTGCTGCCCGCGCCGGGGCAGCGGGTAGATGTGCTGGCAGGTGCGTACAATTCCGGCTGGTGGCGCTAGCGCAGCAGGCTGTACCATGTTAGCAGGCAATGGCTTGGTGTTGAAAAAAATAATGTGTTTTGTGAAGTCGTAAACTCTATTAATAATCAGGGTAAAACACAAAATTAGGCAGGTGGATTACTTTGAATTTTTCATTAAAAAATAAGTTTGGTTCAACTGTGGAGGGCCTTTACCAGTTTAAAGCACTATCCTCCGGGTTCGATATTTCTCGATGAAGTAAAGGAGGCCATTTTATGAAACCACTTATCCTTACCAAACACCTGCGGCTGGGCGCCCTGTTAGCCCTCGCCCTCTTAACCAGCACCGGTTGCGACCTGCTGGAATTCAGCCCCAACGACCACCGCGTCCCCGAAGAGTTTACCGACCTGACCCAGAAGAATCTGGCCCGCCTGCAGGCACACCCGTTGCCCGCCGGCGACACCTTACGTTTTGTGTTCACCGGCGACTCCCAGCAATTCTACGACGAGGCCGAAGCCATGGTGGGCAGCATCAACCAGCAGCCCGGCATCCAGTTCATGATTGTGGCCGGCGACATTTCCGACTTCGGCCTGGCCCGCGAGATGCGCTGGGTAGATGAGAAGCTGCGCCGCCTGAAAGTGCCCTACCTGACCGTGGTGGGCAACCACGACCTGGTGGGCAACGGCCGCGAGGCCTACCAGCACATCTACGGCGCCCTCGACTACTCCTTCGTGTACGGCGACACCAAGTTTATCATGGTGGATACCAACGGCCGCGAGTACAACTTCGACGGCACCTCGCCCAACCTGCCCTGGCTGCAGCGCGAACTGCGCAACACCGAAGGCGCCCAGCGGCAGGTGGTCGTAAGCCACGTGCCGCCGGACAACGACGACTTCGACCCGGACCTGCGCCAGCCCTTCGCCCGCACCCTGAGCGAAACGCCCAACCTGGCCTTTGCCATGAACGGCCACAACCATTCCTACCGCATCGGGCCGCTGTTCAACGACGGCGTGACGTACATCAACTCCGACGCCTTCTCCGAGCGGCACTACATGGTGGTGACGGTGTGGGGCGACAAGCAATTCCGCGTCAAGCGCGTGTCCTTCTAATGAAAGCTGCTGTACTCGCTGGCCTGCTCCTGGCAGGAGCCGCCAGCCTGCGCCAGCCCGCGCTGGCCGCCCCACCCGACACCCTCGTCTCCAAAGTGCAGGCACCGCCCACCGAGCTGCCTTGGTACCGCCCGCGCCATCTTGTGGCCCAGGTGGCCGGCGGCATGGGCATGCTAAGCCTCGGTGCCGGCTACGAATACGCCCGCAACCGGGTGGAAACGGATATTCTGCTGGGCTACGTGCCCCGCAAGTACGCCGGCTCTACCCTCACCATGGCCACGCTCAAGATGCTGTACTCGCCCTTCCGCGTCGGCATCAACGACAACGTGCAGCTGCTGCCGGTGACCATAGGCGCCTACTTCTCCTACACCCACGGCACCCTCAACGACGAGCTGAAGGGCCAGTACTCGTCCGACTACTATTGGTTTTCGACCGATACCCGCTACGGCCCGCTGCTGGGCAGCCGCCTCACCTACATCGGAGCGCCGGTAGCGGCTACGGGGCAGCCGCGCAAAATCTCCTTTTACTACGAGCTGGGCAGCAACGACCTGTACATTGCCAGCTACCTCAACAACCGCAACGGCGGCCTTACCATTGGCCAGCTGCTGACGCTGGGCCTGGGCGTGAAGGCCGACTTTTAAGCCCCGCACACCCGGGCAGGGCTACTGCCCTGAGTACGGCAGCCGGGCCACCTGCGCGCCATCGGGCGTGCGGGCCAGGTAAAGCCCGGCCGGTAGGGTGGAGGCGGGGTGCCAGCTCAGGCTGCCATCGGCTTCCGTCGTCAGCTGCTCAACTACCCGGCCCAGTCCGTCGAGAATGAGCACCCGCTGGCGCCCGACGTTCTGCAGCTGAAACCGGACTTCATCCTGAAACGGTACCGGGTGCGGGGCCACCGCCAAGGGCTGCCAGGGCTGGGTGGCCAGCGGCGCCAGCACGCGAAAAACCAAGGTTTGCTGCGCTATGCCCGCAAATGGGCAGGCGTCGTCCACGGCATTCACTGTAACCACGTAGCGGCCGGGAGGCAACGTAGCGGGTACCTGCCAGCTAAGCTGGCCCTGCCCATTCCCCTGGTCCTGAAACGTGACACCGGGCACGCTGGAAATGGCGTCGCTGCTCAGCTGCAGGGTCTGGCCGGCGTCGGCATCGGCAGCGGTCAGGTTCAGGGTAAAGGAGGCGCCGGCCGCTACGCTGATGGGCTGGCCCAGCAGCTGAACACCCGGATTGTCGGTCCGCTCCACGCTGGTAAAGGCCGGGTTTTGGTTGCTGCTGCTTACGCTCTTGTACATGATGTCGCGGGTGATGCTGCCGATTTGCTGCCAGCTGCCGCCTACCCGCCGGTATTCATCGACCCGGGCAGCAAGTGCGTACTTGCCTTGCAGCACCAGGTTGGGCCGGGGCTGAAGCTCTCCCGTAGCCGGTTGCAGCTGGAAGTGAGGCGCCAGCGTGCCGTTAACTGCTGAGCCACATTCAGAAAGGGTACCGGTTAGCGTCCGCTGGGGCATTACCAGCTGATATACCAGCGAATCCCCCTCACTGTCGAAGGCGCTGAGGCTTAGTGGCTGCGGCTGGGTACCCGAAAGCTGAATAAGCCGGTTGGAAATAAATCTGGGCGATGAGTTGATTAAGCCCGCAGTATTATCGAGTAAAGCCGCGACATAAGCACTTTGGGTATCTGATTGATTAAGGTTGCCGATTCCGACCTGACGGTTCTCAAGGTTGATGCTGAGCGTCCAGCGGGCCGGCGGCAGCTGCACCAATCCCTCCAGCACCGCTATTTCGTAGTTGGTAATACCGATGCCGCCAGTGCAGCTGCTGGGCGGAGGGGTTATGATACGGGTAAGTGCCAGCCAGCTGGTAAAGCTGCCCGGCAAAGTATTGCCACACTCGTTTTTGCCGCAGGTAAGCAGCTCATTAGTTACTGATACGGCTGAGGAACGGTCTTGAAATACCAGGGCCCGTACCCGGTACTGGTAGGGGTTGGCCGCCGTGCCGGCATATGTATAGGTAAGGTCGGCGGCTAAAACGTGCGAGGCTTTTGCCTGCATGATACCAGCCAGGCCACAAAGCAGCGCGGTAACAACGCGAACAAGTAGGGGATGGCGCATAGTTGGTACGAAGTGAAAACCGGTGGAAATGAAAGCCTCAACCCAACAGGCCAGCAGGACTGCACAATTACAGATGCACCCACCGGCGGAATTTCACTTACGGCTACCAACAGAATTATGGCATTCGCATGCTACTTACCGGTGGGTGCAGGCGTAACCGGAGTAGCAGGCTTGCTGGCCGAGTTGGCGTCCAGAATCTGAAACAGCTCGTCGAGCTTGGGCGTCAGAATGATTTCCGTGCGGCGGTTCATGGCTTTGTTGGCCGGGGTGTCGTTGGCCGCCACGGGCACGTACTGCCCGCGGCCCGAAGCCGTGACCCGCTCGGCCGCTACGCCGTTGGTGGTGAGCAGGCGGGCAATTTCGGTGGCGCGCAGCGCGCTCAGGTCCCAGTTGTCGCTGAGGCCGGCGGTGCCGGTTTTGATGGGCACGTTGTCGGTGTGGCCTTCTACCACCACGTTCACATCTTTCTGCTCCTGCAGCACGGTGGCCAGCTTTTTCAGGGCTTCCTGGCCCTTGGGGTCCACTTTGGTCGAGCCCGACTTAAACAGCAGCTGCTCCGACAGCGACACGTACACCTTGCCGTCCTTGAGCTTCACCTGCAGGTCGCTGGAGTTGAAGCTGAGCAGGGCCTTGCTCACGCGGGCCTTGAGGTCCGTCACGGCCTTGTCCTTGTCGGCCAGGGCTTGGGTGAGCTCGGCCAGCCGGGCTTCGCGCCCTTTGAGGTCGGCGGCCAGGCGGTCGTTGTCGGCCTTGCTTTTCTGCAGGTTGGTTTCCAGCTCGCCCAGCTCGGCTTCGCGGCGGGCGAGGTCCTTGGCTACTTTGTTGTAGTCTTTGTCCTTATTAGCCAGCTCCCGGTCGCTGTTTTTGAGCAGCTTGTCGTAGCTGTTGTTCAGCTCGTTGTACAGGGCCTTGGTTTTGCGGTAGGCGGCGCCGGTTTCGGCCGAGTCCGTCACCAGGCGCTTCTGGGTGAGGCGCATCTGGGCCAGCTCGTCGGTGGCCTTCTTCAGCTCGGCCGTGGCGGTGCGCAGCTGGCGCTCGGCGTCGGCTTTGCCTTGCTCGTCGGCGGCCTGGCGGGCCCGCAGGTCGTCGTATTTCTTGGCCGTAACGCAGCTGGTGAGGGTAGGGGAGAAGGAGAGCAGGCCCAGGGACAGGGCCAGCAGGGCAAAAGAGGGTTTTTTCACTAGAATGACCAGAGGATAAATCAGGAGCGCCCGGGGCGGGCTGCCCACTCGGTTTGGTACGGCAAGGTAGCGCCTACGGGCCTGGCAACGCAACCAAACGGCCCTTATTCAAGGCATTTGCCCTCTATCTTTGCCCGGCTTTATAGCCCTTTCACCCACCAAAATCCCACCCCAACCCTTCTTTCCAAATGGCCGCAAACCTGAACCTGAGCGCTGAAACTGAAGCCCTGCTGGCCCACGAATGCCAGACCATCAGCAAAGACCTGATTCACGCTCCCGGTCCCGACTTTCTGGACCGCTGCTTCGTGCCCTCCAACCGCACGCCGCAGGTGATTCGCAGCCTGGGCCAGCTCTACAACCACGGCCGCCTGGCCGGCACCGGCTACGTCAGCATCCTGCCCGTCGACCAGGGCATTGAGCACACTGCCGGCGCTTCCTTCGGCCCGAACCCAATGTATTTCGACCCCGAAAACATCATCAAGCTGGCGCTGGAAGGCGGCTGCAACGCCGTGGCTACCACCTTCGGCACCTTCGGCACGGTGGCCCGCAAGTACGCCCACAAGATTCCCTTCCTGGTCAAAATTAACCACAATGAGCTGCTGACTTATCCCAATAAGTTCGACCAGATTATGTTCGGCTCGGTGCGCGAAGCCTGGAACCTGGGCGCTACGGCCGTGGGGGCCACCATCTACTTCGGCTCGGAGGAGTCGAACCGCCAGATTATAGAAGTAGCCGAAGCCTTTGAAGCCGCCCACGAGCTGGGCATGGCCACGGTGCTGTGGTGCTACACCCGCAACAACGCCTTCAAAACGGCCGACAAAGACTACCACGTAGCTACTGACCTCACCGGGCAGGCCAACCACCTGGGTGTTACCATTCAGGCCGACATCATCAAGCAGAAGCTGCCCGAAAACAACGGCGGCTTCACGGCCCTCAAGTTTGGCAAAACCCACAAGGCCATGTACGAGACGCTGAGCTCCGACAACCCTATCGACCTGGCCCGTTACCAGGTGGCCAACTGCTACATGGGCCGCATCGGCCTCATCAACTCGGGCGGCGAAAGCAAAGGCGCCACCGACCGCGAAGAAGCCATCCGCACGGCCATCATCAACAAGCGCGCCGGCGGGCAAGGTCTGATTTCGGGCCGCAAAGCCTTCCAGCGTCCTTTTGCGGAGGGCGTGGCCCTGCTAAACGCCATTCAGGACGTGTACCTCGACGCCGGCATCACGCTGGCCTAGCGTAGCTTTTTAACGTAAGCTGCAGGCTGCACGCTTTCTTTTTAGAAGAAGGCTGCGGCTTGCAGCTTACTTTTGCGCCCCAATCTCCTCACTCTTCTCCGATGCCGGCGGCCCATGGCTCACGGCTTGCAGCTCTTCACTTCATCAAAGCTTGAAGCTTATAGCTTGAAGCTTGCAGCTCCCTCAACAAAATGGCCTGGTTTAAGCGCGTAGAAAAGGGCATCGTGACGCCCACCGAGCAGAAAAAAGAAACCCCCGACGGCCTCTGGTATAAGTGCCCGGAGTGCAAGACGGTAGCCACCATGGCCGAGCACAAGCGCCTGCTGTACGTGTGCGGCAACTGTAGCTACCACGACCGGGTGGATGCCCTCGACTATTTTGACATTCTCTTCGACGAAGGCCAGTTCACCGAGCTCGACGCCGAGCTGCGTTCCGGCGACCCACTGCACTTCGTTGATACCAAAGCCTACCCCCAGCGCGTGCAGGCCACCGAGCGCAACACCGGCCTGAAAGATGCCGTGCGCACGGCCCACGGGCTGTCGGCCGGGCAGCCGCTGGTGGTGGCCGCCATGGATTTCAAGTTTATCGGCGGCTCCATGGGCTCGGTGGTGGGCGAGAAAATTGCCCGCGCCATTGACTTTGCCCGCCAGAACCGGACGCCCTTCCTCATGATTTCGCGCTCCGGCGGCGCCCGCATGATGGAGGCCGGCTACTCGCTGATGCAGATGGCCAAGACCTCGGCCAAGCTGGCCTTGCTGGCCGAAGCCGGGATTCCCTACGTGTCCTTGCTCACCGACCCCACCACGGGCGGCGTCACGGCCTCGTTTGCCATGCTCGGCGACTTCAATATTGCCGAGCCGGGCGCCCTCATCGGCTTTGCCGGCCCGCGCGTTATCAAGGAAACCATCGGCAAGGACCTGCCCAAGGGCTTCCAGAGCGCCGAGTTTGTACTGGAGCACGGCTTCCTCGATTTCATCGTGGACCGCCGCGAGCTGAAGCAGCGCCTGGCCGACCTGCTGGGCATGCTGCGCCCCACCGAAGAGGCAATGCCGGAGGCTCAGGACGCCCGGCGTAATTCGCAAAAAAGCCATTAGCAGCCCCGAAAAGCCAGTTTTTAGCTTTCGGCACACTTCTTGAAAAGCCCGCTTCCGTCACCGGAGCGGGCTTTTCCCGTATACGGCTCGACACATCCTTTCTCAATACCCATTCCCCATGAACATCTCCAAATCCCTCCTTTCCCTGCTGATGGCCTTTGTAATGCTTTTCAGCTCCTGTGCTACTTCGAACCAAAACGCGGGCACAGCCTCCGGCCCGGCACCTTTGCCGGATAGCAACGGCACCGGCGTCCGCAAAGACGGCATGAGCAAAACCACCAAGGGCGGCATTATCGGTGCCGGTAGCGGCGCTGTGGTAGGCGGCGTGCTCGGCCGCGTAATTGGCGGCGATGCCCGCGGTACGGCCATTGGCGCCATCATCGGTGCTGCTGCCGGTGGCACGGCCGGCGCTGTCATTGGCCGCAAGATGGACAAGCAGGCCGAAGAGCTGCAGCGTGACATGGCCAACGCCAAAGTGGAGCGCGTAGGCGAAGGCATCAAAATTACCTTCGACTCGGGCATCCTCTTTGACACCAACAAAGCCGACCTGCGCCCCGCTTCGATTACTGAAATCGACAAGATGGCCGCCGTACTGCAGAAATACCCCGACACCAACGTGCTGGTGGAAGGCCACACCGACGCCAGCGGCTCGGATGCCATCAACCAGCCCCTGTCGGAGCGTCGCGCCCAGGCCGTGGCCAACCAGACCATTGCCAAAGGTGTAGCTGCCAGCCGCGTTACCACCAAAGGCTACGGCTCGTCGCAGCCCATTGCCGACAACTCGACTGCCGAAGGCAAGCAGGCCAACCGTCGCGTAGAAGTGGCAATCTTCGCCAACGAGAAGATGAAGAAAGCCGCCGAAGAAGGCCGCTTGTAACTGGATACACATCCGAAAGAGGCGCTTACAAACTGATTTTAAAAGGGCCACCGCAGGGTGGCCCTTTTTATTTGACTACAACCTCACCGAGAAGAATACGTTTACGGCTTGTTGATTTATTCCAATCATAAATTTGACTTAGCCATGAAAATCTTCAAATCATATTTTGCCTTACTGTTAACCTTTTTCATGCTGGCCGGCACGGTAGCTGATGCCCAGACTGCCCCCAAAAAGAAGTGGAGCGGTAAAGCCAAAGGTGCGGCCATCGGCGGTGGCGCCGGAGCGGCCACCGGTGCCGTAGTGGGCGGCGGCAAGGGCGCTGTAGTGGGCGGCGTAGTAGGCGCCGTGGGCGGCGGCCTGATAGGGCGCCACAAAGACAAGAAAAAGGACCCGGTTCGCTACCAGCAATACGCCAACAAAAAGTAGGCTAGTGCTGTATAAGGGCCGCGTTAAGTGCGGCCGTGTTTATGAAAAGGCCTCGCCCCGCGAGGCTTTTTTATTGCTTGAAGCGCGCATTCCACCATTCGCCGTCTGCCTAGCTTTATCTGCTGGCAGAGTTTGGCAAGGTGGTTGCCAAAGGCGTACTTGCCGGCCTTGTTGCGTTAGCAGCGTACTTTTGCCGGCCACTACTTTTACTTTTTACCAAACCCTTTTTTACCTCACATGAAAAATTTCCGTTCGTCGCTCTCCTTCCTGTTTGCTTTGCTGCTGCTGGTGAGCAACTTCGTACAGGCTCAAACGACTACCGTGACTACGGATAAGCCTAAGGGCATGAGCAAAACCGTGAAAGGCGGCATCATCGGCGGTCTGGGCGGTGCCGTAGCCGGCGGCGTAGCCGGCCGTCTGATTGGCGGCAAGTCGGGCACGGCCAAAGGTGCTATCATTGGTGCCGTAGTAGGCGGCACGGCTGGCGCGCTCATCGGCCGCAAGATGGACAAGGCTGCGGCTGAGCTGCGTCGTGACCTGGAAGGCGCCAAAGTAGAGCGCGTAGGCGAAGGCATCAAAATTACCTTTGCTTCGGGCATCCTCTTCGCCACCAACTCGTCGAACCTGACTGAAGAAGCTTCCGGCAACATCAGCCAGCTGGCTGAGACCCTGAAGAAGTACGCCGACACCAACGTGCTGATTGAAGGCCACACCGACGCCAGCGGCTCGGACGCCATCAACCAGCCCCTGTCGGAGCGTCGCGCCCAGGCCGTGGCCAACACCATCATCGGTGAAGGCGTGGATGAAGCCCGCGTAACCACCAAGGGCTATGGCTCGTCGCAGCCGGTGGCCGACAACAGCACTGCCGCTGGCAAAGCCGCCAACCGCCGCGTAGAAGTGGCCATTTTCGCCAACGAGAAGATGCAGAAGGCTGCCAAGAAAGGCCAGCTGTAAGACTTTTCGCCCCGCCTTTGCCGGGTTGAAAGTCTGCTAAACATAAGCCAGGGGTCCTGCCAAGGGCTCCTGGCTTTTTTATGGCGTCAGCACAAAAACGTAATACCGACGGCCGGGCCCAGCAGCTACATTTGGGCATGAAACAGCTGCTCTTGCTTCTTTTGGCAGCCCTGCTGGCCCTGCTGCCGGGCCTCATTCTGGCCCAGCCTGCCAAAGCACCGGTTAAAGCCGCGCCGACCAATGCCTCCCTGCTGCGCTCGGGGCCCATGGTAGGCTACTCGCAAATGCGGGAAGTGGCTTTGTGGGTGCAAACCACCGGCCCGGCCACGGCCCTGGTTGAATACTGGGAAACCTCGGCACCCCAGCGCAAGTGGCGGACGTCGCCCGTAGCCACTACAGCCGCGCACGGCTTCACTGCCCACCTCATTGCCGACCAAGTGGAGCCGGGCCGCCGCTACACCTACGCGCTGTACCTGAACGGGCAGCGCATGAGCCGGCCCTACCCGCTGGAGTTTCAAACCCAGGACCTGTGGCAGTGGCGCCACGACCCGCCCGACTTTCGCTTTGCCCTGGGCTCCTGTGCCTACGTGAACGAGCCGGCCTACGACCGGCCCGGCCGCGTTTATGGCGGCGACTACGACATCTTCACCAGCATCAACGCCCAGCACCCGGACTTCATGCTCTGGCTGGGCGACAACACCTACCTACGGGAAGCCGACTGGAACTCGCGCAGCGGCATCTACCGGCGCTACACGCACACGCGGGCCTTGCCGGAAATGCAGGCTTTGCTGGGGCGCACCCACAACTACGCCCTCTGGGACGACCACGACTACGGCCCCAACGACTCGGACCGCAGCTTTGCCCTGAAGGAAACCACCCTGGCGGCCTTCAAAGACTTCTGGGCCAACCCTGGCTACGGCTTGGGCACCGGCGAAGGCATCACCGGCACGTTTGAGTGGAACGACGTGCAGGTGTTCATGCTCGACAACCGCTGGTTTCGCACGCCTAATGCCTACAACAAAAAAGAAGGCAGCTACCTGGGGGCAGCTCAAGTGACCTGGCTGCTCGATGCGCTGGCTTCCAGTCAGGCTACGTTCAAGTTTGTAGCCATTGGCGGGCAGGTGGTGAACCCGGCGCTGGTATTTGAAAACTATACCAACTTTGAGCAGGAAAAAGCTGCCTTGCTGCAAGGCATTGCAGACCGCAAAATCAGCGGCGTGGTGTTTCTCGACGGCGACCGGCACTTCACGGAGCTGAGCAAGCTGGACCGGGCCGGCACCTACCCGCTGTACGACCTCACCTGCTCGCCCCTCACCAGCAGTACATTTCCCAATAGCCGGAATGAGCCTAACACTACCCGCGTGGCCGACACCTTCGTAGCCGAGCGCAACTTCGGCGTCATTAGCGTGAGCGGCCCCCGCGACAGCCGCCAACTGAAAATTTCCATTCACAACCATACCGGCGCCCTGCTCTGGGAGCGCACAATCCGGGCCGCCGAGCTGAAATAGGCTTGGTGGACTGCGCAGCCTTAATTACTTGATGAAAATCGGATTGGTTAGACACTTCAAGGTGAAGCATGAGCTGCGCTGGTCGCGGCGCTTCACCCCACGCGAGCTGCGACAGTGGTTCGAAGAGTATGACGCGGCCGACGTGGAGCCGGGCGAGGTGGCACTGCAGGGCATCAGCTGGCAGCGCTGCCTGAGCAGCGACATGCCCAGGGCCGCACAAACGGCGACGGGCATCTTCCCGGGGCCAGTAGAGCAGACCCCACGGCTGCGGGAAGTGCCCGGTCTGCCGATTTTTCAAGCCGAGGTGCGGCTGCCGATGTGGCTATGGGCCTTACTTGTGCCCCTGGCCTGGAAACTCAGGCACCCTTCGCAATCGGAAAGCCGTGAGCAGGTGGAGCAACGCGTGCGCGAAGCCCTGGAGGAGGCCCTGCGCACGGACGGGAACGTGCTCATCGTGAGCCATGGCGTGCTGATGCGCTTCCTGCGCGCCGAGCTGCTACGCCGAGGCTTCCGCGGTCCGAAAATCAGCCGTCGGCCGCCCAACGGAGCATTGTATGTATTTGAGAAGTAGCGGCATGGTAGTATGTGTGCGAGCTCAACTTTTCTAATGTTTAACTATGTGGCATCTGCCGCCTATAGGCTATTGGCTAGCGACTTGAGCTGAGATAAGATACTTTAAGTCCTGACTGACCAGTGTACCAGCGGGTACTACCTGTAACTTCTGCCTACCGGTGGTGGTACAATCCGGCATGCCAGCTACCGCCACTTATACCTCCGCGCCGGCCGAAAAGGCCTTGGCCGACCACGCCATCCTCGACCGTTTCTACGGGCACCTACCGCCGGAGCCGCGCCGCACGCCCATGCGGGAACTGATTTCGACCGTGCTGTCGCACCGCACCACCCACGCGGACGAGGAGCTGGCCTACGACCGTATGCTGGAGGCCTTCGGCGACTGGCCCGGTGTGCTGGCTGCGCCCACGGCCGAGCTGGCCCACGCCATCCGCACCACGCGCTGGCCCGATACCCAGGCTCCGCGCATTCAGGAAATTCTGCGGCGCATCCAGGCTGAAACAGGTGGCACGTTCAGCCTGGATTTTCTGGCCGACTGGCCCGTGGAGCGGGGCATGGCCTGGCTGACCGATATGCCCGGTATTGGCCTGAAGACAGCCTCGCTGCTGCTGCTCTTCAACTATCAAAAGCCGGTGCTTCCTGTCGATGCCCACGTGCACCGGGTGATGCAGCGCCTGGGTGTCATCGGGCCCAAGGTGTCGGTAGAAAAAGCCCATCAGGTGCTGCTCGACCTGCTGAAGCCCGAGCTAGACCCGGAAGGGCTGTTCAATTTCCACAAGCACAACTACTGGCACGGGCAGCAAATCTGCTTTTTTCTCAAGCCAAACTGCCCCCGCTGCCCCTTGAAAGGCTTCTGCAGCTACTACGCCGAGCATTATGGCCCCGCCACCGCCGAGGCACTGGCTGCCACGCCCGCCCACTGGGACGCGGCGGCCTGGGGCAAGCTGCCGCATTAGTGGCACGTACCTTTGCTGCATGCGCCTCGTCAAGCACCCCGTCCTTTGCAACTACTACGTCACGTACCGCTGCAATGCGAAGTGCGCGTTTTGCGACATCTGGGAGAAGCCTTCGCCCTACATCACGCTGGCCGATGTGGAGCAGAATCTGCGCGACCTCAAGCGCCTGGGCGTATCCGTCATCGACTTCACCGGGGGCGAGCCGCTGCTACACCGCCAGCTGCCGGAATTTCTGGCCCTGGCACGGCAGCTGGGCTTCATCACCACTGTGACGACTAACGGGCTGCTTTACCCAAAAAACGCGGAGAAGCTACGCGGACTGGTGGACATGCTGCACTTCTCGCTCGATTCGGCCGACCGCGCCACCCACGACCTGGGCCGGGGCGTGGCCTGTTACGACTTCGTGCTCGAAAGCATCCGCGTGGCCCGCGAGCTGGGCGAGCGGCCCGACATTCTGTTCACCGTATTCCGCAAAAACCTGGCGGACCTGGAAGCCGTGTACCGCGACATCACCCAGCCCAACGGCCTGGTACTGATAATCAACCCGGCCTTTGAGTATGGCGAGGTTGAAACCGGCGAGCAGCTCACTGCAGCCGAGCTGGACTACCTCTCGGCCTTTGGCAAGCGCAAGGGCGTGTACCTCAACGAAGCCTTCATACAGCTGCGGCGCGACGGCGGCAACCACGTAGCGGCGCCCGTGTGCCGGGCCGCCAGCACCACGCTGGTCATCTCACCCTCCAACGAGCTGGTGCTGCCCTGCTACCACCTTGGAGAGCAGAAATTCCCTATTGAAGGCAAGCTCTTCGACCTCTATAACGCCCCTGAAACCCAGCGCCTGGCCGCCCTCGAAGGCCGCCTGCCGCAGTGCGAGGGCTGCACCATCAATTGCTACATGCAGCCCAGCTTCGCCGTCGAAACCAGCAAGTACTTCTGGCAGGCGCTGCCCAGCACGCTCAAGTATAACTGGGAAAAAGGGACGTGGAAGCGCTTGATAACAACATAAATAAGTGCTTGAGCGGGGATGGTCGACTATGGCAGGATAGAGGAAGTATATGGCGAGGCTACGTCTGGTTTGCAGGACCATTGGTTTGTTGCTGACCCACCTCAAGAATGGTATGCTTATGTGTCCGCACTTCCTAAGCACTTGCGAGTAACCTATGCGGTTGTTGTATTACACGGGCAGGTGCTCAATGGTGGGTTTGAACAATATTTTGATAATCGATACGGTGACCTGTTGGGCGAGTTTGCTGCCCTGGCACTGAATGAAATTGGCGCGGACACAAAGGCAGCCATAGTGACTGAGATGCTTGAAGCATTACGCACACAGGCCGACGAGTTGGGTATACAATGGCTCGGCAGAGCAATGCATGGCGATGAGGTGTTTGCCGTGCTAGATGCCCCCGCTGTTGAGGTTGAACTTGATTTGCTTACCGATAAGTACTACGAGGATAAGCAAAACCCTTTTGTTTTACTGTCCGAATACCTGCAGCGTTTGTAGATTTTATCAAGATTATGCCTCCTCTTATCCTTCCCGTTCACGGAATTTCTCCTTCCATTCCGGCCGACTGCTTTGTGGCCGATAATGCCACCATTATCGGCGACGTAGTACTGGGCCGCGGCTGCACCGTCTGGTTCACGGCCGTCATTCGCGGCGACGTGCACAGCATCCGCATCGGCGACGAAACCAATATTCAGGACGGCGCGGTGTTGCACTGCACTTACCAGAAAGCCCCATTGAATATTGGCAGCCGCGTCAGCATCGGGCACCGCGCCCTGGTGCATGGCTGCACCGTGGAGGATGATGTGCTTATCGGCATGGGCGCCATTGTGATGGACCACGCCGTGGTGGGCACGGGCTGCATCATTGCCGCCGGCGCCGTGGTGCTAGAAAACTTCGTGTGCGAGCCCGGCTTCCTCTACGCCGGCGTTCCGGCCCGCAAGATTAAGGCCGTCACGGACGAGCAGCGCGAAGGCCTGCGCCGTACGGCCGCTAATTATCAAACTTACGCCAGCTGGCTAGTCAAGGCGTGACTGAGTGATTGAGTGGCTGAGTGAAAAGACGTGTCATTGCGAGGCCGTAGGCCGTGGCAATCCGTCCTCTAGCATTCAGTCGTCAGGTAAAACCAGCCATGAAAAAGCCCCAATGCCAGCACTGGCGTTGGGGCTTTTCACATTAGTAGGCTAGTCGCTCAGAGAGGACGGATTGCCGCGTTCCGCTTCGCTCCACTCGCAATGACACGCCTTTTCACTTCATCACCACATTACCTCATCACAAAAATCAGCACATCAAACAATCAGCACATTAAACATCATCCAGCTCGCCGCGGGGCTCGGCCCGCTCTTCGGCGGTGGTGACACGCAATTGCACCAGCTCGACGGCGCGGCGGGAGCGTTGGAGCACGCGGAACTCGTAGGGGTCGAGCACGGCTACGTCGCCTACTTCGGGGATGCTGCCGTAGATGACGTTGAGGAGGCCGCCTACGGTTTCGTAGTCGTCTCCTTCGGGTAGGGGGAAGGGCAGGTACTCGTTGGCGTCGGAGATGGGCGTGGCGGGGTTGACGCGGTACTCGTCTTCGGCCACTTTCTCCACTACCGGCACTTCGTTGTCGTACTCGTCCTGGATTTCGCCCACCAGCTCCTCCATGATGTCTTCGATGGTGACGATGCCCGACACCCCGCCAAACTCATCGCTGACAATGGCCATGACGATGTGCTTGCGCTGAAACTGGCGCAGCAGGCGATTTATCTTCTTGGTTTCGGGCACGAAGAAAGGCGGCCGCATGATGCGGGCCAACTCCAGCGGCTCCTTGCGCATGATGATGGGCAGCAGGTCCTTCACGTTGAGGATGCCCACGATGTTGTCGATATTGCCCTCGTACACCGGCAGGCGGGAGTAGCCCTCGTTGAACACGGTGTCGAGAATGACTTCCTCGGGCGCGTTCACGTTCAGGGCCGACAGCTTGGTGCGGGGCACCATAATCTGCTTCACCATCCGGTCGTTGAACTGGAACACGTTCTCAATCAGCTCGTGCTCCGAGTCCTGGATTTCGCCGCTTTCCTTGCTTTGGTCCAGCAGCATCATGATTTCCTCGGCCGTATGGGGCTCGGTGCCGTGGGTGGAGTGCACCCCAAACAGGCGCAGTACCAGGTTGGATAGCTTGTTCAGCACCCAGATAAAGGGAAACGTCAGCACGTAAAAGATGCGCAGCGGAATGGCCGCAGCAATGCTGATGGCCTCGGGCCGCTGAATGGCCAGTACCTTAGGAGCCTGCTCACCGATGATGATGTGCAGCATCGTGATGGTGGCAAACGACGACACCAGGGCCAGGGTATGCACGGTTTCGGGCGAAACCACCAGCCCAAACTGGTGAATAAGGGCCAGCAGGATTTCAGCCACCACGCTCTCGCCTATCCAACCCAAGCCCAGCGAGGCCAGCGTGATGCCCAGCTGAGTAGCCGAGAGGTAGGCATCCAAGTTGCGCATCATGCTCAGCGTGAGCCGGGCGAGGCGGTTGCCCTCCTGGGCGCGCAACTCAATCTGCGAAATCCGCACCTTTACCAGAGCAAACTCGGCAGCCACGAAAAAGCCGTTTGCCAAAACCAGGAAAACGGTGAAAAGAATTTTTAAACCCATGTTGGCGGCTTCCGCGACACGGTCGGTCTGGAGGCCATTGTTGCTCAAAAGTACGGAGTTTGCCGCGGCTGGTTCCCGAGCTGAACCTTTGGCCGGCTCATTTGTGGTACAGGCTGGTTTATTTTGTGGCTCGAAGCGCGTGGAGTAAGATACCAGTTGCTGTTCCGTCTACCCTCAAGGAATAGCCCCTTCATTGGTCCGGCTGCGAAATAGCCGGTTGCCACGTTCCCTATGAAAAATTTCTGGATGCTTAAGTTCCTTTTTGCCTGGCTGCTGCTGAGCACGGCCGCTACGGCCCAGGTGCTCGTTCCCACCCACCTCAGCACGGCCCTGAGCCAGCCCACGGCCAAGGTAGGGGAGGAGCTGGACCTGATTATCAACGCCCGAATCGACGACAAGTGGCACCTCTACGCCACCGACTTCAGCGAGGACGTAGGCCCGGTGGTCTTCACCCTGAAGTTCACGCCCAGCCCGGCCTACGCTTTGGTAGGCAAGCCCAAGTCCATCAACTCCCACCACGAGCAGGACGAAATTTTCAAGGGTGAGGTGGCCTTCTGGGAAAAGACCGGCCAGATACGCCAGCGCATCAAGCTGCTGCAGGCCGGCGCCCTCACCATCAAAGCCGAAGCCGACTACCAGACCTGCACCGACGTGGATGGCCGCTGCATTCCCGGCAATGAAATAGTCACTTTCGGGCCATTTACCGTGGCTGGCGGCCCGGCCAAGGCCACCGGCGCCGTGGCCCCGCCCAGCACGCCCACGGCGGCTCCGGCAGCTGGCCCAGTAGCCAAAGTCCCGCCTGCCACGCCGGCCGTAGACACCGCTGCAGCCGTCGTAGCTGCCACGCCTCCCGCCGATACCGCCCAGCCGGCCGCCGTTGCGGCTACTCCAGCGCCGGCCGCTCCGGCGGCACCTGCCGCGGCTCCGGTGGCCAGTGAGTCGGCCTCGGCGCCCACTCCCGCCGCTTCTACGCTGGGCTTGTGGGAATACCTGCTGCTGGCTTTCGGCGCGGGCCTGCTGGCCGTGCTCATGCCCTGCGTGTACCCCATGCTGCCCATGACGGTGTCGTACTTCACCAACACCGGTGGCACACGGCAGCGAAGCGTGCTGCTGGCCCTGGTGTACGGGCTGTCTATTATCGGTATTTACACCACCGCCGGCGTGGTGCTGAGCCTGCTGTTCGGGGCTGATGCAGCCAACCTCATCAGCTCGCACTGGCTGCCCAACCTGGTTTCCTTCGCCATCTTCATCGTGTTTGGCTTGTCGTTTCTTGGCCTATTTGAAATCACGGCACCCACCAGTCTGGTGAACAAAGCCGATGCCCAGGCCGACAAAGGGGGCTGGACGGGGCTGTTCTTCATGGCTACCACGCTGGTGCTGGTGTCGTTTTCGTGCACCGTGCCCATCGTAGGCGCGGTGGCCATAGCGGCGGCCAACGGCGAAGTGCTGCGCCCCACGCTGGGCATGCTGTCGTTTTCGCTAGCCTTTGCCCTGCCCTTTATCCTGTTTGCCCTGTTCCCCACCTGGCTGAAATCTATGCCCCGCTCCGGCGGCTGGCTGAACGTGCTGAAGGTGGTGCTGGGCTTTGTTGAGCTGGGCATGGCTTTCAAGTTCCTGAGCTCGGCCGACCTCTCCTACCACTGGGGCCTGCTGCCGCGGCCGGTGTTCCTCACCATCTGGATAGTGCTGGCCGCCGTGCTGGGCTTTTACCTGCTGGGCAAAATCCGCCTGCCGCACGACAGCGAAACGGCCCACGTGAGCGTGCCGCGCCTGGTGCTGGCCATGGTGGCCTTCACCTTTGCCGTGTACATCATTCCGGGTTTGTTTGGGGCGCCGCTGCCCAGCCTTTCGGCCATTGTGCCGCCGCCTACGCGCCAGGACTTCAGCCTCAACGCAGCCGCGCCGCAGAACCCGGCCTCCGCGGCTAATGCCCTGTGTGGTAAGCCGGCTTTTGAGGAAAATCTGGAGCTGCCGCTGGGGCTTAATGGCTATTTCACGCTGAAGGAAGCCCTGCAGTGCGCCCGCGAAAAGGGCAAGCCCGTGTTCGTGGACTTTACGGGCCACAACTGCGGCAACTGCCGCCGCATGGAGGCCGACGTGTGGGCCCACGAGCAGGTGCTGCGCCAGCTGCGCGACGACTATGTGGTGGTGGCCCTGTACGCCGACGACAAAACCGAGCTGCCCAAGGCTGACTGGTACACTTCGCCCCGCGACGGCCGCCTGAAAACCACCATGGGCGAGCAGAACCTCGACTACCAGATTCGGCAGTTCAAGGCCAACGCCCAGCCCTACTACGTGCTGCTCGACCCTAACGACACCAGCGGCCAGCCGATGCTAGAGCCTGTGGCTTACCAGCCGGACGTGGCTAAGTTCAGCCAGTACCTGAGCCAAGGGGTGGCTACCTTCCAGCAGAAAAAAGCCCTGGCCCGCCGTTAAGCGCCTTCGCCAATATTTTGGTTATTTCGCCCCTGAAAACACGAAGAGGCGGCACCCACCCAGATGCCGCCTCCTGCTTGTGTGAGGGACGCACCCACCCAGATGCGCCGCTCGGTTTTCCCCTCTTCTCCTCTTATCCAACTCCAGCTGTAGCGGGAGGATTTGAACCTCCAAGAAGTAGTTAGCCGGCCTCGAAGCCGATTTCTCCCAAACCTTCACCCCCGAGATAGGAGGGTGTGTCTGCCAGTTTCACCACGCTACATTTACAGTCCGAAAGCCGTTTGCCTCGGATTGCGACAAATGTAGGTGCTTTAGTTGAAAGGTTAAAATAAATTGTTCCTTTCGGCTGAAAATTTACAATAAATTTACTTCCAAAGCCGTTAATTTACGGTAATAACAATTAACCCCCTTAAAATATGGCCCGGAATTACGAACTTGATGATACCGACCGGAAGATTTTAAATCTGTTAATCCAGGACGCCAAGATGCCGTATACCGAGATTGCCCGCAAGGTGCACGTATCCGGTGGCACGGTGCACGTGCGCATGGCCCGCCTGGAAGAGCTGGGCATTGTGGTCGGCGCTACCCTGCGCATCGACTTCCAAAAGCTTGGTTATGGGGTGAATGCGTTTCTGGGTATCTACCTATTGAAGAGTTCGGTGTACGCCAGCGTAGTGGAGCAGCTGCGCGATATTCCAGAGGTGGTAAGCATTCACTTCACCACCGGGGCCTACGGGGTATTCGCCCGCCTCATGTGCCGCGACACCCAGCACCTGCGCGACGTTTTGCACGACCGGGTGCAGCTGATTGAAGGCATCGAACGTACCGAAACCTTGATTTCACTGGAGGAAATCATCAACCGGCCGGCCCAGCTGACGTAAATTTTGCATTCTTAACAATTTGATAACACGCGCACCCGGAAGTCCGACTTTTGGGTGCGCGTTGCGTTGTTAAGCGTTTTAGCACCATGCTTTTATTGCTGGTGCCAAACTCCAGTATATGTCGCAAGCACCCCGCCCTTTACTTCTGATTCAGACGGCATTCATCGGGGATGTCATTCTGTTCACGGCCCTGCTGGAATACCTGCACCAGCAGGAGCCGGCCACGCCCGTGGACGTGCTGGTGCGCCGGGGCAACGAGGGGCTGCTGGCCGGGCACCCGCACGTGCGCCAGGTACTGGTGTGGGACAAAAAGCACCGCAAGTACGCGGGCCTGTGGCAGCTGCTGGGCCGCATCCGCCGAGCCGGCTACGGCCGCGTGGTGACGCTGCAGCGCTTTGCCAGCACCGGCTTTCTGACAGCCTTTTCCGGGGCGCCGGAGCGGGTAGGTTTTGCCAAGAATCCCTTTAGCCGGTTTTTCACCCGGCGCGTGCCCCACCACATCGGCGACGGCACGCACGAAGTGGAGCGCAACCTTGCGCTGTTAGTTACAAGTGAAAAGGTAAAAGTTAAAACCGAGCAGGAAGCAAAGACGGAAACCCTTTTAACTTTTAACTCTCAACTTTTAACTCCTATTGCGCCGCGCCTATACCCCAGCGCGGCCGACGAAGCGGCCGCGGCAGCTTATGCCGCTGGTGGGCCTTACATCTGCCTGGCCCCGACTTCCGTCTGGTTTACCAAGCAGTACCCGGAAGAGAAATGGCTGGAGCTACTAGCCGCGCTGCCCGCCGGGCTGCGCGTCTTCCTGCTGGGCGGGCCGCCGGACGTGGCCGCCTGCGAGCGGCTGGCCGCTGCCACGCCTCGGCCCGGCGTACAGAATCTGGCCGGCAAGCTCAGCCTGCTGGCTTCGGCTGCGCTGATGCGCGGGGCCGTGATGAACTACGTCAACGACTCGGCCCCGCTGCACCTGTGCTCGGCCGTGGGCGCGCCCGTGACGGCCATATTCTGCAGCACCGTGCCCGCCTTCGGCTTCGGGCCGCTGAGCCCGGTTTCGTTTGTGGTGGAAACACCCGAGCCGCTGGCCTGCCGGCCCTGCGGGCTGCACGGGCACGCGGCCTGCCCGCTGGGGCACTTCCGCTGCGCCCACAACATCCGGGTGGAGCAGCTGCTGGCCCCTCTGCTGGCGAAGCAGAAGTAACCCACACTTAAATGGGCAGCCAGGCCCGCACAACAAAGCCTTCGGCATGGGCGCCGGCTTCGAGCCGGCCGCTGAGGGCTTCGGCGCGGGCCCGCATGCTGCGCATGCCCCGGCCGCCGGGCCGCTCACCGCTTATCGGCGGGGCCTGACCGTCGTCCTGCAGCACGAGCAGCAGCCCATCTTGCTCCCGACTCAGGCGGGCCTGCACGTGGCTGGCCCCGGCGGCGTGCTTCACCACATTGTGCAGGGCCTCGCGAAAGATGAGGGCCAGGGCATGCCGCGTGGCCGGGGAGATAACCTGGTCGTTGAGCGCGGGGTCGTCGAGGTGGAAGATGAGGCCCAGGTCGTGGGGCTCCAGGGCTTCGTGGGCTTGCTCGCGCAGCTGTTGCACCAGCTCGCTGAGGGGGGCCGGGGCGCCGGCGGCCGGCCCGGCGTCGAGGTCGCGCAGCACGTCGCCGAGCTGGCGGGCGGCCTGCTGGCTGGTGTCGACGAGGTGGTGCAGGCGCTGCAGCAGCTGCTCGGGCGAGTAGCGGCCGGTGGTGAGCAGGGAGCTTTCCACAGCCAGTTGGGTGAGCAACGGGCTCAGGTCATCGTGCAGGTCGGCTGCCAGCTGGGTGCGCAGGGCGGCTTCGCGGCGGCGCTGGCGGCGGCGGTAGGCGGCGGCAAAACCCGCCAGCAGCAGCACCGCCCCCAGGCCTCCGGTACCAGCCAGCAGGCGGGTGCGGGTGGCGCGGCGCTCAGCTTCGAGAGCCTGGATGCGGGCTTTATGCTCCAGGAGGGTGATGCGGGCCTGCTTTTCGACTCCGTTGAAGCGGGCCTGCGCTTCGGCCACGGCCTGGGTGGCGGCGCGGCCCGAGAGGGTATCGTAGAGGACCTGCGCCCGCACCAGGGTATCGAAAGCTTCCAGTCGACGCTGGGCGTGGAGCACCCGCGCCAGGGTATGGGTGAAGTCGGCGGTTTGGCCCTGGTTGCCCTGTTGCCGGGCCAGGGTCAGGGCCTGGCGCACGTAGGGCAAGGCCTGGTCGGGCCGGTGCTGGCCCAGCAGCGCGCCGCCGATGTTGCCCAGGGCATAGGTTTCGAAGCGCTTCTGGCCGCTGCTGCGAGCCAGGCGCAGCTCCTGCTGCCACACGGCCACGGCCGAATCGGGGTGGTTCCGGGCCTGGTGAAAAAGCCCCACCAGGTCGAGTAGGTTCAGGCGCTGGGGCAGGCTCACGCTGGCATCCGTCAGGCGTAGGGCCTGGCGCAGGTAGCGGCCGGCCGGGGCGGTCTGATTCTGCCGCAGATAGGTATTGCCCAGATTGCTCAGGGTAATTACCTCCGCCCCCCGTTGGCGGGGCCGGCAGCGGGCAAACGTGGCGCGGGCCTGCTCAAAATACCCCAACGCCCCGGCCTGGTCGCCCACGGCTTCGGCCACACTGCCCAGGCCCAGGTAGGCACGGCCTATCAGCCAAAGACTGTGGGCCTGCCGGGCCGCAGCGAGGGACTGCGCGTCGAAGCGCTGCGCGAGGGGATAATGGCCCAGGTTGTAGTGGCTGCTCGCTATGATGCCCAGCGCATAGGCTTCGCTGAGGGAATGGTGGGCGCGGCGGGCCAGCGTCAGGCTTTGCTGACCGTAGCGCAGGGCGCTGTCGGGGGCGTTGTTGTAGAGCTGCCGGGCCACCGCGTAGAGGTAGCGGGCGCGGGTGGTGTCGGGCAGGCCGGGCCGGGCAGCCAGGGCCCGCAGCGAATCGAGCAGGGGTGGCCCTGGGGTAGCCGGCGCCGGTTGCCCCAGGGCCACCCTCCCGGCCAGCCCTACTAGCAGCACCAGCATCAAGCAGAGCACTCTTGGCTTCATCAGACTCAAACCGAAAGCATAAGGACAACCGGCCCGCAAGGATACAACGCCCGTCCCGATAAACTACCCCAGGGCCCTGGGTTTTGAAATGCTTTTCTTACATACTACCCCAAAACCCGGGCTGACCGCCGGGCCACCGTCGCTACGCCTGCTTTTTCTTCACACACCTCCTGTTCACCCTCGTGCAGCCCCGCCCTCTCCCTTTTGCTACGCCCACCGCCGAGGTTAATACGGTGGGATGCATTGCCCCCACCGAAGCCGGCCGCGCCCAGCAGCTGCCCGATGCCCACCCCCACTGTGTAGCCGACACCCGACGGCCTGCCACTGAAAACGGCGGCCCCACCCGGAAATCCGGGTGGGGCCGCCGTCTTTGGCAAGGGGGCTACGCTTTGCTTGATTGATGGTTTACTCCCGATAGAAGTTCAGGGACGGGAATGGGGGCTCTGGTAGTGGCTTCGACCAGGACCCCGACACCGGCACCGCCGTGTGGCAGCCCCTGCTCGACCAGTTCGACGGGGCCAACACGGCTGCCGCCGGCCCCGATTCGGCCCGCTCGCAGGCCAAAATGACCACCGGCCCGCAGGATGAGTTGATTGAAAAGTCTTGCGGGTGCTGGTCCAGCTGACCCGGTTTCCCGACAACCGGGAAGACGTGCTGCGCGGCTGGGGCTGGCGCAAGAGCAGCTTTTAAGGGAGTTAAGGGGTAGGGGTTAAGCGGGAAGAGTTGCCGTGCTGGTAATTCTTCCCGCTTAACCCCTAACTCAGAAACTTACTTCCGCGCCTGCCCGTCGGCGCCCAGCAGGCGGGCCATCTGCGCCTGCAGGGTGAGCAGCGAGGCGTGGTCGGCGGCGGCGCTGGCGGCCTGGGTGCCGAGCTGGCGGCCCTGGGCGGCGTTGGCCGCTTGCAGGGCGGCATTGGCGGTTTTCAGAGCTTCAATCTCGGCCTGCTGGTCCTGGATGGCCTGCACCAGCAGGGGGGTGAGCTTGCCGTAGTCGACGCCCCAGGTGTTGGTGACGGTGGGGCCGTAGTCGCCTTCCTTCACCGCGTCAGGGTACACTTTAAACAGGTCCTGGGCCAGGAAGCCGGTGGTGCGGTCCGTGGCGGGCTGGCCGATGAAGTTGTAGTCTTTCACCTCCAGCTTCATCAGGTCGCGCAGCCCGAAGCGGGTGCGGCTGAAGTTTTCCTTCAGGCGCTTGTCCGACGTGCTGTTGTAATTCACCGAAGTGTTGTTGGCCGTGATGCTGCCAATAACGCCACTGCCACTCCGTACGAAGTATACCAATTCCGAGCCTCCGCTCGGGGCATTGCTGGCTATTTGAATCTGGAGCACCCCGTTGGGGTCGTTGGAGGTATTGTTGAGTACCAGCTGGTGGTCACTCGTGCTCGTGATATAGAAGGTCGAGCCGAGGTAGGGGTTGCCCATGTTCACGTAGTCGTCCATGTACAAATTGCCTCTGATGTAGGCGTTGCCGTTCACTTCGAGCCTCTGACCGGGGGTGCTGGTGCCAATGCCCACGTTGCCAGTGAAAGAAGCCCCTCCTTCGCTCCAAAAGTTAATTTTACGGTTGTTGCTCGTGCCCGCGCCGACGATGTCGAGGGCACCGGGCGTAAATGTCTGATAGCCGATTTTGCCGGCGTTGCCATCCTTGCCGCTCACCCCAGCCCCGAATTCCAGGGTATTGTAGGCGTCTATCTTCATGCCGCCGGCCAGGTGCAGCAAGGCACTGGGGCTGGTGGTGCCGATGCCGACAAAGCCGCCGCCTTTGGGCATGATATTCACGTTCTGGTTGGCGTTGGTACCGGCCGCGTAGATGGAATTGAAGCCAAAGCCCAGGCCCTGAGTGCCGTTGTAGTGCCGAAACTCCACGCCGCTGCTCGCGTCGCTCATGGCCCCGGTCACGTACAGGGGCAGGCCGCTGCCGTGGTTGCCAGTGCGGGGGGCCGCGCTTTGGATGTCGAGCTGGTTGAGCGGGGCGGTGGTGCCCACGCCCACGTTGCCGCCGTTGGGGTTTAGCAGCAGCGGGTTGGTGGTGGCCAGGGCAGTGGCATCCGTGCTTTGCAGCCAAACTCCGTTGCCGCCGTTACCACCCATGTCGAGCACTACGGAGGAATTGTCGGAGAAGCGGGCAAACTGCCCCGTGCTCTGGGTGGTGCCGCCGGTGGCCGGGAAACCCCGGCCCGCGCCTTCCACGCTCAGCCGGGCCCCGCTGATGTTGGTGGTGCCAATGCCCACGTTGCCGCTCACGCTGGCGGCGCCCGTCACGGAGGCGTACCCGGTGATGGTAGCCCCGCTGCCGGCCATTAGCAAGCCGCCCACGTAGCCGCTACCGCTGATGTTGAAGCTACCCGACTGCTGGGAGGCAGGGCTGTTCTGGATGTAGCTGTCGCTGCCCGTGGCGGTGGCGTAGTCGGTGCCGGCCACGGCGGCGCTTACCACGCCTGCGCCGTTGGCTTTGAGCAGGCCGCTCACCGCGCCCGCGCCGCCTTTGGTGGCCGGCACCACCTGATTGTAGGCCGTGGCGTTGCCCGTGCTGGTCACGGCTCCGGTCAGGTTGGCGTTGGTGGTCACGGTGGCGGCGTTGCCGGTCGTGTTCTGGTTCAAGGTTGGGAAGTTGGTCAGCCCGGCCGCGCTGCCGGTGGGAGTCAGGTAGTCGGTGCCAGCCGTAGCGGCCGAGACTGTGCCGCTGCCGTTAGCTTTAAGCAGGCCGCTCACCGCGCCCGCGCCGCCTTTGGTGGTCGGCACCACCTGATTGTAGGCCGTGGCGTTGCCCGTGCTGGTCACGGCCCCGGTCAGGTTAGTTGCTGCCGCCGTGGTCTGGGTGGTGCCGTCCGGAAACTTGAAGCCCCCGCTGCTGGAATACACCGTGCCGGCCACTTCCAGCGCCTGCGTGGGGCTGGCAGTGCCGATGCCCACGTTGCCGGCAATGGGATTAAGCAGCAGGGGGGAGTAGCCCACGTTGCGCTCCTTGGCTTGAATCATACCCATGCCATTGGGCAGCAGGCCCAGGGCCAGGGCCTTGGCGCCGGTGAGCTGGCGCAGCTCGAGTTGCAGGAAGTGCTCCTCGTTGGTGGGGCTGGAGGTAGACTGCGCCGAGGCGACGGTGAGGCGGGTTTCCGGGGAGAGGGTGCCGACCCCTACGTTGCCGCCGGTGCTACTAAAGCCCAGGTTGTAGCTGCCAAGCCCGATGGTGGTTGGCCCGGTCAGAGTGCCGCCCAGGCCAATACTGCTACCGGTTTTGGTAAGGCCATTATCGGCCGTAATAGCCGCGCCCGCCGCTGTGGCAATCTGCTGCCAACTCGGGACCGCCGCAGTGCCCGCATTGTAATAAAACCCGGCCGGGGCTCCGGTCTGAAACACGAGCAGCCCCGTGGCCGGCGTGGCCAGCGCCGCCGCCGAGGCCACCCGCGGCAGCAAGGCCCCTTTGGTGGAGCTCACGATGTCGAGGGCAGCCGAGGCGTCGGGGGCGGTGGTGCCGATGCCCACGCCGGGCGTCTGGGCCA
>Ga0164304_10000015_pt1 | contig 100203 bp, 80 predicted proteins | sample Whisoiple_217_MG_FD_110216 | JGI IMG/M metagenome (GOLD analysis project Ga0164304, IMG submission 110216) | Soil microbial communities amended with pyrogenic organic matter from upstate New York, USA - Whitman soil sample_217_MG | ecosystem: Environmental > Terrestrial > Soil > Agricultural...
TCACCGCCCGCTTCCCCAAGCACATTCACGCCGTGACGGCCGCCGGCTTCGTCCTCAAGTTGGCCCTCTTCATTTTTGTCCACACCTTAACCCAAGTCGGATGCTAGTCCGCAACTTGGGTTAGTTAATCCATCAATCTGCGTAATCTGCGGTTCAGACTTATGCTTGCCCCGCCGTAGAAGCTGCGGCCGGGCGCGGGCTGGAAGTAGCGGCCGCCGAAGGCATTCAGGTCGTTGCCCAGGCTGTAGCGGCGGTCGGTGGCGTTGTCGACGCCTACATACAGGGTCATTTCCAGTGGGCCAGGCCGACCCGGCTGTTGGCTACGGCGCAGGGCAGTGCGCCAGCCCAGGCGGCCGGCGAAGGTCCAGTAGCTGGCGGCGTACTCAGTGTTGGCGTCGTTAAGGGGAATGGCTGACTGGTGGTTGAGGCTGGGCACCAGGAAAAAGCCGAGTGGGGCGGCCAAATCAAGGCCCGCGCTGAGCGTGTGCGGGGCGGTGCCGGTAAGGTGGTTACCGCTGAAGTCCTGGCCACCCGGCTGGTAGTCCTCGAAGCGAAAGTAGTTGTAGGCGTAGCTGAGCCAGGCCCGCAAGCCAATGGGGATGGACTGATTGCGCGGATTAGCCGCCTGCCAGAGCCAGCCGCTCAGGGCCACTTCTACGCCCCGCTGCCGGGTGGTGCCGGTATTGGCGAAGAGCGTGACGCCGTTGTCGGCCCCTTGGGTGGTAATGGTTTGCCGGATTTGCTGGTCGAAAAGGGCCAGGTCGAAGCGCAGGTATTGCTGGAGCAGGCTGCCGCGCAGGCCCAGCTCGTAGCTGCGACCCCGCTCGGCTTGCAGGTCGGTGTTGATAAGGCCGCTGGAGGGGCGAATTTCTTCTTCGGTGGGCGGTGAGAAGCCGGTGCTGAAGCTGGCGTACACGGACAGGGCGGGGGTGAGCTCCTTCAGCAAAGCCAGGCGGGGCGAGAGTTCGGGCCGGAAATTGCGTTCCAGCTCGTAGGCGCCGCTGGCGCTGCCGGCCCCGCGCCGGATGCGGTAGCGCAGGCGGTTGTAGCTCAGGCCCACCGTAGCCAGCAGACCGGCGGGCAGCTCGGCATCAGCCTGGGCGAAGGCGAAGCCAGTGAGGGTGTTTATTTCGTCGTCGTAGCGCAGGGCGCCCAGGCTGCCGCGCCGGTTTTCGTAGTTGCGCGCATTCTCGAAGCTGCCCTGCACTTCGCCCCCACCCGACAGCCGCAGGACGCGGCCGGCCAGCCGGGTGGTGTAGCGCAGCACCGCGCGCCCGCCCCCGCCCAAGACCGTGTTGCGCTCGAAATCAACGAGGTAGGGCGTGCGGACAATGGTGCCGCTGCCATAAGCCGTGGCGGTGCTGCTGAGCTTCTCAGAAATGCGAAACTCGTGGGTGATGCCCAGCAAAGCGCTGCGCGCGGCGTAGCTGGCCTGCTGCGCCACGGTGCCGGGGCGGCTGGGTCCGGTGTCGGGCCGGGCCTGGCGGGGGTCCTGCTCGTACTCGGCGCGGGTGAGGCCGCCCGGCAGCTGGTAGCCGATGTCGGCGTAGAGGCCGTGCACAGCCAGGCGGTGCGGGCCGGCCGGGCTGAGCTCTGCGTCGAGGGTCAGCACCTCGCGCTGCAGGGCGCTGTTCTGGCGGTAGCCGTCGAGACTCTGGTGAGCGTATTGCAGGCGGAGGCTGCCCGCGGCCCCGGCCGTTTCGGCCCGCAGGCTGTAGCGACGCAGGCCAAAGCTGCCCACTGTGGTGCTGGCCTGCACGTGCTGGCTGCTGTCGGCCGACGCGGGCGTTTCGAAGCGCACGGCCCCGCCGGTGCCAGCCCCATAGGCACTGCCGGCCGGTCCGCGCAGCACCTCGATGCGGCCGATGGTGGCGGGGTCGAGCAGGTTGAGCGGGGTGCTGCCGCTGGCTTCGGTGAAGGGGATGTCGTGGTAGTACACCTTCACGTTGCGCACCCCAAACGGCGAGCGCAGCGTGCTGCCCCGGATGCTGAGCCGGTAGCTGGCCGTGGCCCGCTCCTCCAGCCGCACGCCGGGCAGGGTATTCACGGCAGCCGTGAGTGCCGTCGGGCTGAGTTGCTCAATGCTGCGAGCATCGACCACGCCGATGCTGGCGGCCACCCGGCGCAGGGGCAGCTGTTGGCCGTAGCCCGTGACGGTAGCTTCGGGCAGGCGCACGCGGCGGCTGGTATCGGGCGGCGCCGGGGCCTGCGCCTGGGCGGATGAGGCCGCGGCGAGTGACCACAACCCGGTTATCAGCAAGAAGAAAAAACGCGGCATGAAGGGCAGGCAAAGCGGCATGTTCCGAACGGCAAAGCGCGGCCTTGGGTTGACCGGAGGCAGGACGGACACCGGAAGCTACGGCATGAGGGCAGCGCCCGCCCCCGACCAGTCATAATCTGCCGTAACCTCCACTGTATTTCCGGGGTAAAGAAGGCCTCCACTTCCTTCTTTTCCATGACTTTCCGCCCCATACCTCTCCTTATGGCCGCCCTGCTCGCGGCCTTCAGTGCCCACGCTCAAAACGACTATGAGAAAACCGTCAAGGACGGATTTCCGGTCAACGTGTTCAAGCCTGGCAAGGTGGACGCCACCGATGCCCGCGTGGCGCAGCTCAAAGTTCCGGCGGGCTTCACCGTCAGCAAGTTTGCCGACAAGGTGGGCAAGCCCCGCATGCTGGCCGTGGCACCCAACGGCGACGTGTACGTGAGCGACCGGGACCAGGGCACGGTGCAGCTGCTGCGCGACACCAACAAGGACGGCAAAGCCGACATGGTGAAGGAAGTGGCCCGCCGCCCCGACCTGCACGGGCTAGCCTTGCGGGATGGCAAGCTCTACATCGCCGCCATCCGCGAGCTGTACGTGGCCGACATCAAGCCCGACGGCACCCTGGGCGCCCTCAAAACCCTCTACAAAGACCTGCCCGACGCCGGCCAGCACCCCAACCGCACCATCAACTTCGGGCCCGATGGCAAGCTCTACCTCTCGGTGGGCAGTACTTGCAACGCCTGCGACGAGCGCAACAAGGAGCAGGCCGCCCTGCTGCAGGTGAATACCGACGGCTCGGGCCGCCGCGTAATGATGAAGGGCCTGCGCAACACCATCGGCTTTGCCTGGCACCCGGCTACCAAGGCGCTGTGGGGCTTCGACCACGGCATCGACTGGCTGGGCGACGAAGACCAGCGCGAAGAACTGAACGAGCTGAAGGAAGGCGCTGACTACGGCTGGCCCTACGTGTACGCCGACGGCAAAATTCCGCCCCACCCCCAGCCCGCCGACATGACGCCCGAGCAGTACGCCGCCAAGACCGCCAAGCCCGTGCTGCTCTACGATGCCCACGCCGCCCCGCTGGGCCTGGTGTTCAACACCGGCAGCCAGTTTCCGGCCGAGTACAAGCACGACGCCTTCGCCACCATGCACGGCTCCTGGAACCGCGCCCAGCCCAGCGGCTACAAGGTGGTGCGCGTGCGCTTCAACGCCCAGGGCCGCCCCACCGGCATCGAGGACTTCGTGAGCGGCTGGCTGGTAAACGACAATAAGGAGCAGTTCGGCCGGGTGTGCGGCATCGCCCAGCAACCCGACGGCTCCCTGCTGGTGAGCGACGACTCGGGCGGCTTGGTGTACCGCATTGCTTATGCCGGTAAGAAATAATGCACTTGGGGGTTGTTAGCGCAGAGTTTTCGACAAACTCTGCATAGCTCCGCATCCTCTACGCCAGCTTGTCCTAACAGACTAAAAGCACAGGTAAGTCAGTTTAGAAGCTACTTTCACGGAACTGCCTTTTTATGCACGCTGGCTCCTCGTTGTACTTCCCGCGCCGCCACCGCCGCCGGCTGCTGTTTCCGCCGGGCCTGCTGGCGCTGGCGGGGCTGTTATTGATTGGGAGCGTGGCGCTGGAGCCGTGGCAGGAGGCGCTACGGCCAAAAAGCGTGTTGCAGTTGACGTTGCCTGTGGTTCCCTCGCCTGGTTCTCCGAAGGAAGAATTTGGCTATTATCTGCCTTCGCCTGCCGAAGCTCAAGAAATGGGGCCGTGGCTAAGAGCTGCTTTTACCGGCGAACCAGCAAACGATAGAAGAGAGCAAACCCGGGTAGCCACCATGATACGCACCATGAGCCCCGATACCGGCGTTCGGGTAAGCTTCTCACGAGCTTCCCAATACAGGCACCTTGTTTTCGTAATTGACCAGCTACAGCGCGGAAACTTGAAACGCTATTGGGTGGACATGCATAATCGTCCGGTTACTATTAATGCTCTAAAAGTTAATTACAGGCGTGAGCAAAAGCGCAAACCCTCGGACTTCTCATTTTGCGGCACAGCCAGCTATACCCCTCCTACACCTTTTATTGTACAAGCGGAGAACAAACCTAATGACTTCCCTTGGGCTGCCTGGCTCCCCTTACTAAAATCCGAATGGCGGGCCCCAATGTGGCTGTTGGCAGCCATCGCCATGCTTAGTGGTTGGCACCTGGTAAAGCGTACTTAAGTCCACATTTTCTACTGGCTTTATTTGCCGCTCCTATCCACACTACTTCTGCTCTCGAAGTCAGACTTAATCTTGATGCCCACCCTCACCCCCGAACTGCGCAAAGCCTTACTCCAGCTTCCGCAAAAGGAAAAGGACCAGCTGCTGGTGCGCCTCGTGGCCCAGGACGCAGTGCTGACCGAGCAGCTGGCCTTCCGCCTGCTCGAAGGGCCCGACGCGCTGGAAGCCCGCCGCGCCGTGCTGCGCCAGCAGGTCGACGACCCCGTGCGGGGCTACCACCAAACGCCCAACGACCTGCTGCTCATCCTGCGCCAACTGCAGGCCCGGCTGGCGTACCACAGCAAAATCACCGACGACACCTTCGGCGAAATTGAGCTGAGTTTGCGCCTGCTCCACAACGTGTTCAAGCACCAGGCTGCCCTCACGGCGCGGCTGCACGGCCCCAACCAGCCCTTGCTGCAGCACCTCACCAAGCGCACCCACGAGGCCCTGAAGCAGGCTGCTAAGCTGCACGAAGACTACCACCTCGAGCTGGCCGACACGGCCAACGCCGTACTGGCCGCCCTCTGGCAATCGGGCGCCGCCCCCCTGGCCCGGGAAGCGGGACTGCCGGTGAAATGGTGAGATGGTGAGTTATTGTTCTGTCTGCGTTGTTAGAACGTCAAACTCACTATCTCACTAATTCACCATCTCACCTAAAGTGCCCGGAAGGTAATGGGCATAATGACCCTCACCCACACCGGTTGGCCTTGGATGCGGCCGGGCGTCCACCACGGCATGAGGCGCACCAGGCGCAGAGCTTCCTCGTCGAGGCCGCTGCCCAGGCCTTTTACCACTTCGGGGTTGTGAGGACGGCCTTCGGGGTCGACAGTGAAGTGCACGTACACCTTACCCGAGAGCTGGCGCTCCAGCGCGGCGGCCGGGTACTCCAGCTTGGTAGCCAGAAACTTCACCAGGGCCGCGGCCCCGCCCGGAAAGGCCGGCATCTCATCGGCCACCAGATACACCGTGGGGCCGACGCTGACGGAGGTATCGGGCCTTTCCACGTCCGGCGTGGCCGCGTCCAAACTGGCCATCTGGGCCCGGACTGCCGCAGACAGCAACAGGCAGCCCATTACAAAGGCAAAGCGTAGCATAAGCAGAGCGGATAGATTCTACTCCACAAAGCTCAAAGCCATGTATTTCGAAGGGGTGGCCCCGCAATTACCCTTTCATTGCCTTAGCGTTAGGCCCGGAAATCAACATCGCGCGTTTATCCGCGTACATTATTCCTGAACTCCTCACTGCTAACTGCATTCCCATGCCCAGCACCCCGCCCCCTTCCCACCAGCGCGCCCCTCAGCTATCCGAAGCCGCGCTTCGCCAAGCTCTTGATGAACTGGATGCCAAAATCAAGACCCTGCACAACCGCGCCCACGCCACGGCGGCCGGCTCGCCTAACACCTACCAGGAACACGCCGCCGCGCTGGAAACCAAGCGCGCCCTGCTGGCCGAGCAGCTCGGCCAAGCTCCCACCCCAGCCGACGGCTCTGAGCCCGGCGTCTGGAGCAACATTAAACGCGGCATAGATGCCCTGCGCGACGATTTGCGAACTATCCTATAAATTTTTGGATTAAAAGGGAATTAATTCGCAACTCTCAGGTTGGCAAGCACGTTTGAGGACCAAGAGCCTGTAGACGGACGGCTCCCTAACATAGCCCGTCTTTTCCTCCTCCTTCGTCCTCATCGTCATGAAAAAGATATTTTCTCTTCTGCTGATGCTGCTGTTTCTGGCCACATCCGTAGACGCCGCTTTCGCGCGCGACAACAAACCTAAAAAGCGGAATTTCAAGCACACGGAATCTTCCAAAGGCAAAAACTCCCGCGCCCGCTTCCGCAAGGAAAACAAGCCCCCGGTTATCGACCTGACGCCTAAAAAGCTTGAAACCTTCAAAACGGCCCGCGCCAACCCCAACTACAAGTTTGCCAAGGCCCGCTAAAACAGAACGGCCCGACTTCTCTAGAAGTCGGGCCGTTCTGTTTTAGTGAATAGTAAGCAGTGAACAGTAAACAGTGTCGTTCTGCCGCCTCATGCTAGAACGACATTGTTTACTGTTTACTGTTCACTGTTCATTGCTCACTGCTCATTGATTACTGAGCTGGCTCGCGGAAGCCTACCCAGGTAAAGCGCTTCACCACGAACTCGGGGTTGGTGAAGGAGGCATTGCCGGCCGGGTTGCCGCCGGTCACGTGGAAGTCGGAGAAGCCGGCGTTCTGATTCACGTAGATGCCGCCGGTGAGGTTGAAGCTGACGGGCGTGCCGGCCAGGCTCATCTCATCCATAATCTGCTCTTTCACCGCTTGGTCGGTGGTGTAGGCCCCGCAGCTGATGGCGCCGTGCTCGCGGGCGAGCTGGGCGGCCAGACGGATGCTCTCGTCGGTGCTCTTGGTTTTAATCACCAGCATGATGGGGCCAAACAGCTCCTGGCTGAACTGCTCCACGCGGCTGGCGTCAATCTCATGGATGCTGGGCGAGCAGGTACGGGCGTTCTGGAACATGGGGTTTTCCACGGTGCCGTGGGCCAGGATGCTGCGGCCGCCGTCGAAGGCCAGCTGCTTCACCCGGTCGTGGGTGGCCGGGTTCTGAATGGCGCCAAACACGTGGGGCGCGGCCTTGGGGTTGGTGGCCAGGCCCGTTACGGCCGCGGCCAGCTTCTGCACCACTTCCTCGTAGGGCACCATGGTGTCGCCCACCTTCACGCCGGTTTCCGGGATGAAGAAGTTCTGGGGCGCGGTGCACATCTGGCCCGAGTACAGGCTCACTGAGAAAGCCAGGTTCTGAGCCACTTTGTCGAGGTCGTCGCAGCTGTCGAGGATGATGCTGTTGACGCCGGTTTTCTCCGTGAACACCGTCTTGCCTTTCAGGCTTTCCACGTACTCGCCGAACTGCGAGCCGCCGGTGTAGTCGATGAGCTTGATGGCCGGGTTTTCGGCCAGCTCCTTGGTGATGAGCCGGTCGTTGGCATCCACAGCCAGCTGGCAGATGCAGGGATTGAGGCCATGCTCGGCCAGCACCTTCTGCACCTCGGCCACCACAATGGCGATGGGCAGCACCGCCTTGGGATGAGGCTTCACGATGGTGGGGTTGCCGGTCACGAGCGAGGCAAACATGCCCGGCACCGAGTTCCAAGTGGGGAAAGTAGAGCAGCCAATGACCAGGGCCAGGCCCTTGGGCACGGCCCGCCAGGTTTTGTTCAGCGTGAGGTTGTACTTGCCCATGGGCTTTTCCCAGCGGGTTTCCTCGGGGAAGCGGGTCTGCTCCTCATAGCCGGCGGCAATGGCTTCGAGGGCGCGGTCGGCGGCGTGGGGGCCGCTGGCCTGGAACGACATCATGTAGGCCTGCCCCGTGGTGTGCATGGTGGCGTAGGCGATGTCGAAGAAGCGGCCCTTCATGCCTTCGAGCGCCTCGGTGAGCAGGGCCGCGCGCAGGGCGGGCTTGAGCTTGCGCCACTCGGCAAAGGCGCCCTGGGCGTTTTTAATCAGCGTCTCGGGCTCGTAGAACGGGTAGGTGATGCCCAGCGGCTTTTGCTCGTAGGGCGACTCTTCCTGGCCGGCCCAACCTTGGGGCTCGCCCTGCTGCAGCTCGGCGAAGGACTTGTCGCGCATGGCGGCGAAGGCGGCGCGGCCCTGGGCGTCGGCATCGGCCCCGTAGATTTCCGGCGAGGGATTTTCGGGAAAAGCGGCGAAGAACGTGCGCCCGTGCAGGGCCTGAACGGCCGCATCGAGCGTCGCCTGGTGCTTGTCAATCATTGCGGAATGAGATTGAGAATGAAAAATGGAGAGTTGAGCGGGAGGCCGCAAGTTACGGCGCGAGGGACGTAGTTCGGCAGGGCCGCCAGCAGCCACGGGCTTGGCTCGGCTGACAGCTAAACCCGGCCTGCTAGTCCGGAGTGCCTGGCTAGACGCCGGCCCGGCACGGGTCGTTGCCCAAGGACCATTCGCAGCGACTAATCTGCTTTCGAAATTGTTTATGCCAAAGGCGCCCAATAGGTCCGGGCAAGACACTATTCGATAGGCCTACTTTAAGGCGCGGCAATGGCATCCTGCAGTCTCCATTTCGCGTTTCAGCCATAATTGCCCGCCGTTTACCGAGACTGCCTTATCCTGACGGTACGGGGCCCTATATTTACTTCCCTCAATTGCTTGCGCAATCCCACCCATGAAAAAAATACTACTTTCTGCCCCCTTGCTGCTCGGGTTAATACTATTTGGGTCTCTATCGGCCTGGGCCGGGCCCGGCATCGGCCGCACATTCAACGCCTACCCCGAGCCGGGCAAGCTGGCCTTTCGGTTGAAAACAGGCCGTACCCCTGCCGCAGTGGAAGCTGCCCTGCGCAACTTGAGCGCCACGCACCTGCACCAGAAGTTTCCGCGCACCCTGGCCCCCAAGCCGGAGCGGCCGGGCAGCGTGGACCTGCGCGGCATCTACCAGTGCGACGTGCCCACCGACCTGGAGCTGGACCGCGCCCGGGCCGTGCTGCTGCGCACGGGCGCCGTGGAGTACGTGGAGCCGCTGTACGTGCGCCAGCCCCTGTACCAGCCCAACGACCCCCTGGCCGACTCCACCATCACCAGCCTCTCGGCCGGGCAGTACTACCTCAAGCAAATTAAGGCCTACCGCGCCTGGGACGTGACGCGCGGCGACACCACCATTGTCATTGGCATTACTGACGGCGGCGTGCGCCTCACCCACTTGGAGCTGGCCTCCCAAATCAAGCACAACTACGCCGACCCCATCGACGGCATCGACAACGACAACGACGGCTACGTGGACAACTTCACCGGCTGGGATTTGGCCAACAACGACAACGACCCCGGCTACGACATCAGCATCGTGCACGGCTCGCTGGTATCGGGCGTGGCCGTGGCCCGGCCCGACAACGGCCACGGCATTGCCGGTGTGGGCAACAAAACCAAGTTCATGCCCCTGAACATCTACCCCAATACCCCCACGGGCACCTTCGCCGGTATTGAGGCCATTGTGTACGCCGCCGACCACGGCTGCCAGGTGATTGTGATGGCCTGGGGCGGCACCGGCGGCTACTCGCGCTTGGAGCAGGACGCCATTACCTACGCCGCCGTGAACCGCGACGCCGTGCTGGTGGCCGCCGCCGGCAACACCAACGCCGACCTGCGCTTCTATCCCGCCTCCTACGACCATGTGCTGTCGGTATCGGGCGTCAACAACACCGACGTCAAAGTGGGCGCGGCCACCTTCAACTACCGCGTCGACCTGGTGGCGCCGGGCACCAGCATCCTCACCACCTTCGGCTACCACGCGGCCAACGGCGGCGGCCCGGCCGATGACGACTACACGGCCGTGGGCGGCACCTCGTTTGCCGCGCCCATGGTGGCGGGCGCCGCCGCCCTGGTGCGGCACCGCTTCCCCACCTACACCGCGGCCCAGGTGCGGGCCCAGCTTCGCCAGACCACCGATAGCATCTACCACCTGCCGGCCAACGTGGCCTTCCGCGACAAGCTGGGCACCGGCCGCCTGAACGTGCTGCGGGCCCTCACCCAAACCGGCCTAAAGGAAGCCCGGGTGATGAGCAGCACCTTCACGCCCAGCCGCGTAGCTTACGCGCCCGGCGACACCATCCGCCTGGCGGTGGACGTGCAGAACCTGCTGGAGCCGGTGAATGGCCTTACCCTCACAGTTACCTCGCTCTCGCCCCACCTCACGGTGCGGCAGGGCACCTTCGCCATCGGCAACCTGGCCACGCTGGCCCATGCTCTTAATACCGCTTCGCCCTTCCGCCTGGCCGTGGCCGCCAGTGGCGTGCCCATCAATACCATGGCCACCCTGCGCTACCGCCTGACGGCGGCCGGCGGCTACCAGCTCGACCAGTTCATGGACGTGCTGCTCAACCCCGACTACGTGGTGCTCGACGCCGGTGACCTGGCCGTGACCATCACCAGCCGCGGCAACCTGGCCTATGACAACCTGCAGGCCAGCATCGGCGCCGGCGTGACGTACCGCGGCGGGGCGCCGCTGCTCAGCGAAGGCGGGCTGCTGCTGGCCACCTCCCCCACCCGGGTATCGGACCGCCTGCGTACGGCCGGCGGGGCCTCGCGCCAGTCGTTTTTCCGGCTGCAGCAAGTCACCCACCTGCAGCCCGGCCCGCGCGCCGACCAGGAGGCGCGGGGCGCATTTCAGGATACTATTCCCGTATCCGGCTCGCGCATTCGCTCCGTGGGTGTGCAGGTTCGGCAGCGCGGCTACGCCTGGGCCTCGCCCGGCCGCCGCGACTTTGTGGTGCTGGAGTATTCCCTGAAAAACATGACGGCTGACACGCTCAAACCGCTGTACGCGGGCATCTTCGCCGACTGGGACCTGCCCAATGGCGATGAAGCTGGCCGCAACGTGGCCAACTACGACAGCGTGCGCCGCCTCGGCTACTGCTACAACCTGGTGCAGGCGCCCACCTACGCCGGCGTGCAGCTGCTGCGCGGGGGCGATGCCGCCGTGTACTCCATCAACAACGGGGCACCCGCCGGCAGCCCGGTGCGCCTGGCCGACGGCTTCTCGCCCGCCGAGAAGTTCCTGACCCTGAGCAGCGGCACCGACCGCGCCCAGCGCGTAGCTGGCCTGCCCGGCGGGGCCGACGTGTCGCAGGTAGTGGGCACCCGCCTGGCCCGCCTGGCCCCCGGCGACTCCACCACGGTGGCCTTCGCCCTGCTGGCGGCCCCCTCCCTCGCCCAGCTGCAAACGGCTGCCGACGCCGCCAGCCAGGTGTACGCCACGCTGCTGCCGGCCCGCGCTGCCACAGCCGTGCTCGGCTTCAACGTGTACCCCAACCCCAGCACCGGCCCCGTGCAGGTAGAATTGCCGGCCCGGTTTGGCTTGCGCGAGGTGCAGGTGATAAATACGCTGGGGCAGGTTGTGTTCCGTCAAGCTATGAGCGGCAACCGGGTTCAGCTGTCCCTGGATGGCCTGGCAGCAGGCCTGTACACGCTCAAAGCGTTGGGTAGCCAGGCTACCTTGACGCGGGCAGTGGTACTACGATAGGCGCCGCTCAACGCAGCACCCAGAGCTCGTTCCAGTCGGTGGTGTAGGCCGGCGAGCGGAAGTTGCTGCGCCCGGCCCAGGCCGCGGGCTGAGGCTGGCCGGTGGCGGTTTTCGCTACCCCGGCCGCCGCCAGCCGCACCGTGTGCCGCCCAAAGCGGGCGTTCAGCTCGTCGAGCACCGTCATCAGCCGCTGGCTGCGCTCCAGCTCGGCGGCGGGCGCAGCAAACAAGTCCAGTTGGGCCTGGCCCGCGGTTTCGAGCCCACTCAGCAGCACCCCGGCGCGGTGGTAAGCCACCCCGAGCCGGCGTAGCTGCCGCAGGGCGCGCAGGGCCGCCCGCGTCAGCTGCACGGTGTCGCTGCTGGCCGTGCTTAGGCTGATAACGGCCGTGCGGGTAGCAGGCTCTTCGCCGCCGGCGTAGCGGTCCGTGCCCAGCAGCACCGTCACCAGATGGGCCGCCAGGTGGTGGCGCCGTAGCTTGGTCGCGGCCTGGGCGGTAAAGCTGGCCACCGCTTGGCTGAGCACCGACTCCAGGTGCTGCGGCCGGCCGAACGAGCGGGTGCAGGTCACGCTGTGGCGCCGGCCCTGAACCGCGTTGAGCTCCTCATCGTCGCTCCACTCCGCCGGGTTCCAGTCGAGGCTGGGCAGGCCGTGCAGCTCCCGCCATAGCCGCACGCCCACCACGCCACCCAGGTGCCGCCGCACCCAGCTTTCGGGCTTGGCAGCCAGGTCGGCAGCGGTGCGCATGCCCTCCGCTTGCAGCTTAGTGGTGTAGCGGCGCCCAATGCCCCACACATCTCCAATGGGCGTTTGGGCCAGCGCCTGCCGCCGCTGCTCGTCGGTGGCCAGTACCCGCACCCTCTCTTCGGTCTTACCATTGCGCACGGCTAAGCGGTTGGCAAGCTTGGCCAGCGTCTTGGTGGGCGCGACGCCTATGCAGACCGGAATACCGGTGTCACATAACACAGCCTTGTACAGGTTTACGGCGTAGGCCGGTAGGTCGGGCGCCAGCAGGCTCATGCCCCCAAAGTCGAGGAAAGCCTCGTCGATGGAATACACTTCCACCCCGGCGGCAAAGCGGCCCAGCACCTGCACCACGCGCCGGCTCATGTCGCCATACAAAGCGTAGTTGGAGGAAAACACCTGCACGCCGTGCTCCTGCAGCCGGGGGCGGGCCAGGTGGTAAGGCTCCCCCATCTTCAGGCCCAGCGCCTTGGCTTCTTCGGAGCGCGAAATCAGGCAGCCGTCGTTGTTGCTCAGCACCACCACGGGCCGCCCTTCCAGCTCCGGCCGAAATACCCGCTCGCAGCTCACATAAAAGTTATTGGCGTCGACTAAAGCATACATCGTCTGGTTGCTTAAGTGCGGCGGACGGGTTTGGCCGGGGTGAAGTCGTGAATGACGTGCGTGACCACGCCCCACACCACCAGCTCGGCATCTTCACCCAACGGCATGGGCGGGTAGCGGCTGTTCTCGGCTTCCAGCCAGCGGCGCCCCGGCTGCACCCGCAGCCGCTTCAGGGTGTGCTCGCCGTCCACCACGGCCACCACGATGCTGCCATCCACGGGCCGCAGGCCGCGGTCGACGGCCACCAGGTCGCCCGGCTCGATGCCGGCACCAGTCATAGAATCGCCGCTCACGCGGGCCAAAAAAGTAGAGGCCGGGTGCCGGAACAAGAGGCGTGTGAGGTCCAGCGGAGCCTCGCGGTGGTCATCGGCCGGTGAGGGGAAACCGGCCGGCACCGGGCAGCCAAACAGCGGCAGTTCACTGGCTTGCAGCCGGGTAGCCGGCAAGAAATGGTGGAGTAATGCAGCCATAGACGGGATAAGTGGGTCAATGAATAGGAATGACGACGCTATTTACTAATTTTTTTAGTAAAATGATTTAAAACCCTGTCGAAATCCAACCAACAACTCTATTCGTAGCTTCACTCTATCCCCGGGATAATTATGGCAATTCCGGCTGAGGCGGATTAAATTCTTATTAAAGGACAAAATTTTTCTTTCACCAATATTTTTAGTCTATCTAAAATTTCGTATCTTTGGCTATGTCGAAAACCAAGCTTCCTACTCCGCTTCCGGTGCAGCAGTATGCTCGCTGCGTGAACAACTCCCAGCGCCCGGCCGACTACATTGGCGACTGGCCCGAGGCCGGCCGCGTGTACGCGGTGCGCGTGCTGCCCAGCGCCCACACCGGGCAGCCCCAGGTGCACGTGCTGGGCTTCTACGCCGAGCGCCCCTACGGCGCCTTCGCCGCCCACCGCTTCGAGCGCGTCGCCGAAGTGTGGCTGAACTAAGCCGCTACTGCGGTAGCCTTATGGTATCACCCCTTGTGGCCCCGTTGGCTTTCGAGCCGGCGGGGCCGGTTTGTGTTGGGTATTGTACAAATAGTACTATGGAATGCACTACCAAAAGGGCTGATAGCCGACTTACATTACAACTTATGCAACGAGCAAGGCCTACCTCCTAAGGGTAAGTGTGTGCCTTTACCAGTCTTATCTTTGAAAAATTTTATCTGTTAACAATAAACAATGAAGCTTCGCTTACTTCTACTCTCTTTACTAACTGCCCTTTCGCTGACCACTGCAGCGCAAACGCTGGACCCAGCCTTTGCGCCAACGGTTTTAAAACAAACCGGTGGCTTCTTTGTCCGCGCTATGCTAAAGCAGCCTGATGGCAAAATAGTAATAGGCGGCGCCACTGATTTTGTCGACGGGGTGCTTACGAACCGAGTTCGGCGACTCAACGCCGATGGTAGCCCCGATGCGGCTTTCCTAGCTCAAACAGGTGCCGGCATGGATGGAGGTACTGTTTGGGCTTTGGCTTTACAACCTGACGGCAAAATTCTGGTGGGAGCCGTCAATATGACTCACTATGACGGTGTTTACGCTGGGGGGTTAGCTAGGCTTAACGCTGATGGCAGTGTTGATGCTACTTTCAATGTAGGAGGCGTAGGCTTTCCCAACAGCCGTGTAAACCGCAATACCTATGTACAGAGCCTAGCCGTCCAAGCCGATGGCAAAATATTAGTTGGCCTCAACAGTGACTCCCCGGCTTCCCGAACATACAACGGACAGCCTGTTAGCGGCCTTATCCGCTTAAACCCCAATGGACAGCTTGATTCTAGCTTTAACATCGGCAGCGGGGTAAATTTTGGTGGTGGCTTATACATTGGCGCTATCCTAGTGCAGGCTGACGGCAAGATTGTGATAGGCGGCCAGTTTGATTCAATTAATGGCTCACCAGTAAACAATTTGGCTCGCCTCAATTCCGATGGCAGCTTGGATACCAGCTTTAACGTAGGCACCGGCCCTAGTCGGAGTGTTCGCGCCATCGTTCAACAGCCCGACGGCAAGCTATTGGTTGGTGGCTTTTTTTCCCATTACAATCAAGTTGCTGTTCAAAACCCAATCCGACTCAACACCAATGGCTCTCTCGACCCCACCTTTCAAGGTGGGGTAGCCGTTTTACCTAATAACACCAGTGTCGGGGTTATGCGGTTGAATATGGAAGCCAGTGGTAATCTACTTATTGCTGGCATTTTCACTCGCTACAGTGGCGCTACTGTGGGTGGCGTTGCCAAAGTCAGCAGCACAGGCACTTTAGATGCATCCTTTGTTTCAGGTACAGGCATTACTACCGGCTTTACTTACGACCTTCTGCCTATTGCCGCAGGAAAATATCTAGTCGGAGGAAGCTTTACGGACTATAGCGGAGTACCCCGCACTGGATTGGCAAGGTTAAACAGCAATGCGTCCCTGGATTTGAGCTATAATCCAGTACAGGAAATAAAGGGCTACATAACGGCCCTAGCCCCACTCGCTAATGGCGAACTGCTGGTAGACGGTTATTTCACCAACTTCAATGGAACTAGCATAACCCCAGGTATTCATCGGCTAAACCCGGATGGTACGTATAACAGCCATATTGTTGCTTCAGGTGCTAGTAGTTGGATAGTTATGCTGTCCGATGGACAGCTTTTTACTCACAACTACAATTTCACACCTCCCGCTAGTAGCACTACTTTCAGTCGATTGCTAAACAACGGTGGCCCCGACCCAGGATTTGCTCCGGTCAACGTTGCCGATGGCACCAACCCTGGGCAATTTCGCTTGGCGCCAGCCAGCAATGGTGCGCTTTACTTGTATGGTAGCTTCACCTCCGTCAATGGAACAGCTCGTGCAGGATTGGCGCGGGTGCTGGCCAACGGCAGCCTAGATGCAGCGTTTATGCCTGCCAATGCAATCCCCGCCGGAGCCTACATCTACCAAGTTATACCAATGGCTGGGGGCAAGGTGCTGGTAGTTTGGGATGACAACACGGCTAATCATCTCACAATGCTTACTGCTACCGGTAGCCCCGACCCAAGCTTCAACTCTGGTGGCTCGGCTGGTTACAACTTCTTCATTTGGGCAACACACGCAAATGGGCACTTGGTTATAACAGGTGATTTTACCAGTTTTAATGGCCTGCCCGCACCCTACGGTATAGTCCGCCTGCTTCCCTCCGGTTCCATTGACCCCAACTTCAATGCGGCGCTTCCACTTACACGTGTTTACGTACAGTCCGATGGTCGAATACTGGGTTGCCTGAACGAGTTTCTGCCCACCCAACAACTGCGACGCCTCAATGCCGATGGCTCCATAGATACTTCCTTCCCAGCAGTAGCTATTCCTGAGTCCATCAATTCCTCCTCCTATTTGAGCTATACATTACAGCCTTCTGACGGCAAGATTTTGCTATTTGGTGAGTTCACACGTGTAGCAGGGCAGCAACGTATTGGTCTCGCCCGCCTCACCAACACGCTGCTGGCTACCCGCCCGGCACTGGCCGCTGCACCTGAATTCGACGTGTTTCCCAACCCAGCCCAGAACCAAGTAACGCTGCGCCTGCCCGTTGCGGCGGCTTCCGCGATAACTCAATCCGTTGAGCTGCTCGATATGCAAGGCCGTACTGTGCGCCGCTTCACCCTGCCCGCTCGCCAGACTGAAGCCACATTCTCAGTGACAGATGTTGCCGCCGGAGTCTATTTGCTCCAAACTACTACCGCTCAGGGTCCCTCCCGCCAGCGTGTAGTCATTACGCAGTAACAATTATCTGCTTGCCTCTGCAACGGCCGCTCTACTAGCTGGAGCGGCCGTTCTGTTTGTAGTGGATGCTCCTTCAATGCAAAACGGCCGCCCCGGATTTCTCCGAGGCGGCCGTTTTCGTTAGGCTCCCCTCTCCGCAGGAGAGGGGCCTGCCCCGTAGGGGTCTCGTGAGGTTTTACTTCTGCGACAGCTGGGCAGCGCCGCTTTCCTTCAGGCGAATCAGGTTCAGGGCCGAGCCGGCCTTGAACCACTCAATCTGGCCCTCGTTGTAGGTGTGGTTGAGGGTGATGAGGTCGGTGTCGCCGTCCGGGTGGTGCAGGCGGGCCTGCAGGGGCTGGCCGGGCGTGAAGGTGGTCAGGCCCAGGATGTCAATCATGTCGCCTTCCTCAATCAGGTCGTAGTCGGCCTTGTTAGCGAAGGTCAGGGCCAGCATGCCCTGCTTCTTGAGGTTGGTTTCGTGGATGCGGGCGAAGCTCTTCACAATCACGGCGCGCACGCCCAGGTGGCGGGGCTCCATGGCGGCGTGCTCGCGCGAGCTGCCTTCGCCGTAGTTCTCGTCGCCAACCACCACCGAGCCGATGCCCATGGCCTTGTAGTTGCGGGCGGCCTGGGGCACGGGCACGTAGGCGTCGCCTTGGCTTACCCAGTCGCGCACCTCGTTGGCCTTGCCGTTGAAGGCGTTGGTGGCCCCGATGAGCATGTTGTTGGAGATGTTGTCGAGGTGGCCGCGGTACTTCAGCCAGGGGCCGGCCATGCTGATGTGGTCGGTGGTGCACTTGCCCTGGGCCTTGATGAGCAGGCGCAGGCCCATGAGGTCCACGCCTTCCCAGGGCTTGAAGGCCTCCAGCAGCTGCAGGCGGTCCGAGTCGGGCGCCACCAGCACCTGCACCGAAGAGCCATCCGCAGCGGGGGCTTGGAAACCGGCATCCTCTACGGCGAAGCCGCGGGGCGGCATTTCCACACCGCGGGGCTCGTCGAGCTTCACGGGGCCGTTGGCGCCGGGCAGCGTATCGGTGAGCGGGTTGAAGGTCAGGTCGCCGGCAATAGCGAAGGCCGTCACGATTTCGGGCGAGGCCACGAAGGCGTGGGTGTTGGGGTTGCCGTCGTTGCGCTTGGCGAAGTTGCGGTTGAAGCTCGTGATGATGGAGTTGCGGCGCTTGGGGTCGTCGGTGTGGCGGGCCCACTGCCCGATGCACGGACCGCAGGCGTTGGCCAGCACCACCCCGCCCATCTCGGCGAAGGTGTCGAGCAGGCCGTCGCGGGCCACGGTGTAGCGCACCAGCTCCGAGCCGGGCGTAATGGTAAACTCCGCGTTGACATGCAGGCCCTTGTCCACGGCCTGGGCGGCAATGCTGGCGGCGCGGGTGATGTCCTCGTAGCTGGAGTTGGTGCAGGAGCCGATGAGGCCCACTTCCAGCTTCTCGGGCCAGCCGTGCTCTTTTACGGCGGCGGCAAACTGCGAGATGGGCCAAGCGGCGTCCGGGGTGAAGGGGCCGTTTACGTAGGGCTCCAGCGTGTTGAGGTCAATTTCAATGAGCTGGTCGAAGAAGCGCTCCGGCTGGGTGTAGATTTCGTCGTCGGCGCGCAGGTGCTGGCGTACGCCATTGGCCAGCTCGGCTATTTCGGCGCGGCCAGTGCCGCGCAGGTAGTCACCCATCTTCTCGTCGTAGGCAAACACCGAGGTGGTGGCTCCGATTTCGGCGCCCATGTTGCAGATGGTGCCTTTGCCGGTGGCCGAGAGGCTTTCGGCGCCTTCACCGAAGTACTCCACGATGGCGCCGGTGCCGCCCTTCACGGTCAGGATGCCGGCCACGCGCAGGATAACGTCCTTGGCCGAGGTCCAGCCGTTCATCTTGCCGGTCAGCTTCACGCCGATAACCTTGGGGAACTTCAGCTCCCAGGCCATGCCGGCCATCACGTCCACCGCGTCGGCGCCGCCTACGCCGATGGCAATCATGCCCAGGCCGCCCGCGTTGGGGGTGTGGGAGTCGGTGCCAATCATCATGCCGCCGGGGAAGGCGTAGTTTTCGAGCACCACCTGGTGGATGATGCCGGCGCCGGGCTTCCAGAAGCCGATGCCGTACTTGTTCGATACCGAGGCCAGGAAGTCGTACACCTCGCGGTTTTCGGCGTTGGCTTCGGCCAGGTCGGCGGTGGCGCCGTCCTTGGCCTGGATGAGGTGGTCGCAGTGGACGGTGCTGGGCACGGCGGCCGTGGCCTTGCCGGCCTGCATGAACTGCAGCAGGGCCATCTGGGCGGTGGCGTCCTGCATGGCTACCCGGTCGGGGGCGAAATCAACGTAGGAAACGCCGCGCTCGTAGGCTTGGCTCACGGTGCCCCCGTAGAGGTGGGCGTAGAGGATTTTCTCGGTGAGAGTAAGCGGCCGGCCCACGGCAGTGCGGGCAGCCTCGATGCGGGAACCCATGCCAGCATACACGGCACGTATCATTTCCAGGTCGAAAGCCATAGGTAAAGGGGGTAAATAGGGTGATTGGTGCAAATGTAGCACCGTCGATAAGTTAGGACCTAACCGGTGTACGCGTTTTGCATTAACAGGGGATTAAACGCGGTTCCCGGCCCGGCGTTATGATAACCAATTGCGCTGGGAGGGTGTTATTGCGGCTTGCCTGATGATTTTTAACGACGACGATGAAAAACTTTCTCCCTGGCCTGCTGGCCACCGCCGCCCTGGGGCTGGGCCTGGCCAGCTGCCAATCTGCTACTACTGAAAACAACGAAGCCGGGTCTGCTGATTTGGCCTCCACCCTACTCACCCCCGGCCATTGGAATGCTCAATTGACCGCCCAAGGCCAGCAAATACCGTTTCGCTTCGAGGTAAAAACTGAAGCTGCTAAGCCGGTGGTATACCTTGTAAATGAAGGTTTAAATGGAGAAGAGCGTCTGCGCTGTGATGAAATCAGCTCGGCCGGCGACTCAGTTACCATCAAGCTACATGTTTTTGATGCGGCGCTTGTAGTACGTAAGCACAGTGGAGACAGTATTTACCAAGGGCCAAGCGCCGCTCTACAAGGAGCTTGGGTAAAGTATGATGCCAAAACCCCATATCGGGTTCCTTTTCAAGCCCTGAAAGCACGCTCCGACTTGTTTATTGGCGAGTCGAAAGACCGTACTGATTTCCCGCTTCTGCATACGGCACAAACCTTCAAGGCTGAATTTACAGACGATGAAGGTCAGACCTACCCAGCAGTTGGCATTTTTAGGAAAGACCCTGTTAGTGACAAAGCATACGGCACCTTCCTAACTACTACTGGTGACTACCGCTTCTTAAGCGGCAACTTGGTTAAAAACAGTGACGGCTCAAACCATTTGATGCTTTCCACCTTCGATGGCAACCACGGCTATTTGTTCGATGGCACTTTGGATGGCAGTCGCCCGGATAAGATTGTCAAAGGCGACTTTTACTCCGGCAAGTCCGGCCACGAAACCTGGACGGCCGTGCTCGACCCCAAAGCCAAGCTGCCCGATGCTGACACCCTCACCTACCTCAAAAAGGGCGAAAGCCGGCTGAGTTTCAAGTTCCCGAGCATCTTCGAGGGCGGCGTGGTGGAGCCGACGGCTCCCAAGTACAAGGGCAAGGTGGTGGTGATACAGCTGCTGGGCTCCTGGTGCCCCAACTGCATGGATGAAACCGCTTTCCTGGCGCCCTGGTACGAGAAGAACAAGGCCCGGGGCGTGGAGATAATCGGCCTGGGCTACGAGCGCAGCCCCGACTATAAAAAGGCTTCGGAGCGCCTGCGCAAGCTGCGCGAGCGGTATAACATCGGCTACGAGCTAGCCGTGGCCGGTGTGTCGAACAAAGACTCGGTGGCCAAGTCGCTGCCGCAGCTGGCTAAGTTCCTGGCGTTTCCTACCACCATTTTTCTGGATAAGAAGGGTGCCGTGCGTAGCATCCACACCGGCTTTGCCGGGCCGGGCACGGGCAAGTACTACGAGGAGGAAATGGCCGGCTTTAACCGCACCGTGGATAAGCTGCTGAAAGAATAACGAACGGCGCGGACTCGCAGAGTCCATGCTACGGCTGCCGAAGATGAGCAAATCGTGAAGACCTACGAGTTGCTCGGCTCTGATATAGCCATTACGCAGCTCACCTCCGTAAAAAACAGGCGGCCCCGCACAGGGCCGCCTGTTTCATTTCACCCTATTCTTCACCCCATGAAAAACATCCTGGTTCCCACCGACTTTTCGGCCGAGTCGCACTATGCCTTTGAGGTGGCGCTGCAGCTGGCCAAGCACACCGGCGGCACCGTCACGGCCCTGCACGTGCTCGAAACGCCCGAAGTAGCCACCGCCAACTTCAGCGCCTACGGCGGGCCGGTGAACGGCAACGAGCTGCCCAACAGCGACGGCGGCATGGACCAGCTGTTTACAATCAAGCTGATGGAAGTAACCAAGCGCCGCATGCACGCCCTGCAGGCCGAAGCCCAACGCCTGGCCCCCGGCGTGATGGTGAAGGACGCCGTAGAGGTGAACCGCATCGGCGACGGCATCTTAGCTGCCATTCAGCGGCACGGCGCCGACCTCGTAGTGATGGGCGCCCAGGGCCACGGGGCCATGGAGCACTTTTTCATGGGCTCCAACACCGAGCGCATGATACGCCTGGCGCCCTGCCCGGTGCTCACAGTGAAGCACCAGCAAAACCAGTTCGAAGTGCGCAACATCGTGTTCCCCTCCGACTTTTCAAGCGAAACTGCCGGCGCCCTCCAGGGCCTGCGCCAGGTACAAGCAGCCTTCCCCAATGCCAAGCTCCACTTGGCCCACGTGCTCAAGCACGGCGACGCCAACTCCGCCCGCCAGCACATGCAGTCCTTCGCTCAGCAAAACCAACTGGGCAACGTCGAAATGGCCCTTATTGAAGCCGACAGCACCAGCAAGGGCATTGAAGGCTACGCTCGCGAGGTAAAAGCCGACTTGGTGGTGATTCCCACCCACGCCCGCTCCGGCCTCAGCGGCCTGCTGCAAACCAGCATTGCCGAAACCGTGGCCACCCACGCCTTCCCGCCGGTGCTGACTTACCACTTGGCTTCTTAGTTGTCAGTTGTCAGACTGTTCTACCAAATTATTTTTATAGAGTTGTTCCAATCAACTGACAACTGACAACTGACAACTGACAACTGACAACTGACAACTACCGCACCCGCATCCTCACCTTAAAATCTTGCTTAGGGCGCAGAGTGATGAGAGGCTCGCGCAGCACCGGCGGCTGGCCGTCCACCCATTCCACATCGAAGCGGCGCAGCAGCTCCAGTACCACCAACTGCATCTCGGTGAGGGCGAACTGCATGCCGATACACAGGCGCGGTCCGCCGCCGAAGGGCGCGTAGGTGTACGGCGACTGTTGACGCTGGGCCTCGGGCGCAAACCGCTCGGGCCGGAAGGCCAGGGGCTCGGGCCAGTGCTTGGCGTCGTGGTGCAGGCCGTGCAGGTACACCGAAAACAGGGTACCCTTGGCGATGCGCAGGCCGTTGTACTCGTCGTCGGCCAGGGCCACGCGGTCCAGCATCCAGGCCGGTGGGAAGAGCCGCATGGCTTCCTGCACAGCCCACAGGGCGCGGCCGAGCTGGGGCAGGTCGGCAAACGTGGGCGTGCGGCCGCCCAATACGGCCTCGGCTTCGGCCCGAATGCGGGCTACTTCGTCGGGGTGCTGGGCCAGCAGGCGCAGCAGCCAGGTGAGGGCGTTGGCGCTGGTTTCGTGGCCGGCCACCACCAGAATCAGGGCTTCGTCGAGCAGCTGGGTGGGGGTCATACCTTCGCCGCTGTCCTCGTAGCGGGCGTCGAGCAGCATCTGCAGCAGGTCGTCGGGTGGCGTAGTGGTACTGGCTTGGCGCTGGCCAATGTAGCGCGCCAGCAGGCCGCGCAGCTCGGCCGTGAGTTGGTCGTGCTCCTTGTACTGGCCCGAGAGCTTAAACCACCACAGCAGGTAGGGCTGGCGGATGGTGCGCACGTAAAAGCCCTGAATGCGCGTGAGCAGCTCCGAAGCCCGGTCCAACTCGGCGTCGCTGAAAGCCGTGCTGAAAACCGAGCGGGCAATGACGCGAAACGTCAGGCGCGTCATCAGCTCGTGCGTTTCCACCTCCACGGTGCCCCCGCTGCGGCGGGCCTGCTCGGTGAGCGGCTCAAAGGTGTGCTCGATGATTTCCTGCATCAGCCCGGTGAGGCCCGCCACGCGCTGCCGGTGAAAGCCGGGCTGAATGAGGCGGCGCTGCCGCAGCCAGTCGGCTCCCTCGTTGGTGAGCAGGCCGTGGCCCACGTAGCGCGCAAAGCCCTGCGTGAAGGCCGACTTGGCGTAGTTGCGGTGGTTTTTCTGGATGATGTGCTGCACCAGGCCGGGGTCGCGGGTGAGGATGGTGCGCCGCACCCCGCCGATGTACATCTCCACGGTGTCGCCGCCCTGGTCGAGCACCGAGTCGAGCACCGGCAGCAGGTCGCGGTTGCCGGCCAGGGAGTTGCGCAGCGACTGCAGGCGCGGCACGCGTGGGAGCTGCACGGCAGGGAGCGGAGCGGAAGCTTGATTCATGGCGGGGTGAGGCCGGGAATTGCGGCCGCCCTCAAAATAACGTCACGCGGGCTTAGCTCATCTTTTTCGCAGCCACCGCCGTACACCCGGCAGGCCCCTTGGCCGCTTTCACCCTTTCGTTTTCTTTCACCACCAACATCCTTTGCCCATGTGGATTCAGCAAAACCCCAGCGCCCCCGCCGCCCTCGCCGACCTGCAAGGCCGCGCCGTGGGCCTCAAGTTTGAGTGCAACCAGTGCCACACCGAAGTATTCACCGACCTCATCGGCGTGCCCGCCCCCAATGCCCAGGCCGACTCGACGGAACACGCCGAAAACCACGAAATTGAGGAAATCAAGTGCCCCGGCTGCGACATGACCCACGAAATTGAAATCGACAGCTCGTTTGAAGGCGTCACCTTCAAAGTAAGTGACGTGGAAGGCGGCAAGGTGAGCTACCAGGTGCGGTAGCGGCTCTTCCTGTCATTGCGAGCGCAGCGAAGCAATCCGTCCTCTGGCACTCAGTCGCTGGGTAAACCTAGACATCAAAAAGCCCCAACGCCAGCAGTAGCGTTGGGGCTTTTCACGTCATGAGGCTGGTCGCTGAGAACAGGACGGATTGCTTCGTCCTGCTTCCTCGCAATAACAGAGGTTACTTCTCCCGCTCAATCGTGTAGTTAATCAGCTGTTCCAGGGAGGTGCGGCTGGCCGAGGCGGGGAAGGTGTGGAGAATTTCCAGAGCTTCGTCGCGGTAGCGCTTCATCACGGCAATGGCGTAGTCGAGGCCGCCGGACTTCTTCACGAAATCGATAACGTCCTGCACCCGGTCACGGCGGCCTTCGTTGTTTTTTACATTGAAAATCACGCGGCGCTTGTCGAGCCAGCTCGCTTGCGAGAGGGCGTGAATCAAGGGCAAAGTCATCTTCTTTTCCTTGATGTCAATGCCCACCGGCTTGCCAATCTCGGCCGTGCCATAGTCGAACAGGTCATCTTTAATTTGAAAGGCGATGCCCACTTTCTCCCCAAAGAGGCGGGCCCGCTCGATGGTGTCCTTGTCGGCTCCGGCCGAGGCGGCGCCCACCGCGCAGCAGGAAGCAATAAGCGAAGCGGTTTTCTGGCGGATAATCTCGAAGTACACGTCCTCAGTGATGTCGAGGCGGCGGGCTTTCTCAATCTGCAGCAGCTCGCCCTCGCTGAGCTCGCGCACGGCGTTGCTCACGATTTTCAGCAGCTCGTAGTCTTCGTTTTGCAGGGCCAGCAGCAGGCCTCGCGAGAGCAGGTAGTCGCCCACGAGCACGGCTATTTTGTTTTTCCAGAGCGCGTTGATGGAGAAGAAGCCGCGTCGGTAGTTCGACTCGTCCACCACGTCGTCGTGCACCAGCGTGGCCGTGTGCAGCAGTTCAATCAGGGCCGCCCCGCGGAAGGAGGCTTCGGGCAGGCGCTCGGTGGGCACGGGCTGGCTGATGTGGGCCGTGAAAAACACGAACATCGGCCGTATCTGCTTGCCCTTGCGCTTCACGATGTAGCCCATAATCTTGTCGAGCAGCAGCACCTTGGTGCGCATCGACTGGCGAAACTTGTGCTCGAACTCTTCCATTTCGGCCGCAATCGGGGCCTGAATCTGGTCGAGGGAAAAAGTGGGCGTAGCGGGCATTGCGGTGGCAATGATACGGCGAAAATGGGTTGATGTGCTGATTTTACAATGTGCTGATGTGCTAGAGCAGGGGCCGGAGCGACTTACTGTCAACATAAGCATTTCGCGCATTAGGAGCTAGGCACAATACGCAGCACATCAGAAATTCAAAAAATCAGCAAATCCCCTCAGCCCCTACCTTCGCTGCATGCTTGCTCGTACCGAATTTATCCTGCACGGCGCCCGGCACGGCCGCCCTTTTGCTGTTGATGCTACTTACCGGGCCGATGGCCAGCCCAAGCCAGTGGTGGTTTTCGTCCACGGTTTCAAGGGCTTTAAGGATTGGGGCCACTTCCCACTGGTGGCCGACTATTTTGCCGGGCAAGGCTTCGTGTTTGTGAAGCTCAACCTGTCGCACAACGGCGTGGTGGTGGGCGGCAGCGGCGACCTAGAAGACCTGGACGCCTTCGGGCGCAACAACTTCAGCATTGAGCTCGACGACCTGGGCCAGCTGCTGGATGCCCTGCACACCCCCGGCGCCACTCCCCTACCCGCTGCGGAGCTGGATGCCACGCGGCTGGGGCTGGTGGGCCACAGCCGGGGCGGCGGGCTGGTGCTGCTAAAGGCGGCCGAGGATGCGCGGGTGAAAGCCGTAGCTACCTGGGCCGCCGTGGCCGACGTAGACCAGCGCTGGCCCCAGCAGGTGATGGAGGAGTGGCAGCGCAGCGGCGTGCTGTACGTGCCCAACACCCGCACCGGCCAGCAGCTGCCCCTGCACTACCAGATTGTGGAGGACTACATTGCCAACCGCACGCGCCTCGACATTCCGCACAACGTGCGCCGCAAGCTGCGCCAGCCCCTGCTGCTGGTGCACGGCGACGAGGACGAAACCGTGCCCGTGCAGGCCGCCACGACTCTGCAGCAGCTGCGGCCCAATGCCGAGCTGCTCATTGTGCCCGGCGCCATGCACATGTTCGGCGGCGCCCACCCCTGGCCGCACGAGCAGCTGCCCGAGCCAGCTCGTCTGGTAGCGGAGCACACGGCAGCATTTTTCCAGAAGAATCTATAATGGGCTTCGTCACCGCTTACCTGCTGCTGGGCAGCAACCTCGGCGACCGGGCGGCCCTGCTGGCCGAGGCCCGGGCGCAGCTGGCGGCAGTGGCGGGCAGCATCACGGCGCAGTCGGCCATCTACGAAACGGCCGCCTGGGGCAAGGAAGACCAGCCGGCCTTCCTGAACCAGGCTTTGGCCTTGCGCACAACTCTCACGCCCCGCGAGCTGCTGGAATGCTGCCTGGCTACCGAGCGCGCCGCCGGCCGCGAGCGGCGGGAGCGCTGGGGCAGCCGCACCCTCGACGTCGACATCCTGCTGTACGACAATGCCGTGCTGGACGAGCCGGGCTTGACCCTGCCGCATCCGCGGCTGGCTGAACGGCGCTTTGCCCTGCTGCCCCTGGCCGAAATTGCAGGACAGCTGCAGCACCCTACGCTGCACCAGAGCATCAGCGAGCTACTTAGCCGCTGCCCCGACCCCTTGCCCGTGCTGCCCTGGGCTTGATAAAACCGAGGCGCCGAACTGCCAGGAAAGCACCGGCACCTGGCGCAGCGCCCAAGCATTAGAGCCGGCCCGCAGGGCATTATAGCTCAGCAGCAGCCCGACCAGCAGCGTCCGCAGCCAGGGGGCACGCTGCTTGGGTAGGTCTTGCAGGCGGCGCAGTACCAGCACTAGCACCGGCGCAAACAACACGCTGGCGTACCGCTCACTGTCGTGCGGCCCCGAGGCACTACGCGAATAAATCGAGGCCAACACTATCAGCACAACGAAGCCCAGCAGCGCAGCCCACAGCAGCCGCGCAAATACGGGCTGCGCCACCTGGAGCTCAGTCTGCGGTGTTGTACTAATGGGTGTATTCTGGCGCTTGAACCGGTAGTAAGGCCACAGTGCAGCCAGCACTACCACCAATGCCACAGCCCAACTCCACCACGGCGCGGCGGCCCGCCAGCCGGCCAGCAGCGGGAGCAGCCAGCGGGTCAGCACGTAGCCGTAGTCGGCCGTCGATACCATGAACTGCACCCAGCCGCGGTTAGGGGCATACACGCTGGAGGCGGCCAGCAGCAGGGCGTAGTAGTTCCAGGCCAGGCCGCCGGCAACGCTGAGCGCCAGGTGCAGCAGCACCGCTGGCAGCCGGCGCCGGCCTGTAATGGCCCATACCAGCATGCCCGCTCCTACTCCCGTCAGTAGAAACAGCCCGATGGTGCGCTGCAATGGCAGGAGCATTCCCAGCACCGTCATGGCCAGCAGCCAGCCCAGCCGGGCGGTATTGAGCCACTGAAACAAGGCTGCACAGTACCCGGCAAAAAGCAGGATAAATACCGTTTCGCCCCACACAAACTTGCTCACCACCAGCCAGGGCGTGCTGAAAGCCAACAGCCAGGGCAGCAGCGCAGCACAGCGCGGCAGCAACACCCGCTGCCCCAGCCAGCTCCAGAGCAGCAGCGCGCCCAGCAGGCAGGCGCCGTGCAACACGCGCAGCACGCCCAGGCTACCGCAGGCGCTCACCAGCAGCGGGTACAGCGGCGGCCAGTAGCGGTAAGGCGTGCCGTCGAGGTGCAGCATCCGGCCCAGGCTGCGCAGGGTGTCGACGGCGTGCAGGTACTGCCGCGAATCGGACGTGCCGCTCAGGCCCGGGGCCGTGGCATAGGCAAACAAAGCTAGCTGCACCACGGCCGCCAAAGCCAGCGACCAGCCAAATGGCCAGTTATAGCGTCGGCTGGTTATGTCGGACGAAGCAGGCATGCCGAAGCGCAAGGCGTCAGAACGCTACTTACAGCGAAGCCGCCGTAGCTGCGGGCGCAATTTTCTTCACCAGGCCCTGTAGCACTTTGCCGGGCCCGCACTCCACGAAGCTGCCGGCGCCGTCGGCGGCCATGCGCTGCACCGACTGCGTCCAGCGCACCGGCGCCGTGAGTTGACGCAGCAGGTTGGCCTTTATTTCGGCGGGGTCGCTATGCGGCAAGGCGTCTACATTTTGGTACACCGGGCAACGCGCTTCGCTAAATGTGGTGCGCTCGATGGCCTCGGCCAGGGCGGCGGCGGCGCTTTGCATCAGGGGCGAGTGGAAAGCGCCGCCCACGGGCAGCAGCAGGGCGCGCTTGGCGCCGGCGGCCTTTAGGGCGTCGCAGGCCTGCGTCACGCCGGCCGTGGAGCCGGAAATCACCAGCTGGCCGGGGCAATTGTAGTTAGCAGCTACCACCACGTTGCCAGCCGCCGAAACTTCGTCGCAAATACGCTCTACCACGCTGTCGTCGAGCCCCAGAATGGCGGCCATGGTGCCGGGCTGCTCTTCGCAAGCCCCCTGCATGGCCTGGGCCCGCCGCGCCACCAGCGGCAGCGCGTCTTCGAAGCGGAGCACGCCCGCAGCAACTAGGGCAGAAAACTCACCTAGGGAGTGGCCGGCGGCCATGTCGGGCCGCGCATCGGGGCTGGCCACGAACTGCGCCACCGAGTGCACGAAAATGGCCGGCTGGGTTACGTCGGTCCGGCGCAGGTCCTCGTCGGAGCCCGTAAACATGATGTCGGTCAGGCTGAAGCCCAGGATGTCGTCGGCCTGCGTGAGCAGCTGCCGGGCCTGGTCGTTCTGCTCGTAAAGCTCGCGGGCCATGCCCGGAAACTGGCTGCCCTGGCCAGGGAAGATGAATGCTGTTGTCTGAACCACGGATTTTTCGGATTTGACGGATTACACGGATTTTGTGGACGATTGACAAACCGTCCCAGAAGCATACTCGGCAGAAAGGGGTTGGTGCTTACTACGAAATGCAAGTGCAAGCTGCATTAAAACTTTCGCCTCAGCAAAAAAGCCGCAGCTATTGAAGCTGCGGCTTTTTTATATGGAAAGCTCTCCGAAGAATTTGTCTACAAAATCCGGTTAATCCGTCAAATCCGAAAAATCCGTGGTTCAGACTTTTAGCTTTACCGGGCCACTTCCACCCAGCCCTTGTAAGTGCGCTTGGTGTTGTCAGCATCGGCAAACTCAACATCAGCCAGGTAGAAATACACGCCGTCGGACACTTTGGTGCTGCCGCCGATACCGCTTTCCCCGGTCGGTCCGCCGCCGTCCCAATTGATAAAGGTTTCGGCCGAGGTGACGTTCTCAAAGACCTTCACGCCCCAGCGGTTGTAGGCCCGGAAGGTGACGCGCCGCAGCGGACTGGCCGTTTTGGGCCGGAACACGTCGTTTTTCCCGTCGCCATTGGGTGTGAAGATGTTGGGCAGCACGAAGAACACGCAGTTGTCCTGGCAGGCAATGTTGCTGAACCCGCTGCGCACCCCGCTCACGTCCACCGCCTGAATCTGATAGCAGCCGCCCGAAGCAGCCAAGTTGCGGTGCGTGTAGGTCTGCTGGCTGGTCGAGTCAATCAGCGTGAAGGGCCCATCGGTGCCGGCCCGGTAGAAAATGCGGTAGTAGCTGGCCGCGGCATTACAGCCGGTGGGCGTGTTGCCCAGCACCCAGCGCAGGCGGTTAGCGTAGCGCTGGGTGGCTGTGGGAAACTCCGGCAAGGCCGCCAGGCTGTCGCAATTCGTGGGCAACAGCGTCAGCACCGGGGTGCAGGGTTGGTCGGTAAGCTCGGCGCAGCGCTCCTGGCTTTTGTTGAGCAGGGAACTCAGGTATCCGGTGGGCAGGTAGCGCCCTTCGGTCTGCACATAGTAACAATAGGTCTGGAACTTACGCAGCGAGGGGTCACGGTCAACGTAGCTGCCGCCGGTGGCCGTGGTGGGCGCGGTGCCTACGGACGTAAAGCTGCCCCCGGCCTGACGCCGGTAGATGGTAACTGGCCGCTGGGTATTGTCCCAGGGCACTTGGTACGACCAGCTTACGGTTATTTCATTGCTCAAACCATTGGGCACGGTGGCAATGCGCACGCTGCTGGCCGTGGGCGCCGTTTCCACCACTTCTTGGGCGCCGGGCGTAGAGCTGGCGGCATAGAAAAACTCCAGCTTGTAAGTGTATTGCTGGTCCTGGGTGTTAAGCCCCGTATCCACCAGCACCGTATCCGTCAGGCTGGTGATGGTGCGCAGAGCAGTAAACGTGGGGTTAAGGCCCTGCCCACGCGAAATCCGATATCCAGCCGGGCCATCAAAGCTGAGGTTGTTATCGGCCGTGCGGGGCTGGGTCCAGCGCACGGTGATTTGGCCGTTGGTGGCGTCGGTGCGGTCCACATCCACGTTGGTGAGCTGCGCTACGCGGCCCGGGAAGGTGATACAGGCTTCCTGGGAAGCAATGCTGGCCCCGCCCGCCGGCAGCGGAAACTCGGCGTAAATACGGTAGCAGTACGTTTTACCCCGGTCGAGGCCACGCGCTACGCCGTTTACCATGTTCTCATCAATGAAGGACTGCGTGGCGGCCGTAACGGTGGCAATCCGGGTGTAGCCAGCCGAAGCCGGAATGCCCGTTTCGCAGGGCCCGGGGTTGAAAGTCGACGGATTTTCCTTGCGGTAGATGTAGATAGCGCTGGCGTTCTGACACAGGTAGCGGTTCCAGGTCAGCAGCGTGCTCAGGCCCACGGGGCTGATGCGCCGGGCCGCCTGCAGGTTTTGCGGCGGCGGCCCCACTACCGTGATGCGCCACACGCGCTGGTCTATCAAGGGGGGGTCCACCGGGCTTTGCGGCGTATCCTGGGCCTTGAATACCACTTGCTGCGGCAGCTGAGCAATGTTGCTGCAGTCGGGCGTCCAGCGGAAAGTGCCCGAAGCCAGAGGCGGCCCGGTTTGGGTCTGGGTGAAAGTCGCCGGGGGCAGCATGCCACCATAAGCGAACAGCGTAATGGGCGAAGGACCTGCTCCCGGGGCCGAGCCGTCGGTAGCCGTTACGGTGCCCGTAACGGGGGTACCAGCGACCACACAGATGTCAGCGGGCACCGTGATGGTGGGCCGGATGTTGTTGGTGGCCCGCACAATAATCTGCATGTCGCGGATTACTTCGCCAATCAGGCGGGCTCCAATGGGGGTGCGCCGCCACTCCTCCACTACAAAGGCGACATTGTAATAGCCAACCAAAGCGGGCGCGTTCCAGGTTATCTGGCCTGTATTAACATCAAGCACAAAGATGGCCGGGTTACCGGGCTGGCCAGCCGGCACCCCGGCATAAGGCACCTGCACGGGCGTAATGCCGGGCGTCACCCGCGTGTCGTCGGGAAAGCGGTAGCCGGCACAGGTAACGGGTTGCGGCCGGTTGGTACCGGGCGGGCTGATGGTACCAGCTACCCCGCCCGGCACTTGCTGGCAGGTGCGAAGCTTAAACGACAGCGAGTCGCCGTCGGCATCAGAAGCGGCGGGGTTGTGCAGATACACCTGGTTGATGCCTGCCTTATCCACCGCCGGGGCATTGAGCACCGGTGAACGGTTGCGCCCCAGCAGTGGGTCAATTTGAATAGTGGTGCTAATGTAGAATGACTGCTGGTCGGAGTTCTCCATATTCCGCACCCCGGCATTGCGGTTTTCCCCAATATAGCTCACCACGAAGCGCCCCGAGGAGGGAAAGGTGTGCTCGAAGAGGTAGATATTGACGCTTGTATCGGGTGAGCCCGGTACTACCTGCCGGCTGCCCGCCCGCGGAATTGCGCGGTTGCCACTGGAGGTGCCATCACCAAAAAAGATGGTGACCGCATCCTCATCTACCGAGGAGCTGTTATCGGTATACAAGACCATCTTAAAGAACACCCGGCGCGGGTTCACCCCCGTGGTATCGATGCGGGCCTGAATATCACCGGCCCTGATGTGCGAGGCCGCAGCCGTGCCCGGCCGCAAGCCCAGGGCAACCAGCAGAATCAACAGCGGCCACCGCAGCAGCGCCCGCACCCGAAGAGGAAATACTTGTATCATATCCAGGAAGACTAATCAGGAACAGGATTGGGCTGGCGTAACCGGGCCAGCCGCAAGCTAGCCAAAGCTTAACATTTATTTCTGCCTGCTGGTTACTCCTACGCTCCTACCTGGGTAAACGATGCCGGCCGCGGATAGATTCACCACGGTCTGCTGGTTTTTTTAGCAGCCAGCCATGCCCTCATTTAGCCCATTTCATTGGATGGATGGCGGGCGGACCCTACCTTTGGGCGGCGCAAACAACCTAATTCACCCACCCGATTGGCTCCTCTATGAGTTGGATTTCGAAAACCTTTAGCAGCAGCATTGGCCGTAAAATCATTATGTCCGTCACAGGTTTGTTCCTGTGCTCGTTCCTGGTAATTCACCTGCTGATTAACCTGCAGATGCTGCGCCACGATAATGGCGACATGTTCAACTACTGGGCGCACTTCATGGCTACCAACTGGCTGATTCGGGCCATGGAAGTAGTGCTGATGCTGGCCATCTTCTACCACGCTTACCAAGGCCTGGCGCTTTACTTCAAGAACCGCAAGGCCCGGGGCCCCCAGGCTTACGCAGTAAACCATTCCGAGCAGAATTCGGAGTGGACTTCCCGCAACATGGCCTTGCTGGGCACCATCCTGCTCATTTTCCTGCTGGTGCACTTCATGAACTTCTGGGTACGCTCCCGCTTCGGCATCCTTGGCGGACTGGGTGAGGTACACATCAAAGACCAGGTGGACCCGGTGGATGATCTGTACTCCGTGGCGGCCACGGCCTTCAAAGTACCCTGGTACGTGGGCCTGTACGTGCTGGCCCAGATTGCTCTGGGCTACCACCTCTGGCACGGCTTCCGCTCGGCTTTTCAGACCCTGGGCCTGAACCACCGCAAGTACATGGCAGGCATCCGCAACTTCGGGTATGCCTTCGCGGTTGTGGTATCGGCGCTGTTCGCAGCGATTCCCATTGCCATGTACTTTTCTGATGCATACCAGGCGCGCACCCCCACCGAGCAGGCTGTTGAAGATTCGCTGACCAGCTTGACGCTGCTTCAGCGCTAGCACCTGCTACGCCTTTGCATCAATTGAATTCCAAACGCTACGATTAGCCGATGATTCTCGATTCTAAAATTCCCGAAGGCCCCCTCGCCGAGAAATGGGACAAGCATAAGTTCAACGTCAAGCTGGTGAACCCGGCCAACAAGCGGAAGTACGACGTGATTGTGGTGGGTACCGGCCTGGCCGGGGGCGCGGCCGCGGCTTCGCTGGCCGAGCTGGGCTATAACGTGAAGTGCTTCACGTTCCACGACTCGCCCCGCCGCGCGCACTCCATCGCGGCCCAGGGCGGCATCAACGCCGCTAAAAACTACCAGAACGACGGCGACTCCATCTTCCGCCTGTTCTACGACACCATCAAGGGCGGCGACTACCGCGCCCGCGAAGCCAACGTGTACCGCCTGGCTCAAGTGTCGGTCAACATCATCGACCAGTGCGTGGCCCAGGGCGTACCCTTTGCCCGCGAGTACGGCGGCCTGCTGGCTAACCGCTCGTTCGGCGGTGCCCAGGTAAGCCGCACGTTCTACGCCCGCGGCCAGACCGGGCAGCAGCTGCTGCTGGGGGCCTACTCGGCCCTGAGCCGGCAGATTGCCTACGGCAAGGTGAAGATGTACACCCGCACCGAGATGCTCGACGTGGTGGTTGTCGACGGCCACGCCCGCGGCATCGTGACGCGCAACCTCATCACGGGCGCCATTGAGACGCACGCGGCCCACGCCGTGGTGCTGGCCACCGGCGGATACGGTAACGTGTTCTATCTGAGCACCAACGCCAAATACTCGAATGCTACCGCCGCTTGGCGGGCGCACAAGAAAGGCGCTTACTTCGCCAACCCCTGCTTTACCCAGATTCACCCGACCTGCATTCCGGTGTCGGGCGACTACCAGTCGAAGCTGACGCTGATGTCGGAGTCGCTGCGTAACGACGGCCGCGTGTGGGTGCCCAAGACCAAGGAGATGGCCGAGCGGGTGCGCAAAGGCGAAATCAAGCCCCAGGACATCGCCGAAGACGACCGGGACTACTTCCTCGAGCGCAAGTACCCGGCCTTCGGTAACCTCGTGCCGCGCGACGTGGCTTCGCGCAATGCTAAGATGATGTGCGACGAAGGCCGCGGCGTGGGCTCCTCGGGCCTGGCCGTGTATCTCGACTTCGCCGACATCATCAAGCGCACCGGCGCCGAAGCGGTAAGCCAGAAGTACGGCAACCTGTTTGCCATGTACGAGAAGATTACCGACGAAGACCCCTACAAGATGCCCATGCGCATCTACCCGGCGGTGCACTACACCATGGGCGGCCTGTGGGTTGACTACAACCTGCAAACCACCATCCCCGGCCTCTACGCCACGGGCGAGTGCAACTTCTCGGACCACGGCGCCAACCGCCTCGGAGCCTCGGCCCTCATGCAGGGCCTGGCCGACGGCTACTTCGTGATTCCCTACACCATCGGTGATTACCTGGCCCAGACGGCTCCTAAGCCGGTGGATACCAAGCATCCCGCCTTTGCCGAGGCCGAAGGACAAGTACGTCAGCGCATTCAGCAGCTGCTGAGCATCAACGGCTCGCGCACGCCCGACGACTTCCACAAGGCCCTGGGCCACCTGATGTGGGAGTACTGCGGCATGGCCCGCAACGCCGAAGGCCTGCAGTTTGCCAAGCAGGCCATTGCCCAGCTCCGCAAGGAGTTCTGGACTGACCTGAAGGTGGTAGGCAACGGCGAAGAGCTGAACCAGACTCTGGAGAAAGCCGGCCGCGTAGCCGACTTCCTGGAGCTGGGCGAGCTGATGGTGGACGACGCCCTGCACCGCAACGAAAGCTGCGGTGGCCACTTCCGTGAGGAGTACGCCACCCCCGAAGGTGAGGCCCAGCGCGACGACGAAAACTTCGCCTACGTAGCCGCCTGGGAATACCGCGGCGACAACGTGCCGGAAACCCTGCACAAGGAGCAACTCGAATTTGAAAACGTGAAGCTGACTCAGCGCAGCTATAAATAGGTTTTAGGGATTAGGGACTTAGGGCTTAGGTTTTACCAATGCCCAACCCTGACTCTAATGCCTAACACACTAAGACCTAAGACCTAGAAAAATGGCCGGTTCCAACCCCAATGCCAAACCGATGAATCTGACCCTGAAAGTGTGGCGGCAACCCAACCGCAACGCCCAGGGCCAAATGGTGGAGTACAACGTAAAGGACATTTCGCCGGAAATGTCTTTCCTCGAAATGCTCGACGTACTGAACGAAGACCTGCTGCGCGCCGGCCAAGACCCGGTAGCCTTCGACCATGACTGCCGCGAAGGCATCTGCGGCTCCTGTGACCTGTTCATCAACGGCCGCAGCCACGGGCCTGAGAAGGGCACCACCACCTGCCAGCTGCACATGCGCAAGTTTTCGGATGGTGACACCATCACCATCGAACCCTGGCGCGCCAGCCCCTTCCCCGTCAACAAAGACCTGAGCGTAGACCGCTCGGCCTTCGACCGCATCATCCAGGCCGGTGGCTACGTGAACGTAAATACCGGCGGCGCCCCCGACGGCAACGAAATTCCGATTCCCAAGGAAATTGCCGACCGCGCCTTCGAAGCCGCTACCTGCATTGGTTGCGGCGCCTGTGTGGCGGCCTGCAAGAATGCCTCGGCTATGCTATTCGTTTCGGCTAAGGTGTCGCAGTTGGCTTTGCTGCCCCAGGGGCAGGTAGAGCGCAAAACCCGCGTCGAAAACATGGTAGCCCAGATGGACAAGGAAGGCTTTGGCGCCTGCTCCAACATTGGCTCCTGTGCGGCTGAGTGCCCCGTAGGCATTTCGCTGGAAAACATTGCCATCCTGAACCGTGAGTTCCTGGCAGCTAAGGCTACTTCGAATAACCTGGCCTAGGTTGTTGGAATAGCAATTTTGCTAAAAGGCGCAGCCGCTAGGTTGCGCCTTTTTTTTGCGCAGCCTTTAAGCTGTTGCGCTCTGCGTGGCTGCTATAATGTGAACTACGAGAAAGAACGATGTAGAGACGCATACTTGCGTCTCCAGTACCGCGCCGTAAGTACAGCATCATTCTGCCGGCATCGTTCAACTACAAGCCGGGAAGAGTCGTGTCTCTACACCGTTACAGGAATATCGTTCTAACAGCGAGACGCAAATATGCGTCTCTACACCGATTGTATAACCATACTACTAACCAGACATTTTAGCTGCCGGTTTCTATGTCTGCTCCCACAACCGACCGACGCCTGTCATTGCTCTACGCCATTATCCTGGTGGATGTGGTGGTGGCCGCAGTACTTGGGCCGGTGTTGCCGGAGTTCGTGCGAGGACTGCGTCAGCCTCAGTTGTGGCTGTCGCTAGGCACGGGCTTGTTTCTGGGCGTGCAGCTGTTTTCGGCGCCGCTGCTGGGGCGGCTCAGCGACGGCTACGGTCGGCGGCCCATCTTTATCATTTCAGCCATAGGAACGCTGCTAGCCAATATGCTGCTGCTGCCGGTGCGGGCCGGCTTGTACTTCGTTAATCGTGGTTCTGACGGGCTGACCAATGGCATGTATGCCGCGGCCCGCTCGGCCATTACCGACGTGTCGCCTCCGGAGCGGCTGTTTCGCAACCTGGGCATTGAAGGCGCCATTATCTCCCTGGGCTTTGTGCTGGGCCCAATGGCGGCGGGCCTGCTACTGACGGTATTAGACGTGCCCGCGGCCCAGCAAGCCAGCTACGTAGTGCGCCTAGCCGTAGCGCTTGCCGTCCTCAACATTGGGCTGTGCCTGGCCTTGCGCGAAACTCACAGCCAGCGCAATGGCGTGCGGGGTGCGGAGTTGCGCGCCGAGCTGGCCCGCAGCATCAACCCGCTGACCCTGTGGGCACGACTGCGCGCCAAGGACGCGGCCGTGCCGGGCGTGCGCCGCATTGTGCTTACGCAAGTGGCCCTAACCCTGAGCACAGGCTACTACTTCTACTTCGTGCCCTTCGCCAGCCTGGGCCCGCTGCACATGGATGCCCGCGCCATCTCCTACTTTTTCATGTACTTCGGTGGGCTGAGCATTGTGCTCAACTACGGCTTTTATACCTTTCTGGCCGACCGTATTCCGCAGCAGCGCGCCATTGTGTGGCTGGCGGCGCTGGGCGCCCCGGTGCTGGCCGCTTACGGCCTGGTAGGCAATTCCCGCACGGCCCTGTACGTGCTGGTGACCATCGACTGCCTGACGCTGTCGCTCATTCAGGGCTTGCTGGAAGGCCTGCTGGCCCGGCGCACGTCCGAGGCTGACCGCGGCGAGGTGTTTGGGCTAAACCAGGCATTTCAGGGCTTGGCCAGCTTTGCCACTACTGTAGTATTCGGCGCATTATCGGTGCTGGACCTGCGCCTACCCTGGGCCTGGTTTGCGCTGTGCCTGGCGGCAGTAGCTGTACTGGCAGCGCAAACCAACTCCACAGCACATCCAGCATCAGTCCCAGAAGCAATGCCAAGCAAAACGGGCGGATAGAAAAAGCTGGCTGCTTTCCCTATCCGCCCGTCGGGCAGCTCTGCTGGCTAAAAATTAGCCCTTTTTAGCCTGGTCGAAGCGCTGCTCGGCCTCTTTCCAGTTCACCACGTTCCAGAAAGCAGCGACGTAGTCGGGGCGCTTGTTCTGGTACTTCAGGTAATAGGCGTGCTCCCACACGTCGAGGCCCAGCACGGGCGTGCCGTGCTGAATACCGGGCAAGTCCATGAGCGGGTTGTCCTGGTTGGGCGTGCTGGAGATGAAAAGCTTGCCGCCCTTATCCCGGCTCAGCCAGGCCCAGCCTGAGCCAAAGCGCGAGGTGGCAGCTTTGGTGAATTCCTCCTTGAACTTCTCGAACGAGCCGAAGTCTTTGGTGATGGCCGCGGCCAAGGCCCCGCCGGGCTGCCCCCCACCGCCCTTGGGCGCCAGCAGCTGCCAGAACATGGAGTGGTTGTAGTGCCCACCGGCATTGTTGCGGATGGCATCGGGCTGCTTGCTGGCCGAGGCTAGTAGCTGGGCCAGGCTCAGCTTTTCCTCGGGCTTGCCCGCTACGGCTTCGTTGAGCTTGGAGACGTAAGTTTTGTGGTGCGCATCGTGGTGAATTTCCATGGTGCGGGCGTCGATATGGGGCTCCAAAGCATCGAAGGCGTAGGGCAGCGCCGGCAGGCTGAACGGGCCGTCGGCCATGGGCGTGGCGCGGGCTTCGCGCAGCAGCTGGTCTTCCTGGGCGCGGGCCAGCACGGCGGGGCTAAACAGGGCGCCGAGGGCCAGCGCGGCGGTGTTCTTCAGGAAATCACGTTTGAGCATGACGAAATGTGGTTGGTGGAGTGGTTGGCAATACGGGGCAATAACGCGGAAGCTGGGCTATGGTTTGGCTTCCGGTCATTCAAGGTAGCACGGTTACCTGCTTTACCGGCGCTGTGCCCGGCTGCTACTTCTCCAGCCGCACGCGCACGCCGCCCATCAGCCAGCGGCGGGGCATCTGGGCGCCCAGCAGGTCGGCATACTCGGCATCGAACAGGTTTTGCACCTGCGCCGTGGCCCAGAGGCGGCCCGGCAACAGGGCCAGCTCGGCGCGGGCATTGACGACGGTGTAGCTGGCCGTCAGGTCCCGGCTGATGGCGGCCGCGGCCTGGCTGTCGCGCTGCTTGTAAAGTCCGCCCAGGGTGAAACCAAAGCGCGGGTGCGTGAAGGCTATGGTGCCCGAAAGCAGCTGCCGCGCCGAGTTGGTCAGGTACTGTGACACCACGCCGTCGGCAATGTCGACGCCCAGGCGGGTATAGCCCACCGTGGCATCGAGCTGGCCACCAGCCAGGGGCTGACGCACGGCCACTTCGGTTTCCAGGCCCTGGGTCGTCACCGAAAACAGGTTTTGGGCAAAGCGGTAAGTAGCAGCCGGGTTGAGGTTGCTCAGGCCGGTGGCTTCAATTACCTCGTTGCCCGATTTGTTGACGTAGTCGATGAGGTTGCTGCCGTTGCGGTGGAAGTAGGTGGCCCGCACCGTCAGAAAGCTCAGCGGCATGTAGTCGGCGCCGGCTTCGTAGTTGAAGGTACGCTCGGCGGCCAGGCCGGCATTGCCCACGTTGAAGCCATTGGGCACGATGCCAGGGCGGGCGTTGGAGGTGTAGCGCTCCGTGAAGTCAGCCGCCCGGATGGCCTTGCCCACGGCGGCGCGCAAGGTCAGCTGCGGGCCCAGCTGCTGGCTGGCGTTGAGCTGGGGCACCAGCTCGGTGCCGTAGGCGCGGTCGTGGTCGAGGCGCAGGGCGCCGGTGAGGTTGAGGCCGGTCAGGGGCGTGGCGGCCACCACGGCAAAGGCGCCCACGTGCCAGGTATTGTGCAGGCCCCGGTCGTTGCTGGCAATGGTGCGGCGGTCGGCCTGCCCACCCAGGCTGGCCCGTAGCTTGTCGGACAGGAAATACTGGTGCTGCAGCTGCACGTTGGTGTAGTGCATGAGGTGGTCGGACGCCACCGAGGCCGGCGTGAAGCGGTACACGTCGGTGCTGGCCGTGCCCACCACCTGCAGCTCGGTGCGGCTGCGGCCGGTCCAGTCGTAGCGCAGCTGGCCCTGGTACCAGTCGCGGTTGGTTTTCTCGCGGGCCTGGTCGGTAGTGTTGGTGGTGTAGAAATACTGGGCGTTGAAGTCGCGCTGGTCGAAGCTGGCGCGGGCGGCTACGCTGAACTTGTCGCTGAGCTGGGCCGCGGCCGACAGCGAATACGTGGTGGCGCTCAGGTCGGAGCGCAGGGTACTGGGCGCGGCGCGCAGCTGGCCGTCGGTGCTGTTGTTGAGCACGCCGCCAGCCAGGCGCAGGCCTTTCTGCTGGGCAAAGAAGCCGGCATTGGTCGATTTCAGGTTCCACTCCCCGGCCAGGAACGTCGCCTCGGCTTCGGCGTGGTCGGGGCGGTGGGTGGCGGCGAAGGTTTTGGTGACGATGTTGATGAAGCCACCCACAGCGTCCGGGCCATACAAGGCGGCGCCGGGGCCGCGCACAATCTCAATCTGCTCAATCTCGGCGGGCGTGATGGGCAGGTAGCCGGCAAAGTGGCCGGTGAGGGGGTCGTTGAGGCGCATGCCGTCGAGCAGCAGCAGCACCTGGTTAAAAGTGCTGCCGCGCAGGCTGAGGTCGGCCTGGGCACCGAAGCTGCCGCGGCTTTGCACTTCCAGGGCCGGCACGAGGCGCAGCAGGTCGTCGAGGGAAGTAACGGGGTATTTGGCCAGGCTGCTGCCGGGCAGCACGGTCACGTAGCGGCCGGTTTGTCCGGCTACCTGGTCGAGGCGGGAGGCGTAAACGGTGACTTCGCTAAGCTGACGGGAGCTGTCGGCGGGGGCCGCCGACTGGCCCATCACGGGCAGCGCAGCAAAGGGAGCAAGGGCAACAAGTACGACTGAGCGCATAAATCGAAAAAAGTGAATAATGCCGCAAACTTACGCCCGCCAGCTTAGCGGCGCGCCAAAACCGGCGCTGTGGAAACATCCCGGGCGGTGAGTTGTCTGTACTTTGCGGCGGCTAGCGCCCTGTGGCTATACCACTTGCTCCGCGTGTTTTTTTACCGACCGGCTTCCGCATTTTTCGTTTCTTCCCTGCTCTTTTCGCTTTGATAACGCTTATCGCCGGCACCAACCGCCCCCAGTCCCGCGCCCGGCGCATTGCCCTGCTCTACGCCTCGCTGCTGGCCGAGCTGGGCGCCGAATCCCAGCTGCTGGACCTGGCCGAGCTGCCGGCCGACTTCACCGCCACGGCCCTCTACCACAACGCAGGACGCCACCCCGAATACAACCGCCTGGCCGGTCTGCTCGATGCCGGCGACAAGCTGGTCGTGGTTATGCCCGAGTACAATGGCTCGTTTCCCGGCGTGCTGAAAGCCTTCGTGGATGGCCTGCCCTACCCCGGCGGCATTCGGGGCAAGAAAGCGGCCCTGGTGGGGCTGAGCTCCGGCGGCCAGGGCGGCCTGCTGGCCATGAGCCATTTCTCCGATATTCTCATGTACCTGGGCACGGCCGTGTTGCCCCAGCGCGTGCGCCTGCCCTTCGTGGATAAAGACCTCAGCGCCGACGGCCAGCTCAACAATGCCTTTGCGGTGAGCTTGCTGCGGGAACAAGCGGCCGCGCTGCTGGCGTTCTGATGCCGCAGGAATTAGGCCCGGCATGAATTAATTTGGCACCATGAAGCGCTGGGTATATATCGTCGGACTACTAGCCGGGCTGGGCGCCGCTCTGCTCGGGGGCTGCGACGACGACCCCGACTACGAGGCGGCGTTCAGGGTGCCGGGCACGACGCAGCCGGCCAACTTCCCGGCCATGCGCTACACGCCGGCGATGAACCCGCCCACGCAGGCCACATTTGAGCTGGGCCGCAAGCTGTTCTACGACGCCCGCCTGTCGCGCGACGGCTCGATATCATGCGCCTCCTGTCACCGCCAGGCCGCCGCTTTCTCCGATGGCGGACAAGCCCTTAGCCGCGGCGTGGCGGGGCAGTTGGGCACCCGCAACTCGCCGGCCCTGCAAAACCTGCGCTGGAAGCCCAGCTTTATGTGGGACGGCGGGGCTGTGCACATCGAAAACCAGCCCCTGGCACCCTTCCTCAACCCTCTGGAAATGGGTACCACCCTACCCGACCTACTAGCTAAGCTTAATGCTGACGCTGACTATAAGCAGCAGTTTGCGGCCGTTTACGGTCCGGGCCCCATCGAGTCGTACCACCTGCTGCGGGCCCTGGCCCAGTTTACTGCCGCCCTCAGCTCGTCGGATTCGCGCTACGACAAGTATGTGCGCCAGGAGCCCGGCGGCACCCTCGACGCGGCCGAGCGCCGGGGCCTGGCCCTGGTGCAGAGCCGTTGCGCCAGCTGCCACGCCACCGACTTGTTTACCGACGAAACCTTCCGCAACAACGGCCTGGACCGCAGCTTTCCGCGAGACTCGGGCCGGGCCCATATCAGCGCTGTGCAGGCCGACGTAGGCCTTTTCAAGGTGCCCTCGCTGCGCAACGTGGCCCTGACGGCGCCCTACATGCACGACGGCCGCTTTGCCACCCTGGAAGAGGTACTGAACCACTACTCCCAGGGCGTGCAGCCCTCGCCGACCCTCGACCCACTGCTGCAGCCGGCTACTGGCCCGCTCGGCATTCCGCTCACGGCCCAGGAGCAGCAGGACATTATTGCCTTTCTGCGCACGCTCACCGACCAGCGCTTCATCAGCGACCCGCTGCTGGCCGGGCGCTAAGCGGCCCGGTAAATGATAACACAGCCCGGGGCGGGCCTTTCTGTTTTTTTTGCAATTTTGCACAAGCGGCCGTTTCTTATCTGCTGCCGCCACTATCGGTCCGCGTGGCCATTCTTTGTTCACTTATTCCACTGTCCATTGACTCCACTTTTACTTCTGCACCGTATGCGGCCGGCCAAAGCACTGCTAACCGCTTTTTTCCTGTTGGCACTAGCTCAGACTTCGGCCTGGGCCCAGGGCTGGACCGGCCTGGCCAACAGCAACTATGTTGGCACTAATGGGATTTACCAAAACCCCTCGTCCATTGCTGATTCCCGCCAGAAGTTCTACATCAACCTAGCCGGGGCCGACTTCAATTTTTACAATACCTACCTGGAGCTGAACCTGCCCTACACGCCCTGGCAGGTGGTGCGCAACTCCGTCGATAATCAGTACCGCGACGAATACGGCAACATCCTGTTCAAGCGCGACTACCTTAAGGAAAATGTAAACGGCCGCACCAAGTTTGCCACCGCCACGGGGGAAGTGCGGCTGCCGTCCTTCATGGTGTCCATCGGCCCAAGCTACGCCCTGGCGCTGAGCAGCCGCGTGCGCGCCTTCGCGCAGGCTGTGAACGTGAGCGAGCCCCTGGCCCGCTTTGCCCGCTACGGCCTTGCCGAGGCCGAGACCCTAGGTCTGACCCGGCAGCTGCTTACCGATAATGGCTTCAACGTCAGCGTCAACGCTTATCAGGAAATTAACCTGACCGTTGCCCACACCTTCTCGCCCAACATCGAGCATTTCTTCAAGGGCGGCTTTACGGCCAAGTACCTGGTGGGCATGGGCAGCGCCTACATCAACAACCAGGGCGCCACCTATCAGGTGTATGATGCCGACAGCATTCAGGTGCGCAACCGCAACATCACCTACGGCTCGACGGACTACCGCTACTACCAGCGTGACGACTTCAAGGTAGGCGACTTGTTCGGGTCTAAACGCCTGGGCTGGGGCCTGGGGGCCGACGTGGGCATCACCTACGAGTGGCGCCCCGACGCCGAGAAGTACGAGTACAAGATGGACGGCGAAACCTGGACCGACCACACCGTCAACAAGTACCGGCTGAAAGCGGGGCTGGCCCTGGTCGACCTGGGCGCCATCGTGTACGACAACCCCGACTACGTGCGGCAGGCCGGGCTGAGCAACAGCAGCACCGTGGAGTGGGGCTCGCTGGATACTATCAAGTTCCGTAACCTGGCCAACGTTGACAACCTGATGCAGCGCGTGTTCACAGTTAACTCGCGGGCGAAAACCTTTACCAGCGTGCTACCGGCGGCCCTGCACCTGACGGCCGACTACCGCTTCAACACGCCGGCTTTCCGCAACCACGTGTTCCTGGGCGGGGCCTGGACGCAGAACCTGCTGCTGGACAAGACAGTGGGCAGCCGCGCCATTTCCAGCGTGGCCCTTATTCCGCGGGTTGAGTTCAAGGAAGCTGAAGTGAGCTTCCCGGTGATGCTGGCTAACAACTACGACAAGCTGCAGCTGGGCGCCATGCTGCGCCTGGGCCCTCTCACGGTGGGCTCCGACAACCTCGGCGGCTTGTTTGGCGCCACCACCATTACCGGCTATGACGTGTACGCCTCCATCGGCTGGGGCCTAGGCAAGACCAAGCACAAGGACGACGACCAGGATGCCGTGTCCAATGCCCTCGACAAGTGCCCGAAAGTAAAGGGCGTGTGGGAATTCCAGGGCTGCCCCGACCGCGACGGCGACCACGTGCGCGACGAGGTAGATATGTGCCCCGACGTGCCCGGCCTGTCCAAGTTCCGGGGCTGCCCCGACACCGATAAGGACGGCACCCAGGACAGCGAAGATGCCTGCCCCACCGAGCCCGGTCCAGCCAAGTTCAAGGGCTGCCCCGATGGCGACAACGACGGCACTCCCGACAAAGACGACGCCTGCCCCGAAGAGCGCGGCCCCGTGGCCACCAAGGGCTGCCCCGACCGCGACAACGACGGCGTAGTAGACACCGAAGACAAGTGCCCCGACGTGGCCGGCCCGGCCGAACACGCCGGCTGCCCCGACACCGATGCCGACACGCTCTTCGACAACGAGGACGAGTGCCCGACGGTGGCCGGTCCCGTGGAAAACAAGGGCTGCCCCTACCCCGACACCGACGGCGACACGGTACTCGACAAGGACGACGCCTGCCCCAAAACGCCCGGCCCGGCCTCCAACAAAGGCTGCCCCGTGCTGAAAAAGGCCGAGCTGAAAATCATCCAGACGGCCTTCGCCAAGCTGGAGTTTGAGACGGGCAAGGATGTAATTCGCAAGAAGTCCTACCCCTCGCTCGATGCCCTGGCCAAGCTCATTGTGGGCCGTCCCACCTACATGTTGCGCCTGGCTGGCCACACCGACAACAAAGGCAAGCCCGCCGCCAACATGCGCCTCTCGCAGAAGCGCGCCGAAGCCGTGAAGCGCTACCTCGTAGCGAAGGGCGTGCCCGAGTCGCACATCGTAGCCGAGTGGTTTGGCCAGACCAAGCCCAAGGCCAGCAACAAAACCGCTGCCGGCCGCGCCAAAAACCGCCGCGTGGAGATGAAGGTGACGTTCGAGTAAAGCCGGAACGTCTTGGCTCCTGTTCAAAAAGTAAGGCCCCGGCGAGTTGCCGGGGCCTTTTGCTTTATGCTTTCCCCTCCTGCCAGATGTCTATTCTGAAGTTTATCAGATTCATCCCCTAGTGAGGTTTCGTAAAGTTTGATTGGCAGACGAGTTTCTTAAACTCGCATGCACAACAGTTGACTGTTGAAACTTGGTGCTGGCAAGCCGCCAAAGGTTTAGTGAATGGCGAGTTATTTTGGCAGCCCCAGGTAGACGTTCATGATTTCGGCCTCGGCTGGGATGTCAAAGTCCGAATAGAATCCAAATATCACGCCTGTGGCCGTCCGAAGGTTGGGCGTCTGAAATGCCGGGCCTAGCTCTACCCGGTAAGCAATGCCCTGCGCCCGCAAAGCGTCCTGCACTTGGACATTAGTTAAGCCCTTGCGCAACCAGCCGTAATCGAAGTACGCCGACGCGTCGCCCGGGGCCCAGGCCCAAACCTTGATACATATTTCGCATAACTGGTCGAAGCCATCCCCCTCGAAGTAAAACTCTACCCCATCCAGCTCTAGGAACGGAAAGCCAGCCGCCACTTCGGCGTCCAGTTCTGCTTGGGCCGCGGGCCAGAGCCGATTTAAAGACTGGCGCGAGTCGCCCCAGTGCAATGGGTGCGGGTGTCCAGAGCGAAGCCACTCAGCTATGGCAATCATTAAAAGGAAATTTGGGCTTGGGGCAACAAACGTAAGTAAAACTGGTCTTCCCAATGATTTGTGCTTCGACTGTCTATGAAAACGGTCCGAATCTAAACCTGCTCCGTTAGTTGCAGGAGCAATTGTAGAGGCATGCAGCTGACTAATATTTCAACTTTTCCTTCGAGTAGCGCACCAACCCGTTAGGATAGGCGAGTGCCAGTTGTTGGGCCCGTATAAAACACGCTGTATCTGGTGAGTTATTGCTTGGCTTGTTCCACTTTATCTGGCGTTCGACGAGCCGGCCATCTGTATCCTGTTCCTGTCGGGTCGCCCACAATATTAGAGCTGTGGCACCGCCCCGCTTCATAGCAACAACAGCAGTGAAACGATATGGTGCTGAGCCTTGCCTATCGACCTGCTGGGCAACTTCGGGCCGGTAAGTTGTTATCAGGATATCCTGCGTTAGACTATCAATGGTGTATCCCTGCTTGCGACAAACCGTGGCCAACAACTGTAAGGAATACACTGCTGATTCATCGGTGTTGAGCAGAATCACATTGGCTCCTTTGAAGGGCCGCTTAGCTATTCGTTGGGCCAGAGCAGCTGCCGGCAACGTAAGTGTAAGAGGCAGCAGCCCAATGAGTATCCAGTATTTCATGTTTCCAAGCTAAAAGTCATTCACCTTATAGCTTACTACTATACCTTACGAATCTGTTGACAGTTCAGGAAAAGTGGCACTCAAGTTTGCTCCTCTCATCCTCTGAGAGCAACGCGGACAACTCACTTTGCAGACGCGCACCAGCGTAGTTTAACGTCACTGTGGCTGCTTCAAGGGTATTTTTTAGCCATTCATTGACCATTAACCCCGCCTCATACAGAGGCAGGTTGTTGCAGGCGGCGGTTTTTTCCACCTTTGTGCCCCCACATCAAACGTGGCCCTGGACTATTCCCAGCCTCTTCATGCTTTTATCTGCTTTGGCCAAAAACCTACTGCGGGCCGCGCTGACGGCGCTGGTGTTTTACTACACCTTCGTGTTTATCAGCCAGGGCACCATCTGGCTGTTCGACCGGGGCATTGCGCTGGAGCTGACGCTGGTGTTTGGCTACCTGCTGGGCTTGTTCTGGGTGAATCAGCACATTGCGGCCTACTTCGAGACGCAGCCGCTGCGGCGCCTCACGGCCGGGCAGCAGGCGGCGGTGGAGGGCCTGGCGGTGTTTGGGGCCAACCTGCTGCTGTGCCTAGTGCTGTTGTTTGGCCCCTACGTTGCCATCAACGCCGTGGCGCACATGGGCATCACGCTGCAGCCGGTGCGGGTGCGCATGGCCTTTCTGGTGAGCAGCATCGTCTCGCTGTTCTTCTACTACTTCGTGGAGCGGCAGCGCAGCCGGGCGCGGCTGCAGCAGGAGCTGCTGCGGGCCGAGCAGCTGCAGAAGGAAACGTTTCGGGCCCAGCTTGAGCTACTCAAAAGCCAGGTCGACCCGCACTTCCTGTTCAACAGTCTGAACGTACTGAACTCGCTGATTGCGCGCGACACCGCGCTGGCCCAGCAGTTTCTCGACCAGCTGTCCACCGTGTACCGCCTCACGCTCGACCACCGCGACAAGTCGGTGGTGAGCCTCGCGGCCGAGCTGCAGCTGGTGCAGGCCTACCTGTTTCTGATGCAGACGCGCCTGGGAGCCAACCTGCAGGTGCAGCTGGAGCTGCCTCCCGAGGCCCTGGCGCTGGGGCTGCCCCCGGCCGCGCTGCAGATGCTGGTCGAAAACGCCATCAAGCACAACGCTTCTACCCGCCAGAAGCCCCTACTGGTCCGCATTTTTGCGGACGGCGCCACCGTGGTGGTAGAAAACAACCGCCAGCCACGCAGCAGCCCGGTAGTGTCAACCGGACTCGGGCTGAACAACATTCGCAGCCGCTACCGCCTGCTCAGCCCGGAGCCGGTGCGCGTGGCCGAAACCCCCACCTCTTTCCGCGTGGCCCTGCCGCTGCTGCCGCTTACCCATGAAGACCGTAATTATTGAAGACGAGCCGCTGGCCGCCGATATTCTGGCCGACCAGCTCCGCGCCCTGCGCCCCGAAATCGACATTGTGGCCATGCTGGGCTCGGTGGAGGAGTCGGTGGAATGGCTGACGCTGCACCAGGCCCCCGACCTGCTCTTTTGCGACATCCACTTGTCGGACGGCAGCAGCTTCGACATTTTCCGGCAGGTGGAGGTGCGCTGCCCGGTCATTTTCACCACGGCTTACAACCAGTACGCCCTCGACGCTTTCAAAGTCAACAGCATCGACTACCTGCTCAAGCCGGTGAAGCGCGAAGACGTGGCGGCGGCCCTGCGCATGTACGACGAGTCGCGCCAGCACTTTCTGGCCGAGGGCCTGGGCAAGCTGCAAGGCCTACTGCACACCCTGCAGACGCCGGCCGCGCGGCCCCTGCGCTCCCGCTTTCTGGTGAAGGTGGGCCCCAACATCCGGGTGGTGCAGGTGGCCGAGGTGGCCTACTTCCAGGCCGAGGACGCGGTGGTGTTTCTGGTGACGCACGAGAAAAAGCGCTTCATCGTGGCTTTCACGCTCGACCAGCTGGAGGCCCAGCTCGACCCGCAGCTGTTTTTCCGGGCCAACCGGCAGCTGCTGGTGCACATCGGCGCGGTGCGCGAGGTGAAGCCCTACCTCAAAGGCCGCCTCTACCTGCTGCTGGAGCCCGCACCGGCCGAAGACGTTTTCGTGAGCAGCAGTCGGGCCGCCGCCTTCAAGCAATGGCTTGATTCCTGAGCTGACTTATTGAAGCGGCTTGGGAAGTATAATGGGCTAAATTTTCTGTCATCCTGAGCGCAGCGAAGGACCTTATCAGGGTAGAACGATGGGCAGTGATAATTGATTACTGCCTGTTCTTCTTTTACAAGGTCCTTCGCTGCGCTTAGAATGACATTTAATACACAGCTTTATTTCCTGGCCACCCGAGCCACGCCCATTTCCAGCAGGCGTGGCTTTTTCATTGATGGGTGAGCCGGCCGGAGCCTGTCCATTTCATTGGCCGCCTGGCCCGGTTCATTCACCCAATTTCCGCCTTCATGACTTTCTGGTTTCGCTGGGGGCCGGTGAAAAGCACTTTTGAGCATCAATTCTGACGCACCAAAACCCTGTTTTTCACCACTTACTCCCATTGAACCATGAAAACCTTTACTACTTCCCGCTCTTTCCGCCGGGTGCTCTGGCTGCTGCTTGGCTGCTGGCTGGTGCTGCAACCCGGCCACAGCCTGGCCCAGCAGCGCGGCCAGCTCAGCGGCGTGGCCGTCGATGCCAATGGTGAGGCCGTGAGCTTCGCCAGCGTGGTGCTGCTCGACGCGGCCAGCGCCGCCTCTGTCACTGGCGCCACGGCCGATGCGGAGGGGCATTTCGCCCTCCCCTCCCCCGCAGCCGGCAGCTACGTACTGAAGCTGAGCATGCTCGGCTTCGCCTCCCTGCAAACGCCGGCCTTTGCCGTGAGTGGGCCGGGTTTCAGCCGCGACTTCGGCCGGCTGCAGCTACAGTCCGATGTGCAGCAGCTGCAGGAAGTGACGGTGCAGGCCCTGCGCCCTACTACCACCCGCGAAGGCGATAAGCTGATTGTGAGCGTGGCCGGCACGGCCCTGGCCAGCGGCAGCACCGCCTTCGACGTGCTGAGCCGCGCCCCCGGCGTGAGCCTGGGCCAGGACGGCAGCCTGCAGCTCAACGGCCGCGCCGGCGTGCAGGTGCTCATTGACGGCCGCCGTAGCCTGCTAACCGGCAAGGAGCTGCAGAACCTGCTGCAGAGCATGAGCGCCGAAAACATCCGCGACCTGGAAGTCAGCACCAGCGGCGCAGCCCGCGACGATGCCGCGGGCTCGGCCGGCACCATCAACCTCACGCTGAAGAAAAACCAGCAGATGGGGCTGAGCGGCAGCGCCTACGCCGGCTACCAGTACAACGCCCTGCACGGCTACAGCGCCGGCGCCGAGCTGAGCTACCGCCGGGGCCGCTGGAACGCCACGGCCGGCCTGGACCTGGCCCGCCGCACCCGCTTTCGCACCATAGCCATGCACCGCGCCTTCCAGGGCGAAGCCGGCAGCACCTTCGAGCAAACCGGCCGCGAGGAAGGGCTGCGCGACGTGCCGGCCCTACGCCTGGGCGCCGACTACAGCCTGAGCCCCCGCCGGCGGCTGAGCCTGAGCGTGAGCCTAAGCCAACGCCGCAGCAACGACAGCTTCCGCACCAGCTCCCTGCTGCGCGACAACCGCGCCGAGCACGACCTGGCCATTCAATCCTTTAACCACACCGACGGCCGCTTCGGCAACGGCACGGCCAACCTGCACTATGCCAGCCAGCTCGACTCGCTGGGCTCCACCTTCAGCGCCGACGCCGACTACGCCCGCCTCAGCAGCCGCCAGACTTCGACCTTCCGCAACGACTACGACAGCCTGGGCCGGGCCGGGGCCGCGTACGCTTCCGAGCTCAGCAGCCAGAACCCCACCACCTACGACATCTTCTCGGCCAAAGTCGACTACAGCAAAGCACTGCGCGCCGGTACCAAGCTGGAGCTGGGCGCCAAAGCCAGCCACGTCGTGTCCGACAACGAAGTGCGCTTCTACGCCGGGCCGGACGAGGCCGCGCCCTTGGACGCCAGCCGCAGCAACCACTTCATCTACCGCGAAACGGTGTACGCCGCCTACGCCAGCTTCGCCACCCAGCTCGGGGCCAGCTGGCACGTACAGGGCGGCCTGCGCGCCGAGCAGACTCTGACCAACGGCTACTCCCTCACCCTGGCGCAAACCACGGCCCGCAACTACCTGGGCTGGTTTCCGAGCCTGACGGTGCAGCAGCAAGTGAGCCCCAACTACCAGCTGAGCTACAGCTACAGCCGCCGCCTCGACCGACCCCGCTACGAAAGCCTGAACCCCTTCATCTTCTACCTCGACCCCTACTCTTCGCTGCAAGGCAACCCGGCCCTGAAGCCCCAGTACACCAACTCGTTTGAGCTGACGCAAACCCTGAAAAAAGAGTACAGCCTGGTGCTGGGCTACGCCACCACCCAGGATTACCTGGCCGAAGTGCCCACGCAGAACGCGGCCCACAAGACCACTGTGTTTCAGGAGCAGAACGTGCAAAGCTTCCGCAACCTGAGCGCTACGCTGATGGCCCCGCTGCGGCTGGGCGCCGGCTGGCAGCTCAGCAGCCACGCCACGCTGGCCTACCAGCGCTTCAGCCTGCCGCTGGCGGGCGCCGAGCTGCGCAACCAGCAGGTGCTGGTGCAGTTGCAGGCCACCCAGGCCATCCGGCTGCCCCGGGGCCTGCGCCTTGAAATCAACAGCGGCTACCAGGGGCCGATGGCCTACGGCCTGTACCGCCTGCAAGCCAACTGGTGGGTGGATGCCGGTCTGAAGCGCAGCTTCTGCCACGACAAGCTGGAAATGAGCCTCAGCGCCACCGACCTGTTTAAATCGCGCCGCCTGCAGGCCACCGCCAACCTCAACGGCAACGTCAACGCCTTCGACCAGTACACCGGCTCCCAAAGCCTGCGTCTGACGCTGCGCTACCGCTTCCAGCGCGGCCAGCAGCCCGCAGCCCGCCCCCGCGCCACCGAGCTGGAAGAGCTGCGCCGCACCGGCCAATAAGCTGGGGCCGTCAGCAGAACCCGTCAGCCGCTGCTGCCTCCGGGCGGCAGCGGCTGACTACGTGGTGGCATAGCCGCATCCAGTCTTTGCAATTGGCACAATTGCCCCGTCTCTTAGTGCTGCTTCCCTTCTAATCTTGCACGGCCATTCACTGACAAGCAAACGACATGAGAAAGATTAAAATAATGGAGCACATCTCACTCGACGGCGTAATTCAACACGAGAACGACGAAGACTTTGCTCACGGCAACTGGACGACGCCCTACCGCAGCCCGGCGGGACTGGCGGCTGTAGTCGAGGCCCAGGGTACAGGCTTCGACCTGCTGCTGGGGCGCCGCACCTACGACACCTGGTCTGGCTACTGGCCCAAGGCCGGCGCCAGCCCGATGGCCGACAGCCTGAACGCCGCCACCAAGTTCGTCGCCACCCACCGGCCCGAAAGCCTGGCCTGGGGCCCGGCTCAGGACCTGGGCGCAGATGTGCTGGCCGGAATTCAGCGCCTGAAAGCCAGCGAGGGCCCGGACCTGCTGGTCTGGGGGAGCTCCACCCTCACCACCCTATTGCTCGAGCAGGGCCTGGTGAATGAGCTGATGCTGCTGGTGTATCCGGTTTTGCTTGGCAAGGGCAAGCGTCTGTTTTCGACCAATGCATACCCGTGTGAGCTGGCCTTCGTCAGCTCGCAGGCCACCTCCACGGGCGTATTGCTCAACACCTATCAGTACGTAGGCCAGCTTCCTGCGCACGGCGGTTAGCCTCTGTGCTTATTTGTAGATAGTGGGCCTGAATAAGCTAAGCTATTCAACTACGAGCCGGCTTACCTGGCCGCCGCTGCGCACGGTATAAACGCCACCCGGCAGCGCAGCGGGAAGCTGAAACCGGGCTTGGCCGCTGGCATCAGCGCGGGCCGTGAGGCACACCCGGCCCAGGGCGTCGAGCAAGGTTAGCGGCGCATTGGGCGCAGCCCCGCTTAGCATCACATGGTCCAGCACTGGCGTTGGATAAACGGTGAGACCAGCGCGGCCAACGGGCTGGCTGGCAGCCAGCGCCGTGCCGTTGTTCAAATGAACACTGATGGTATTGTCGACGGACGAACCCAGCAAGTCCAGGTCGCCATCGCCGTCCACATCGCCCAACGTCACGCCCACGGCTACGCGCAGGTTTTGGGTGCCGGCGAGGTAGATGGTCGAGCGAGGGCTGAAGTTGCCCCGCCCATCGTTGAGCTGTACGGCCACTCGGTTCTGGGAGTAGGCGGCTTCTACCAGGTCCAGGTCGCCATCGCCGTCCACGTCCCCCACCGTTAACCGGAAAGGGGAATAGGCTACCACTTCCTGATTGCCACTAAAGACCCCGCTGCCGTTATTGCGCCGCACGCTTACTGTGCTGCTGCTGGTAAAGTTAGCCAGCAGCAAATCCAGGTCGCCGTCGCCGTCGATGTCGCCAATAGTAGCATCCCAGGGGTCGGTGCTGATGGGCAGGCTTTGGCTTACCGTAAACTGGCCACTGCCGCTGTTGAGGCACACGCTTATCTTACTGGCATTCATATACGTCGCGCCGTGGCCAACCACCAGGTCTAGGTCACCGTCGGCGTCAACGTCGCCGACAGCCATGCACGTGGGGTTGTAGCCAACGGTGATTAGCTGGCTGTTTGTGAAAAGCCCATTTCCCTGGTTGTAATGCACACTGATGGTGGTGCCGTTCAGGTAGGGTACCACCAGGTCAAGGTCACCATCTCCGTCCACGTCGGCGGTCAGCACGTTGCTGGGGGTGAATCCCACCCGCACGGCCTGGCGGTAGTTGAAATTGCCGCTGCCGTCGTTGAGGCACACAGTAAGGGTGCTGCTATTATAGTCCACCGTCACAAAGTCGAGGGCGCCGTCGCCGTCGAAGTCGCCGAGGGATATGCCCTGCGGGTCGCGGCCTACGCTCACTTCCTGGCTGCCGCTGAAAATGCCCTGGCCATTGTTGATGCGCACGCTTACCGTGCCGGTGATGCCCGAGCTGCTGTTGTCCGCCGCCGCCGCGAGCAGGTCCAGGTCGCCGTCGTTGTCCACATCCCCTACGGCCACGGCCCAGGGCGAGGCAGCAACCCCTACCGATACCCCCGCCAGGAAGTTGGCGTTTCCCCCTGGCCGCACCGCTGTGGTAAACTGCCCCACCCGTGGCTGGGTCAGAGTGCCACCGGCGCTGGCCGCGTCTTGTGTAACCGAGTACGCCACCTTTTCGCCCGCCATAAATGGGTACGCAGGCGTATAGCGCAGCGTACTGCCGCTCGTCACAGCAGGAGCGGCCTGAGTACGCAACCCACCCCGCTGGGCCGAAAACACCTTTAGCGCTAAACCAGAGGCCGGAGTCAGAGCCTGGGAAAAGCTTACCGTGAGCGGGCTATTGCGGGCCACTGCACGGGCATTGGCTGCTGGTAATACAGAAGTAATGACGGGGGCCTGCGCCCAGCCATACACGGGCAGCGCCAGCACAAGGCTTATTATAGCAAGCTTGCGGGACGTAAAACAAGTAAGTGTCATTGGCATAGGAAGGAAGGCAAATAGTGAAAATCAACATACGCTGCTCTCCTGAGCAGCTACTTATCTGTTATGCTTTCGACGCACGTAACTACCTGGCTGCAGATACTCCGCCGGGAATACCCCGACGTAGAAGGCGTACTAAGCCGCCGGCTTTTTCGCCGCCATGCGCCGGAACATGGGCCGCAGGCTGTAGAATAGCACGGCTATCAGCGGCATGCCGGCCAGCAGCCAGATGGCCAGGGCGCCCAACTCGGCGCGCCACAGCAGCTGCAGGGCGGCGCGCCAGTCGTTGGCAAACAGGGTGCGGATGCCGTCGACGGTCAGTTCGTTTTTCTCGGCGCCACCTAGCAGGCGGGCTCCCCAGCGCAGCAGCGGCACGATGAGCACCAGCTGCAGCGGCGTCATCATGTGGCTGACGACCTGCATGGCGGCCACGTTCAGGCGCAGGCGCAGGGCCACCAGCGTGGCTACGGTGGTGATGGCGCCCAGAAACGGAATCAAGCCCACCACAGCGCCCACGGCGAAAGTGAGGGCCAGCTGCTCGGGCGAGAGGCCCTGCTTGAGCAGGCCCAGCACCGGCGCAATGACTTTGCGCCGAAACCAGCTGCCCTGCGGCGCGGGCGGGGTAGAAACCGGGGCGGCATCGGGCGAGTGCGGGGCAACGGGCTGCGACATAGAGGTGCGGGCCGGGGCCCCGTATCTTCGCCGGGGGGCGGCCTGCGCACGGCACTGTGCTGCGCAAACCACCCGGCTTGTAGGATTCGATGACAAAAGTAACGCTGCCCGCCGAGCTGCCGGGCCCCTGGTGGCGCGAGCTGCCCATTTTGCTGCACCGCGCCGGCCGCGAGCTGGGCCAGAACGACCCGCTGCGGCTGGGCGCGGCCACAGCCTTTTTCACCTCCTTCGCCCTGCCGCCCATCCTCATCATCCTGATGGAGCTGCTCAGCTCGCTCTACCCCACCTCGCTGGTGCGCATGATGCTGCTGGGCAAAATCAGTAGTCTGCTGGGGGCCAACGCCGGCGGCCTCGTGGCCCAGATTATTCAAAACGTAGCCGACCCCGAGCGCAGCCGCCTGGTGACGGTGGTCGGCTTTGTGTTTCTGCTATTTGTGGCCACCACGCTGTTCACCATTATCCAGCACTCGCTCAACCAGCTTTGGCAAATCCGGCCCCGGCGCAACACCGGGCAGTTTTCCAACGCCCTGCGCGAGCGGCTGCGGGCGGGCGGCATCCTCCTGGCCACGGCGTTTTTGTCGCTGCTGGCCTTTGCGGCCGATGCCGCGCTGGGCTTGTTTGCCGAGCTTATCCGCGACTTCGATGCCACCTTCGCCTACTTCGTGGTGCGGGCCCTGAATGCGGCTATCGGCTGGCTTATTCTGGCGGCGTGGTTTGGCGTCACGTTCCGTACGCTGAGTCTGGCGCGGGTGCCGTGGCGGGCCGTCACGCGGGGCGCGGCGCTCACGGCGCTGCTCATCAGCCTGGGCGAAATCATTCTGGGCAAGCTGCTGGTGGCCCGCGACCTGGGCCCCGTGTACGGCCCCGCCTCCAGCCTGGTGCTCATGCTGCTGTTCGTGTTCTACTCGGCCATGATTTTCTACTTCGGGGCGGCCTTCACCAAGGCCTACGCCCACCGCATCGGGCTCGACATCCGCCCCAAGCGCCAGGCCGTGCGCTACAAGCTGGTGAACGTGGAGGAGTAAGTTTAGCGCAGAGACCTGCTGGCGCGCGTCTTTGACGCGTGCTCACCGGCACCGCGTCTCTGACGCGAATTACCCACGCTGCCTAAATCCCTCCACCGTTGCGGCGCAGACGCGGAACCGGGAGGCACGCGTCGCAGACGCGCGCCAGGGGACTCGCCTCTTTCCGTCCCGGCAATCAGACTGGCCAGCACACCTCAATTCGCATTCCAGCGAAACAACGGAGTGCCATTGGCTGGGCTGCCGTGCTGTCGGCGGTAGCGCCGCCAGGCGGCCAGCACCTGCGTAAACTCGGCCCGGATGTGTAAATGCTCCCCTTTCCACAGCAGAGCGCAGGTGGGGCCCTCCACCATCGGAAACTGCGAAGGCACCGGGGCGAGTACCCCGGCTACGTGCGCGAACTCCCACACGCCGTAGCAGGACTCGACCACCCCGTCGTCGGTGTGCCATATCTGGTCGGCGGCGAACAGGGTGCCCTGGTCGAGCACCTTAAACCGGGCGGCGGAAGGCAAGGGTGTCATGGGCTGGAGCGAAGAAAGAATGGGACTGGCAGCCCTCGGTATAGAACCCTACGGCCGCGCCGGTGTACGAAACTACCCGTAAGCATCGCCCGCCGCCGGCCTAACCCATTGAAAGAGCAGACGGCCTCGGCCAACGACACTCTGCGCCCGGCCAACGCTCAGTTCATAGCTCTTTGGGAACTGCATATCGCTCAGCGGTGAGGCCAATCTGTGTCGGATGCCATTCGGCAACGACGAATACTCCCCGACACGGTGTCGGAAACCTTTCGGCAACGACGAAACGACTCCGACACTGCGTCGGAGGCCTTTCGGCAAAGGCGAATGCCTTCCGACACCGCGTCGGCATAGGTTCGGCAACGCCAACGGGCTTCCGACACCGCGCCGGCGCCTTTTCGGCACGGGCGAAAGGCCACCGCGGCCCCGCGCCGTACCTTTACCGGGTGAATACCCCTGACAACCCCACCCCTGCCGCGCCTGAAACGTCCGCTTTCGGCGCCTTTGCCCTTGCCCCCGCCCTGCTCGCCGGCTTAGCCGACATGGGCTTTACCGAGCCCACCGCCGTGCAGGCCCTGGTGCTGCCCGCCACCCTGGCCGGGCAGGACGTAGCCGGTCAGGCTCCCACCGGCTCGGGCAAAACCGCCGCCTACGGCCTCAGCATCCTGCAACTGGTGGATACCACCGTGCAGGGCACCCAGGCCATGGTGCTGGTACCGGCCCGCGAGCTGGTGCTGCAGGTGCAGGGCGCCCTCAAGCAGCTGGGCAAACACCTGCCCAACCTGCGCGTGGCGGGCTACTACGGCGGCCACGCCATGCGCGAGGAAGTGAAAAGCATGCAGCAGGTGCCCCACGTGGTAGTGGCCTCCCCCGGCCGCCTGCTCGACCACCTGGAGCGGCGCACCCTCATCCCCAACCAGCTGAAAGTACTGGTGCTGGACGAAGCCGACAAGCTGCTGGAGCTGGGCTTTCAGGAAGAAATTGCCACCATCATCAGCCGCCTGCCGCGCCGCCGCCAGACCTTGCTGTTCTCGGCCACCATGCCCGACAAAGTGCTGGCCCTGGTGCGCGCCAACCTTACCCGTCCCCGCGTGATGAATGCCGGTGGCGCTGAGGCCAGCACCCTGCCGGCGAGCCTTACCCTGAAGGGCCATGTAGTGGGCGCGGCCGACCAGAAGCCGGCGGCCCTGTATCACCTCGTGACGGCTCCCGACGCCGGCCGCAGCCTCGTCTTCGCCAACACCCGCGACCGGGTGGAGGAGCTTACCCGCTTCCTGCGCGGCCGCGGCGTGCTGGCCGAGGCCCTGCACGGCAAGATGCTGCAGCCCGAGCGCGACAAAAGCCTGATGAAGCTGCGCAACGGCTCGGCCCTGGTGATGGTGGCCACCGACGTAGCGGCCCGCGGCCTCGACGTAACCGAGCTCGACACCGTGGTGCAATATGACGCCCCTGAGAAGGCCGACACCTTCCAGCACCGCGCGGGCCGTACCGCCCGGGCCGGCGCCGCTGGTACGGCCCACCTGCTGGTGACGCCGCCCGAGCAAAGCAAGCTGCAGGCCTGGCCCGCGGCGGCCAACGTGCAGTGGGCCCCGCTCCGCCCCGCCAAGCTGCCGGCTGCCGCTCCCAAAGCGCCCCGCGCCACCACGGTCACGCTGCACGTATCGGCCGGCAAGCGCGAAAAAATCAGCATCCATGACCTGGTGGGGGCCTTCGTGAGCATCGGCGGGCTGGAGCGCGACGCCGTGGGCCGCATCGAGGTGTTCGACCACTACAGCTTCGTGGCCGTGCCCGAAGCCCAGGCCGAGCAGGTGCTGGCCAGGATGCAGGGCGCCAAAGTCAAGGGCAAAAAGGTGAAGGTGGCGCTGATTCGCTAACTCGCCGCCTGCTTTTTCTACACGCATTTCTTATTACAATTCTTATTTCATGTCCTTGCTGTCGTCGGTAGCTTTCAAGCGCCGCATCCTCTTTCTGCCCCTGCTTGCCCTTCCATTGCTGAGCGTTTCCACTTCAGCGCAAGCCCAGGTATTCGAACCCGGGCTTATTGTCAATAGCGTTGGCGACACGCTGCGGGGCGAAGTGGAAAACAACTACTGGAAAGAAGCCCCCGGCTTTATCCGCTTCCGCAGCTCAGCGGCGGCGCCGGCGGCCGTGTACCCGACGCGCCGCCTGCGGGCCATTTCCTTCCCGGCGGGCCGCTACTTCCGGCGCGAAGTGCTGGCCCTGGTGCCCGCCCCCACCCAGGTTACGGCCCTGGCCCGGCCGGGTATTAGCACCGAAGTAAAGCCCGATACTGTGCTGGCCGAAGTGCTGGTGGATGGGCCGGCCACGCTATTGCGCGTGGTGAAGGACGGCACCACGCACTATCTCGCCCGCCGCGACGGCAAGCCCGACCTAGCCATGGCCGCCCGCAAAAAGCTGGCTCAGAACAGCCAGGGCCGCATGGTGAGCGTGGACGGCAACGACTACCGCAACCAGCTCACGCTCTACTTCCTCGACTGCCCGGCAGCTACTGCCCTGGTTGCCAAAGCGCCCTTCACCGCTGAAGGGCTGGTAGGCGTAGTGCAGGCCTACAACCAGTCCTGCAGCGCCAATCGTCAGGCGGGCCGCAACTGGCTGACGCAAAGCCAGGCCGAAAGACCCAGGTCCCAGCCGGCTCCTCCGGCCCCCACTTACCAAAGTGGTGCGCTCCAGGGACAGCCCGTCGTAACGCCTACTCCCCCTTTGCTTTCAACCACATCGAATGGCAATGCCGAGAAACCAGGCAGCTTGCTGCAAGGTGGCATCATCGGCGGTGCCCGCTTCAACATGATAAGCTCCAGCGAGGAATGCATCGACTGTGGCCTGCACCCCTGGGGTGGCTTCTATGCCGACCTGCTGCTACCCGGACGCAGCAAGGCCATTTACGGTGAAATCAGCCTTACTTCATTCAACATGGAAGGTGCGGGACCCACGCCGTCCGGTACCGGCCGGGCCCGCAACACTTACCGCGGCACCCTGGCCACGGCCCGCATCGGGCTGCGCTTTTTGCGCCCCCTGGCTCACAACAACCAGTTTATTATAGGTCTGGGATATGAGCTGAACAAGGTCGTCTCTTCGACGCTGCTCTCGAACGGGCAAGCAGTTACGTTGGCTTACGAAGACGATTTTCCCTCGACGACACTAATACCCAATCTGATGGTGGGCTGGCGCCACGCCCGCGTTACGGTAAGCCTGGACGGGCAGATGTATTCCAACGCCGGCGAGTCGGAAAGCCTCTTCGTCGGCGGCAGCGGTGCCCTGCGCCTGGGCCTGGCCTATCGGCTGGGCGGCAACGCCAACTCGGCCCGCTAATGCCGGGTTCTGAGCCACGCCAGCTGCTGTTCGTGTGCAGTCAGAACAAGTGGCGTAGCCTCACGGCCAAGCACCTATTCAACGACCATGCTCACTACGAAGCGCGCTCGGCCGGCACGGAGCCTGGCGCACGGGTGCGCGTCACGGCGGGCTACCTGGGCTGGGCCGAAGCTATTTTCGTGATGGAGCGCCGCCACGCCGACCGCCTGCGCGAGAAGTTTGCCGCTGAGCTGGCCGGCAAGCCGCTTGTAGTGTTGCGCGTCCCCGACAAATATCCATACGGTGACGCTCGGCTCATTGAGCTTTTGCGTGAGCGGCTGGCGGTGCACCTGCCCCTCTTTTCACAGGACAGCCATTGAACAGATGCTTACACGTCTATTCTTGCTACTGATTTATTGCCTGATTTTAAGCTTGCAAAGCCAGGCCCAAGCTTATGAGGCTGGCTGGGTGGTGCGCAGCAATGGCGATACCCTGCGTGGCGAAATCGAGAATAATTTCTGGCGGGAGCCACCCACTTTCATTCGGTTCAAGCCCACTCCCAAAAGCCCAAGCCAATTGCTGCAGCCCCGCCAGCTACAAGCTGTGCGCTTGAACGGCGGGCGCTATTTCCGCTACGAAGCCCTGCCCATTGACCACGCCGCCGAAACCCGGGCCGGGCACCTGCCCGATGGCAACCACCCGGACGTGCGCATCGACACGCTACTGGCGGAGGTCATTGTTGAAGGCCCGGCGACCTTGCTGCGCGTGCGACGCGCCAGTACTACCCATTTTTTGCTGCGCCGCTCAGGCCAGCCCATTCTGGAGCTAACAGACCGTCAATACCTCAAGCTCGACCGCAACGGCGAGCGGGTGTTGGTAAATGGCAACAACTACCGCGCTCAGCTTGGTTTGTTCTTTGGCGACTGTCCGGCCGCGAGCCAGGTAGCCCACCAACAGCCGTATACCACTGATGGCATCACGGCCGTGGTGCAGGCATATAACCAGCAGTGCAGCCCGGCAGGGCAGCTTGGTCGCAGCCTTCTGCCCCTGGCTGAGCCCCGGCGGCGGGTGTCTTTTCAGGGAGGGCTGCTGGGCGGCTTGCGCTACAACCGTGTTGGGTCGGAAGCAGGCCCCGATGGCAGCTGTCTCACTTGCCACGTTCATCCGTATGTAGGGCTGTATAGTGAGTTATTTATGCCCGGGCGCAATGTGGCTTTATACAGCGAACTAACGTTGAGCCCATACAGCTATCAAGACAAATTAATCTTGGCAAACTCCACCTATGTTCCCGTACAGGGAGAGGCTTGGCTGTATACTATTCACTTAGGATTGCGCTATTATTTTGCACTGCCCCACGACCGGCAGTGGATATTGGGCCTGGGCTACGAGTCTTACAATGTTTTTGGTAGAACAGAGGAAGTCACCGGCCCAAGTAGCACAACGCTGGTGAGAGGAACTCCGCAGCCAAGTCCGGTTTTATTTCCGCAACTGAGTCTGGGATTACGCAGCCGTCGCTGGACGATGGGGCTGGATGGCCGGATGTTTACCGACAGTGATTCAAAGCTGAAAGTCTTTGGCACCGATTTCGTGCTCCGGCTGGGACTAGCCTACCGCCTGGGCCGAAACCACGATGCCGACGCGCCGAAGGCCGTGAAATAACTTCCGCCTTACCTATTCGTTAGAGCCGCCTATGGCCTATCTGATTACGCTGGCGGTGCTGGGCGCCGTCATCTTCGCTTTCTACCGCTACGCCACTGCCGATGCGCGCCATCGTGCGGAGGCACTAGCCCAGGAGTTTCCGGCCGCTTGGCGGCAGATTTTGTCGGAGCGGGTGGCCTTTTACCTCTCGCTCACTAAAAACGAAAAGCAGCGTTTTGAAAAGCAGGTGCAGGTGTTTCTGGTCGATACGCGCATCACCGGCATTCAGACCGAAGTGGACGATACCACCCGGCTGCTGGTGGCAGCTTCGGCCCTGATTCCCATTTTCGGATTTCGCGACTGGCAGTACCACAACCTGGGCGAGGTGCTCATCGTGCCCGACGCCTGGAAGCTTAAGCATGACCCCGACCGGGAAGTGAAGCCCCTGCAGGGCACTTTGCTGGGCTCGGTGCAGGGCTTTCAGAACCAGCACTACATGCGCCTGTCCAAGGCCTCGCTGGAGCAGGGCTTCCGCGACGGGCTCGACCGGCAGAACGTAGGCGTGCACGAGTTTGCCCACATGCTGGACGAGGCCGACGGCGTAATCGACGGCGTGCCGCAGGCAGCCCTGCCCGCCGAGCTGCTGCAGCCCTGGGCCGAGGTGATGCAGCGCGAAATCGCCGCTATCCGGGACGGCAAATCCGAAATCAACGACTACGGCGGCACTAACGAGGCCGAGTTTTTCGCCGTCGTGACGGAGTACTTCTTTGAAAAGCCCGAGAAGCTGCAGGAAAACCACCCCGAACTGTACGAGCTGCTCAGCCGGGCCTTCCGCCAAAACCCCAAGAAGCGCTTTCTGCGCTTTGCTACTGACCCGCGCGAATGGGTCAAGCAGCTCCGCAGCCGCCGCAAGCTGGGCCGTAACGACCCTTGCCCCTGCAACAGCGGCCGCAAGTATAAAGACTGTCACCTCAACGCTGAACCGGCCGTCTGACGGGCTTTGCCTATTCACGTTCAGACTAAACAAGCACAAAAGAAAAACGCCCGTGGCTGCAAGACCACGGGCGTTTTTCCTTGCTAAGGAACCTTACTCAACTACCAGAGCCTGCGTAGCAGCCCCGGCCCGCAGCAGATACCAGCCCGGCGTCAGGCCAGTCACTGACAAGCTGGCTTCAGTTGCAGCCCCGGCGCCCATGCGCTGCTCGCGCACCACCCGGCCCAGTGGGTCGAGCAGTTGCAGCGTAGTGGCACCGGCCGGCACGGTTACGCGCACCAGGTCGTGCGCGGGGTTGGGATAAACCGTCATAGCAGTGCGCTGCTGCGCGGAGCGGTTGGCCAGAGCGATGCCGGTACCCCCATTCAGGCGCACGCTTAGCGTCGAGTTGGAAGCACCATTTGCTGTCACCACATCCAAGTCCCCATCACCATCTACATCGGTCGCCACAATCGAAAGCGCGGAGCTGCCTACCGCCACGCTGTTGCCTGCGCTAAACGCGCCCTGCCCGTTGTTGAGCAGCACATTCACCATGCCGCTGCTGTTGTTATTGCAGGTGACCAGGTCCAGGTCGTGGTCACCGTCCACATCGGCCAGCGCCGCATCGTAAACCAGCGGGATATTGGTCAGCTCATAGCCGGTGGGAAACTGCCCTTGGGTATCGCCGTAGCGGACGCTGATGGAGCCGGCACCAAAGGCTGTATTAACTACCAGCAGGTCAAGTTGCCCATCACCGTTTATATCGCCGGTCAGCACCCGGCGCGGACGTAGCGTACTGGTACCAGCGGCGCTGGTGAAGTAAGGGAAAAACTGGCCGAAGCCGTTGTTGGCGCACACGCTGAAGGTGCTGTTGAACGAGTTGGAGGTGATGAAGTCGATGTCGCCGTCGCCGTCCACATCGGCGGCCGTGACATCATTGGGGCCACTATTCGTAGCACCTGCCTGCACGCTGCTGCGGCGGGTGAAGGCTCCGCTGCCGTTATTGATGCAAACTGATACCGAACCGGCGCCATTGGAACACACTACCAACAAGTCCAGGTCGCCGTCGCCGTCCACGTCGGCGGGCGCAATGCCACTGGGGAAGCTCCCGACGTTAAAGGACGAGCCTCCACTGAACTGTCCGCTGCCGTTGTTCATCCGCACGACCAGCGCATCGGCGCTGGCCATCGTGAACAACAGGTCCAGGTCGCCGTCGCCGTCCACATCGGCCAGCTGCAGGTTTGTGGCTGAGTTGGCGGAGGTGATGGTGGCGCCGGCGCTGTACACGCCCACGCCATTATTAAGGCGCACCGAGACGGCCCCGGTCCCACCCGAGGGTGAGTCGGCAGTTACCATGTCCAGGTCGCCGTCGCCGTCTACGTCGCCTGTCACCAGCCGGCGCGAGCTTGAACCGGCACGGGGGTCGGAGCCGCCGCCAAACACGCCGGTGCCTCCTACTGCGGCCACGGTAAACTCCGATACAAAAGCATCGCGCAGGGTCTGGCCGGTGGTATCGGTCACGGCATTGGTCACAGATACAGAGAGCTTTTCGCCCGGCACCAGGCTACGGTAAGGCTGAAAATTCAGGCGGTTGCCGCTCACCGTAGCAATGCCGGCCAGCTTGCCTCCACGCTGCGAGCCAAACACCCGCGCCGCGCCGCGGTTGGTGGCGCTGTTGCTCAGCAGCTGGGAAAACTGCAGGCTCACCGCCGTGGTGTAGGGAACCGTCAGGGAAGTGCGGGCCGGGTTTTGGCCGGTCACGGCAAAGGGAGCCTGGGCCAGCGCGGGGCCCGCCAAAAGGCTGATGGAAGCAGCAGAAAGTAACAGGTGTTTCATACAGGGAGCGTGAAGCAAGAACGAAAAATAAGGTAGTTGATGAGGAGGTAACCATTGGCACAATGCCAATACAGAGGCTAGACCAGTGCCCCCAGGCAAAGGCTGCCCACTGTATTATTTTTTGTTGAGCCAACAGCCAGCGGCAGGCGACCGATGCATTAGCTAATATGCCCCTACTTTGCAGGTCACTGCCGCGCACACCGGCTTTCATTTCTTCTTCCGACATGAAAAAATCTCTGCTTACCCTGCTGGCCGCCGTCTCGCTGGCCGCCTGCCACTCCGACAACACCTCCACCAACACCGCGACAGCCGACAGCAGTACTGACTACGCAGCGCAGGCCGACAAATTCCTGGCCGACTACTCGGCCGAGTACGTGCGCCTCTACACGGCGGCCAGCGAGGCCGAGTGGCGCTCCAACACCCATATTGTGCCCGGCGACACCACCAACGCCGCTGCTACCACCCGCGCCAACGGCCGCACTGCTGCCTTCACGGGCAGCACCGAAAACATCAATAAAATCAAGGAGCTGCTCAAGCACCGCGAGCAGCTGCGGCCCATTCAGGTGAAGCAGCTGGAAACGGCCCTCTACAACGCCGCCAACAACCCACAGACCGTGGCCGACGTGGTGAAGCGCCGCATCAAAGCCGAAGCTGACCAGACGGAGAAGCTGTACGGCTACGAATACAAGTACGCAGGCAAGTCCGTCAGCACCAACGACCTGGACGAGCTGCTGCGCAAAGAAACCGACCCGCAAAAGCGGCAGCAGGTATGGGAAGCCAGCAAGGCCATTGGCCCCACCCTGAAAACTGGCCTGCTGAACCTGCGCGACCTGCGCAACCAGACCGTGCAGGCCCTGGGCTACCCGGACTACTTCACCTACCAGGCTTCCGACTACGGCCTGAAGCGGGAGGAGATGATGGCGCTGGTGCGCAAAATCAACACCGAGCTGCGCCCGCTCTACCGCGAGCTGCACACCTACGCCCGCTACGAGCTGGCTAAGAAATACGGCGTGAAGGAGGTACCCGACTACCTGCCCGCCCACTGGCTGCCCAACCGCTGGGGCCAGGACTGGGGCAGCATGGTGGAAGTAAAAGGCCTGGACCTCGACCCTGTGCTGGCCAAAAAGGGCCCTGAGTGGCAGGTGAAGCAGGCCGAGCGGTTTTACCAGAGCCTGGGCTTTCCGGCCCTGCCAGCTTCTTTCTACGAAAAGAGCAGCCTCTACCCGCTGCCCAAGGACGCCGGCTACAAGAAAAACAACCACGCCTCGGCCTGGCACATGGACCTCGGCAACGACCTGCGCAGCCTGATGAGCGTGGAGCCCAACACCGAGTGGTACGAAACCACCCACCATGAGCTGGGCCACATCTACTACTACAGCAGCTACTCCACGCCCGCCGTGCCGCCCCTGCTGCGCCAGGGAGCCAACCGCGCCTACCACGAGGCCATTGGCACCATGATGGGCCTGGCCGCCAAGCAGCAGCCTTTCCTCGCCGGCCTGGGCCTGATTGACCCCAAAGCCAAAACCGACCAGACCCAGGCCCTGCTCAAGGAAGCGCTGAGCTACGTGGTGTTTATTCCCTTTGCCTCGGGCGTGATGAGCGAGTGGGAAAACAGTTTCTACGCCGAAAACCTGTCGGCCGAGCAGCTCAACGCCCGCTGGTGGGAGCTGAGCAAGCAGTACCAGGGCATGGTACCGCCCACGCCCCGCGGCGAGAACTACCTCGACCCGGCCACCAAAACCCACATCAACGACGACCCCGCGCAGTACTACGACTACGCTCTAAGCTACGTCATCCTGTTCCAGCTGCACGACCACATTGCCCGAAACATCCTGCACCAGGACCCGCACGCCACTAACTATTACGGCAGCAAGGAGGTGGGCACGTTCCTGCGCGAAATCATGGCGCCCGGCGCCAGCCGCGACTGGCGGGCCGTGCTGAAGGAGAAAACCGGCGAGGACCTCTCGGCCCGCGCCATGGTGGCTTACTTCCAGCCCCTGATGGCCTACCTAAAAGAGCAGAACAAAGGCCGTAAATACACTATGTAGGCCCCGGGCCGTACAACTTCCCTATGCAACGCATTTCTTTCTTCTTAATAGCCCTTTTTGGTATTCTCCTTCATTCAATACCAGGCAAAGCCCAGTCGGCAGCGGCCCCGTTGGTGATGGGTGAAACCTTCACGCTCAATTCGAAAGTAATGGGCGAAACCCGGCGGCTGAACGTGTACCTGCCCCAGCCCTACCTCGACTCGGCTACGCTGCGGCTGCCGGTGCTGTACATGCCCGATGGCGGCATGAAGGAAGACTTTCTGCACGTGGCCGGGCTGCTGCAGGTGCTCATCGGCAACGGCACCATGCGGCCCTTCATCTTGGTGGGCATCGAAAATACCCAGCGCCGCCGCGACCTGACGGGGCCCACTACCAACGAAGAAGACAAGAAAATCGCGCCCCGCGTAGGTGGCTCGGCGGCCTTCCGCCAGTTCATCCGCACCGAGCTGATGCCGGCCGTGCAGCAGCGCTACCGCACCACGCCCGAAACGGCCATTGTGGGCGAGTCGCTGGCGGGCCTGTTCATCGTCGAAACCCTGCTGCTGGAGCCCGACCTGTTCCACACCTACATGGCCTTCGACCCCAGCCTGTGGTGGAACGACGCGAAAATGACTGCCCAGGCCGAGCAACTGCTGGCCAAACACCGCGGCCCGGCTTCCGTCCTGTACATGGCCACCAGCATCCATGCCGACCCGGCCATTACGCAACAGCTGACCAAGGCGCTGGGCCACCAGCCGGCCAGCGTGCTTACCTGGCACTACACCCCCATGCCGGCCGAAACCCACGCCACTATCTACCATCCGGCGGCCTTGCAGGCCTTCCGTACCGTGTTTGCCCCACCTCCCCGGAAGAAGTAGCCAGCCGGAAAAGGACATAAAAAACGCCAGGTAGCATTACCTGGCGTTTTTTTGTATCTGGGGCTTAACGTTACTTCCCGGTCTGCTGCAGCACCCAGTCGCGGATGCTTTCCAGAGCAGCAGGGGCAATTATCGCAGTGGCTTTCTGTCCGTCGGGGCTGGCCAGCAGCTCCGCCTGCGGGGCCTGAAACAGGTGGTTGACGCCGGGCAGGCGGCGCACCGTTACTTGCTTGTTGCTTTTCAGGCCCTTTTCCAGCATAGGCAGGTTGGTTTCGGCTTCCACCAGCTCGTCGTCGGTGCCTTGCAGCAGCAGCACCGGGCACTGCACCTTGGCCAGCTCGGCCCGGGGGTCGAACTGCAGGAAGTAGCGGTTCCAGGGCGTGGTGAGCTCGGCGGCCCGGGCCCGCAGCACGGTGGGGTCTTCGTTGGGGTAGCGCTGGCGCAGCATGTTCATTACAATGGCCTGCGCTTGGTCGTCGCTCTTGGTTTGCTTCACAATCTCCAGCATGGCCCGCCGGAACTTGATGGTACCCTCGGCCTGCTTGCGCTCCTCGCTTTTCATCCTGAGGCGCTGCTGGGCCACGTAAGTATCTATCTGCGCCGCGTTCGAGCCGGCGGAGCGCATTTTGGCCACTTGCTTCACCATTTCGGCTTGGGCCGCCCGGCGGGCGGAGCCGGCTTTGGCCGTATCGGCGGGGTTAATGGGCTCGGGCTGCCGGGACATCAGCTCCTGCCCCATCACGCCAGCTGCTGCCAGGGCCACCACGAAGCCGGGCGCAGGCTGCCGGGCCGCAGTTAGCAGGGCCACGTTGCCGCCTTCGCCGTGCCCCAGCAGGCCCAGCCGGGCCGGGTCGATGTTGGGGTGGGTGCGCAGGTACGTCAATCCCGCTTGGGCATCGCGCACCAGCTCGGCCGTGGTGGCAGTTTTGCCATTGCCCGTCGACTGCCCCACGCCCCGGTCGTCGAGGCGCAGCACGGCAATGCCGTAGCGCGAGAGGTAGGACGCTAGCCCGCCAAACAGCTTGTAGTCACCCCACACCGCGTCACGGTCCTGGGCGCCGATGTCGGACAGCAGTATTACGGCCGGGAATGGCCCGTCGCCGTCAGGCATCGTGAGCGTGCCGGCCAGCGTCACTTTGTCGGCCTCGTTTTTCATCGTTACGGCTTCAGTATGAAAGCTGCTGACGAAAAGTGGGGCGACCGGCATGGTGGACCCACCTTTCGCCGGCGCGGCGCCAGATTTGGCCTTAGCAGTAGCAGGTGCAGGCACTTCCAGGCTCAGCACCAGCGGGGCCTGAAACCCGGTTTGTATCCATTGCCCCCGCAGCTCCTTGCCATCGGCCGAGCGGCGGCTGATGAAGCGGCAGTCAGCCGACGGGGCATAAAACACCACTGTGTCGCTACGCAGGGTCACCGTCATTGGAAACTTGGCGCCTTTCTTTAGCGGCAAGGTCAGCTCGGCCGTGGGGCGGCCAGCGTTACCTTCCTGAATAACAATCTGAATGGGCTGCGTACCGCCGGGCACCGGCAGCGGCCCTTTCCACAAGCCAACCAGGCTCTTATTGCCCGCCGGAGCCTGGCCCAGTGCCCAGTGCGGCAGCATTAAACCCAAAATTACCCAGCACCCTAGCAGAAGCGCAGCATTCTTCATCTCTAAACACAACAAAGCGCCGCGGCAGGGCTGGGTAGGGCCGGCCGCGGCGGTGAAATCTTGGAAAGGCAATACAAATCTAGGGCAAAAGTACCCGGTCGACGACGTGCACGACGCCATTGGTGCACTGCACGTCGGGAATGACCATTTTGGCCGGCTCGGTAATACCGGCGCTTTTCACGGTCAGCGTGCCATTTTCAAAGCGCCCCAGCTGCAGAGGCCGTCCGCTGAAGGCAGTCACCGTCGTGCTTTCGGGCAGCTCGGGGGTAAACTTGTCGCCTAGCTGCGCAGTAGGCCCGTTCACCAGCACGTGGTTGGCCAGAATGGCTGTGAGCGTGGGCACATCCATGCGGTTGATGGCGGCAATGTCGGGGATGCCCGCGTTTTTAAAGGCCTGGTCGGTGGGCGCAAATACCGTGTAAGGTCCGGGGGCCGACAGCGTGCCCTGCAAGTTGCAGCGCAGCACGGCCGCTACCAGAAAGGTCAGCTCGGGGTTCACAAACACCTGGGCCGACTGCAGCGCCACGGCCGACTCAACCACGTTGCCGCCCGTGGCCAGCAGCACCTTGTCGATGGCGTGCACGGTACCATTGACAGCTTTGATGTCGGTAGCAATGATTTTCGAGCCGTTCACGAACTTGCTGCCATCGGCCCGCACAATGATGCGCCGCTGCGGGCCCAGCGCTGAAGGAGTTGAGCTGCCCGCCGTCAAAGCATTGCTCAGCACATTGCCATTGGCGACGTGATAAAGCAGAGTATTGGTCAGAAAAGGCGTCTGCAGCGTCGTCAGGTCGGTGGCATTATTCAAGCCCAAACGGGCGAAGGCGGCATTGTTGGGAGCAAACACCGTGTAGTTGCCATCAGTACCAGGAGTTAGATTTTTGTTAGAAAGCACATTCACCACCCCACCCCGCACGGCCGCATCTTCCAGAACCTGAAAATCGTCGTTGGCCACGGCAATGCTGGCGATGCTGGGGTCAATGTCGTCGTGCTTGTTGCACCCGGTCAGGAGCGAAGCGCTGAGCAATACCAGGGCTATTGATTTGAGAGAAAAGTACTTCATGCTGAAAAAGAAGGTAAAAGCAACTCCAGGAGTGCCAAAATACGGTCAGGATATCAACGGAATAAAATGTCGTGCGGATTTACACCTAAGGAAATCCAGCCCGGCAATCCAGCTCGTAAGTGGCAGCTGATTCGCCATTGAACACTTTGCACCTTACTTTGTTTCGACGTCCGTTGCCCCCTTCGGCAGGGCAAATGCTGCTTCCCCCGTTTCCTATATGAAAAAAGTATACCTCCTCTTTTCTGCTGCACTTCTAGCTTGTTCTTTTTCTGCCGCCCCGGTCCAGGCTCAAAGCTTAGTGGGAGGGTTTATGGCAGGCAAAGGCCAGGGCTCCATTGTTATTTCCGGCACCACCGAGCAGTACAAAAATGTATTTCTGGTACCCGAAAAGGTAAGCGGCGTCCCCATCTTCGAAGAAGTACGCGTCAGCTCGCTCAACCTGTACGGCAACTATGGCCTAAGCGACAAGCTCGACCTGGTCCTGAGCGTGCCCTTCATCCGCTCCGAAGGCAAGGCCGACCCGCGGGTGTTCACCAGCTCTAACTACACCAACAGCCGCCAGGGTTTTCAGGACGTGAGCGGGCTGCTGAAGTACAAGTTCTTTTCGAAGGAGTTGGGCAGCAGCATCCTCGACCTGCTCGGTGTAGCCGGCGTCAGCACGCCCATCAGCAACTACGAAACCAGCCAGGGCCTGGAGTACATCATTGCCATTGGCAACCGGGCCACCAAGTACAACTTCGCGGGCATTGCCCACGTGAAAACGGCTTCTGGCGTTTTCCTGACGGGCCAGGTCGGCTACAGCCTCCGCGAAAACCCGGTACCAAACGCTTGGGTGGGCGAAGCCAAAGTCGGCTATGCCGGTCCCAAGACCTATGTGGAAGGATATGCGGCTTTTCAGAAATCCGATGGTGGCACCGATGTGCTGCAGCCCGGCTTCGACGGCCTGTTCACCGCCACCCGTGTCGACTACCTGCGGGTAGGCGTGAGCTTCTTCCGCCCCATTGCCAAGGGCGTTGGCGTGGTGCTGGGCGCTAATACCTACGTGGCCGGTCGCAACCTGGGCGAGTCTACCGGCTTCTCGGCGGGTATTTCCTATAATCTTTAAGCACAGCGTGCAATCTGAGTTGATTAACACTAAAAAAGCCGGGCAAGCCCGGCTTTTTTGTTACTTAAACTTGAGGCGAATTAGTAATTGGCCTCAGTAGCCGGCAGGTCTATCAGAATAAACTGAGCATCCCGGTCGGCCCGGATTTGCACCACGTCCTCGTTGGTCATGCGGGCCTGGTCGCTGGGGCCCAGCTCGGTGCCATTCACGAAAACGATGCCCTCCTTTACGTAGATAAAGGTAAGCCGAATTGGGAAGGTTTTGAACTCTATCTCCTTGTCTTTGTCGAGGTTGGCCCAATAGATGGTACTGTTGGAATTCATGTACACCACGTCCTCCAGCACTTTCTGGCCCGTCACCAACGGCACCAGCTCATTTTTGTCGCCGCTTAGAAAGCCCAGGTCCTTTTGCTCGTAGCTGGGGGCCAGTCCCTTCTGACTGGGAATAAACCAGAGCTGGTACAAGTGCAGGGCTTTGTCGGTGCGGTTCATCTCAGAGTGGGCCAGCCCGGTACCGGCCGTCATGCGCTGCACCTCCCCTGCTTTGATGGTGGTTTTGTTGCCCATGGTGTCTTCGTGGGTGATTTCGCCGTCGAGCACCAAAGTCACAATCTCCATTTCCGAGTGCGGATGCTGCGGAAAGCCCGACTGCGCAGCCACACTGTCATCGTTGAACACGCGCAAGGGACCAAAGTGCATGTTGTCACGCTCGAAGTAGTCGGCAAATGAGAACAGAAAATAGCTGTTCAGCCACGAAGCAGGCGCCGCGTGGTGGCGGTCGGCCGCAGGGATGTATTTAAGCATAACTCGGGAAGAGGAGGAGGTGGATGCAGCGCATACGCGCCGACGCCGCCCGAAGTTAGCAGGCCGCACACAACAAAGCCCTTCCGCTAAGCGAAAGGGCTTTGTTTATAAGAATATCGGGCCGCAACAGTCCCGCTATTGCTGGCTGCCGGCCTCTAAACTTTGCGCAGCATGGCCACCTGCTTCTGCAGGTCGAGCACCAGACTGGCCACGCGCTCCAACGACAAATCGGCCGCCGGGAAGGTGTTGCTGATGTAGCTCTTCGCTTCCCAGATTTCCACTACATCGCTCACGTTCACATCGTAGGGCGAGTATTGCTGGTTGTCGGAGTGCAGGGCAAACATGGCGTTGTGGCGCAACTTGTTGTACACACGCTTGAACACGATGCCGTCCTTGCTGCTCACCACAATGCAGGGCGTGCCGTCTTTGATGCCGGCCCAGTCATCCACGTAGCGGCCCACGATGACGGTGCCGCTGGTGATGGGCAGCATGGAGTCGCCGCTGATTTCAAAGGCCCGGTAGGTGCCGTTCTGGGGCAGCATGGGCAGCCGGAACTTGGGCAGCACCTCCAGGTACTCGGGGTCGGCGTAGCCGTTGAGGTAGCCAGCCGCGGCTTTCTGCGGCACCAGCTCGATGTTTTCGTTCTGGTCTTTGTCAACCGTCAGAGCCAGGATGCGCAGCTTGCCGCCGCCCGGGGGCTCGGGCTGGTCGTCGTCGCTGCCGTTAGCACCGGCCGTGGCCAGCTCGGACTGTCGCATGGAGGCCGCAGCCTTGGCGTTCTTCTTTTTGCTAAAGTCGGTGGTAACCAGCTGGTCCAGCGAAATGCCAAACAGGCGGGCCATGTTCACGAGCGTGGCCAGGCGCGGCTCGGCGCGGCCTTCTTCGTAAGCGCCCACCAGGGAGCGTTTGATGCCGAGCTTATCGGCCATCTGGGCTTGCGTGAGCGCCAGCTCGCGCCGCCAAAACTTGAGGTTGGTATTAATCATCTGCGGGGCAAAACCGGGAAAGGGGGCGTTGGCCTCAACGCGCTATCGGCTTGTGAAGTTAGCAACAAGGCTGCGAAGTTACTAATTCATTTAGCTAAAATTTTCCCTTTCACCCGTTTATTTTCGCGCCACCGTTTTTTCGGCCCACCATTCGTCGTTGGCCCAGTACGACGACCAGCCCACGCGGGTGTATTTGCGGCTGATGTGGGGGCTGCGGCCGCCGATGTCGAAGTCTTCCAATACCTGGTAGGTAACAGCCCAGCCGTTTTTGGCAAGGATGTCGACTTCGGCCCCGGTGCCGGCGTCTTTCCAGGTGCCATCGAGGATAAAGCCGCCGTTCATGGTTTTCTCGTTGGCCGTTTGCTGGTTCAGCCGCAGTCGCCCATTATTCAGCTGCGAGAAATCGGCGGCCAGCCGGCCGCGGAAGGTGCCGTAGGCCTCATCGCCGGGCCTGGCGGTTTCGCGCAGCATGAACTTGCCGGTAGCTACGTAGGCCTGACGCTTGTATTCGTCACTGAGTAATACCGCCGCCGCATCCGGCCGGATGTCGTCGAGCGTGAAGGTACCGGCAAACTTGCGCACGATGCCGTAGCGCCGGTCTTTACCGCTCACGTGGTAGATGTTGGGGCTTGTTGCATCGCGCTGTACCGAGGTAAACACCAACTCCAGGCGCTGGAAGCTGGCGCTGAAAAAGCCGTTATGCACCGCTTCGTCGCTCTGCCCGTTGGCCGGCATGCGCCAGAACGGCGCCAGGTTGAAGCGCGCAAACACCGAGCTATTGCCGGCGGGCTTAGCGGCCGGGGGTCCGCTTTTCACCACCGGGTCGGTATGGGGCCGGGCGGCGGCCAGCAGCACGGGCAGGGCGAGCAACAGGAGTTTGTAGCGCATAAGGTGGGCAATAGAATAGGGTTGAAAGTTACGCAGCTTTCCTCCAAGCTGCTTATTTCTTCAACGGCAACTCCTTAAATTTTAGTATTAAAGATTTATTGCGGGCTTGGTAGACTCAGCCCACCATTCCTTGTTTTCCCAATAGTTGTTCCAGCCCAGCTTGGCGTATTTGGGATTAATTTCTTCTCCCCTTTCTCCGACAGAAAAGTCTTCCAACACATCCGGAGCAAAGCGGGAAAAGTCCAGAGCCAACAGCATTTCTTTGCGCTGTCCGGTTTTATTGTCGGTCCAATTCCCCCTATACACGACGCCTTGGCCCCGGGTCGGGTGCTGCACTCCACCCATCAGTAGCACCTGCCCAATTTCCCCCTTTGGCGTCACATAAAAATCAAGAACTCCCGTTCCGTCGAATTTCCCTGCTCCCGGAGCTTTAGGGTCTTCCTCAAAGGAGAAACGGCCTTTTGCCGTGTAAGCCTGCGCCAGTGAGTCTTCTTCAGCCAAGTCTAAGTACTCCGGCTTTAAATCTGCTACCTGGTGCACGCGAAGAGTACCTGAGAAAGCAGTAACCCGCTTTTTAAAGTTGTTTTTCCCCGTGAGATGGTAAAGCGCCGGGTCAAGGCTGTCGCGCCATACCCGCGTAAAGACAAAGGCAATGCGGTAATGGTCGGGCCCAAAGCAACCGTTCAGCACCGACAGCGGACTCAGCTTGTTGGTGGTATCAATGCTTCCCCACAAGTGCGCGAGGTCGTACCCTTTCAACATGGCCCGCATGGGCGCTGTCAGGGTGTCGGCCACAGTAAGAGCATAAGTTGGAAGACCTTTGAGGGCCTGTTCCGAAGCAGAAGCAGTGACTTTAGCTTCACCCTGCGGTGTACCGTCGCGTTTGGCGGTGGCCGGGGTGCTGTGCTGGCTACAGGCAGCCAGCAGCCCGAGCATCAAAAGTGGACGGAGTTTCATAACGGCCGTTTGGGAATAAGCGTCTGAAAACTACGCAGGAAATAGCGGCCCAAGCCCATTTCCAACAGGATTTCCATCAAAATTAAATTGCCCACCCACGACAGCCAGGTGATGGTGAGGTAGGTTTCGATGGGCTTGGTATCGAACACGTAGTGCATGAAATAGCCCTCACTGCGCAGGGCCAGGGCGGCCAGGGTCACGGCGTAGGAGCGCAGCATCCAGTCTACGTGCTGGGCCCAGTGGCGCTGGCGGGCAGCGCGGTACGCCTTCCAGGTGCTGAGCCACCACACCAGGCACTGCAGCGAAAAACCCACTTGCGACACCAGCCCGCCATTGGCGAAATAAGCCAGGATGAGGCCCGAAGGCGCGGCCAGCCCGAGGATGCCGATGATGTATACCTTGCCCAGGCGCCGGTGCAGCCGGGGGCCTTGCGCCGCTACGAAGGGCAGTAGGTTCAGCAGGCCGGCCAGCAGCACCACCAGGCTGGTGGTGATGTGCACGTAAAAGCCCAGCCGAAACACCGGGTGGTCGTTGACTTCGTCGCTCTTGGTGGTCAGAAACTCGATACCTTTCTCGAAGCCCAGGTAGGGGTAGGTTTTGTAGGCCATCAGCCCGGCAAAGGCCAGCACGAGCAGGGCCACGGCCAGAAGCACAACCTGGGAAAGCGAGACGCGGGCTTTAGGCAGCATAAAAACAGCGCCCCGGGGCCTTATCCCCGGAGCGCTGCGAAGTAACGGCCCGGGCCGCTCAATTCGTGCATGTCTAAGCTTGGCCGCGCAGGCGCTTGTGGTAGAGCGTGGCCAAGCGGAGCTGGAAGTAGTCGTACTTCTCGCGCAGGTGGTCGAACAAGTCGCGCAAGGCGGGCTCGCCTCCGAGTTGGGCGCGGGCCGTTACGATTTCCGCCAGTTGGGTGTCGGTTACGAAGTCGTGCACGCGCAGGTCCAGGCCCTTGGCGTAGGCGCGCTCCAGGTGCTGGCGCACCGTGGACAGGGCCAGGCCGCGCTGCTCGGCAATGGCTTCGGGGTTGAGGCCGAGTCGGTGGAGCTGAAAGGTGGCGTCCTCGGAATCATTCACCTCCGTAGCGGTGGCCGGCTTGGCGGCCGCGCGGGCGCGGGGCGCAGGCACCTCAATGGCGTCTTCGGTGGGCACGGCCTTGGGGGTGCCGTAGTCCAGTATCACGCGGATGAAGGCCTCGCCGTAGGTGTCGAACTTCTTCATGCCCACGCCCGACACGGCCAGCATGGCCACGCGACTGGTGGGCTGCTCCACGGCCATTTCCTGCAGAGTGGCGTCGGAGAACACCACGTAAGGCGGCACGCCCTGCTCGTCGGCAATCTGCTTGCGGAGCTTGCGCAGCTGCTCGAACAGGCGCGCTTCCGGCGTGCCCGTAAACACGGCGGCAGCATCGGCCGCGGCCTTTTTGCTCGCACGGGTGGGCTTTTCGGCTTTTTCGGCCGGCTGAAACTTCTTCAGGTTCAGGGTCAGCTGGCCTTTGAGCACCTGGTGGCCGCGCTCGGTGATTTTCAGGGCGTAGCCTTCCTCGTAGGCGATGTAGAACAGGCCGTCGTTCAGCATCTGGTGGATGTAGCTGTACCAGTCGAGGTAGGGCAGGTCGGCGCCGGCGCCATAAGTTTTAATCTGGTCGTAGCCCCCGCTCAGCACGGCCTGGTTGCGCATGCCGCGCAGGATGTCGATGAGCAGATTGATGGCCACCCGCTCGCGGCTGCGGGCAGCGGCCGACAAGGCTTTTTGGGCAATGAGGGTGCCGTCGAAGGTGGTGGGTGGGTTGCGGCAGATGTCGCAGTTGTTGCAGTCCTGGCCCAGGCTTTCGGAGAAGTAGTTGAGCAGGATTTTGCGGCGGCAGGAGGCAGCTTCGGCAAACTGCTGCATGCGCTCGAGCTTGGCGGTGTTTAGCTGGGCCTGGCGGGCGGGCACGTCCTTGGTCACCATCTCGCGCATCTGCATCACGTCGGCAAAGCTGTAGAACAGCACGGCCGTGGCCGGGGCCCCGTCGCGGCCGGCGCGGCCGATTTCCTGGTAGTAGCCCTCGATGTTTTTGGGCAGGTTGTAGTGAATCACCCAGCGGACATTGCTCTTGTCGATGCCCATGCCGAAGGCAATAGTGGCCACAATCACCTGCAGGTCGTCCTGCAGAAACGCTTCCTGCACCTTGCCGCGCTGCAGCGGCGTCATGCCCGCGTGGTAGTGCCCGGCCTTGAGGCCCTTGGCCGTGAGCTTGCCGCACAGCGTTTCGCACTGCTTGCGCGAGAGGCAGTAGATGATGCCCGGCTCGCCGGGGTGGCGGGCAATGAAGTCGAGCACCCCATCTACCCGGTTCTGGCCGGGCCGTACAATTAGGTTGATGTTGGGCCGGTCGAAGCTGGACAGGAACACCCTAGGCTCGTGCAAGTCGAGTTGGGTGATGATATCGCGCTTGGTGAGGCGGTCGGCCGTAGCCGTGAGCGCCATGATGGGCGTATCGGGGAAGTTCCGCCGCAGGGCATTGAGCTGGGTGTACTCGGGCCGAAAGTCGTGGCCCCAGGCGGAGATGCAGTGCGCCTCGTCGATGGCAAACAGGCTGATGTTGACCCGCCGCAGAAACTGCAGAAAGCCTTCTGATAGCAGCTTTTCGGGGCTTACATACAGCAGCTTGAGGTGGCCGCTGACGGCCGCCCGGGCTATGTCGTTGGCCTCGCTCTGACCCACGCTGCTGTTGATATAGGCGGCTGGGATGCCATTGCCTTTCAGCGCCTCTACCTGGTCCTTCATCAGCGCAATCAGCGGCGACACCACCACGCAGGTGCCGGCCGACACCACGGCCGGAATCTGGAAGCAGATGCTTTTGCCGCCGCCGGTGGGCATGAGCACCACCGTGTCCTTGCCGCCCAGGATATTCTTGATGATATCCTCCTGCATGGGCCGGAAGTTGTCGTAGCCGTAGTAGCGCTTCAGCGCCTTGCGGGCTGATTCGATGGTCGGGGCCAGGGGCTCGGCGGTGATGGTAAACAGGTCGGACATGGTAGCGTGGGTAACCTCACCCCCCGGCGAAACCTCACCCCCCGGCCCCCTCTCCCAAAAAGAGGGGGAGCCAGACGACTCGTTTTGCGGTGGAATGGTTTGTAGATGTTCTTTGATTTTAGCTATTACTTGCGGCAGCTCATTCAAGACTTTTGAATTGGTGAAACGCAGTTCGCGGTATCCTAATTCCGTTAGCGTGAAAGTTCGGCCTTGGTCGTACTCCGCTTGTTCGGGAGTGAGATGAATTTCTCCGTCCAACTCAATGCTTAGCTTGGCGCTGATGCAAATGAAGTCGACGATGTAATTGGCAATGGCGTGCTGGCGGCGGAACCGTTGCCCTAGGCTGGAGTTACGCAACGCTTGCCATAAACAGTCTTCGGCAGGAGTGGCATGCTTCCGACTATGCCGGGCATAATCCTTTAGTTTCTTCTGCCAGGACCTGACCTCGGTCGTAAAAACATGGTCAGCAACTTGCTCATGGCCGGGCGGAATGGGTAGAGTTGGGCGCGGCATTTCCATAAAGGCAATATAAGCAAGCGCCGCTGTTCAACCTCACCCCCAACCCCTCTCCCGCGGAGAGGGGAGCCTGACGACACCTGAACCACAGGGCTTTACTTATATTATTCAGACAACATCGACCAAAAAGCCTGCCGCTTGCAGCCATCAGCGAGCGTCTGGCTCCCCCTCTCCGCGGGAGAGGGGGCCGGGGGGTGAGGTTGCCCGCGGCGCCCGCTTACTCCCTTGGTACAACTCATACTTCAGCAGCCGGCAGTCGATGGGTCCGTTGAACAGCGGGATGCGCCGCGTTGTCTTTAGGCCTACCGCCTTGGCCGCCTCCAGGTTGCCGGTGAAGATGAAGGCGTCGTAGCCCTGGAAGTTGGTTTTGAGCGTGTCGCCAATGGTTTTGTAGAGGCCGGCCATCTGGGCTTCGGCCCCGATACGCTCGCCGTAGGGCGGGTTGGTGATGACGAGGCCAGGGGGCTGGTTTTTGGGCGGGGTGGCGTCCTTCACGTCGCGCACCGAGAGGCGGATGCACTCGTCGAGGCCCGCGGCTTCGATGTTGCGGGCGGCGTCGGCAATGACTTTGGGGTCGAGGTCGGAGCCGGCGAGGTAGGCCTGTGGCTCTTCAATTTGCTGCTTGCGGGCGTCCTCTCGCAGCTGTTGCCACAGGTTTTCGTCGAAGTCGTACCAGTTTTCAAAGCCGAACTTGCCCTGGTGAAACAGGCCGGGCGCAATGCGCTGGGCCATCATGCCGGCTTCGGTGAGGATGGTGGCCGAGCCGCACATGGGGTCGATGAGGGGCTTCTTGCCGTCCCAGCCCGAGAGCAGGACCAGGCCGGCGGCCAGCACCTCGTTCAGGGGGGCCTCGTTGGTGTGCTGGCGGTAGCCGCGGCGGTGCAGGGAGTCGCCGGCGGCGTCCATGCTCAGGATGACCTCGTTTTCCAGCATGCGCAGGTGCAGGCGGATGTCGGGGTTGCGCACTTCCACGCTGGGCCGCTCGCCGGTGCGCTTGCGAAACTGGTCGACAATGGCATCCTTGGTGAGCTGGGCCACGAACAGCGAGTGCTCGAAGGTGGACTTATGCACCACGGCCGTGATGGCGAAGGTCTGCCCTGGCCCGATGAAGTCCATCCAGTCGATGCGGCTCACTTCCCGGTACAGGGCTTTCTCGTCGGGGGCGTAGAAGCCGGCGAAGGGGCGCAGCAGTCGCATGGCCAGGCGGCTCCAGAGCACGGTGTTGTAGAGCAGGCGCTGGTCGCCGATAAACTCCACGGCGCGGCTGCCTACGTGGGTAATGTCGGCCCCGAGGTCGTACAGCTCGTCGGCGAGCAGCTCTTCCAGGCCGAACTGGGTGGTGGCGGTAAGGTGCATGTAGCGCGAACTTTTAGTTCGCGGCCCGAAACGACAACTGCCAGAAGAATTCCAACGGCGCGGGGACGCGAACTACAAAGTTCGCGCTACTTTCGCCTTCCGCCTCATTGCTTCTAACATAAATGGCCGCCCCCATTACCTCTTCTCCTGCTCCTGCCACCGCCGAGGCCCGTTCCTACGCCGGGCCCATGGTGCTGATGACCACCCTCTTCTTCCTGTTCGGGGCCGTCACCAACTTCAACGATGTGCTCATGCCCTACCTCAAGGACGTGTGCCAGCTTACTGACTTGCAGTCCTCGGCGGTGCAGTCGGCCTTTTTCGGAGCCTACTTCCTGATGTCTTTACCAGCCGGTTTGGTGCTGAAAAAGCTGGGCTACCAGCGCGGCATCGTGGTAGGCCTGCTAGTGATGGCCGGCGGGGCACTGCTCTTCATTCCCGCGGCCGACTCCCGCGCATTTGGGCTGTTTCTGACGGCACTGGCGGTGCTGGGCGCGGGCATCACGCTGCTGCAGGTGGCAGCCAACCCCTACGTGAGCGTGCTGGGGCCGGCCCGGCACGCGGCGGCCCGCGTCAGCATCGTGGGCGTGGCCAACAACTTCGGCGGCAGCCTCTCGCCTCTGGTGGGCGCGCTGGTGCTGTTCGGGGGCTCGGTGGCGCTGAAGGCGCGGCTGGCGGCCCTGCCCCTGGGCCAGCGCCTGGCCGAGGAGTCGCAGCTGGTGAAGGGCCCTTACGTGGGCCTGGCGGTGTTTTTGGTGCTGCTGGCCGGGGTGTTCTTCTTCCTGAAAATGCCCGATATCGACAGCATTCCCGAGGAGCAGGCCATCGAGCACAAACCGGTGGCGGCGGGGCGTAAGTCGGCGCTGGACTTCCCCCACCTGGTGCTGGGGGTCGGGGCCATCTTCGTGTACGTGGGTGTAGAAGTGGGCCTGGGTTCCTTCCTGATTCGCTATGGTGAGGCGCAGGGAATCAGCCATCTGTCGGCCTTCACCCAAACCTTGGTGCGGGGGCTGAACGTGGCCACCAACTTCGTGGGCGTGCTGTTTGGGCAGGAGCCCTCTCCTATCGACACGGCCGCCGGCTTCACCAAGGCCGTGGGCGCGGTGCTGGTGGCCTCCTACTGGTTTGGCTCGCTGGTGGGCCGCCTGCTGGGCATCCCGCTGCTGCTGCGCTTCCACAACCGCGCATTGCTGGTGGCAGTGTGCGCGGCCGGCGCCTCCCTGGTGCTGGCCTCGGTGCTGAGCACCGGCGAAACCGCCCTGTGGCTGGTGGTGCTCTGCGGGCTGATGAACTCCATCATGTGGCCGGTGATATTTCCGCTGGCCATCACCGGGCTGGGGCCTTTCACCAAGCAGGGCTCGTCGTACCTGATTATGGCCATCGTGGGCGGGGCCCTGATTCCGCCGCTCATGGGCTGGCTGGCCACCCACGGCGGCGGGCTGCGCGTGGCCTTCGTGGTACCGGCGCTGTGCTATGTGTACCTGCTCTATTATGCCCTGAGCGGCTACCGCGTGCGCTAGCAGCAAAAAGCCAATGGCCTTGGCTGCCCCGCTAACAAACCCCAGCAAGCCAGCCTTTCCGACTGCCCGTAGTAGTTTTTTCGCACGTTTGTCTCTCATGTTCAGAGAAAGAAGTTAGGTGCTGAACCACCTGCTTCTTTGAAACCCCGGCTCTTCGACCAGCCGGGGTTTCGTCTTTTACAGACCAGCCGAGGTGAGGTGGAATAACCGTGCGATAAGTAAAGATACCCGCTCCCTTTATCGATTCCACGCTTTTAATTCAATCTCCTATTCCTGTTGGGAATAGAGCTCCCTTAGTAACGACTTCGAAATAGGGCCGATAAGCAAGGCAGACTTGGGATATGGGACCCGAATCGGAACCCGAATTTGTGGATAAGTTTTTATGCTTGGTGTACCTTCAAAAGGGTCTTGGGATGGCCATTCCAAACGTTTACAGCCAAAGCCTTGGCGACTCTTCCCTAAGCCTTAGAGGGGATTCCCTTAAGCTAACGCCTGGCCCACCCGCCCGGCTTGCTGCCGCTACCTTTGCAGGCATGATGCCCCAACTCGAAGAAAACGTTTCCCTCCGCCCCTACAACACCTTTGGCCTCGACGTGCAGGCCCGCTACTTCGCCCGCTTCGCCTCGGTGGAGGAGCTACGCGAGCTGCTGCAGCGTCCCGAAGTGCAGAATGCTGAAAAGCTGATTCTGGGCGGCGGCTCCAACCTGCTGTTTACCCAGAACTTCAACGGCGTGGTGCTCAAAAATGAAATCCGGGGACTGGAAATCATTGAGTTTGTCGAGAAACTCGAAACTACTCCTACCACCCAGGTGAAAGCCGGCGCCGGCGAAAGCTGGCACGGGCTGGTTGAATTTACCCTCAGCCACAACCTGAGCGGCATTGAAAATCTGTCGCTGATTCCGGGCACGGTGGGGGCCGCCCCTTTGCAGAACATCGGCGCCTACGGGGCCGAGCTGCGCGACACCTTCGTGAGCCTGGAAGCGGTGGAAATCAGCACCGGCAAGCTCCGCATGTTCACGGCCCAGGAATGTGGCTTCGGCTACCGCGAGAGCGTATTCAAGCGCGAGCTGAAAAACCAGTACGTGGTGACCAGCGTGACGCTGGAGCTGCACCGTCAGGCCAAGCCCAACGTGCGCTACGGCGCCATTCAGGATACGCTGGCCGAGTTGGGCGTGACCGGCGAGCCCACGCCTCACGACGTAAGCCGGGCCGTCGTGCACATCCGCCGCTCCAAGCTGCCCGACCCGGCTCAGGTGGGCAACGCCGGCTCCTTCTTCAAAAACCCCGAGCTGCCCCAGGCCCAGTACGAGGCCCTGAAAGCGCAGTACCCTGAGCTGCCCGGCTACCCCGTGGCCGAAGGCGTGAAGGTGCCCGCCGCCTGGCTTATCGAGCGGGCCGGCTGGAAGGGCATCCGCCGAGGCGAGGGCAACACCCACGGCGTGCACGACAAGCAGGCTCTGGTGCTGGTGCACCTGGGCGGGGCCAGCGGAGCCGAATTGTGTACCCTGGCCTACGACATCATTGCCTCAGTGCGCGAAAAGTTTGGGGTAGAGTTGCACCCGGAAGTGAATATTTTGTAATCCGCAACAAAAGCGGGCCGGAATTGCCAACTTAACAGTCAGTTCACGTTAAAAGCGGATTTTGTATCCGAACTTTGCTAAGGGCGTCTTTTCTGCCCCTGCCTTTATTCCTATTTCTTCCATGATAACAAACCTGCTGCTTGCCGGACTTCTTCTCGGCCCTGGTACTCCTCCTCCCACCGGCGTGCCGCCGGTGCTCACCGTGAAGGCGGCCCGGGCGGCTGGCCCCGGCGCAACCGTTACCGTACGGGCTGTGGTGCTGAACGGCGCCGAGCTCGGCAACATCCGCTATATCCAGGACAGCGACGCGGGCCTGGCCCTGTACGCCCTGCCGGCCAAAGTACCCGGCTTTAGCGACTTGCGGGCCGGCGACAGCATTCAGGTAACGGGCATGCTCAAGCTCTACAACGGCCTGATGGAAATGGACCCGGTGCAGTCGTTTCACAAGCTGGGCAGCGGCCGCAAGCTGCGCCCAATGCGTGCCCCGGTCAACCAGGCCGCCGCAGTACTGGTGGAAGCCAACGAAGGGCGCCTGATTGAGATTACCGGCGTTACCAAGCTCTCGACCACCAGCGGGGCCGAAGCCAGCACCCTGGCTGGCAACTCCAACTACCTGCTTAACGGCCTGCCCGGCGCGCTGGTACGCATTGCCAACGGCAGCACCGGCCCCGACGGCCTCGTGGACCACGACCTGCCCAAGGGCGAAACCTACGACGTGCGCGGCATCCTGAGCCAGTACGCGCCCAGCGGCACGGGCGGCTACCAGCTGCAGCCCCGTTTGGCTTCAGACATTGTGCGCGGCGGCGGCCTGCCCCGCCTTACCGAAGAGCCCGTACCCGTGGACGTGTCGGCAACCGGCTTTACGGTGGTGTACTCCACCCTCAACCCCGGCGATACCCGCGTGCGCTATGGCCTCGACCCCAAGCAGCTCAAGGAGGTGCGCGTGGATAATGCCCTCACGACCCGCCACAGCATCACGCTTGATAACCTCATTCCCAGCACCACTTACTACGTGGAAGTGAGCTCGCAGAACGCGGCGGGCACCGAAACGGCTACGGCAGTACCCTTCATCACCGCCGGCGGCAAAAAAGTGCGCCTGGGCACCAAAAACTAAGCTCTTGTGTTGGGCCGGCCACGGCCTCCTGGGCCGCGGCAGTTTCGCTGAAATTCAGGATATTTGTGGTCTTGCTCCTCTTCGATTATTCATTCCCACCACTTTCATTCTTCATGAAGAAATTTACTTTATTGGCGCTGCTCCTGGGGGCAGCTGCCTATTTGCCGGCGCAGGCCCAGACGGCCATTACCATTGCGGCGGCCCGGGCTATGGCCCCCACCACCAACACAACGCAGGGCCCCACTGTGACGGTGCGCGGCATCGTGACCAACGGCGGCGAGCTGGGCTCGACGGTGAGCGTGATTCGCTACATTCAGGACGGCACCGCCGGTATCGGCGTGTATAGCAACGGCGGCGCTTCGGCGGCCCTGCTCAACCCGCTGGTGCCCGGCGACAGCATTGAAGTAACCGGCGGCCTGAAAATGTTCCGCGGCCTGCTCGAAGTAGACCCCGTAACGTCGGTGACGGTACTGGCCGGCAACCGCCCCCTGCCCGCCCCAGTGGTGTTCACGGCCGCCAACGCCGCTTCGGCCTTTGCTGAGCAGTATGAAGGCCAGCTGGTGCGCATCAACGGGCTGACCTCGCTCACCACCAACCCCAGCAGCTGCGCCACGGCCGGCAGCCCCGTTACGGCCTTCTCCGTAACCAGCTACCGCCTCAACGGCACCTGCCCGCTCATCACCTACGTGCCGGCCAACTCCAATGGCCCCGACGGCCTCATCGGCAAGCCCAGCCCCACGGGCACCTTCGACGCCATCGGCATTATGAGCCAGTACTCGTCGTCGGCCACCAGCACCACCGGCGGCTACCAGTTTCTGAGCCGTAAGTATGCTGACTTCGTGCAGGGCAACACCCCCAATCTCACCAGCAGCCCCACCCCGACCAACATCACCACTACGGGCTTCACGGTGAACTACAACACCCAGAACCCCGGCAGCACCACGCTGCTGTACTCCACTTCGCCCAGCATGCCCGCCGCTTCCACGACCACGTTGAACGGCCCCGCTGGTAATACCACGGCCCACAGCCTGGCCATCAGCAGCCTGCAGCCCGCTACCATCTACTACGTGCAGGCTGTTTCGGTGAACAGCACCGGCCGCTCGGAGTCGCGCGTAGTGCCCATGGTTACGGCTTCGCTCTCGTCGGGTAAAATCCGCAACTACTTCAACAACCCCGTAGACGCTACCTTGGCCATGCCGGGCAACGTGGCTACTTACCTGCCCTCGGGCCGCCCCGCCGACACCCTGGCTTCGTACATCAACCGCGCCACGGCTACCCTCGACATCGCCATCTACAACTGGAACAACGCCGTGATTCTGAACGCGGTGAACGCGGCCTTCGCTCGTGGCGTGCGGGTGCGCGTCATCTACGAAGACGACAACGCCAACCTGAGCGTGAACAGCCTCAACCCCGGCATTCGCAAAGTGGCCCGCCCGGCCGGTGGCGCCACCAATACCAGCTCCATCATGCACAACAAGTTTGTGATTGTGGACGCCAACAGCACCAACCCCAACGTGCCCTGGGTGTGGACGGGCTCGATGAACTGGACCCCGGCCCAGCTCAACACCGACCGCAACAACGTCATTGCCATTCAGGACCAGGCCCTGGCCCGCGTGTACACCCTCGAGTTTGAAGAAATGTGGGGCTCGAACACGGCCACGCCCGGCACCAACCTGTTCGGCTCGCGCAAAACCGACAACACGCCCCACCACCTCATGATTGGCGGCAAGCACGTGGAGTCGTACTTCTCGCCTACCGACAACGTGAATGGCCGTTTGCTCGACGCCATTGGCTCGGCCGACAACGACCTGCACTTTGAGTCGATGCTCATCACCCGCTCGGACCTGGCCCGCGCCATCGTGGCCCAAACCACTTCGCGCAACATCCTGGGCTGCTCCGACGGCCTCGTGAACGACACCAGCGGCACGGCTGGCTACTCCTTCCGCATCATCCGCGCTGCTTTCGGCAACCGTATGATTCTCAAGCGCGTGAGCGGCATCATGCACCACAAAACTCTGATTGTGGACGCTGGCGCCGGCCAGTCGGACCCGCTGGTGTTCGTGGGCTCGCACAACTGGACCCTCTCGGCTGACACCGAAAACGACGAAAACACCCTCGTAGTGCACGACGGCCTCACTACCAACCGCTACTACCAGGAGTACGCGGCCCGCATTGCCGAGCAGAACGTGCCCGGCGTAACCGCCTGCCGCCTCATGCTGGCAACCCGCAGCGGCTCGGTACAAGCCAGCACCATGCAGGCTTATCCCAACCCCGCCCGCGGCAGCTTCAACCTGCACCTGGCCAGCACCTCGGCCCGCACCGCCACCATCGTGGTGCGCGACGCCACCGGCCGCGTAGTGCTGGAGCGCAGCCAGGCATACAACGGTCAGGACGTAACCATCGACGCCACTGCCCTGAAGTCGGGCCTGTACCTGGTCCAGGTGACCACCCCCGAAGCTGTGCAGCTGACCCGCGTGGTAGTGGAGTAATTGCCACGTTCAGCTTAAGAAAAAGGCGGCTCCCGAATGGGGGCCGCCTTTTTTGGTTTGGTCGATTTGCGTTCAACACTCTGTTCCAAGAATACTCACTAGGAACCCAAAGAAAGGCTCGCCGTCGCTGGGCGAGGGGCGCTCAGTCAGCAGCAAAGCGAGGATGTGCAGCACAGACTGGACATAGAAAAGCCACATCACCAAATACGCCAGGCCGCCACTCCAGCTGCTGCGCACCAGGCGCCGCGTAAACAGCACGTAGGATATTACAATGCCGGCCACCAGCCACCAGCGGGCCTGCCCCATGGCGGCGTCGTGCGCTTCCCACGAATAATGCTCGGCGTAGGCCGGGGTGTAGGGTCGGTACATCCACCACGCCATGTTGTGCACAAACCAGATAATGGCGGCAGTGGCTCCTAGCGTAAGCCAGTGCGGGGGGTGGGGTTCGGCTTCTATAGCTTCATTTTCCATGGGAGGGTCTTATTTCAAATGTGGTTGTTTTTGCTGGCATTCAATGGTCTGGCAACGTGGCGCCTAGCTGGCTTCAGGAATTGGTGGAGCGCCGTAGCTGCCAGCCAGCCAACATCAGCCCGGCCACCAGCAACAGGCCAACGCCGCCATCAATGGGCGTTTCCACGGGCGGCAGCTCATTTTCCTCCAGGGTATCGAGCGAGGCATTGGCCGCCAGGGTTTGTTGCTGCTTGCGATAGAGAGCGGCTTTCTGCGCTTCGTTTTCCAGCGCCAGATACGAGGTGGCCGGCGTGAGAATACCCGCCCGGAAGCTGGCTTGAATGAAAGCTACCTGCTGCTGGTTGGTCGTTTCCGGGTGGAAAGTCTGCCACTCATGGTAGGCTTCCAGCTGAAGGCCGTCGAGCCAGCGGCTAGCTGCTGGAGCATGGGGCACAGCTGGCCGGCCCGCCGGTACAATGTCAGCCAGGTTGTTATCGGGCAAATAAGCTTGAGGCTGAGCAGCCGTCGGCCAGGCCCGCACGGCCGGGGCAGTGCCGGGCGGGGGCGCGTCTGCCAAGGGCTGCCGGCTTTGCCGGCGCAGGGAATGGGGTTCCAGCTGGCCATCAGCGCCCAGTACATAAAACACCTCGCTTTCCGGATAAGCACTACTGAAGCCAGCGAAATCATCGGCCAGCACGGCTTTCCGCCAATTATCCGTCACAAAAACCAGCACCGGGTAGGCGGCCCGCGGGTGCTGCCGCGCCTCAAACAGCACCCGCTGCAGGGCTCCGGTGAGGTTGCAGCCGCCCGTGCGCGGCACCTGGCTCAGGGCCTGCTGCCAGTCGGCCCCGGCCGGGAGCGGTGTGTGGTAGGCCGTCACCAGGCTGAAGCGGGCGGCATCTCCGTTGGCCAGCGGCTTTCCCAGCACCTGCCGGATGCGTCCCTCATAGTCTGGAGTTGAAGCCTGGCTGGGCCGGGCAGCAGCATCAAGTAGGAAGTGGTAGTAGGGCCGACGGTGCACCAGCGGCAGGCTTTGCTTGGCCAGCGCGCTCAGGTAAACGGCGGCCGGAGTCGTAACCGGCGACGTCAGCGGGGGCACTGTCCCGGCCGTACCCAGCGCCACGGTGCGGCCGTCGATAGTGAGCTCGCAGGGCTCTTTGTGGAGCAGCTGCACCCGGGTGCGGCGCACTTCTCCGCCTATAATGGGGTACACACGCAGGCCAACGGTGTTGGGACCCAGGTAGTACAGCAGCCCCGGGTCACGGCTGCGGCGCTCGTTCAATACCTGCGCAAAAACCCAGGTCGCGGCCCTCTTTTCTGCCAAAATGCCCCTCTCCTGCCGCTTGCCGATGGTGAGGTAATAGTCACTCACCCAGCAGCCGGCGGGCAGCGCGATGCTGGTGCTGTATTCGCCCTGGGTTTCGCTGGGGTCGGAATTGGCCAGCTCCAGGTTCAGCCAGCTCACCCAGGCCTGCTGCCGGGCGTCGTAGTGGCTGCTGGCTTCTGCGTTGCGTAGCACCGCGCCGCCGAACTGCGGGGCGGGGACATGGCTGATAACCGTCTCCTGTGGCTCTGTCTTACCCTGGAAAATCTGCTCCAGGTCGTCCAGCTTTCTTTCCGACAGCATCAGGTTATCCAGCACCAGCCAGTTGAAATAGGCTGACAGATACGGCAGCTGCTGGCCCGACAGAAAATCCGGGCTGCGGTCTTTGTGCTGGCGCACCACGGCCAGCGTCGCGGCCAGGCGCTCCGTGTCGAGCTGGTAGGCCCGCGAGTAATCGGGGGTATACACGTAAGCCAGGGCCACGTGCAGGGTGCGGCGGCTATGCCAATAGTCTGCAGTGATGTAAAGGGGCAGTGCCACTAGCCCCGCCACCAGTGCGGCCGTCACGGCAGCTTTCGGGTAAAAGGCGCGCAGGGCCGCAATGTCGGCGCTCAGCTGCCGCAGGTGCAGCACGAACAGCAGCACCGGCGCCAGCAGCAGAAAGCCCGTGCCAATGAGCAGAATAGCCGGAATCGACAGCGGCAGGAAAGGCAGGAAGACCAGGAAGAAGTAGAGCGTGTAGCCAAAGAGCACACTCCGCCCCACGAATAGCAGCAGGCGAGGCAATGGCCGCGCCGGGCTGGGCAAGCACAGCAGCCCCCCGTTTAGCACCGCCAGGATGTAAAACCAGGGGCTGGTGAAGTTGCCGAAAATGCCCCCCTTCCCCAGGCCGCCGAAAAACAAGCCGCTATTCACCGCCAGCCCCAGCACGGGCAGCACGATGCTGATAATAACGGCCCACAGCAAACCGGTATCCGACCAGAAGGGGCTGCGGCGCTGCACAACGATGTACACGGCGCGCACCAGAAAAAAGAAAAAGCTCAGGGTACTGAGCACGGCGGCCGTAACGCACAGCGCCACCCCCGCCCCTGACCATGTAAGCAGCTCGCTTAGTCCCGACAGCATCCAGCCCACTATTACCCACGCAATGGGCATGGCCACCGCCAGCCCAATGTTGGGCAGGGCGTGTTGCGGCTGGTCGTCGGGGGTGAAGCGGGCGACCAATGCTATCAGGGCGTGAGCCAGCGTGGGCATCAGGAAGGTCCAGGCCATGAGTACCAAATCGGTGGGTACCATCCAGCGGGGGATGCTGAACGGCAGCAGGTCGTCACTTTGCCAGGTGAGCAGGCAGAGCAGCAGGGAATAACCCAGCAGCTGAGCCACGCAGAAGATTATGCCCAAGGGCTGGCGGCGCCACAGCTGCAGCGCGGCATACCCCGCCGTGGCCAGCGCCATCCCTCCCATTGCCGCGCCGAACTGGCCCCAGCGGGCTAAGCTGTCTGGCGGCAACAGCGTGCGGACAACCGAAAACTCGCCGTAGCTCAGCAGCATGAACAGCAGCACCGGGCCGGTGCTGGCCAGAAATACCCAGTAAGGTTTGCGAAGACTGTTCATGATTAGGATTGGAATGATGGTAAGGCAGTTGGCTTGCTGCCACGAGGCCTAGGCTGAAGACGGCAGCGCTTAACAACGGCCAAAGTTATTTTAAAGTACTTTGCAATTCAAAGTTTATTAACAAAAAATATCTACGCTACTCTTCCTGTGGGTTTATCAATTAAGGAGCTTGTGCCTCAGAATGGGCTTGCCCTGCCGCAAACGCAAGGCGTTGTAGAGCGAAGGCACGTCATTGGCCCACTGCCGCAGGGCCAGAATGATGGCAATTATTTCGAGCCGCGAGAGCAGGCCGATGTAGAAGCAGGCTTCGAAAACCACACCCGACCCGCAGCTTGTGATGACCTGCAATAAGGCGCCGAAGGATACCAGCACCCACAGCTTGGCCGCCCAGGAATGGGTAGCCACCTCCTTGCCAAATCGCAGGAAGCTAAGTAAATACGTAAGCCCTTCGAATGCGAGCAGAAGCAGGAGCTTGGTGGCATTGGCCGCGAAGAAGGCCTCGCACCTTACGTACGCCGTGGCAATGACCAAGCCCCAGAAAATCTGGTCGACTCCGGAATCAAGCCGGCGCAGCTTCTCGGTTGAGACCTTGAGCTGACGGGCAACAATTCCATCGAAAATATCGGTGAGCAGGCCTACCGAAATAAGCATTGCTGCAATAATGGCGAAATGGGGCACATCTAGCCAAGCCAGCCCTACCAGCAGCAGGCCGATGACAAGCCGACTGTAAATCAAGGCAATGGGCAGGTTTTTCATGATTGAATTGCAAAAAATAAGGGCGCACCTAGCCTGGCCGGGGTCTAAACCACGGTGCTCAGACACCAGGATTTTGTGTTCTCCCTAAGCCCGGCTGCTTTGCCAGCGCCCAATCAGATTCAGGGCCGGGCCGGTCATGCAGGTGGTGGCCAGGGCCATAATAACCATCATGGCAAAAACCTGGGGCGTCAGAATGCCCAGGTCGTAGCCGATGTTGAGCACCACCAGCTCCATCAGGCCGCGGGTATTCATGAGTGCGCCGATGCTGAGGCTCTCGGCCCAGGTGTGGCCCACGAAGCGGGCCGCCAGGGCACTGCCCAGGAATTTGCCGGCCACGGCCACCACGATGATAATGGCGCAGATGCCCCAGAGGTAGCCCTCGTTGAGCAGGCCGATTTCGGTGCGCAGGCCGGTGAACACGAAGAACAGCGGCAGCAGCAGCACCACGGCCACGTCCTGTACTTTACCCGTCACGGTTTCGCGCAGCTTGGCATCAGCCGGCATGATGGCTCCGGCCAGGAAGGCACCAAACAACGCGTGAATGCCAATGACTTCGGCCACATAGGCCGAGCAAATCAAGGTAAAGAAAAACAACGCAATGGCGGCCTTCTTGGGCCGGCCGTGGCTGCCGCTGTGCTCGGCACCGAAACGCTGCAGTAGGGGCCGCACCAGCAGCAGCATCACCAGCACATACCACAGGGTGAGCCCGAGTATGAACAGCGCACTCACGAAGCTCCCAGCTTTTACCAGGGCAATGACGGCCGCCAGCAGGCACCAGGCCGTCACGTCGTCGGCCGCGGCACAGGTAATGACCAGCGTGCCCAGCGGCGTCTTGTGAATGCCCCGTTCCTGTACGATGCGGGCCAGCACCGGAAACGCGGTGATGCTCATGGCAATGCCCATGAACAAACTGAACGAAACAAAGCCTACGCCCGTCGGCGCAAAGCCCCGGTACAGGAAATACGCCAGGCTCATGCCCAGGGTGAAGGGAACGATGATGCTGGCGTGGCTGATAACCACCGCCTTATGCGCCTTGCCCCGGATGGCAGCCAGGTCCACGTCCATGCCCACCACAAACATGAACAGGATAAGGCCAATCTGACTCAGGAACTTGATGTTGTCGAGTGACTTCACCGGAAACAGCACGGCCGACACCTCCGGAAAGTAGCGCCCCAGCAGTGAGGGGCCCAGCAGAATGCCGGCGGCCATCTCCCCCACCACGGCCGGCTGTCCAATCAGGCGGCACAGCGCACCCATCAGCCGGGCCGCCAGGATGATGGCCACAATCTGACCCAGCAACACGGCCACCGGCGAGGCAAAGCTGTGCTGCACGGCTCCCAGGAAGTCGGCCCAGGGCTCGTGCGGGCCGCTACTTGCGCCCACGCTGCTGCCCGTCTCCAGCTTTCGGCCCAATTGAACAACCCAGTACATCAGGGCCGAAAAGAGCCCGATTACCCCTGCGTAGAAAAGTGTATCCTTTTGCCGGCTCATAATAGTGTACCCAGATAATCCGGCAAATTTACTGGGCTGGCCTACTCCGCCGCGTTGCTTTGCAGGCCGTCACGGGTATTTTTCTGCACCGCAATGGCGGCAAACAGGCTTAACACAAAAGCCATGGCGTAAAAGCCTTTCTCGCTCAGGCTCAGGCTGGCGTTCCACAGCCCCACGGTGAGCAGAGTGACCGTCAGCAGCACCGACACCCAACTGATGCCGTAGTACAGGTTGGTGACGGGAATACCTTCGAGCCGGTCGCGCACGCTTTTCTGCACCGAAATGGCGGCAAACAGGCCATACATCAGCACGGCGAAGTAATAGCCTTTCTCGTTGAGGGCCATCTGGGCATTCCAGAGGCCCACGTTGTAGGCAACAATGCCAATGAGCAGCGCCGCCCAGGATGCTCCGATGAAGGCGGGCGAAGGCTGTTGGGTTGCGGGGTAGCTGCTGGTGTGCGGGTTCATGACGTTTGATGTTAGGAAGGTTGAATCCATCTGTCGGCGAGCTCAGAGTTGTTGCCGACAAGTGGCACAAACGTAGAGGCGAGCCTTCGCCCAGCGCCAATCGAATTTTGCTTCTATCTGACTTTTGAGAGAAGGCAGCTAATGACATTACATCTCTCCTAACCTCCAAAAACAGAAAGCCCAGGCCATTTTTCGACCTGGGCTTTCTGTTTTTTAAAGGACTTTTGACAAATATAAATCAACCCAATCAGAGGGGCTGAATTTGTCTTCTCAAGTCATCGGGCACATTCACCCAAATGGTTGTACTGGCAATTTGCAAGTCACAATTCAATTGCTTCGCCACCTGCATAATATGCATAAACCATTCAAAGTACGACCACTGGCGAGGCGTTGGCGAATACAGGAATGCACCATTTTCATCCCAGCTTACTTCCGCAGCCTCGCGGTAAACGAAGGGCAGCCTTAGATGAGAAGGTGCTACGAGCAAGCGCCCGTCAGAATCGATTTCAATCCGCTTAATAAAGTCCGTTTTCATCGACTACTTCAGCACCGCAATGGTCACCCCGTCTCCGCCCCTGTCGGCGTGCTCGTCGGCTACGCTGGCTACGGCGCGCTGGCTGCGCAGGTAGTCGCGCACCACTTGCCGCAGCACGCCGTTGCCGCGGCCGTGCAGGAACTTGATTTCGGGCATGCCCAGCATCACGGCGTCGTCGACGAAGGCCATGGTTTTGGTCAGGGCGTCTTCGGCGCGCTCGCCGCGCAAATCCAGCGTGGGGCTGAAGTCGGCCATGCGGCTGGTCATGTTCACGTTGCCACCGGTGCCGAGCTTGGCTGCGGCGGCCTTGGCGGCTTGCTCCCGCTCCCGGATTTCAGCGCGACTCAGCTTTTCGAGCTGGGCTACTTTCACCAGGGTTTTGAGGCCGCCGAACATGACTTCGGCCGTTTTGCCCTTCACGCTCACCACTTCGCCGTGGCCTTCCTGGCCCAGCAGGGCCACTTTATCGCCGGGCTGTAGCTCGCCGGCTTCGGCCAGCTCGCGGCTGGGGCGGGCCTTGGGCGGCTCAATCTGCAGCTCCTTGCGCACGAAGGTTTCCAGCTTCTCGCGGGCCTGCTTGTTGACTTCCTTATCCGCATTGCCGCGGCGGATTTCGCCAATGGTGGCCTCAATTTTCTTGTTCGTGTCGTGCAGCAGGGCCTTGGCCTGCTGCTTGGCATTGCGCAGGGTTTCGAGCTTGGTGTCTTCGAGGTGCTGCTTCAGGTCGGCGTACTCCTGCGCGGCTTTCTTGAGGCGGCGCTCAGCCTTGGCGGCTTCGGCGGTGCGCTGCTCCAGCTCAGTCTTTTCCTTCTCCAGGCCTTCGAGCAGGCGGTCGTAGCGGATTTTGTCTTTGCCCACCAGCTGGGTGGCGCGCTCCACCACGTCCTTGGGCAGGCCGATTTTGCGGGCAATTTCGATGGCAAACGAGGACCCCGGTTTGCCCACCTCCAGGCGGTACAGCGGCTGCAGCTTCTCGGGGTCGTAGCGCATGGCCCCATTGATGAGGTGGGGCGTGCGCTCGGCGAAGTTCTTCAGGTTGGTGTAGTGCGTAGTGATAACGCCGAACACGCGGGCCCGATTCAGCTGGTCGAGCACGGCCTCGGCAATGGCGCCGCCCAGGCTGGGCTCGGTGCCGGTGCCGAATTCATCAATCAGCACCAGGCTTTTCTTGCCCGCAAGCAGCAGAAACTGCTTCATGGCCAGCAAGTGGCTGGAATAGGTTGAAAGGTCATTCTCAAGGCTCTGCTCGTCGCCAATGTCCAGAAAAATATCCTCAAACACGCCGGCTTCGGAGTTGTCGGCGCAGGGAATGAGCAGGCCCATCTGCAGCATGAACTGCACCAGGCCCACGGTTTTCAAACTCACCGACTTGCCGCCCGCGTTGGGACCAGAAATGACCAGGATGCGCTGCTCGTGGTTGAGCTCCAAATCCAGGGGCACCACTTCGCGGGCATCGCCGCTGTCTTTTTTGTGCTGGGCGAAGGCCAGCTGCAGCAGCGGGTGGCGCACGCCCTGCCACTTCAGCAGGGGCTTGTTGTGCAGCACCGGCAGGCGGCAGTCGAGACTTACCGCCAGGCGGGCCTTGGCCCGGATGAAGTCGATAAGCCCCAGATACTGGTAGGCCTTGCGCAGGTCGGGCAGGTGGGGCCGCAGCTGGTCCGTCAGCACCGTCAGGATGCGAATCAGCTCGCGGTGGTAGGCATTGTCGAGGTCCTTGATGTCGTTGTTGAGCTCAAACACCTCGGCCGGCTCGATAAACACGGTCTGGCCCGAGGCTGACTCGTCGTGAATCAGGCCCTTCACCCGGCGCTTGTGCTCGGCAATGACGGGCAGCACCAGGCGACCACCCCGGATAGTGGGCTCGGCGTCGCCCGGAATCCAGCCCTCGGCCTTGGCGTGGCGCAGGATGCCGGCAATCTGCCGGCGCAGCTGGCCCTGGCGCGCAATCAGCTCCTGCCGAATCTGGCGCAGCAGCGGCGAGGCGTCGTCGCGCACGGCCCCGTCATCGTCCACTACTTTATCAATAGCAGCCAGCAGGTTGCGGTCGACCTGCACGCCAATTCCCAGCAGGCGCAGGGTCGGGAACTGGCCTTCCTCGGCCTGACTGAAAAAGGTCAGCGCCTGGCGGATGGTGCGCATGCTCATCTTCACCTCAAAGAAGGCGGCCACGTCGAGGTAAGCCCCCGGCAGGGCCGCCCGCTTGAAGTGAATCTGGGCGTCGTGGTAGTGCGAGGCCGGGAAGTCGGCCCCCGAACGCAGCAGGTACGTGAATTCGTCGGTTTGCTGGAGCAGCTTCAGCAGCGGCTCGTGCTTGGCTTGGAACTCCATGCGCGCCACGTACTGGCGGCCCATGGCGGAAAGGCAGTTGGCCTCCAGCTGCTCGCGCAGCGTGCTGAAGCCAATTTTTTGTTCGAAGTGCTGGGGTAAAAGCAAGTAATTAGTCTTTCGGTATTCGGTAATAGGATACGAAGGTAAACAGCAGCCGGGCCGGGAAGATTCGCGGGTAGTGCAGCAAATGCACCAGTCAGATTGGTTTCCCAGCGCCCCAGCGCGCGTCTGCGACGCATGCTTACCGGTTTCGCGTCTTCGACGCGACTAGTCAGGACTTTATAATGCGCAGAACATTCGCGTCACAGACGCACGCTAACGATATGCTCTCAGCCCGCTTTATCAACTGCCCTGGCGCGAGTTTAGGCGCAGCCGTAACTCGTGACAGACCATGCCCCGGAGGCTGTGCCTCCATTGCCGCGCAGCGTCAAGGCGGAGGTGTAGGATTAGGCCCTTGGCCGCCGTTCTACCGCGAGGCGCAGCCTCGCCCGGATGGCCGGCACGAGTTACGGCTGCGCCTAAACTCGCGCCAGAAAACGTCAGAGACGCGCCCTAACGAGGCAGCTTCGACTGCTTACTCCGGACACTCAATGAAATAAGCCAACTACCCATTGTCAGTATCATCACGCCCATAACGGTGTGAACCCACGACACCGCTGACCTACTTAGCTCCACTACTCCGCCCATCATCATTATTGCTAATACAACACCTAAGAAAACCCTACCAAGCAGTGTTTCCCTGAATGTTTTTCGACGAATAATAACTCTGCCCGTCTCCTCATGATAGCGGGCAATGGCCTGTTCTACGGCCGCCACCATCTGATGGAAGTCACCTACCGGTCCAGAATTTTCATGTGCTTGAAGCGCAATTTTATGTCCGCTCATTTGCCATAAACGAAGCCCTGGCTGGCTCACGTACGGGTCATACCGATAAGCCACTAACTCACTTAGCAGAACGAGCTCCGATTCCTCGTTACTGAGCCGTTTGATAAGTAGCTGGCTGGACATTACGGTTACTTCTACCTGATATGACACCAACCAGTTGTGCAGCCTCGAAGCCAGGTAAAAGGCGCCAAGCATGATTATAATGCATAGGCAAAATGCTAAGGGCCCAGTGAGTGGCAGCAGCCGCACAATTAGCAGAAAAGTACCAGCCGTCGTCACAGGTATCCCAATCAACACGCCAATAATTGCCTTCAAAGGGCTATAAAGGCGAAGGGTAAAAACTTCTTCCATGACGTGCTTAATCGCAGACGTTAAGCAGTAATTACAGCACTATGATTTAATGCCGGGCTCGGCCCAGACTCTTCGCCTCAATCCCCTCCCCAAACAGCGCGAAATCATACTTCACCTACGGTGCAGGCATTTACTCACGTAACATACTTCGAATGACAAGCCATAGCATAAAGCCGCTGAGTGCCAGCATTACCACACCCATTATAACGTAAGCCCAAGACTGCCCTTTGCTTAAAATCTGCCCGCTAATCACCGCTATTCCAACCGCATGCAGTAGCGAGAATAGTTTGCCGATAGGCTTTTCAAAGAAGGTCTTTTCCCGTAGCGTAGCCGCTACTCTACCTGCATGCTGCTGATACTGCTCTAAGGCTACTTCGAAGGCCTGCACCATGCCCATGAAGTTTTGGCTGCTATACAAATTGGTGTTGGTAGCCAGCTTCATTCGACTGCCATCCTGCAAAGTGAGTCGTAATTCCTCTGCAGCATTAAAGGCCATAAAGCGGTACGAGGCAATGTCCGCAAAATCAATCCGCCGCTCGTCGCCAGAGCGGCGATTTAACACAACCAGCTTATCGTGACCAATTGTAACAAGCGTGGGGTCGCCGCCGATTCTCTGTAGTAGCCGCCACAAACCGTAGCCCCCGCCCAAAATTAGCAGCACAAAGGCGGTTATATCTGCCCCTTTGCTAAGCTCAAGCCAATCTAACAACCGTATGCTTCCGGCGAAAATCAAGCCCAGCCCGCTAAAGCCAAGTGCCAGCAGCCGCCATGTTTTGGGCAGCATTAATTCGAATTGCTTTTCCATTCTCAGCTAATCGCGGCACTAGTGGGCGCATTACACAAATCAATGCCGGGCGCGGCCCAGGCTCTTCACTTCAATCCCCTCCCCAAACAGCGCGAAATCGTACTTCACCGGGTCGGTGGGGTCCAGCAGGCGCAGGTTAGCGGTGAGTTCCTCGGCGGCGTCCCAATCGACGAGCTTGCGGGTGAGCAGGCCAAGGGGACGGGCCTGCCGCTCCACGTGCAGGTCGATGGGCATGATGAGGTCGGCCATGGAAATGCGGGTCCAGAGGCCGAAGTCTACGCCCCGGTCGTCGCGGCGCACCAGCCAGCGCAGGTACATATTCACGCGCTTGCAGGCCGACTTACGGGCCGGCGTAGCCACGTGCTTGCGAGTGCGAGCCGGCGCATCAGGCAGGCTGAAAAAGATGTTGTGAAACGCCACCAGCCGCTCGCGCTGGGTGGCGCCGTGCAGGAAAGCCGTTTCCAGCGTATCGTGCTGCTCATACCACCAGCGCAGCCAGTGCACGAAGTAGAGCAGGTCGGTATCGCAAAAAGTACGGTGGCAGAAGCCCAGCAGCTTTTTCAGGTCGTCCTCGCTGTGCTGGGTAATGAACTGATGTGGCGCGTTGTCCATGCGCTGCATAAGCTCCAGGCACTTTTTGATGATGGTGGGCCGCTGCCCCCAGGCCAGCAGTGCCGCAAACAGCCCACTGATTTCCACATCCTGCCGCTGCGAAAAGCGGTGCGGAATCTGAATTGGGTCATTGGCGATAAACTCCGGGCGGTTGTACCGCTCGTACCGCTCCTCAAGAAGGTTCCGGAGTTGCTGAATTTGGTTGGCTTGCACGTTGCAAATGGAAATAGTATAAAAAATGTCATCCTGAGCGCAGCGAAGGACCCTATCAGGATGGAACGACTTGTTCTGGCTTGATAAGGTCCTTCGCTGCGCTCAGGATGACAATACGGGAGAATAGAAGAGCTCTACGGCACGTAGCTCGTCTCCACGCGGAAGCGCGAGTCGGGCGTGCCCAGCTTTTGCACGGCGCGGGGCGAGAGGCGCACCAGGATGTTGTTGTTCTCGCCGGTGTCGGGCAGCTTGCCGATGACACGCACGTAGACCGACTGACCGTTCATGCTGTTTTTCACTTGCATGATGGTGCCCACCGGCGCGTTTTTGTGCAGGGCCAAGTACTTGTCGGTTACGCTTTTCTCGATAGCGGCGCCCATGCCGCTTTCCGTCACGCGGGTCACCACTTCACTGGCGCGGGTGGGCGCCTTGTCTTCCTTCTCAGCTTCCTTTTCCGGCTCTTTCTTCTCGCGCTCGGGCTCAGCCGGGGTGGTCGTAACCGTGGCTATTTGGGCGGGCTTGGCCGGGTCGGGAGCCTTGGTTTCGGCTTTGGGCTCGGTTTTCGATTCAGCATCGGCCGGCTTGGCTTTGGGCTGATACGTCACGGCTACGGGCGGGCCACCTGCTTCGCCTTCTGCTGACAGAAGCAGCTGCTGGCCTACGCGCACGCCACCATCGGCCGGCAGTCGGTTGATTTTAATCAGCTCGTTGGGGCTGAGCTGGTAGCGCCGGGCAATGGCAAATAGGGTCTCGCCCTTGCCCACGGTGTGGGTTTTCGGCACGGCGGCGGTGCTGCCGGCTGGCTTGGCTGCTTCGCCGCGGGCCGGGGCGCTGCCGCGGGGCACAAACACCACCTGGCCCACGCCAAGGCCGTTTTTCAACTGGGGGTTGGCGGCCGTGAGCTGGTCGACGGTAACGTGGTAGCGCCGGGCCAGGCCGAACAGCGTTTCGCCGCTGCCCACGCGGTGCTTGACAAAGCGTTGGCCACCGCGCATTTCCACTCCGATTGAATCGGGCGGGGCTACGGCCGGACGAGCCAGCTTGGTTTCTCCGGGCCCGTTCAGGGCCACCCATGCCAACAGAGAAGCGAATACTATCATAGAAGTCAGGAGTTCAAAAACCACGCCGACGGGAGAGCCGGCAGCCTGCGGCCGGTGGGCTGCATGCGGCAAAATAACGAAGAATGCGGCCGTCTGTTATGAATTCGACGCTTCAGCCCGGCATTTCGTGGGCAAATGTGCGTTCTTTGACCTCAGTTTTTAGCTTATTTTTCGCTCCCACCGCATGATTCTCGGCCTCATTCCCGCCCGCTTTGCTTCCACCCGCCTGCCCGGCAAGCCGCTTATAGACCTGGGTGGCCAAAGCATGATTCAGCGGGTGGTGAACCAAGCCCGGCAGGCCCGGCTCGACCGGGTGGTGGTGGCCACCGACGACGAGCGTATCCTCGACCACGTCCTTGGTTTCGGCGGTGAGGCAGTGCTTACCCGGCCCGAGCACCCCAGCGGCACCGACCGCCTTTGGGAGGCATTCCAGCTGCTGGGCAGCCCGGCCGGGGTGCGCTGCATCGTCAACATTCAGGGCGATGAGCCTTTCATTCACCCCGCCCAAATCAATGCCCTGGCCGATTTATTCGCGGATGATGCCAGCGCGCCCGACATTGCCACGCTGGTGAAGCCCGTGGTTTCGGAGGAAGAGCTGTTTAGCCCCCACCTGCCCAAGGTGGTGCTCAACAGCCGGCAGGAAGCCCTGTACTTCAGCCGCCACCCCCTGCCCTACCAGCGCAATCAGGCGCCGGAGCAGTGGCTGGCTCACCACCGCTACCTGCGCCACCTCGGCTTATACGCTTACAAGCCTGCCGTGCTGCAGCAGCTCACGCAGCTGCCCGTTTCCTCGCTCGAGGCTGCCGAAAGCCTCGAGCAGCTGCGTTGGCTGCAAGCGGGCTACCGCATTCAGTGCGCCGAAACCGACCTTGAGGCCTTTGGCATCGACACGCCGGAAGATGCCGAGCGGGCCCGGCAGCGCCTGGCCGCTGGCTAATAAACGCTGCTTCGGCCGCTTACACCCGCTCTAAAGGCTGGTGCGGCAGCGGAGGCAGCAACACCCGGATGCCGTCGCCTGGATGCACATCGCCGGCGCAAATAACCACGCCCATAATGCCGGCTTTGCGCACCAGGTTACCTGCTTCGTCGCGCCCCAGCACGGCGGCCAGTAGCCCGGGTTGAAAGCGGTCCAGCTGCGCGCAAGGGTTGCGCAGACCGGTTACTTCCACCACCGCGGTTTTTCCCAGCTGCAGGCGCGCTCCACGCGGCAGGCGCAGCAAATCCAGGCCCCTGGTGGTGATGTTCTCCCCCATGTCTCACGCACTTACCCGAAAGCCGGCACGCTGCAGCTCATCGTGCAGCTCACCGTGAATCAAATGCACTTGGCGTAGATTGGGCTGGGTTGGGTCGGCGGCTACGCGCGAACGATGCTGCACGGTGGCCCCCAGATGGGCGTCGCCATCCACCCCTAGCCCGGCCAGCAAGCGAATACCGGAACAAGTAGCTTTGCTGAACTCGTGAACGGCGCTGCGGCAAACTGCTTGCACCGTACCAAGCATAGCTGATTCACTCATAGGACGCGGGGATAATAAAAACCGACAGCATCAATCAGCAGCTTGAGTTAGCCCCCCGCTTTCTTGGCTTTGTAGCCTTCCTTGAGCAGCACCTCCAGCACTTTGTCGCGGAAGTCGCCTTGCACCAGGATTTCGCCGTCTTTGGCATTGCCGCCCACGCCGCACTTGGTTTTGAGCAGCTTGCCCAGTGCCTGCAGGTCGGCATCGCTGCCCACGAAGCCCGTCACCAGCGTGACTTGCTTGCCGCCGCGCTGCTTTTTATCGAGCTGCACGCGCAGCTGCTGCTGTTGGGGCGGCAATGTCGTCGCCTCGCCGGGCTCGTTGGTCTGGTAGTTGAAATCGGGATTGGTGGAATACACCACACCTTCACGGCCTTTTTTCATGGTAATGGGTTTTTCGTTGTCAGTTGTTCGTTGTCCGTTGTCAGGTTGTTCTATAGATAGCCTTATACCGCACAACTGACAACTGACAACTGACAACTGACAACTGACAACTGACAACTGACAACTGACAACTGACAACTGACAACTGACAACTGACAACTGACAACTGACAACTGACAACTGACAACTGACAA
>Ga0164304_10000016_pt1 | contig 98668 bp, 87 predicted proteins | sample Whisoiple_217_MG_FD_110216 | JGI IMG/M metagenome (GOLD analysis project Ga0164304, IMG submission 110216) | Soil microbial communities amended with pyrogenic organic matter from upstate New York, USA - Whitman soil sample_217_MG | ecosystem: Environmental > Terrestrial > Soil > Agricultural...
GGGGTCTTGGGGTCTTGGGGTCTTGGGGTCTTGGGGTCTTGGGGTCTTGGGGTCTTGGGGTCTTGGGGCTTATAAAAAGATTCTTTGTGTTTACTTTTTGTCAAGTGTCCACAGTCCAAATTTTCCAAGTTCCTAAGTCCCCAAGACCCCAAGTCCCTACCCCCTACCTTTGCGGCCCCTTATGAAGCTACCGAATTTCAAAGACCTTATCCTGTTTGAAAACGACGACTACGTCGTGGTGAACAAACCGCCGTTTCTGGCCACGCTCGACGAGCGGGTGGGCGGCGCGCCCAACCTGCTGCGCCTGGCCCGGCAGAGCTATGATGATATTCAAGCGGCGCACCGGCTTGACCGGGACACCAGCGGGGCGCTGGCATTTGCCAAAAACCCGGCGGCTTACCGCCATCTGGCTATGCAGTTTGAGGACCGGCAGGTGAAAAAGCAGTACCACGCCGTGGTGTGGGGCACGCCCCAGCTCGACCACCATGTGGTGCAGCGCAACATCGAAAACACCAGCCGCGGAAAGGCCCGCCTCGCCTACAAAGGCAAGCCAGCCGAAACGCACTTCACTACGCTGGAAACTTACGCCCGCCACGCTTTGATGCTGTGCGAGCCCATCACCGGGCGCATGCACCAGATTCGCCTGCACCTGATGTTCCTGCAGTCGCCCATTGTGGGCGACGTCACCTACGGCGGTGAAGACTTTTACCTGTCCTCGCTCAAGAAGAAGTTCAATGTGAAGGAAGGGGAAGCCGAGCAACCATTCATCAAGCGCTTTGCCTTGCACGCCATGCGCCTGCAGTTTCAGGGGCTGGATGGCGAGGACATTACGGTAGAAGCCCCCTACCCCAAAGACTTCCGCGTGCTGGTGGATACCTTGCGGCAGTACCAATAGCTAGCGAATACGCTCAAACACCACGAAGCGGCAGGTATCTTTCTCGGGGTGCCTGGGGTCGCGCGGCACGGCCCCTTCCCAGCGCTGGCGGAAATTGGGGTCGTTCTGCAGCCTTTCGCGGGGAATGCTGGCTTCGGTGGGCGCAAACCATTCGTCCCAGATAAGCAGGGTGTGCAGCGGCAGGTGATTGATGAGATGCTTGCGCCGGGGCACCAGCGGCGGGTTGGCCACCATGGGCGGGCAGGCCTTTGAGTCGAACACATCGATGCCCAGGTAAAAGCCAGCCGCGGGGTGCATATAGGAAATAGGCGGCAGCCCCTGCGGGCCAGTGTAGTTCGCCTTCACCCAGTCGGCCATCTCCACCGTTAGCCGCAGTTCGGGCGGGTAGGCGAAGTCGCGCTGCCAGCGCAGGGCACTACGCAAACCCGTTATAGGAAACACGGCCACCAACAGGGCTGCGCCCAGGCGGATGCGGTGTTGCGCCTGCTCTGAGCGGGCCCAGTCTGTGAGCAAGGCCAGGCCGCGCAACGCTACCACCGCAGCGAGGGGCGTAATAATCGTAAGCACCCGCGTCAGTCCAAAGGAGTTGAAAAGCCCGAGCGCCCAGAATACGGTGTGGGCGCCCACAAAGGCCGTGATGCTACCATAAACCAGGAGCAGTTCGGCCCAGAACAAGGGCGCCCGCCATTGCGAAGGCTGGCTGGCGCGCCACACCATGCCAATACCACCTAACAGGAACATGGCCGTCAACGGCCAGCCCAGCAGCCGGGGAATGTTGCGCAGGAAGTGCCCCCACTCGCCGTGCCCGTACACCGACACCGTGGCGTAGGGGTTGCTGCCAAACACCCAGCCGAAGTTGCCCAGCACCATACCGCCTACTACGCTGAACGCCGCGTAGCCCAACCCCAGCAGCGGCAGGTAGCGCCACTGCCGGCTGAGCAATAGGTAAACGGCCCACACGCCAAGCAGGATAAAACCTTCGGAGCGCACAAACGGCAGCCAGGAAATGAGGGCTGCCGACCAGCCCGGGCGGTTGCGCACGGCCAAAGCCGCGGCTCCCACCAGTATTAGTCCAAACAGAGGCTCGGTGAGGCCTGAATACAGAATGCGGAAGTAGTCGGGCGCCGCATATACAAAAAGCACCGCCAGCACAGCCGCTGGCAGCCGCAAGGCGCGGGCAATCAGGAAGGCACACCAGGCCGAGATGGCGGCCACGGCGCATTGAAAAAGCTTGGCGCCAATAAAGCCGGCCTGGGCCGGCCCCGCCAGCAGCAGCGTAAACAGCGGCTTGGCCCAGGAATCCAGAAAATTCAGGGGGTGCTTGAAGGCGAAGCGCGCAAACAGGAAGTGGTTGATGCTGTCGCCGGTGTCGTAGGTGCTCTGTACCAGGAATGCCAGCCCGGCCGACAGAGCCAGCAAGGCACCGAGCAGCCACTTGGCCGTGCGTGGAGACTCCAAAGCGGGCGAACGCAGCATATAAGAAGTGTGGTTGAAGCTGCAAAAGTAGCTTAAGGCCGGGGCCCTGCCCTTTGCCTGCGTCCAGCTACTCCCTGTCCTATGGACGCTAGCGAACTGCCTTTCAACAGGAAATACTGAGCAGCCCCTTGCTTTCTCCCGAAAAGTCAGTACCTTTGTGTCCGTTTTTCCCGAAGCCTTCCCGGTTTCGGGTTTATTTTCAATTGCTTAGCAACTAGATTTTTTCGACTCATGGACCACCTGAGCTTCAAGACAACCCACGTTAACAAGGCCAACGCCCAGAAAAGCTGGGTTATCGTCGACGCCAGCGTAGCCCCGCTGGGCCGCGTTTGCTCGCAGATTGCCAACATTCTGCGCGGCAAGCACAAGCCTTCCTTCACGCCCAACTCCGACTGCGGTGACAATGTAATTGTTATCAACGCCGACAAGCTGCGCGTGACGGGCAAGAAAATGACCGAGAAGGTCTACATCACCCACTCGGGCTACCCCGGTGGCCAGAAGCGTCGCACGGTGCGCGAGCAGATGAACCGCGACTCGCGCCGCGTAATCGAGCACGCTGTGAAAGGCATGCTGCAGGACAACCGCCTGGGTGCTGCCCAGTACCGCAACCTGTACGTGTACGCTGGTGCTGAGCACCCCCACGAGGCTCAGCAGCCCCGTGCCATTGAACTGACCAACCTGTAGGCCAATATCGGTCCTGCTTTTTTTATCCATCCACCAAATGGCAATTACCAACACTTCTGGTAGAAGAAAAACCTCGGTGGCTCGCATCTACATGCAAGCCGGGCAAGGGAATATCACTATCAATGACCGGGACATGAAATCGTACTTCAGCAACGAGCTGCTGGAGAACGTCGTGAACCAACCCCTCACCCTGCTGGAGCAGGTGGGTCAGTACGACATCAAGGTGAACGTGCGCGGCGGCGGCATCTCGGCTCAGGCTGAGGCTATCCGTCTGGCCATCACCAAAGCCCTCGTGAGCGACAACGCCGAAACGCGTCCGGCTCTGAAGAAAGAAGGCTTCCTGACCCGCGACCCGCGGATGGTGGAACGCAAGAAATTCGGCAAGCGCAAGGCTCGTCGCTCGTTCCAATTCTCGAAACGCTAATCCAGGAGGACTATTATCATGGCTCAGACGACTTATAAAGAACTGCTGGACGCCGGTGCGCACTTTGGTCACCTCACCCGCAAGTGGGACCCCAAAATGGCGCCGTACATCTTCATGGAGAAGAACGGCATCCACATTATTGACCTGAACAAAACGCTGGTTTCGCTGGACTACGCAGCCCAGGCTATTCGCAACATTGCCAAGAGCGGCCGCAAGGTGATGTTCGTGGCAACCAAGAAGCAAGCCCAGGAAATCGTAACCACCGAGGCTCAGCGCCTGAAGATGCCCTACGTTACCGACCGGTGGCTGGGTGGCATGCTCACCAACTTCGCCACCGTGCGCAAGTCGCTGAAGAAGATGGCGACTATCGACAAGATGGTGAAGGAAAACACGGCCTACGCCGCTCTCGCTAAGCGCGAGAAGCTGATGATGAGCCGTGAGCGTGAGAAGCTCGACCGCGTACTGGGTGGTATCGCCGACCTCGGCCGCCTGCCCGCTGCTCTGTTCGTAGTAGACGTGAAGCGCGAGCACATCGCCGTGAAGGAAGCCCAGAAGCTGGGTATCCCGGTGTTTGCTATCTGCGACACGAACTCCAACCCCGAGCTGGTGCAGTTCCCCATCCCTGCCAATGACGACGCCTCGAAGTCGATTCAGCTCATCGTGAGCGTAATCGGCAAGGCCATTGAAGACGGCCTGTCGGAGCGCAAAGTTGATAAAGAAGACGCCGAGCGCAAGGAGGCTGACGAAGCCGCCATTGCCGAAAAGACGGCTGCTGACGAAGAATAAGGTTTTTTTAAGAAGCTAGGAGTTAGCAGCTGGAAGCTAGAATCAGATGGGTTATTCCATATTCTAACTCCTAGCTTCTAGCTCCTAGCTTCTTTACTAACTACCCCATCCAACATTCCAGCTACTAGCTTCCAGCTACTAGCTCCTAAACTTCAAACCCAACATCTAATGGCCGCTATTACCGCCGCAGACGTAAACAAGCTCCGCACCATGACCGGTGCCGGCATGATGGATTGCAAAAAAGCCCTGACCGAAGCCGATGGCGACTTCGAAGCCGCGCGCGACATCCTGCGCAAAGCCGGTCAGAAAATTGCCGACAAGCGTGCTGAGAACACCACGTCGGAAGGCTTCGTAGCCGTGAACGTGAGCGAAGACGGCACCAACGGCAAGCTGGTAGCCCTGGCCTGCGAAACCGAGTCGGTAGCCAAAGTTGCCAGCTTCCGTGAGCTGGTGCAGCGCATCCTCGATGCTGCCGTGCGTACCAACGCCACCAGCAAGGAAGAGCTGCTGGCTGTGAAGGAAGACGATGGCCTGACCATTCAGGAGCACATCACCGACCTGACCGGCAAAATCGGCGAGAAGCTGGACCTGACCTACGTGACGCTGACCGGCGAGAAAGTAGCTTCTTACATCCACTCGGATAGCAAGAAAGGCGTACTCGTAGGCCTGAAGAACGTAGGCTCGGCCGACGCTGCTGCCGTAGGCCGCGACGTAGCCATGCAAATCGTAGCCATGAAGCCCGTTGCCGTTGACAAAGACGGTGTGGACTCGGCTACGGTAGAGCGCGAAATCGAAATCGGCAAAGAGCAGGCCCGCGCCGAAGGCAAGCCCGAGGCTATGCTGGAGAAAATTGCCCAAGGCAAGCTCAACAAGTTCTACAAGGAGAACACCCTGCTGAACCAGGAGTTCGTGAAAGACGGCTCGATGACCATCGCCCAGCTGCTCGACAGCAAGTCGAAAGGCATGACCGTGACGGACTTCAAGCGCGTGGCTATCGGGGCTTAATTGCCCTTATTAGTTTTAGAAAAGGCCCGGTAACTTTGGTTATCGGGCCTTTTTATTTAAACGAAATGGACTACCGCAGTCAGTCAACCAGCGGCGCAACCTGGAATTTCATCGGCCTATTTTTTGCTGCTTTCGGCGCCAATACGGTGTTAGCACTGTTCTTACTGGTTTATGGTGTGTTGGAAAGCTGGGGCTTTGACCTCCCCAGCGGCAAATCCAACTCCAGCTACAGCCATGAAACAAACTCAACCATAGTTCTTTGCGCGCTGCTAATTATTGGCAACCTAGGTATCTTGGCCCGGTTGAGCTTCACAGCGCGGCCTTCCAAAGTTCTGGGATATTTGGCCGGGGCCATTTTGCCTATTGGCATCGCCTGCTACTGCGTTTTCACCGGTAAGATTAAGCTCTAATAGCTGGATTCGGGCGGATTAATGCACCTGCTGCCACGCCCGCAGCCGCGCCTTGACGTTCAGCCGGATGTTCATGTAGAACAGGGCGTAGTCGGCAATGTGGCGGGAGTGGCGGATTTCCTTGCGGCCGGAGGGTGGGAAGTGGGGGTAGCCGCGGAAGCGCGGGGCTTTCACCCAGAGCTGGCCGTGGTGAATTTCGGCGCCGGTGAGGTGGGGATGGACGTGCTTGAAGCCCAGGCTGACGGCACCGCGGTTGAGGCTGGCGGGCGCGGGCAGCGAATCCAGCGTCCAGGTGAGGGGGTTGACGGCGATGCTGGGCTGGAAGAAGGTAGTTTCCTTGCCGGTATCGGAAGTGTTATAGGCAATGAAGCAGCCGGTGGCCAGTGAGTCGGCACAGGGCTGGATGGTGGTAAACTCGTTCTTCATCACCTGGAAGCCGATAAGGTAGGCAGCTACCAACTGGCGGCGCAGCTTGGGGTCGTTTTCGAAAAACTCGTGGAGCAGGCGCGTGGCGTGGTCGGTGCCTTGGCTGTGGCCGGCAATGATGAAGGGGCGGCCCTGGTTGTAATGCTCCAAATAGTATCGGAAGGCCGTGCGCACGTCGGAGTAAGCTAAGGCCAGGGCTTTTTCGCCGTTGGCTTCCTTATCGATAAAGGAGTAGATGGTGGCCTGCCGGTAGCGCGGCGCATAGATGCGGGCCGAGCCGTTGAACACGCTGGCCTGCTGACGGATGGTAGTGCGGTCAGTATACTTCCGCAGCCACTTCTTGCGGATGTCGCCGTTCCAAGCCTTCGGGAAATAGTAAGTAGTGGGATGGACGAAAAACACATCGGCCACGGCCGCGTCCTGCGCGTCGCGCAGAGTCGACTTCATGGGTACGGCATCGGCGGCATCGCAGCGCTGGGGCAGGGCGGCCCAGCTGCTGGCCAGGGAGTAGTCGGGGGCGGGCGGCGGAGTATAGCGCTCGAAGTCGCGGTTGGGCTTGAGCAGCAGCTTCAGGCAGGAGGAAAGCGGCAGCAGGCAGAATAGAAGCGCGAGGCGGAGACTTAATGAGCGCACAAGGGATAAGCTTGGGTAATTTTTTTGCGGCCTGTTTTTAGTTAAAAGTTAAAACTCGTTCTGGTTTCAACTTTTAACTCTCAACTTTTACCTGACTTTCTCGGGCCAGGAATCCAGCTGCCGAGGCTGACCGGCTTCATCATACAGCAAACTCAGAGGCTGAGCTGGGTCGCGGCGCACTTCCTCCAGCGTGATACCCCAGCGCAGCCACATTTCGGCCAGGGCTTGGCTGTAAGCCGGGTTTTCCCAAGGGTGAAACACGGAAGTGCTGACGTCGTCAATCAGGGCATCGAAAACCAGGGTGGTATCGCCGGTCCGGGGCGTGCGGGCGTAGATGTCGGGCACTACCGACAGCAGATGCGCGGCATAGTACACCCGGGCTTTAAACTCGGCCACCTGCACCGGGTGCAGCGGGCGCTGGGCGTCGGCGTACACTTTGCGCATCGCCTGGCCTATCATGCCAATATCGCCGAGCGTGGCAATGAGCACGGCGCGGCCGAGCTTGATGCTGAACACCAAAGTATTCAGGTCGTCGTCGTACTCGAAAGGGGTAGCATCTTCCGCCGGGTCTACTTCCAGCACGAAGACCGAGCCGGGTACAAAATCGGCGTACTCGACGGGTACGCGCAGGCCCTGCAGCAGTGGGAAAAATGCCTGGAACTTGCGCAGCAGCGCGGCATTCTCCGCCAGCGGATACTTGGGCTTAATCAGCGGGTCCTGTTCCTTAAACAGCTCCGTGATGAAGATGCCGTAGAACATCTTGCCGAGCCAGAGGAAAAGCTTGTCGTCGCCCAGCGCCCGCAACGCGGCGGGCCCTTGCGTGGCGGCGGCAGCCACATCCTGCTCCAGCGCCTCAATACGCGGGCGCAGCTCTGGACTCAACGGAAGCTGCAGTTCGGCGTAGGTGGTGGTGCTTTGGTCGAGCAGCAGAATGGAGCGGCCGGCCAGATTGTAGCGGGCCTGCAGCCACTCGGCAAAGACGGGAATGGTGTCGGCCGGAGCCGTGGGCTTCCCGCTCAGAAAGCAGGTGCCGGGGCCAAAGCGCATGCCCTCGAAAGGGTCGTAGGGAACGAGGTCGGTGGTAGGATGTTGGAGCATAAAAGCGTAGCGCGAGCTTCGTGATTCCCATTCGGGCGCATTCAGTCCTGCACAGGAACTGCGCAGAGCCGATTGTCCGAATGGGAATTGCAAAGTTCGCGCTACTTGGCGCTATTGATGACGCCCGGCTTAGCGCGAGAGCGAGGAGCCGGCTTTAATCAGCAACTTGCTCAGGTTAGCCAGCGGGCCGCTGTAGTCGTCGCCTACCTCATCGGCAATTTTAGCCGTTTCTGCCCCGAGACTAGCCAGCACCTCGGCAATGTCGTGGGGAGCAGTATCGGAGCCTTGCAGCATCTCGCTCAGCTGGCGCAGAGCCTGGGTAATTTTGGCCAGGCCCGGCCGCTCAGACGAAGTCAGCACAGCTTCCCAACGTTCAATTTCGGCCAGGCCCTGCTTGCCCGATTTGTCGGGCAGGCCGGAGCCGAGCAGGGCCAGCGTATCGTCGAGCAGGGCCGAGTTTTGCTGGTCGCTCACGGTGAGCGGCACGGCCGGCGTGGGGGTGGTTTGCGGAGTGGAAGCGGTGGAATCCATGGGAGAAAGTAAAAGCTACTGTCGTCCGCTATACTAGGGCCGGCACGAAAAAGTTAGCCGCCCCACGCTGCCCAAGGTCGTAAAGGCCGGCGGCGAGGTAGCCGGGTTACCTTTTTGCCAAGCTTAAATTAACGGGCATCTTTTCACCCCATTTTCCTTTACCATGAAACTGACTGTTAAAACCTTGTTTTTGGCTACTGCTGTGGCATTGAGCACTGCTGCCTGCACCGAAACCGAAAAGCAAAACGCCGAAGCCAGCACCGAAGCGGCGGGCGACAAGATGGAAGCAGAAGTCGATACCGCCGGGGCTAAAGCCGAAGGCAAGATGGAAGCTGCCGGTTCCGCCTTGGACCGCGCGGCCGAGCGCGCCTCCGATAAAATAGAAGCCGCCGCCGACAAAGCCGAAGCCAGAATGGACGCCGCTGGCGCCAAGGCCGAAGCCGCTGCGGACAAAGCCGAAGCCAAGCTCGACGCCATGAGCGACGCCGCCGAGAAGTCGGCCGCGGAGTCGAAAGCCCGCATGAAGGAGGCCATGAAGAAGTAATTTGCCTTAGGCCGGCAAAAAGGACGCCCTGCTGATACGGCAGGGCGTCCTTTTTTTTGTGGCAAGTAGAACTAAGCTCACATTGTGGAAGCTGTTCGAAATAGCAAAGTTGTCATCCTGAGCGCAGCGAAGGACCTTACCACATTGAACGGTTTTGTTCTGATGTGATAAGCTCCTTCGCTGCGCTCAGGATGACAATTCCATTTATTGACTGGCCAGCTCCAGCAGTACTTCGTAGTAAGGCCGCTCCAGCACCCGCGCTTTCAGCCAGGCGTAGAAGCTCAGCACTTGCAAGTCCTCGTGTTCCGACGACAGGAAATTGGGAATATGGGCCACCCGCTGTAAAAAATCAGGCTGCCTCACTACCGCCGGGTCATCGATGATTTCGCGCACAAACCCCAGGTAGCTGAGTACCGGCTGATAGGGGCCGCCCAATGGGGTGCCCGGCGTAGCTTCTGGTCCTTCGGTGGGCGGCACGGCCGGAAATAGCTCTTTCAGGCTGCGCTCGATGGCGCGCAGGCGGGTCAGGGCCTGGTCGGGATTGCCCAGCTCCAGCTGAATCAGCAGCTCGCCCAGGTTGCGGTTGATAAGCCACTCCAGGCCCAGGTGCTGCTCCAGCCAGTGGTCGGTGCGGCCCAGGCTCATCAGGGCCTGGTTGGCTTTGTGGAAGTTGCCTTCGGCGAAGTAGTGGAACGTCAACTGAAAGCGGGCGGTGAGCTCGGCCAGCAGCGGCAGGGGTGGGGTGGCCTTCAGCGTGTTTTCGAGCAGGGCTATGCTGTCTTTGTTGCGGCGCAGAAAGGCATAGTTGGCGCCCAGCAGGAAGGTGAAGCGCGGCCCGAACTCGGCAAACTGCCGGCCCGTGGCGGCGGCCAGGATGGCCCGGCCCTGCTCCAGGTACTTCACCGAGTCGGCAAAGCGGCGGGAGCGGTACAGGGCGTGGGCCAGCATGTAGAGCAGCTTGAGCTGGTAGGGCCGGTGCGCCGGGCCGAAGCCGTGGCGGCGCTCCATCAGGCCGTAGCAGCGCTCGATGAAGGGCGCAAAGGAGGTAAAGTCGCGGCGTACCAGCATGGCGCTGCGGGCGATACTCATAAGCCGGCACAGCAGGGAAGGGCTGCGGGCAAAGGCTTCCTGCAGGTCGTACTCGGCCAGCACCTCGTGCATAATGGCGTCGAACGACACGGCGGCCCGCCCTTTCACGCGGGCTTCCTGCAGGCGCAGGCGCAGCAGACTGTCGGCAATGTTGGCGCGCTCTTCCTCATCGGCCGCTTTCTTGTTGAGGTGGCGGCGGCGCAGCACCTCGGCCAGAGGCTCGGCGTAGGGCGAGTCGGCGTGCTGAATCTGCAGGTTGTACACTGCATTCAGCGGCTCGTAGAGCTCGTTTTCCTGGGCCAGCTTCTCGGCTTTGCGCAGCGTGCTCCAGGCCAGGCGCGGAATGCCAACCTCAAACAGGTACTGCGCCAGGGTGAGCTGCCCGCGCACCGAGGCGGCGGCCGTCACATCCTGCTGGCGCTGCCGCAGCAGCAGGTAGTCGGTGAGGTGGCGCAGCAGGCGCTTGCGCAGGGCATAGTAGGCCGTGGGGTTGGGCTCGTCGGGGTAGAGCCTGGCAATGATTTGCTCGGACTTCAGCTCTTTGGGCAGCAGCAGCAGGCTGTAGAGGCGGGAATCCTGCCGGCCGGTTGCTTTGCGGCGCTGGCGCTGAATAAACAAGCCAAACTCCCGCCGGTCGTCGGGTGAGAGGGTGAGCAGAGTCGTGCGAAGGTCATCCATGTACTGGGCCGTTTGGGGCTAGCGGAAAGCCGGGCGCAATACGCGCTGGTTTGCTGTGGTCATCGGCCTAAGATACCGCCCCGGCCAGGTCTGCTTCCGGCATTTTGCAGTTATCCGAAAAACACAAACACAAGGGTAGCCGTATTAGGCAGCTGAAATTGTGGGCGGAGCCTCAACACCGCTCACATTATCAATTAAATGGCAGCATAAAACCTGCTTACATCCTGGGTTACCTTTTCCGACTACCCCGGATAAAGCCCCGTTCCACATTCATTTTTCCAGAACCCATGAAAACTTCCCTCAAAATGCTGGCCTTGGCCGCTTTCGCTGCTTTCGCCACTACCTCTTGCTCGGAAAAGCAACAGGAAAACGCCGAAGCTACCACCGAGAATGCCGCTGAAAACACCGGCAATGCCATGGAAAACGCCGCTGATAACACCGGCAACGCCATGGAGAATGCCGCCGACAACGTGAAAGCCGACATGGCCCGCGAGAAAGGCGACACCGCCGTGGTGATGGACCGCCCCGCCAACGGCGTAGTTGAAGAAACGCCCGCCACGCAGAAGTAATTTTAGTAGCCGCTCATCCCGACTGCAAAAGGCCCTGCTACCTGAGGTAGCGGGGCCTTTTTGCTTTCCTGGTATGGTAAATCGGCTGGTTAAAGCCAATTTTAAAAGTCATTATCATATCAACATAACCATTTGGCAGTCAAACAAATGCTATTCAATTACACGGTTACACAAAGTCAGTATTTAATGAAAATGAGCTGGCTCCTGCCAAGGCACCCAGCTCACCTTTGCGCATCACCTCACCTAAATATTGGTAGCCATGCGCTTAGTCTTACTCTCCTTCCTGTTGACGCTGATTGCCAGCGCTTCGTCGTATGCTCAGGACCTGCTCACCAAACGCAACGGCGACGAGTTGCTGGTGAAGGTGGTCGAAATAACCTCGTCCGAGGTGAAATACCGTCGGGCAGACAACCTCGACGGTCCGCTCATCACGCTGTGGCGGTCCGATGTCTTCATGATTCGCTACGCCAACGGCACCAAAGAGCTATTCGGCAACCAAAGCACGACGGCCACTCCCGCCCCATCGGTGCGTCCGACGGCGCCGGTAATCACTACCCCCGCAGCTACAGCCCCGCCTGCGCCCGTAGCTAGGCCCAGCACACCCCTCACAACTACCGGCGAAGTTCCCACTGGCCCTCAAGTACCCGGCGACGCTCCGGCGGTGCTGGAATCCATCCGCCTGGACGGGCCCCGCGTGGGCTTCACGGTGCTTTCGCAGAAAACGGTGGACCGGGCTGGTGAGCGGGGCGTAGACCTGAATTCTTTCATCACCCAATTCGGCTGGCAGTTTGAAACCCGACTGTTTCGCATGCCCAGCGGCCTGAGCGGCGTGGTGGAATTCGTACCTCTGGTGGGCGGGCTGGAGCAGGGCGCCTTTCTCCCCAGTGTGAGTGGCATCCTGGGCTTGCGCGGGCCCAAAGGCTTTGAGTTCGGCATGGGGCCCAATGTGACGCCGCTGGGCGGCAGCCTCGTTATTGCCATGGGCAGCTCGTTCAGCTCCAACGGCATCAACTTCCCGCTGAATCTGGCCGTGGCCACGGGGCGTGACGGCGTGCGAGCCAGCCTGCTGCTGGGGTTCAATGCGCGGCGGCGCTAGGCTATTGGCTTAATCAACTTCTTTAAGCCATGCGCTACTATCTTCTTCTCTGTCTGCTGGCTCTGGCCATCGGCAGCCGAGCCCAGTCCACGGATGTCATCCTGCACACCGATGGCAACGAAACCCCGGCCCGGGTGCTGGCCGTGTCGCCCCAGCGCATCACCTACCTGGCCGGCCCCGATACGCTGAACCTGCCCACCGCCGAGGTATTTCTTATCCGCTACGCCAACGGCACCCGCGAAGTGCTGACTACCCCGGCTCCACCTGATGTAGTGTCGGCTTCTCCGCAAGCGGCCAAGGCCCAGGACCGGCAGGGCCGGCTGGATGCCGGGCGCTATTTCAAGACCCGTGGCACCTTCTGGGGCAGCTACGCCCTGACGCTGGCTTCTACCCCCACGTTTTTCCTAGGAGGTTTGGTGGGTAGCCTGGCGCTGGGCTGCACCAAGCCGCAGGAGCGCAACTTTACCGCGCCCATGCCGGAGAATTTTGCTGCCCCCAGCTACGCGGCGGGCTACCGCAGCCGGGCCGCCAAAAAGAAGTTTGGCAGCGCGGCGCTGGGCTGCGGGCTGGGCATTGCCACCGTGGGAGTAGCCAGCCTGATGATTTTGAATGGCCAATAAAATGTGGGGAGTCGGCAACGTGGCAGCAGGGCAGCCGTACTGTTGAGCTCAACCTTTCTTTCCACTACACTTCTCCACGTCATGGACATCAATCAGAATAACTTCAACGACCGCACCGAGCTGAAAGCCCGCGGCAACTGGAACGAGCTAAAAGGCCAGGCCAAGCAGAAGTGGGGCCAGCTCACCGACGACGACTTCGACTACGAGGACGGCAAGCAGGACGAATGGTTTGGCCGCCTACAGGCCAAAACCGGCCACGCCCTGGACGACCTCAAAAGCTGGTTCAACCGCACATTCTAGGCACGCTCCTCACCGAAAAAAGCCCTTTCTGCCCGCAGAAAGGGCTTTTTTTTTTGTATCAGGCTACACCGCAGCCCGGCATAAGTGCAGCCAACCTCCCGGACCGGTTTGTGCGTAAGCCCGGAAACCTGGTTTCCACTTTTGCTGATTTCTGATGTCCGCCACTAACAGCTTGCTTGCTGCCGTTCCTCACTCGCCCGCTGCGGGCATTCGCACCATGGCCCGGCTGGGCTTTGCCGCTATCGGCGTCGTGTACGTGCTGATGGGCCTGCTGGCGCTGCTGGCCGCCCTGGGCCAACGCCCCGGCCTGCTGCCCGACCGCGAAGAAGCCGTGGAGCACCTGCGCGACCTGCCAGGAGGCAGTGTGCTGCTGGGCCTTATTGCCTTTGGCCTGCTGGGCTACATCATCTGGCGCTTCACCCAGGCCATCCGCGACACCGAGGGCAAAGGCCACGGCGCTAAAGGTCTGGGCATGCGGATATGGTTTGTTATCAGCGGCTTGTTTTACAGCGGCCTGGCGCTCTACGCCGGCCGCCTGACTTTGCAGGGCCACGCCGAAAAAGGCGGCAATACCTCGCAGACACTGGTAGCCAAAGTGCTGAGCTGGCCGGGTGGCGACTGGCTTATTCTACTCACGGGCCTGGTAGTAGTAGGCGTTGGCATCTATCAGGTGTACCGGGCTTTCTCCGGCCGGTTTCGCAACGATGTAAACGACAGCAGCCTCTCCCCTACTGAGCAGCGCCTGGTGTATCGGGCCGGGCAAATCGGATTTTCGGCCCGGGCCATCGTGCTGGGCATCCTGGGCTACTTCCTGGTGCAGGCCGGGCAGCAGTCGCGGGCTGCGGCCGTGGGCAACACGGGCAAGGTGTTCAACTTCCTGGCCAGCATGGGCCCGACTGTATTGGGCGCCGTAGCCGCCGGATTGGTGGTCTACGGCATCTACATGCTGGTGCAGGCGCGTTACCCCATTCTGCGGGGGATATGAGTCAGTCAAAAGTTGAGAGTTAAAAGTTAAAAAAGACGAGTCTGCTTTTTAACTTTTAACTCTTCACTTTTAACTGATAACTGTTTATGCCGGCACCTCCTCGGCTACGTAGTCGCTCAGGTAGCGGTAGCGGGGCATTAGCTCGCCGCCTTTGGCGATGGTGGCGCGCTCGATTACGCTCTCGGCATCGTCGCCCAGCAAGTGCGGGAATACATTGTCGAGCAGCTGGCGGCCGAAGTCGCGGCTGGCGTTGCGGGGCAGCTCGCAGGGCAGGTTGTCCACGGCCATCACCGTGATGTTGCCGGGGCGCGAGTAAGGCGCCTCGTGCTGGCCCGACTCGGGGTTGTAGTCGAAGGCCGGCTCGGCAATGGTAGTCGCCTTATGGGTAACGGGGATGGAGCCGTCGATGTCGCAGGTGACGTCGGCGATGGTGTTGATGCGGAACTCCGGGCGCTGCGTGTCGGCCAGCTCGAACAGGCGGGGCGCTGAGGGATGCCAGTAGGCGCAGGCGATGAGCAGGTCCGTCACCGGCACGAAGTTGCCGAAAGTGGACTCGTACTCCTCCGGGTGCTGGTGGAAGTTGGCCGTGTCCCACACCCGGCCGTCGCGGCGGCGGTTGTAGTCGGAGCTGCGCAGCTGGGCATACACCGGCTCGTTGAAATCGTGGTAGAGGTAGTCGTACACGCTCACCCGGCGGATGCCCATGCGGTCGAGCACCTCCAGGGCGCCCTGCGCCACCCGGCCCGAGCCGGTCACGGCAATCTTGATGGGCGGCAGGGCTTTCACCTTGAAATACTCCTCCTGCATGTCGTCCATGTCGACGCAGAGGTGGGCCGGCTTCAGCTCATACAGTCCGTGCTTGCGGCCGTAGGTGAGCAGCCCGTTGTAGGCCCCCACAATGCCGGCGTAGCGGCCAAAAGCCACAATTCGCTCCCCGCTGGCGTTGGTCAGCATTTCATAGTCGATGAGCGTAATGTTGTTGCGCAGAATGGCGCGCAGCAGATTGCGGTTGGCAGGCTGCTTCTTCACAGTGTGCGAGAAGAAGAGGTAGGTCTTGTTGGGAACGAGCTGGCTGACGGGCACTTCCTTCACTCCCATCAGGATGTCGCACTCGCTCACGTCGTCCTGCACGGTCAGGCCCAGGTCGCGGTATTCCTGGTCGGTGTAGGAGCGCACCAGGCTGCTTTGCACCACCATGCGCAGGCCAGGATAGGTGCTAAGGGCCTCCACGCATTTTTTGGGCGTGAGGGGCACCCGTTTATCAGAGGGCGTTTTGCCTTCGCGAATGAGGCCGATGGTCAGGGACATGGGTGGGACGTGAAATCAAAAGAAGTGAAGACGCCGCAATCAGGCGCGCCTCAAAATTACGGGATTGTGCGTTCCCGCCCGGACCTTTTGGGGCCTACCTTTGTTACAAGAAACCGGACCAAGGCCCACCCACCAACCCCCTTCAGTTCTCCATGTTGAAAATTCAGCCCGTCGACGTCTTCGAAACCCGCCACAACGCGCCCGACGCGGCCGCCGTGGCCGACATGCTGCGCACCATCGGCGCCAGCAGCCTCGAACAGCTCATCGACGAAACCGTGCCGCCCGCCATCCGCCTCAAGCGCGAGCTGGAGCTGCCCGCCGCCCTCACCGAGCGCGCCTTCCTGGCCAAGTTCAAGCAGATTGCGGCTCAGAATAAAGTCTTCAAAAACTACATCGGCCTCGGCTACCACGACACCACCCTGCCCCCGGTAATCCAGCGCAACATCTTGGAAAACCCGGGCTGGTACACGGCCTATACCCCCTACCAGGCTGAAATTGCCCAGGGCCGCCTCGAAGCCCTGCTCAACTACCAGACGGTCATTATCGACCTGACCGGCCTCGAAATCGCCAACGCCAGCCTGCTCGACGAAGGCACCGCCGCCGCCGAGGCCATGCACATGCTGCACTCGCAGACCAAGAAGAAAAACGCCCACAAGTTTTTCGTGTCGGAGCAGGTGCTGCCCCAGACCATCGACCTGCTGCGCACCCGCGCCACACCGGTCGGTATTGAGTTGGTAGTGGGCGACCACCGCCAAGCCGACCTGAGCGCTGAGGGCTTCTTCGGCGCCATTGTGCAGTATCCCGGCGCCGACGGCGAGGTGTTCGACTACAAAGGCTTTATCGATAAGGCCCACGCCAACGACGTATTCGTGGTGATGGCTGCCGACCTGTTGGCCCTTACGCTGCTCACCTCGCCCGGCGAGCTGGGCGCCGACGTGTGCGTGGGTAACTCCCAGCGCTTCGGCGTACCCATGGGCTACGGTGGCCCCCACGCCGGCTTTTTCTCCTGCAAAGACCAGTTCAAGCGCGTCATTCCCGGCCGCCTCATCGGCCAGAGCATCGACGCCGCCGGCAACCGCGCCTACCGCATGGCCCTGCAAACCCGCGAGCAGCACATCCGCCGCGAGAAGGCCACCAGCAACATCTGCACCGCCCAGGTGCTGCTCAGCGTGCTGGCCAGCATGTTTGCCGTGTACCACGGCCCGGAGCGCCTCAAGCAGTTTGCCATCAACACCCACGCCCTGGCCCAGACCTTGGAAGCCAAGCTGAAGAAACTGGGCGTAGAGCAAACCAACGAGTTCTACTTCGACACCCTCAACCTGCGCCTCGAAAGCGCCGAGCTGCAGCAAGCCGTGCGCAAGGAAGCCGAAGCCGCCGGCATCAACTTCCGCTACTTCGGCGAGTCGCGCGTGGGCATCTCCCTCAACCAGAATACTGAGTTGAGCGACGTGGCCGACATCGTGGCTGTGTTTGCCAAGGTGCTGGGCAAGGAAGCCGCAGCGCTGGCCGCCCGTGACTCTTTCGAGCTGAGCTGGCCCCAGAGCCTCATCCGCAGCAGCCAGTACCTGACGCACCCCATCTTCAACTCGCACCACGCCGAGCACGAGATGCTGCGCTACATGAAGCAGTTGGAGAATAAGGATTTGAGCCTGGCCCACTCCATGATTCCGCTGGGCTCCTGCACTATGAAGCTCAACGCCACGGCCGAGATGATTCCCGTGACCTGGCCTGAGATTGGGCAGCTGCACCCCTTTGCCCCGCGCGAGCAGGCCAAGGGCTACGAGCAAATCTTCAGCGACCTGCAGGCCTGGCTCTGCGAAATCACCGGCTTTGCCGCCGTCAGCCTGCAGCCCAACTCCGGCGCCCAGGGCGAGTACGCCGGCCTGCTGGCCATCAAAGGCTACCACGACGCCCGCGGCGACCACCACCGCAACGTGGCCCTCATCCCGGCTTCGGCCCACGGCACCAATCCCGCCTCGGCCGTCATGGCCGGCATGGAGGTGATTGTGGTGAAGAGCACCAACGAAGGCAACGTCGACATGGACGACCTGCGTGAGAAAGCCGCCAAGTACGCCGACCGCCTCTCCTGCCTGATGGTGACCTACCCCAGCACGCACGGCGTGTACGAGGAAACCATCATCGAAATCTGCGACACCATTCACCAGCACGGCGGCCGCGTGTACATGGACGGCGCCAACATGAACGCCCAGGTAGGCCTGACCTCGCCCGCTAACATCGGCGCCGACGTCTGCCACCTCAACCTGCACAAAACCTTCTGCATCCCCCACGGCGGCGGCGGCCCCGGCGTGGGTCCCATTGGCGTAGTGGCTGATTTGGCGCCCTACCTGCCCGGCCACGCCGTGGTGCCGGTGGAAGGCCGCAACGAAGGCTCGGTATCGGCGGCGCCCTGGGGCTCGGCCAGCATCCTGCCCATCTCCTACGCCTACATTTCCATGATGGGCGGCGAAGGGCTGAAGCGTGCCACCCAGATTGCCATTCTGAACGCCAACTACATCAAGGCCCGCCTCGAAGCCCACTATCCGGTGCTGTACACCGGCAGCCACGGCCGCTGCGCCCACGAGATGATTCTCGACTGCCGTCAGTTCAAGAAAGCCGGCATTGAGGTGGAGGACATCGCCAAGCGCCTTATGGACTACGGCTTCCACGCCCCCACCGTGAGCTTCCCCGTAGCCGGCACTCTGATGGTGGAGCCCACCGAAAGCGAAAGCAAGGAAGAGCTGGACCGCTTCTGCGACGCCATGATTTCCATTCGCAAGGAAATTGCCGAAGTAGAGTCGGGCAAGGCCGATGCCAAGGACAACGTACTTAAGCACGCTCCGCACACGGCCGCCACGGTGCTGGTGCACGACTGGACCCGCCCCTACAGCCGCGAGCAGGCCGTATACCCCATGGAGTACGTGCGCGCCGCCAAGTTCTGGCCCAGCGTCAGCCGCATCGACTCGGCTTACGGCGACCGTAACCTCATCTGCGCCTGCACGCCCATCGAGGCTTATGCCGACAAGGAAGAGGAGCTGGTAACGCCCGACCATGGCTCCTCGCACTAAGTGCTGATGTGCTGAGGCGCATTCGGCCTCTGTTATTGCGAGCGAAACGAAGTGTAGCGCGGCAATCCGTCCTCTCTGGGCGCCCAACCAGGTAATGTGAAAAGCCCCAACGCCAGTGCTGGCGTTGGGGCTTTCTTATGTGTCACGTCTTGGTGGCGACAGAATGCTAGAGGACGGATTGCTTCGCTACGCTCGCAATGACACGGCTTTTCACCCCGTCACTTCATCACCTCATTACTTCATCACAACAATCAGCACATCAGCTATTTGCTTCCCTGCTCGCCGAAGCAGCGGCGGTCCATGTAGCCGGTTACGGTTTTGCCGGCCTGGTCGAGCCGCACCCGCACAAAGTAGGCATTGATGGTGTCCGTTACTTGTACTTCGTCGCCCGATTTCATTTGTGCCAGCACATTAGACTTCTTGGTCATGCCGTCGTACACGGGGCACTCCACAATGGTGTTGTGCGCTACTGGGGTGCGGTTGGCGGCATTGGTGTTCATCCGCTCATCACGGGCGGAAGAGCAGGCGGCCAGCAGGCCAGTAGCCAAAAGCAAAAGGGCGGTTTTCTTCATGTCGGGATAAGGGGTGGGCGGAGGAATTTGCGGTCAAGGTAGGACAAAATCCTGTTACAACAAGCTTATAGCCTAAAAAGAAGCCAATTAGGGCGGCTCAAAAACTAGTCGTCATGCCTACCAAATTTGAACGAGCGGCCACTATAATTCGTTAGTATCACAGCTGCTAAAACCTCGGTTAAGCCTTTGTTCAGCCTGCGTTTACAGCCATTATCCACTTCGTCTTTCCACCTGTATATGAAACCCATCACCTCATTCCTGGCTCGTCCCGTCGCCATGGCGGCCGTGGGCCTGTCGCTACTGCTGGGCGCCAGCAGCTGCGCCACCTCTTCCCGCGTGGGCGTGACCAACGACTTCGACCACTCGGTCAATTTCAGGGCTTACAAAACCTGGGCCTGGTACCCGCAGCAGCCCACTGACACCCAGGGCGGCCCGGCCCAAGGCTATGTTTCTTTCCTAGACAAGCGTATTCGCACTGCCGTTTCGGCTGAGATGGCCAAGAAAGGCCTGACGGAGGTTACTTCCGCTCCTGATGTGTACGTTGCCTACAGCACCCGCGTAGAGGATAAGCAGCAGGTTTCGCCCTACTACAATGGCCTGGGCTATCCCTACTACGGCTACGGCTGGTACGGCCGCAACTACACGCCCGTAACGCAGTACAAAGCCGGTACGGTGATTATCGACATTGTTGACGCCAAGCGCAAGCAGCTGGCCTGGCGCGGCACCGGCCAGGCGGCCGTCGACCAGAACACCATTTCCGAAGAAGAAGCCCACCGCATCGTGGGTGGCATTCTGGGTACCTACCCGCCCCAAGACAACCAGGCCGGGCGCTAATCACCCCGGTATGCTACACGAAAAAGCCCCGCTTATCAAGCGGGGCTTTTTCGTTATAACTACTCGTAAGCCGATTAAATCGGCACGTTCACGTGGCGCTCGGCGTGGTAGGAGCTGCGCACCAGCGGGCCGCTTTCCACGTACTTCAGGCCGCGCTTGAGGCCTTCTTCCTTGTAGTGGTTGAACTGCTCGGGGGTGATAAACTCAGCCACTTCGAGGTGGCGCTTGGTGGGCTGCAGGTACTGGCCCAGAGTGAGGATGTCGAGGCCGTTGGCCACCAGGTCGTCCATGGCCTGATACAGCTCGTCGGGCTTTTCGCCCAGGCCCAACATGATGCCCGACTTGGTGCGGTGCCCAGCCAGCTTAGTGCGGCGGATTTGCTCCAGGCTGCGGTCGTACTTGGCCTGGGGGCGCACCAACCGGTAGAGGCTGCCCACGGTTTCCATATTGTGCGAGATGACCTCCTGGCCACCGGAAATCATCACCTCCAGCGCGTCCCAGTTGGCTTTCACGTCGGGAATCAGCGTTTCGATGGTAGTTTCGGGGCTGAGCTGCTTCGTCAGGACTACGGTATCGCGCCACACGCTGGCGCCGCGGTCCTTCAGCTCGTCGCGGTTGACGCTGGTGATGACGGCGTGCTTCACCTTCATCAGCTTAATGGCCTCGGCCACGCGGCGCGGCTCGTCGAGGTCGTACTCGGTGGGGCGACCCGTGGCCACGGCGCAAAACGAGCAGCTGCGGGTGCAGATGTTGCCCAGAATCATGAAAGTGGCCGTGCCGGCTCCCCAGCACTCGCCCATGTTGGGGCAGTTGCCGCTTTCGCAGATGGTGTGCAGCTTGTGCTCATCCACGAGCCGGCGCACGGCGGCGTACTCGGGGCCCACGGGCAGCTTCACGCGCAGCCAGTCGGGCTTGCGGGGCCGGGCGGGAGCGGCCGTTTCGGGCTGAATTACGGGGAGGTCTATCATCAACAGGTATCAGTTAGCAGTGAGCAATTAGCAGAGTGCGCTGGAGGTAGCAAGTTGAGCTATGCGGCGCAGGCCATTATCTCAACAAAATTAACCCATAAATGTGCGGCTAAGTGCAGGCACCAACTACTGTTCACTGCTAACTGCTAATTGTCAACTGCATTTAGCTGCGCTGCCCGAAGTAGAGTGTCAGGTACACGGAGGGGAAAAACTGGTGGTTCAGGCCATCGGTGTCGCTCAGCGTCGGCGGCTTCAGGATGACCATGCGCTTGGTATAGGCTTCTACCAGAAAGCCGACCTCGACGCCGGCGACGGCATCGCGGTAGCGGCCGTACTCAAAGCTGAGGGCGCCGCGGAAGTGAGCGCCGGGCACAAACTGCGTCCCGCTGAGCCCGGTAAAGAGCGGCGAGCGGTCGAGAATGGCGTCTTCAAACAGGTGCTTGTTGGGGTCGTACTGCTCGTCGACCAGCTCGTCGGTGGCCAGGTTGGGCTGCTGGCCCTGGTTGGCGGCCGTGGTGCGGTCGTAGGTGATGTAGTAAGGCATGAGCATCCCAATGGTGGGGCCAGCGCTTACCAAACCATTAACCTGTACCCCGGCCTCAGCGGCCTTGCGGAACAGGATGCGCTGAAAGCCGAACGAGGGACGCAGGGCGAAAGCGTAATTGGTTTTGTGGCGGATGTAGTTGCCGCCAGTGTAGCGGTTGTAGCGCTGCTCTTCCTTCTGGTTTTTAAGCATCACGCCTTCCAGGCTCCAGAAACGCAGCAGCCGCTCGTCTATCACCTTGGCTGAGCGCAGCGACACCCCGCCGATGAGGGCGCCCTGGGTGTTGAAGTTGACGCCGTACACGAACTCCTTACGGTACGACTGCTCGTCGGAAGGGGGCGTGGGCAGGGGCGCAGTGGAGCGCGCCGGAGCCTGGGCCCGGGCCGCCAGGCTGAGCGCAAGGCCGGAGGTTAGCAATACCAGAAAACGCTGGGATATGAGCAGCATAAAGCAACCAAAAGGTGAATAAAGTTGGCCCACGCCAGGGCCCGCGGTTAAATTACGTAAATTAGCCAGCCAAGACTCACGCCCGTAAAGGTAATCCGCTGACCTGATGAACACCGCCACCGCCCGCTACGCCGGGCAGCTCCGCACCGAAGCCACCCACGTTGCCTCCGGCAATGTCATTCAAACCGACGCTCCCACCGACAACCACGGCCGCGGCGAAGCATTTTCGCCCACCGACCTGGTGAGCACCGCGCTGGGCGCCTGCATGATGACGGTGATGGGCATCGTTGCCGAGCGCCATCAACTCGACCTGCAGGGCACCACTTTCTCGGTTACCAAGCACATGAGCACCGAGGGGCCCCGCCGCATTATGCAAATCGACGTGGCTTTTCAGATGCCCGCCAGCTTAGCTGATAGCGACCGGGCCCTGCTGGAGCGCACGGCCCGCACCTGCCCCGTTGCGCTAAGTCTGCACCCGGATATTAAGCAAGTAGTGAGCTTCAGTTATTAGTTTGTTAGGTCTTAGGGCTTAGTGTTGTTCTATAGCACCTAATCCCTAAGACCTAACAAACTAATACCTAGGCGCTAACGGCCGACTTGACGTCGCTCAGGCGGATGCCCATGTGGGAGGCGTCGTAGCGGCAGGCGCCGTCCTGGATAAGCAGCAGCTGCGGCGACTCGTGCCGGATGCCAAACTGCTCGGCAATTTGGGCCGAGATGGGGCGGTAGCGCAGCAGGTCGAGATAGTAAATGGGCATATCGCTCAGCCCGCTGTCGGCCCACTGGCGCTCAATCTTGCCTTTGGCGGCGGCGCTGATGGAACAGGTGGTGCTGTGCTTGAAGATGAGCACCGGCCGCTGATGCGATTCCTGCACAATGGCAGCTAGTTGCTCGGGCTGGGTAAGCGGAAGCCAGGGAGTGGACATGGGATGGGTTTCTGGTTATAGTTTCTTGTTGCGAACCTAACTACAGATTTCCTGCACTGCAGGTTCTGAAATCGGCTAAGGTGCCACAAGCAACTGGAAACCCTTCTACGCCAGCTTAAAGTTTCTTTTTGCGCCGCAGGCCCAGGAAGCCGGGTTTCACGTTGGGCGCCTTGCCGGTTTTGTAGTTCAGCTTGCTGTTGCTGGTCACGTTCTTGGGCTCGCTGGACCCGCGCTTGAGCCGGTCTTTCGATACGTCGAGGTGGGTATCCTTGTATGGCACTTCGGCGTCGCGGGCTTCGCGCAGGGCGCGGCGGTTGGCGGCCTTCACCTTGCGGGGTTTTTCGCGCACGATTTGGGCCAGGGCGGGCTCTGCCGCGAAGGCCACCACCGCACTAAGGAATAGAATTCGGGTCAGTCGGTGATGATACATCGGGCGGGGGTTTAGGAGTGGACTTTTTCTTCTTGCCTTTCTTCTTTTTGAAGGCGTATTTGATTCGTTGCCAGAGCGAAGGTTTAGCCACTACGTAGCGCTTTTTAGGCAGCAGCAGCTTGTTCTTCTTCAGCATCTTGTGCTTGTCGTACTTGGCCTTGGGGCCATCGGCCAGGGTACGAGTCGGCGCTTCAGCTGGTGCCGAAGCATCGGCGGTGGGCGTCGATACATCGGTGGTGCCTTCCTCGGCCGGGGCTTTGCTGCCCTTGTTGCGCTTGATGCCCTGGGCAATGCCTTTCTTGCGCTCTTTGTCGGCCTTCAGCTTGGCTTCGTACTCGGGTGAGGGCGGCGGGGTGGGCAGGCGGTAAGGATGGAAGATACGCTCATACACCCGGCAGCCGCCCAGCGTCATCAGTAAAAGAAGATAACAGTAAAAGAGCGGCTTCACTAGTAGAGCATTAGATAAAATAGGGCACCAAGATACGCACTGCCTGGGATAGGGCTTATTACAGCCTGCTTAGGTAGCGCGGCAACAATTATGCTAGACGGTCGCAACTGCTGCAAAAATTATTGCACTTAAAAACTATTTATTTTTCATATTCCAAACCACTAACTATTCTCGGTTATTTAGTTGCCGCAGCGTGAGTTATGGAATTTTACATTCTTTATCTTATAAAAAATATTACAATTTCAACAAATGCACCTTGAATGATTGGATGACCCATTAGTAACCGACTGGTTTTGATGGCGTATGCGGTAATGTCAACTTATTCCGCTCACTCTTTTATTCCTACCACGCCATGAAAAGACTAGCCATACTTCCTGCTTTGCTGCTGCTACTGGCCGGCGCAAGCAGCTGCGATAAAACAGAGGTAGCTCCTGCCACTCCCACTACCGAAGCCACGGATGCCACGGTGGCCGGCTCGCCCCAGGTTCAGGGCCGCGCCATCACCTCAACCGTCACGGGTACTTACCCCTACACCTACGTCAACAACCAGGGACAAACCGTTACCGAAAGACGCCCGCTCATGAACGGCCTGCTGCGCATCACCAATTTTGTGGTGACTGATGGCGGCATCGTGGCCGTCGGCACGGTGAGCGGCAGCACCGCCGACTATGGTGGCGCCAACCTGGCAGTTCAAATTCCGCTGTCGCTGAGCCAAATCAGCTCTTCCTGCTCGGCCCTGAACATCAACTACGGGCCCATGACCTTCAACCTGAAGGGGGCCGTGGTGACGACTACTACCAACCCCACGCTGGTGGTAACGCCGGCGCAGTCCTCGCGCAACCTGCTGGGCAACCTGCTCTGCTCGCTGGGTGTGCTGCTGCGCAATCCTTCTTCGGCCGATACGGGCGGGGTGGTTTCGCACCTCAACCGCATTATTGCCCAAGTGGACTACCCCACGCCTACGGCCAGCAACTAGCCTCGCTTTCCAGTTAGACCACAACAAAAAAGAGGAGCCTTTGCGGGCTCCTCTTTTTTGTTGAATGGGTGAGTGCTAGTAATTGCGCAGGGCATCCAGCTGCTCCTTGAGGCGCTGCTGGGGCAGAAAAGCGGCTTCGAGCGGGGGTGCAAACGGGATGGCCGTGTCGAGCGAGGCCACGCGGCGCACGGGGGCGTCGAGGTGCTCGAAGCAGTTTTCGCCAATCCAGGCGGCTATTTCGCCGCCGATGCCACCCGTCATGGTGTCTTCGTGCAACACCAGTACGCGGCCGTTCTTTTCTACCGTGGCGCGCACTGCCTCCTGGTCCCAGGGCAGCAGGGTGCGCAGGTCGAGCACGTCGGCCGAGATGCCCAGCTCCTTACAGGCCTGCAGGGCCCAGTGCACGCCCATGCCGTAGGTGATGATGCTCAGCTCGTCGCCCTCGGCGGCCAGGGCGGCTTTGCCAATGGGCGTGGTGTAGTAGGCCTCGGGCACCGGGCCGCTGAGGGAGCGGTAGAGCATCTTGTGCTCGAAGTACATCACCGGGTTGGGGTCTTCGAAGGCGGCGCAGAGCAGGCCCTTGGCGTCGTGTGGGTTGCTGGGGTACACCACCTTCAGGCCGGGGGTGTGGGTAAACCAGGCCTCGTTGCTCTGGGAGTGGAAGGGCCCGGCCGCCGAGCCGGCACCGGTGGGCATGCGCACCACCACATCGGCGTTCTGGCCCCAGCGGTAGTGGCTTTTGGCCAGGTTATTCACAATCTGGTTGAAGCCGCAGGTGACGAAGTCGGCAAACTGCATTTCCACCATGGCTTTCTTGCGCTTGATGCTCAGGCCAAGGCCAATGCCCACGATGGCCGACTCACACAGCGGCGTGTTGCGCACGCGGGCCTTTCCAAACTGGGCCACGAAGCCTTCGGTGATTTTGAACACCCCGCCGTAGTCGGCAATGTCCTGGCCCATGAGCACCAGCTCGGGGTAGCGCTCCATGCTCTGACGCATGCCCTCCTGAATGGCGTCGATGAAGCGCTTTTCGGGAGCGTTGCCACCAGCGGGCGCATCGTTTTTCGGTTGCTCGAAAGGCGCATACATGTCGGCAATTTCCTCCTGCACGTCGGCGGTGGGCATGGGCACGGCATCGGCCTCCTTCAGGCCTTCCTCGATGGCGGTTTTGATGGTTTCGCGGATGCTGTGCTTGGCGGTTTCGGTGAGGATGCCCTCGGCCATGAGCCACTTCTCGTAGTTCTCCACCGGGTCTTTCTGGGCCCACTCTTCCATCAGGCTTTGGGGCACGTACTTGGTGCCGCTGGCTTCCTCGTGGCCGCGCATGCGGAAGGTGAGGGCTTCGAGCAGCACGGGGCGGGGGTTCTGGCGCATGTCCTCGGCCAGGCGCTTCACGGTGTCGTACACTTCGAGCACGTTGTTGCCATCTACCTGCACGGCTTCCATGCCGTAGGCCGGGCCTTTGTCGATGAACTGCTTGAAGCGGAACTGCTCGTTCGAGGGCGTGCTGAGGCCGTAGCCGTTGTTTTCGATGATGAAGATGACGGGCAGCTGCCACACGGCGGCCACGTTCAGGGCCTCGTGGAAGTCGCCCTCGCTGGCGCCGCCGTCGCCGCTATACGTCACCGTGACTTTGGGCTTCTTGTCGAGCAGGTCGGCCAGGGCAATGCCGCCGGCTACGGCCAGCTGGGGCCCGAGGTGCGAAATCATGCCCACAATGTGGTGCTCGTTGGTGCCGAAGTGGAAGCTGCGGTCGCGGCCCTTGCTGAAGCCGGTGCGCTTGCCCTGCCACTGGGCGAAGAGGCGGCCCAGCGGCACCTGCCGGCCGGTGAACACGCCCAGGTTGCGGTGCAGGGGCAGGATGTACTCGTCGGGCTCCAGGGCCAAGGTGCTGCCGACCGAAATGGCCTCCTGCCCGATGCCCGAAAACCACTTGCTCACCTTGCCCTGGCGCAGCAGAATCAGCATTTTTTCCTCGATGAGCCGGGGGCGCAGCAGGTGCTGGTAGAGGTGGAGAAGGGTGTCGTTGGCGTAGTCCTTACGGTTGAAGTTCATCGGTGTTGGGTGGGAGTTGCGGGGCAAAGGTAGCAGGCGCGTTTCGGCCTACCTTCGCTTTCAGCTAACTCATTCGTCCTGCGCCATGCGTCTGCTTTTGCTGCTGCTCCTATCGGCCCTGCTGCCTGGCCCTCTTCTGGCCCAGTCCACGCCACCCGCCGCCTCGCCGTGGTTTGTGGGCCTGAAGCTGGGCACCGGGGCCGGCAATATCAGCATCCAAACGGCCGACTTTGTGCCGCCGTGGACTAAGTTCACCGGGGGCGTTTCATTGGGCCGTCGGCTCCAGATGCCCGGCGGCAGCCCCGCGCTGCAGCTCGATGCCCTGCTAGAGCGCCGTGGCAACCGGCCCTGGCAATCCCGGGATGCCTCCAACGCCCAGCTCTTTCTGCCGCTGTACCTGCGCACGGGCCAGCCCGCCACGCGGGTGCATGCGGTGGTTGGCGCCGGCCCCAGCTTTGCCCTCACCAGCCTGAACGCGCCGGGCGACAATGCTGACGGAGTACGGGTGCTCCCCGTGGAGGCCACCGCCCTGTTGGGACTGGAAGTACGCCTGTTGCCGCTGCGTCGCACCGAAGCCACGCTGGCGCTCACTTATCGACAAGGTCTTACTCCTGCCGAGGTAGATAATGGCTACCTGCGCTTTGGCGCTTTACAGGAAAGTGCCTATTATGCTGTCTGGCTGGGGGCTACGCTCAACGTGTACCTGCACCCCTTGGTCAAAAAGTAGCAGGCGCGTTTCGGCCTATCTTCGCTTTCAGCTAACTCATTCGTCCTACGCCATGCGTCTGCTTTTGCTGCTGCTCGTATCGGCCCTGCTGCCTGGCCCCCTTCTGGCCCAGTCCACGCCACCCGCCGCCTCGCCGTGGTTTGTGGGCCTGAAGCTGGGCACCGGGGCCGGCAACATCAGCTCCTGGAAAGCCAGCTTTGTGCCACCGTGGACTAAGTTCACCGGGGGCGTTTCGGTGGGATGCCGGTTGAAGCCGTCCGGCGGCCCCGCGCTGGTTATGGATGCGCTGCTGGAACGCCGCAAAAACCGGCCCTGGCAATCCCCGGATGCCTCCAACGCCCAGCTCTTTCTGCCGCTGTACCTGCGCACGGGGCAGCCCGCCACACGAGTGCATGTATTGATGGGCGCCGGCCCCAGCTTTGCTCTTACCGACCGGCAGGCGCCCGACTCCTATACCATACGGGTAAAGGTGCTCCCCGTGGAGGCCGCCATCCTGCTGGGGCTGGAGGTGCGCCTGCTGCCGCTGCGCCGCACCGAAACCACACTCGCCATCAACTACTGGCAGGGCGTAACACCAGCAGTGGTCGATAACGGCACTAAGTTCGCCGTCATGACCAAGGACTACGATTACTACTCCACTTGGCTGGGGGCTACACTCAACGTGTACCTGCACAGCGCGCAATAGCGGCCCTGGCATATTGGAGCTGTTTCGGAGTTGCACTCCGAAAGCGGGGCTGCTGCGGAGTTGTACTCCGCCCGCCAGAACAAAATCGTTCGGCTACCATCGTTCAACGACCGGGGAGTGCAACTCCCCGCCAGCAGGCTTTCGGAGTACAACTCCGAAAGAGCGCGGCCAGCGACTTGCCATTTTTGGACGGTACCTCATTGCCCCGGTAAGTAACATCAATTAGCAGGCAGGTTAGAATGAATACCGCCACCCGATTAGTGACGAACCTCAAGAGTGGGGGTTATTTGACATTTCAATACTGGCCGCTTGTGCCAACGGGTAGCTTTGCGCATCGTGCTGCTGTAACTCGTTCGCTATGCCCCGTTTCTACTTGTTTTTAAGCTTGGCTTTTTCCAGTTCGGCAGCCTTTGGCCAAGGGCCCCAGGTGGCCCCTTTGACGCCAGTGCAGCCAAAGTTGCAATTGCCGAAAGCCGATAGTATAGTGGTAACAATAGCGCCATACCGGCAAATCAGGTTATACTGCGGTGGTGGCAGACTTATCCGGAATGAAGAAGTTGAACCGAAGTACTGGCTACTCCAGCCCCTGCTCACCGCCATCCCCGGCATCCAGGTGACGCCCCACTCCGGCGCGCCCGGCGACTGGGCAGCCGTCCGCATCCGGGGCGGCAGCACCCTGGCCGGCACCGACCAGCCCCTGTACGTGGTCGACGGCGTGCCCGCCCTCAACAACGACTTCGTGCCCGATGCGGCCCCGGGCAGCGGCTACCGCATCGGGCAGGGGCCGGTTCCGCAGCTGGCCGGCCCCAACCCCCTGCTGTTTTTGCCGGTGGAAGACATTGAGCAGATTACGGTGCTGACTGGCGCGCTGGGCACGGCCCGTTACGGGGCTCAGGGCAGCAATGGCGTGCTGCTCATCACCACCAAGCGGGGCGGCATGGCTGGCCAGAAAAAGCCTTTGCGCGTCCGCTACGCCGGCCTCGGCGGGGTGCAGCAGGTGCGCCAGCGCTACGAGCTGCTCGACGCCCGCCAGTATGCCGAGCTGGCCAATGAGGCCTGGACCAACGCGCCCACCCATTACCAGCCCAAGCCTTACTCCCCGGCGGCCCTGGCCGCCCTGGGCCCCGGTACCGACTGGCAGGCGGAAATCATGCGCGACGCCTTCGTGCAAAGCCACCACCTGGCCCTTGACGGCAGCAGCGCCCGCACCCGTTACCTGCTCAGCACCGACTTCCTCGACCAGGCCGGGGTAGTGCGCGGCAGCGGGCTGCGCCGCTACCAGCTGCGCCTCAACCTCGACCACCGCGCCAGCGACAAGCTGCGCCTGCACCTGAGCGCCTCGGCGGCGCAGCTGGCCCAGACGCTGCCCGGCGCCAGCGCCGTAGCGCGCGCCCTGCTGGCCGCCCCCACCGTGCCCGCTCGCAACCCCGACGGCAGCTACTACCAGTCCGGCGCGTACTACCAATACCCCCAGCCCGTCACCTTTTTCAACCCCCTGGCCGTGGCCCTCGATGCCGGCAGCGAAAGCCGGGGCCGCCGTCTGCTCGTCACGGCCGGGGCCGAGTACCAGCTGCGCCCCAGCCTGCTGCTGGGCCTCACGCTGAGCCAGGAGCAAAGCGGCACCGACGCCCTCAGCCGCGAGCTGACCTTCGACAACGCCCCCACGGCCCCGCCCGTCCCGCGCACCCAGGCCACCGACACCACCCACGTGGGCGTAACCGTAGCCGAGCTGCACTTGGAGTACGAACGCACGCTGGCCACCGACCACACGCTGCGCCTCAGCGGCCTGCTGGGCATCCAGCGTTTCCGCCGCAGCCAGGCGGGCATTCAGTATGGCGTCAACGGCCCCAACAGCTACTATTACCAGGCGCTGAGGTCTGCCGCGGAGCTTTACTACGCCTCCGTGCTGGCCGCCTACAGCTACCAGGAGCGGTACGAAGCTCAGGTGTCGCTGCGAGCCGACCACTACGGCCAGGCCGAGGTGCTGCAAAGCGTCGCCGCGGAGGCCATTTCCTGGCTGCCCGGCGCCGAGCTGCGCTGGCATGCGCACAAGGAAGCCTTTTTCCCCAGCAACCCGGTGCTGAGTACCGCTACGTTCTGGGCCGGGGCTGGGCAGGCCGGCGTGCTCGACCCCAACGCCTATATCATCGGTCAGGCAATGCAGCCGCTGCGCCCCCGCACCACCCAGCTCGAAGCCGGGCTGCGCCTGGGGCTTTTCACCGACAAGCTGTGGGTGAACTTCACTGCCTACCGCCGCAGCACCGCCCACATTGTACTGGAGCAAACAGTGCAGCTGCCCCCCATCAGCGGCCTGGGCAGCTACGTGCTGCAGCGCGAGGCCAGGCTCCGCAACGAAGGGCTGCTGCTCAGCGTCGACGGCCGCTGGCACCTGGGCAAGCTCGATGGCAGCAGCCACCTGGCCGCCACCTGGCAGCAGCAACAGGTGACGGACATCACCGAGGTGCCCGGCGCCGACCCGGTGCCGGGCCTGGTGGTGGGCGAAAACCCTCACCCCTACCGCTTGCCGGAGCGGCTGCTAGTGTCGCCCGTAGGCACGCTGTACCCCAACGGGCAGTCGGCAGCTGGCCGCATCCGCTTCCGCGACCTGGACGGCGACGGCATCCTCACTGCCAACGACGCCACCTACCAGGGCACGGCCCTGCCCACCAGCCTGCTGAGCCTTACCCAGGAGTTACACTGGGGCCGCCTCAGCCTCGACGCCCGCTTCGACGGGATGTTCGGCTACCAGCTGCTCAACACCACCCTGGCCCAGCTGGAGCTGCCCACCGGCAACACCAACGGCAGCACCGCCCTGCTCGACCGCTGGACGCCCGACCAATACAATGCCTATTTTCCCCAGGCCAACCCCGCGTTTGTGCCGCCCGGCTACGACAACACCCACGCCCGCATTGCCGACCACCTCCGCCTCAGCCAGCTCACCCTGAGCTGCCAGCTGCTGCCCGAGGCCAGCCCCCACCAGCTCAGCGTGTGGCTGGGCGCCCAGAACCTGTTTGTGCTGACGAGCTACGACGGCTTCGACCCCAACGTGAGCAGCGGCGGCAGCGCCACCCTCAGCGCCGGCTACGACACCAACCGCTACCCTGTGCCCCGCACCTGGCTGGCGGGCGTGCGGGCCTCCTTTTAATTTCAGTGAACAATGAGCAGTGAACAATGAGCAATTGCTAATTGTCATTCCACTGCCCCATCTGTCATGGTGAGCACAGCGTTCTGCACTCGCCATGACACGTACTTTCGTGGACGGCTACCTGTTCACTGCTCATTGTTCACTGCTAACTGCTTTCATGCTTCACTTCCAGGAATTCACCCTAGCCAACGGCCTGCGCTGCATTGTGCACGAAGATTTCAGCACTCCCATGGCCGTGCTGAATGTGCTCTACGACGTGGGCTCGCGCGACGAAGACCCCGGCCACACCGGCTTTGCCCACTTATTTGAGCACCTGATGTTCTCTGGCTCGGTTAACATCCCGAGCTACGACGAGCCCCTGCAGCGTGTGGGCGGCGAAAACAACGCCTTCACTTCGCCCGATATCACCAACTACTACCTCTCGCTGCCGGCGGCCAACATCGAAACCGGCTTCTGGCTGGAATCGGACCGCATGCTCAACCTGGCCTTTTCCGAGAATGGGCTGGAGGTACAGCGCAAAGTGGTAGTGGAAGAGTTCAAGCAGAGCTACCTCAACCAGCCCTACGGCGATGTCTGGCTCAAGCTCAAGCCCTTGGCTTACCACACCCACCCCTACCAGTGGAACACCATTGGCAAGGAGATTTCGCACATTGAAAACGCCGTGATGGACGACGTGCGCGGCTTCTTCCAGAAGCACTATGCGCCGCAAAATGCCATTCTGGTAGTGGCCGGCGCTGTAAGCGTAGCCGAGGCCCGTCGCCTGGCCGAAAAGTGGTTTGGCCCCATCCCCGGCGGCGCGCCCTACGTGCGCCAGCTACCGCAGGAGCCTGCCCAGCAAGAGGCCCGGCAGCTGCACACCACCGCGCCTGTGCCGCTCTCGGCCCTTTATAAAGCCTACCACATGCCGGCCCGGGCCGACGAGCGGTACCACGCCGTCGACTTGCTCTCGGACGTGTTGGGCCGGGGCAAGTCGAGCCGACTGCACCAGCGCCTGGTGAAAGAGCAACCTTTGTTCAACAACATTTCCGCCTCTGTCACCGGCTCGCTCGACCCCGGCTTGTTCGTCATCAGCGGCAAGCTGAACGCGGGTGTGAGCCTGGCCGAGGCCGATGCCGCTGTTGAAGCAGTAGTGGCCGAGCTGCTCGGCAGCGAAGTGGAAGCGCAGGAGTTGGAAAAAGTAAAAAACCAGGCCGAAAGCAGCGTGGTGTTCAGCGAAATTGACTTGCTGAACCGCGCCCTCAACCTGGCCTACAGCAAGCTACAGGGCGATGCCAACCTGGTGAACGAAGAAAGTGCCCGCATTCAGGCCGTCACCGCTCCTGCCGTGCTCGACGCCGCCCGCCTGGTGCTGCGCCCCGAGAACTGCAGCACGCTCTACTACGAAGCCGTGCCGGCTGAATAGAAAACGCGCTAAGAGCAGCCTAAGGGCAATAATAACGTCATGCTGAGCTTGTCGAAGCATCTCTACCGCAGCAGTAATTCCTCTTAAAAAGGATTTACTCTCGTGGTAGAGATGCTTCGACAAGCTCAGCATGACGTGCTTTTTTGCCTGAAGACTTAATAGCCCAACCGTATAAAAAGCCCCGAAAACGAGAACGGCCATCCTGAAAGCAGGATGGCCGTTCTCGTTTAATATCAACTAAAACTTAACGCCCCAAGGTCGTTTCGGAAGCGGGCTTGCGAGCCGGGCGCACGCTGTAGGGCACCATCTTGTTCGACTGCACTTTCACGGCCATACCAGGGCCGGCATATACTACGTCGTCGGGACGCATGTGCACCGGCACTTCGGCGGGAGCCTCCCAGCCCGTGGTACCGGCTGCGCTGGCCATTACGGGCGCCTCTTCCACAGGAGGCCAGCCGTCGTTGGCCATAGCATCGGCCGATTTAGTGGCCGACTTGCGCGCCAGGCGCTCGGCTTCTTTGTTGGCTTTCTTAGCGGCGCGGGCGTTGGCTTTGGCAGCTTTCTTGTCGGCCTTGGCTTCCTTCTTAGCTGCCTTGGTGGCCGCAGTAGTGGGGGTGGTCTGGGCGCTGGCTTCGGCGAGCAAGAAGAAGGATAAAGCTAGAGTGATGAGGGAACGGGTCATGGAATAAAAGGAGAATAGTGTGGAAGGTTGACAGCCCGGAATTCGATTACCGTGCCAAACTTTTCTCACCCTTTCCCCAGCAAGCAAAACGGCCCGGCGCTTCCGCAAGGGGAGCACCGGGCCGTTTCACATTTTACGCTGCTAGCAGCGCAGGAAGCTTACCAGCCGGGAGTGGCAGGAGCAGCTTTGGTCTTGGTTTTGGTCTTGGCCGGGGCCGGGCTGCTGCCCCAACCGTCGCCACTGCTGGCAGGCTTGGCGCTGGTTTTGGGCGCACTGGTCTTGGCAGCAGGCTTGGTAGCAGCGGCAGCGCCGCCGGAAGCATTGCTGGCGCCGGAAGCGGCCGTACCAGTCGCGGCGGGGGCCGCCGTGCCCTCGGCGCCGGAAGCGGGCGTTTCGGCTACGGGAGCCGGGGCTGGTGCAGGCGGGTTATTGGCGCGGTTGGCCTTCTCACGGGCCCGGGCGTGGGCGCCGTTGTCGTAGCTGCCTACGCTGCGGCCGCGCTGCAGAATCACCGGCGAGCCGGGCGCTGCATACACGCCTTCAGCCTGGCGAATGGGCTCGGCGCCGCCACCGCCCATCATCCCACCACCGGCTGCGGGGGCAGCCGCCGCACCGGCGTCGGGATTGGCTTTGTTATCGGAAACCGGGGCCGCGGTGGGCGCGGGGTCGCCCCAGCCGCCGCCAGCGGGCGCCGTAGAATTTTTCGTTTGGGCGGCCGCATCGGTGGCCAATGCCACCACGAGGGCCAGGGGGAGCAGGAAACGCAGCATAACTAAAAGAGAATGAAGGTGAGACTACAGGATGAGGAGGGATGGATACGGAAAACCACTTATCAGGGTGCTAGCTGTCCGTAACTTCGCAGCATGATACAAAATTCCATCGCCGCACTAGCGGCCGAAATTAGCGAATTCGAACTTAGCAATTCAGCACAGCTCGATGCCTTCCGTATCAACTACCTGGGGCGCAAGGGCCGGCTGGCCGACTTGTTCGACCAGCTCAAGACTGTACCCAATGAGGAGAAGCGCGCTGTAGGCCAGCAGCTCAACGCTTTGAAGCAGCAGGCCCAGGCCCGCTTTGATGAGCAGCAGGCGGCCCTGGAAGCCGCGGCCGACAACGCACCGGCCAACCCCGACTTCGACTACACTCTGCCCGTAGTGCCCAATGCCTTGGGCACCCGCCACCCGCTGAGCCTGGTGCGCGAGGAAATGCTGCGCGTGCTCGGCCGTATCGGCTTCAACGTGGCCGAAGGACCGGAAATTGAGGACGACTGGCACAACTTCACCGCCCTCAACTTCCCCGAGAATCACCCGGCGCGGGACATGCAGGACACGTTCTTCTTGGAAGGGCAAGAGGGTATGAGGGTAAGCGGGAATGAGGGAGATATTAACCCGATAACTTCTACCCTCGCACCCTCCCACCCTCATTACCTTCTAAGAACCCACACCAGTCCGGTGCAGGTGCGGGTGATGGAGCGCGGGCAGCTGCCCATTCGCAGCATCATGCCGGGGCGGGTGTACCGCAACGAGGCCATTTCGGCCCGGGCGCACATGATGTTTCACCAGCTGGAGGCGCTTTACGTGGACGAAAACGTGAGCTTCGCCGACCTTAAGCAGACGGTGTACTACTTCGTGCAGGAGCTGTTCGGCAGCGACATCAACATCCGCTTCCGCCCCAGCTTCTTCCCTTTCACCGAGCCCAGCGCCGAGATTGACATCACCTGCCTGATTTGCAAGGGCGCGGGCTGCAACATCTGCAAGCAGACCGGCTGGGTGGAAATCGGCGGCGGCGGCATGGTCGACCCCGCCGTGCTGGAGTTCTGCGGCATCGACCCCGAGAAGTACTCCGGCTTCGCCTGGGGCCTGGGCATCGAGCGCATTGCCATGCTCAAGTACCAGATTAAGGACCTGCGCCTGTTCACCGAAAACGACATGCGGTTTTTGCGGCAGTTTGAGGGGGTGTAAAGACTCACCTTGAGGTACTCTGCAGCTTGACGATAGAACGTCATGCTGAGCTTGTCGAAGCATCTCGCTTGAGGAAGTAATTAAAATCGTTGACCGGTTGAGATTACTGCTGCGGGCAAGATGCTTCACTTCGTTCAGCATGACGTTCTTTTTGTTTTAGCCATTGGCTAAGGCCACCGTTGCGCTTTTTTCTGCATCATTGAGCCGATGATGCCAACCCCTACCCTGCCGCCGCCCGCTACGCGCCTCGACAGCTTCCTCAGCCAGAAGCTGAAATTCTGGTCGCTGATGGCCATGGTGCTGCTCATTTACGTGCACGCCTTCAATCTGCATCCGCGCTACCTCAACCCCTGGACGCAGGTGCAGGAGCCGCTGACGGCTGGCAGTTGGCTGCAGTACTTCCTGGCCAACGGGCTGCTGCGCTTCCGAATTCCCATCCTCTTCGCCATCTCGGGCTACCTGTTTGCGCGGCGCGAGGGGCAGGAGCCGCACGGGCAACGCGTGAAGCGGCGGCTGCGCACCCTGGGCCTGCCCTACCTGCTGTGGAGCGGCCTCTGGCTGGGGGCGCTGTGGCTGCTGGAGCAGTATCCGGTGACGAAGCAGGCCGTGATTGACGCCGAAATCAGCCCGTTCTGGCCCCGGCAGCTGCTGGCGCAATACACGTCCAATGAACTATGGTTGCGCTGGCTGCTGATTCCGGCGCCGTTTCAGCTGTGGTTTCTGCGCAGCCTATTGGTGTATAACCTAGCATATCCGTGGCTGCGCCAGGCCATTGCGCGCTGGGCACCATTGTATTTCAGCGTGGCTGGGGTGCTGTGGTTTTTCATGGTGCCGCTGCCCATAGGTGAGGGCGAAGGGCTACTATTTTTCGGGCTGGGCGTGTGGCTGGCCCTGAACGCTCAAAACGTACAAACACCTCCTGGTTGGTTGCGGCTTAGCCTGTGCGCCGGTCTGTGGCTGGGCACGGCGACCCTAAAGACCTGGCTGGCCTTTCACGGCGAGGCGCAGGCGCCGCAGGCAATAGCCATGCTGGTACTCCACAAGCTGGGTGAGGTGAGCGGCATGCTCACGGCTTGGTTTGGGCTGGATGGGCTGGTGCGCTGGTGCATGGCCCGGGGCTGGTTTCGCTGGCTGACGGGCTTTTCCTTCATGATTTACGTGCTGCACGTGCCGCTGGTGAACTACGCCACCGAGCTGGTGTTGCGCTACGGCAAGGCAATTCCTCACATCCATCTGCTCACTTATTTGGTGCTGCCGCTGCTCATCGTAGGAGTTGCCGTGAGCTTCGGCGCGCTGCTGCGCTGGCTGCTGCCGGACGTGTACGGCGTGCTCACCGGTGGCCGGGGACTGGCTACGTCGTAAATTTGCATCGTCGCAGAGCATTGCCCGGCGCCATCCAATACCATTTACGCCCTAAACGGCCATTTTACCTCAGCAACAGCGCTGCCACCCGCGGTACCTATTATCAGCCAAATCAATAGCATCAGCGCTAAAAAGTGATTTATGAAGGTTAGAAATCAACTCCAGAATAAAGTCAACGTCATCACCTTGGGCTGCTCCAAAAACCTGGTCGACTCGGAGGTGCTGATGGGCCAGCTCAAGGCCAATGCCTTCGACGTGACGCACGAAGCGGAGAAGGCCGACGCCAACATCGTTATCATCAACACCTGCGGCTTTATCGACAACGCCAAGCAGGAAAGCATCGACACCATCCTGCGCTACGCCGACGAAAAAGAAGCCGGCCGCCTCGAAAAGCTGTACGTGACGGGCTGCCTCTCGCAGCGCTACAAGGACGAGCTGGAAGTGGAAATACCGCAGGTGGATGCCTACTTCGGCACCCTGGAGCTGCCCCAGATGCTGAAGGTGCTCAACGCCGACTACAAGCACGAGCTGGTGGGCGAGCGGCTGCTGACCACCCCGAAGCACTACGCCTACTTCAAAATCGCGGAGGGCTGCAACCGCCCATGCTCGTTCTGCGCCATCCCGCTCATGCGCGGCAAGCACGTCGACCGCCCCATCGAGGACCTGGTGAAGGAAGCCAAGCGCCTCGCCAGCATGGGCACCAAGGAGTTGATTCTGATTGCGCAGGACCTAACTTACTACGGCCTGCAGCACTACGGCGAGCGCAAGCTGGCCGACCTGCTCCGCCACCTGTCCGACGTGAACGGCATTGACTGGATTCGCCTGCAGTACGCCTACCCCTCGCAGTTTCCGATGGACGCGCTGGACGTAATGGCCGAGCGCGACAACATCTGTAAGTACCTCGACATGCCCCTGCAGCACGGCGCCGACCACATGCTGAAGGTGATGCGCCGCGGCATCACCAAGCGCCGCACCATCGAGCTGGTGGATAAAATCCGCCAGAAGGTGCCCGGCATTGCGCTGCGCACTACGCTCATCAGCGGCCACCCCGGCGAGACGCAGCAGGACTTCGAGGAAATGTACGAATTCGTGGAGCAGACCCGCTTCGAGCGCCTGGGCATCTTCACCTACTCGCATGAGGAAAACACGCACTCGCACACGCTGGCCGACGACGTGCCGGCCGAGGTGAAGCAGGAGCGCGCCGACGCCATCATGGAGCTGCAGCAGGGCATCTCGCTGGAGCTGAACGAAGCCCGCGTGGGCCAGACCTATAAGGTGCTGTTCGACCGCAAGGAAGGCGGCCACTTCGTGGGCCGCACCGAGTTCGACTCGCCCGAAGTGGACAACGAAGTGCTGGTGCCCGCCGACAAAAACACCTTCGTGCGCCTGGGCGACTTCGCCAACGTGAAAATCACCTCAGCCTCGGACTTTGACTTGTACGGGCAGCTTATCTGAACCGCAGGAAGGCGTAGCCAACCACGGATTCGAGCGGATTTTTCGGATTTCACGGATTTCGTAGACGATTCCCGAAAGACCTGCCCCGGATTTCTTCCGGAATATTTTAAGAAGAAGGCAGCCCATTGGCTGCCTTTTTTGTTTAAGCCCGACCTTCGTTCTGCCAAGGCCCATGGACACGGTTCCGCTCCATTCACAAAATCCGTGAAATCCGAAAAATCCGTGTCAATCCGTGGTTCAGACAAAATCCGTGTAATCCGAAAAATCCGCTCGAATCTGTGGTTCAGACAATCTCCTACACCGACACCAACGCCTTTTCCAGCCTGCTGACCGACTACCTGGCCCAGAAGCCGGAGTTGGCTCCTTTCTACCACCGCTTCCCGACGCTGGAAAACTTCGAGGCGCAGATTGAAGAGAAGCAGGCGGCTTACACGCCCGAGGCCCGCAAGCGGCTGGTGGATGCCCTGCGCCGGCAGTACGGCTACGCGCCCGACCCCGAGCCAGCCATCGAAACCAACCTGCTGCTGCTGACCGAGCCCACCACGTTTACCGTGACAACTGGCCACCAGCTTAACCTGCTCACCGGGCCGCTGTACTTCATCTACAAGATTGTGTCGGTGATAAAGCTGAGCCGGCAACTGAAGGAGAAGTACCCGCAGTACGACTTCGTACCGGTGTACTGGATGGCCACCGAAGACCATGACTTCGCCGAAATCAACCACTTCTCGCTGTTCGGCAAAACCTACGCCTGGGACGCTGAGAATACCGGCGGGCCGGTGGGCCGCCTGCCGCTCGATGGCCTGAGCGAACAGCTACTGAGCCAGCTGCCGCCCGAGGTGCCCGCGGCCTTCCGCGAGGCCTACGCCAGCAGTAAAACCCTGGCCGAGGCCACCCGCCGCCTCACCGACAAGCTGTTTGGCGAGTACGGCCTGGTGACGCTCGATGCCGACCGGCCCGAGCTGAAGCAGGCGCTGGTGCCGGTGCTGGAAAAGGAAATCCGCGAGCAGGCATCCAACAACGCGGTGCAGGCCACCAACGCCCGCCTCGTGGCGGCCGGCTACAAACCCCAGGTGTACTCGCGCCCGCTCAACCTGTTTTTCCTGACCGACGAAGGCAAGCGCGAGCGGCTGGAGCCCGATGCCAGCGGCGCCGACTGCGTGGAAGTGACCGTCCGCAACACGGCCCGATGTCATAGCCAGGAAGAGTTACTCGCCCTGGCCCGGCAGCACCCCGAGCAGTTCAGCCCCAACGTGGTGCTGCGGCCCCTCTACCAGGAAATGCTGCTGCCCAACCTGGCCTACATCGGCGGGGGCGCCGAAGTAGCCTATTGGTTTCAGCTCAAAGACGTGTTTGCGGCCTACAATGTGCCCTTCCCCATCGTGCTGCTGCGCAACTCGGCCCTGTACGTGGGCAAGGCTAACGCCGGCAAGCTGCGCAAGCTGGGGCTGACTTCGCTCGACTTATTCAAGCCCTTGCCCGAGCTGAAGAAGCAGGTAGGTGCCAGTCTGGGTCAGGAAGAAGTGAGCCTGAAAGAGCAGCAGCAGGCCCTGGCCGCTACCTTTCAGCAGGTGCAGGACCTAGCCCAGCGCCTCGACCCCACCCTGGTAAAAACCGTGGCCGCCGAAGCTCAAAAAACTGCCGCCAGCCTGGCCGGGCTGGAAAAGCGCCTCAGCAAAGCCTCGGAAGCCAAGCACGAAACCGCCTATAACCAGCTGGGTGCCCTTAAAGACAAGCTTTTCCCAGACGGCGGCCTGCAGGAGCGCAGCGACAACGTGCTGAGCATCCTCATCAACAACCCCGACTTTATTCGCCAGCTCATTGATGCCTTCGAGCCGCTAAACTTGGAGTTTACAGTGCTGGAGGAAGAATAAAGGCAAGAAAGCAGGGCCGCGGGCAACCTCCCTGCGGCAGCCTGCATCTGAGGGCCACAAGGCAGCCGGCGCCTTGGGCTTTTCTCTCCTTTTTCTGCAATGAACCGCACTTTCCTGCTTCTCTCTTTTCTCCTGCTCACTGCTTTCACAGCTTGGACCCAAACCATCAAAGGCAGCATCACGGATGCCAAAACCGGTGCGGGCCTGGCTTTTGTGAACGTGGGCGTGGTGGGCAAAAGCCTGGGCACCGTCAGCAACGAGCAAGGCCAGTTCCAGCTGGAGTTTAAGCCCGTCTTGGCCAACGACACGGTGCGCATATCGGCCCTGGGCTATGCTACTCGCAGCCTCACCCTGGCCCAGCTAAGCCAGCAGCCCAGTCTGGCCCTGAGCCCGGCTCCGGTAGAGCTGGCTGAAGTGCAGGTGAGCGCCAAGAACCTGTTCCGCACTACCCACACCCTGGGCTTTACCAAAAACGGCGAGGGCACCACCCTGGTGCTCGACTCCAAAGACCTGGGTGCGCAGATGGGCACGGTTATCTACCTCAAGCGCAAGCCCACCAAAATCCTCAGCGCCCACTTCAACGTGGCCCACAACCGCGTAGGCCCACTCACCTTTCGCCTCAACCTCTACCGGCTCGACGCCAAAGGCCGGCCCACCGAGCAAAAGCTGCTGAGCCGCGACATAGTCCAAACCAGCGCCATCGAGCAAGGCACGCTCAGCTTCGACCTCAGCGCCGATAAGCTTATTCTCGACGAAGACTTTTTCCTGGCCCTCGAATGGGTAGGCGGCGGCACGGCCACCAAGGTCCACAACGGCCTGGCATTTTCCGCTGGCATAGGCTACGCCAACAACGACATCTACCTCCGAGAAGTCAGCCAGGATAACTGGGAGCGGGCTTCGGTTGGAGCCGTGCTGGCCGGCATGCAGCCCAAGCTGGCTTTTTATGTCACGGTGCAGGATTAGCTAGTTTAGTTGTCAGTTGTTCGTTGTCCGTTGTCAGTATTGTTCTGACGGGTGCTACCAGAACAATCCTGACAACGGACAACTGACAACTGACAACGGACAACTGATAACTGACAACTAGAATGCTCCCCACCAAAGCCACCCTGCGCCGCGAAGCCCTGGCCCAGCGCCTGGCATTGCCGGTGGAAGAGGTGACGCGCCGCTCCGAGCAGCTCTGCGGGCTGCTTTTTCAGCATTTTCCGGTGGGGCACTGGCGCTGGCTGAGCACCTTTCTGCCCCTGGCCCGGCGCCACGAGCCCGATACCTGGGCTATAATCCGTCGCGTCCGGGCGGCGCAGCTGCCACTGCGCCTGGCCGTGCCCGTAGTGCAGGCCGACGGCGTTTCGCTGCGCCACCACGCGCTGCAGCCGAATACTGAGCTGCTGCCCAACCGCTGGGGCATTCCCGAGCCGACGGCATCGGTCCCGACTGTTAGTCCCGCGGCGTTCGACGCGGTGCTGGTGCCGCTGCTGGCTTTTGATGCTAACGGGCAGCGTGTGGGCTACGGGGGCGGCTTCTACGACCGGTTTCTGGCCGAGTGCCGCCCCGATGCGCAGTTTATCGGCCTCTCGGTGCTGGATGATGCCCCGGTAAGTGGGCTGGCCGATGTGCTGCCCACCGACGTGACCCTGCACGCCTGCATCACCCCGGCCGGCGTTTGGCGGTTCTAAAAACAATTTTTCCGAGGGTCTTTGCTGCGCCATTTACTGGCAGCTATAACCGCGCGCACGAACGTCGCGGCTCTGCTTTTAGTACAATCGATTTTTTTATCGTTACAACCATAATCCTTTCACAATAAGGAATTGAGGCCCTGCGTTAGCCGAATAGAAATCACCTAAAAGCGCAGAAACATGGCCGAAATCCAGCAAGCGAGCAGCGCCCCCGCCAACAGCGGGAAAAAGCGGGCCAAAAAGATGACCCTGAAGGTGGACATGACGCCCATGGTGGACCTGGCATTTCTGCTGCTCACCTTTTTCATGCTCACTACCACCTTCGCCAAGCCCACCACCATGGATTTGACCATGCCGGTGAAGGGCGACGCCACGAAAGTGTCCTACAAAAAGGCCATGACCATCGTGCTGGGCAAGAACCATCAGGTGTACTACTACTTCGGGCTGAATACGCCGCTCGACAAGACGGTGACCGCACCGGTGCTGCATCGCACCTCGTTTGCGGCTAATGGCATCCGCCAGGTTTTGCTGGACCGCCAGCGTAGCCACCCCGAGACGGTGGTGCTGATAAAGCCCAGCCTTGACTCTAAGTACAAAGACATGGTCGACATCCTCGACGAGATGAATATCACCAACCAGAAAAAGTACGCGCTGGTCAACATTTCCCAAGACGACTCCAACCTTCTTAATACCGCAGCACTATGATGAATAATGCCCAGCTGGCCACGGCCAGCCTCGACGACATCGTATTCGATGGTCGCAACAAAGCCTACGGCGCCTACGTGCTGCGGGCCGAATATGACCGGCACGTTACCCGCGCCCTCATCATTGCCTCAGCACTGTTCTTGCTGCTGATTTCCTTTCCCATCGTGGCGCGAATGCTCGATAAGAAAACGGAAAGCGGGCTCAAACGACACGTTGTTCTGAAACCCATCGATATCACGCCTCCCGATGCACCGGTAATTGTGCCTCCGGCCCCCAAAGAGGTGGTTGAGGTGAAGGCTGCCGTACCGCGCCCCACCTTGCAGTTTACCCCGCCTAAAGTCGTATCCGACCCACAGGCCACTTCTGACGATGTGCCCGAGCAAACCGCTTTAGCCAGAACCGACCCCGGCACTGAGACCATCAGCGGGCCTACTACAACTGAGCCAATCATTGAAGAGGCTCCTGTAATCAACAAACCGACGGAAGGCGTAGTGGCTCCCAGCGTGTACACCTACGTGGAGCAAATGCCCAAGCTGCCTGGCGACATGTCCATTGTGGGTGCCATCCAGAAAGCGGTGAAATACCCAACCATCGACGTGCGGAATGGCGTTGAAGGCAAGGTTTTCGCCAGCTTCACCGTGAACCCGCAAGGTGAGATTGTGGATGTTAAAATCGTGAAGGGCCTGAGCGCGACCCTGGACGAAGAAACCATCCGGGCCATCAGAACCCTGCCCAAGTTCATTCCTGGCAAGCAGAACGGCCGCGAGGTGAGCGTGTCGTTCACGGTGCCCGTCACCTACAAGATTCAATAAGCACAGTGGGCGCAGGCCCAGAGTAAAACCCCGGACAGTGCCAGGCATCGTCCGGGGTTTTGCGTTTCTGCCCCCTTACAGCTCCACACCTTGCAGGCGCACCGTGCCCCAAGGGGCTACCTGCACCCGCACCAACAGACCGGTGCTGTCGGCCGCGGCGTCTTCGAGCTTTTTGCCGGTGCCCTCGGGCAGGTAATAGCGCTCGAGGCCATAGTTCAGGTTGAGGGAGCGGCTCCAGCTGGTTTCTACCTGGGCGGGTAGGGCTACCTGGTCGGCACCAGCGTCTGGCTCGGTGCCATACACCCCCAGGGGCAGCCAAGCCGGCTGGGCTTTGCGCAGCAGCACCCACACCCGACGGCCGCGCTCGGGTATTTCTCCCGACCCGCGCCACAGGCTGGCATCGAGCTGGCTTACGTCGTAGTTGAGGCGCACATAGTCGCCGTAGAGGATGTTGCGGGGGTCGACGGGCCGGGTGTGCAGGCGCAGGGTCTGACCCCAGTGGTCGGTGGCCCAGGCCAGCCCGGCAATGCCGAGCAGCACCACGGCCTGCGCCCCTACCAGCCAGCGGAAGCGAAGCTGCCGACGCCCCTCCAGGCTCGGCGCGGTGGATAGAATGGTGGACTTATTCATGGCCGGGAGTTGATGATGCGGGCGCCGCCTGGGCCAGCACCTGCTCGTTGCGGCGGCGCAGCCACCAGCTCAGGGCCAGCAGCAGCACGCCACCACCGATGAAGAACAATGACTTGTCGAGGAAGGCCCAAGTGAGACGGAAATACGCCAGAGCCGAGGCCAGGATAAACAGCACCGTGCCGGCGTTGACCTCGGCCCGCCACTGCTCGCGGTAGCCGGCCCAGAGCACAGCGCCCGCGAAGGCGTACAGACCCAGCAGCTGCAGCACAATGACCACCGGCCCAGCCGGCAGAAAAAACAAAGGCAGGAAAATCAGCCAGTCGCTGAGGCTGAGCAGCGCCCCCTGCCGGCGCTTGCCCACGGCCGAGGCCGCCACCAGCACCAGCAAGGCCAGCACGTAGGGCGCGCCGGCTTTGCGCAGCTCGTCCAGCATGGATGCATCCTCGCCGTTGGCCGCTACCGAGGCCGCCACAAACCAGGCCGCGGCCATTGGCAGCAGCTGCACTGCCAGCGCCTGCCGCCGCTGCGGCAGCCAGTCACCGGCCACGTACAGCAGCCCCAGCAGCGGCAGCAGCCACACAAACGGCTGGTGGTAGTAGTCGAGCAGCAGGCCCATGGCCGTGAGCCAGCCCAGGGAAAAGCCCCAGCCCAGCAGCTGCTCGGGCTGGCGGAACCAGTACCAGCCCAAGCCGCCCACCAGCAGGGCCAGCCCTACGAAGCTGTAGACATGAAACTCCTGCACGCTAAACCACATGGCCCCGCACAGAATGGTCAGTGTGAGCAGGTATAGAAACCGGCTGCGGTACAGCCAAGTGAGGGCCAGCCCGGCCGTGGCCCAGAGCAGCAAGGCCCGCGCATCGTGGCTGACGAGGTGGTACATCTGCCCGGTGAGTACGATGCCCGCCCCAAACGTGAGCAGGCCCACGCTCAGCAGCCCGATGCCCAGCGGGCGCTGCTGCCGCCTGAGGGCCTGCTCACCGGCGGCGTAGGCGGCCAGCAGGGTAAAGAGCAGAATGGCCAGCCGCACCAGCTCCGGCAAATCCTGCCAGTTGGCCGCCACCAGGCTGAGCACGCCCAGCCCCAGCAGCAGCCCGCCCAGCAGGGGCAGCAGGCCAATGGCGCGCTCCTGCTCGGGGTAGAGCCGCAGCAGCCGGACCTGCTGCTCCGCTGTGATAATGCCCTCGGCTACCCACCGCGGGCCTTCGGTTTCAATGAATTTGCGAGACAAGCGGTGAGATAGTGAAGTGGTGAGATGGTGAGTTAATATTTGGCCATGCTATTCGGATTGCAAGAAAGGTAAACTCACGTTTGCACAGCATGCTGCCTCAAGTTTGCCGTCTGAACATCAAAATCACCATTTCACAATTTCACCATCTCACCTTTCACCGCTCGCGTCATTTCGCGCTTGCCGGGCGGGCCGGGCAGCTTTTCGGTGTGCCAGCTGGCGGCGCGTAGGTTACGGCGGAACTGGCCCTGCGCGCAGTAACTGACCAGAATAGCGCCCGGCGCGGCTGCCTCATAAAGCTTGGCGAAAATGGCTTCGGTCCACAGCTCGGACTGCTTCTCAGGGGCGAAAGCGTCGAAGTAGATGAGGTGGTAGTGAGCGGGCGCAAGCGTGGCATCCTGCAAGGGCTGCAGCATTTTCGCCAGGTGAAAGCTGGTGCTCAGCGCTATTTCTTCATTCCAGGTCGCGGCGTGCAGCTGGGTGAAGGCCTGGCTTAGAGCCGGCTTGTCGTCCCACTGCTGTTTCAGGGCCGCAACAGCGGCATCAGGCAGTGGGAATGTCTCGTAACCGTCGTAGCGGATGCGTACATCTGCGCCCGCTATGGCTTCCAGTGTCAGCAAGGCATTGAGGCCGGTTCCTAGTCCCACTTCCAGAATGTTCAGCGGCCCTTCCTGCCCTAGCCCGGCGGCCAGCTGCGGCCGCAGGCCGGCATCGATAAACACGTGCTGCGACTCCTGCCGCGCGCCGTGGTGCGAGTGGTAATGCTCATTCAGCGCGGGCACGTACAGCGTGGGCGAGCCGTCGCCCGTCAGCCGCACTTCTACCTTTGGCTCTTCGGGCAATTGTTCACTGCTCATTGTTAACTGTTAATTGAAATCATGGCCCGCGTAAAAGTAGCCTTGCCCGATGCGTTTCCCTTCGCCACCAACATTACGGTGCGCATCACCGACATCAACTACGGCGCCCACCTCGGCAACGACGCCCTGCTGGGCATGCTGCACGAGGCACGTATTCACTTTCTCAAACACCTGGGCCTGGCCGCCGGCGACTACGACCCCGCCACCAGGCTCGGAATGATAATGGTGGACGTGGCCATTGAGTACAAGGGCGAAGGCTTCCACGGCGACGTGCTGACCTTCCAGATGGCCGCCACCGACGCCAGCAAGTACGGCTTCGACGTGGTGTACTGGGTGCACAACCAAGCCGGCAAGGAAATAGCCCGCGCCAAAACCGGCATGCTCTGCTTCGACTACAACGTGCGCAAGCTGCGCGTGCTGCCGCCCGAGCTGGCGGCCCAGGTGCAATGAGCCGTTAAACCTCGCGCTGCCCGGCCCGCGGAACCCAACGCCTTGTTGGTTTGTATCTTTGTGCTATGTTGTTAGAACTGCCCCTCGCCCCCGTTATTGCCAAGCGCGACATCCGCAAACTCTCGTCCGACGAGCTCAAGGCCTTTATGGTGGAGCACGGCGAGAAGCCGTTCCGGGCCAAGCAGGTGCTGGAGTGGCTGTGGAAAAACACGGCTTCCTCGTTTGAGGAAATGAACAACATCTCGCTGGCTACCCGCGAACTGCTGGCCAGGCACTTCGTGATAAACGGCGTGACGGTGCAAAACCAACAGCTCAGCAACGACGGCACCATCAAGTCGGCCTTCAGACTGCACGATGGCAACATCGTGGAGGGCGTGCTCATCCCGCACGACACCCGTATGACTGCCTGCATCTCCTCGCAGGTGGGCTGCTCGCTCACGTGTAAGTTCTGCGCCACGGGCTACATGGAGCGCAAGCGCAACCTCGACGCGGCCGAGATTTACGACCAGGTAGTGCGCATCCGCGAGCAGTGCGAGGCCCAGTACGGCACCCCACTCACCAACATCGTGTACATGGGTATGGGCGAGCCCCTGCTCAACTACGCCAACGTGGTGAAGAGCGTGGAGCGCATCACCGCGCCCGACGGCCTGAACATGGCCCCGCGCCGCATCACCATCAGCACGGCGGGCATCGCCAAGATGATTAAAAAGCTGGCCGACGACGACGTGAAGGCCAACCTGGCCCTCTCGCTGCACGCGCCCAACGACGCCAAGCGCAATGAGATTATGCCCATCAACGAGGCCAACTCCCTGGCCGCGCTGAAGGAGGCCCTGCAGTACTATCACCAGAAAACCGGCCGCAAGGTCACCTACGAGTACATTGTATTCGACGGCTTCAACGACACGCTGGAAGACGCGGCCGAGCTGCTGGCCATCTCGAAGTGGCTGCCCTGCAAGGTCAACCTCATCGAGTACAACCCCATTGACGCAGCTGCTTACCAGAACGCCGAGGCCGACAAAATCGCCGCCTTCCATAAGTTTCTGGCCGACCGCGGCGTGCAAACCAACATCCGCCGCTCGCGCGGCAAGGACATTGATGCCGCCTGCGGGCAGCTGGCGGTGAAGGAGAAAAAAGCCGAATAGAGCCAGCGGCCAGATAAGTCAGTCCGCTACTTTTTGCGTTCCTGTCGGGCAGGGCTCTTTGCCGCCGATGCGGGCGCAGCCCCCGACTGGCCTTTCAGCTTCGCGAAGCCTTGGTCCACTCGTAGCTGGGCCGTAATTACCGGGCAGATGTTGAACATCATGCGGTCGACGTTTTCCCACATGTTGCTTTCGAGTGGCTCGTTTGTCAGCAGCTCTTCGCCAAATGCCGCGACTAGAGTTCGGCCGTGGGTAAGAACTGTACCGTGCCGAACCTGCTGGTTGGCGGCAATCCGCTCGGGGGCCGTCCGGCGGCTGAAGGCCTTTTGGGCATCCTCGGCGGTGAGTTGCCCGCACATATCCTGCGCCATGGCCTCCACCGCTTGCTGCTGGGCGGCACTCAATTTGTCATCTAGCCCGGCCATCTGACCTCCCAGTTGGTTGAGCAGCTGGCTAGTTGCCGGGCAGACACTGCTCAGCCGCAGCATTGCCTGGATGGTGACGCGCTGAAGGGCCCCATCGACCTCAGCGGCGGGCGCAGCCGCTGCGAAGGCCGTAAACTCCGGGGCGAGCCGGGCCACCACCTTGGTTAGCATACCCTGCAAAAGCCCCATGCCTTGCGCACGGTTCAACAGAGTTATGTCTTGTTGCCGGCTTTCCATTGCCACCTGCTCGCAGATTCCCAGCGCAATCAGGTTGGTCAGACGCGCCTCCCCCGCCACGCTATCGGGCGGATTTACGAAGGCTCGGGCTGCCCTGGCCGGGCCGGCCAGGGTCAGCAGCACGCCAAAGCACAGGGCCAGCAGTTGTTTCATGCAGTTAAGGTACGCGCCTTTATTTCCAGTCGCCACCGGTCAGTCCTTACATCAACAACAAAAAAGCCCGTTCCAAATACAGGAACGGGCTTTTTGTTAGCAGTCCAAACCTCACTTCTGCGCCTCCGGTTGCCGCGCGCCTTTGCCGAAGCGGAAGGTGAAGTCGATATAAACCGGGATGAGGTAGGTGCTGTGAAACTGCTGCGGGTTTGGGTTCACACCATAGGGGTCGGGGTCGGGCTGGAACTCGAAGTAGTAGCCGCCGGCCAGGCCCAGGCTGGCTTTGCGCCAGTTGAACTTTAGGCCGTAAAGCCCTGCCATGCCGGCCTCTATGTCGGCTACAATGTAGTTTTCGCTAATCAGCGAGATGAGCTTCGAGACGCGGGTTTGGCCGCCTACCATCAGCAGGGGCGTTTTGCCAATTTCACCTTCCACAAAGCCGTACCCGATGCCCAGGGTAAGGTTGTTGTCGGCGGTGCCGTAGGTGAAGGCGCCGTAGCCAATGCCCGCTCCAATGCTGCTGGTGTTGCTGTTCACCGTCTCGTAGGGTACGTTGATGTAGAGCAGGCCCACGCCGAAGTGGACGTCTTCTTTTATCGGCAAGCTCAGCTTGGGCGTGAACATGAGCAGCTGCTGGTTCAGGGGCAGCCCCGGCAGCAGCGACAGGTAGCCGCCAATCGACAGGTAGTCGCTGATGCCGTAGTTGGCGCCTACCAGATACAGGTCGATATCCTGCAGGGTGCCTTCGCCTTTGCGCAGGCCCCGGCCGGTAGGGCCAAAAAACAGGCGGTTGCCATTGCCGATGTCGTAGCGCTTGCGGACCAGCCCAACGGTAGTACTCGGCTGCGAAGCGTTGAGGGTTTCGACGCGGGTCACGTCGGCGCGCTGCGCCGTGACTTTGCCCAGCGTGGGCGAGTCAAAATCCAGCGAAGTTAGCGTCATGCCCACCAGCCGGCCTATGAACGCCGTGCCGTCGCGGGTATCAATGTGGTAGTTATTACCGAGCACAAAGGGGTAGTCGCCGGCCGTGGCGGGTGCCGTGGTCGGTAGCGTAGCGCCGGGCTGGCTTTTCCCGACCGGTGCCGCGGTGGGCACGGTTTCGCCCAGCTCCTTGAGGCGGCGCTCGATGGTTTCGCGCACGGCCAGATACTCGGCGCGGGTGAAAGGGCGGGCCAGCTCCCGGCCGTCGCGCATGTGGCTGCGCAGCGTGATGGAGCTGTCCGGCGACAGGGAGCGGTAGAAACTGGCCTCGACGAAGTCATTGGCCGAGTAGTACATAAACAGGCCGTAGCGGGCCTTTTCGCCCCCGTCAATGACCTCACCCACGGCCGGGCTCACGACCAGTATTTTCTCAGTGGGCGGGGGCGGAGTTGGCGTTTGGGCCAGGGCCGGAATAGCGAGCAGCAAGGCCGGCGCTAAGAGCAAAGTATAAAGGCACTTCATGCAGCGGGAATAATGGGTAAACCGGCCGCAAAGAACGCAAACTTTGGGCCGCAGTTTACCGCTAACGCTGCGCTGTGCAAACTCTTGTCCGGCGGCTTCAGCTGCGCCAGCGGCCGGTGGCGTGGGGCCGGCCCGTGGAAATGGCCTCGCTGGTTTCTTCGCAGGGCACTTCGCGCTGCTCCACGCGCACGGCGTGGGCCTTCGGCTGCACTTTCTGACCGTAAGCGTCGGCAAACTCCTGGGTGAATTCGGCGCCGAAGAAGATGATGAGCGAGGAGTAGTTGACCCACACCAGCAGCACAATGGCCGAGCCTGCGGCTCCGAAAGCCGAGCCAGGCTCCGCTTTGGCGATGTAGAAGGCAATTAAAAACTTGCCCAGCACAAACAGCAGGGCCGTGATGAATGCCCCCACCCCCACGTCGCGCCAGCGAATGACGGCGTCGGGCAGGAAGCGGTAGATAAGGGCGAACAGCAACGTGGTGACGCCCAGCGACAGCACGAAGTCGACGAGGCGAATGACGATGACGCCGATTTCGGGAAACCACTGCTGCAGCTTGCCGGTGAAGGCACTTAGTACGGCGCTGATGACGAACGAAATGAGCAGCAGCAAGGCCACGCTCAGAATCAGGCCGAAGGAAAGCAGGCGCTGCTTCAGGTACTGGCCGATGCCCATGCCCACGGTTTTTACCTTCAGGTTCCAGATATCGTTGATGCTTTCCTGCAGCGTCACGAAAAACGTGGTGGCCGCAAAAATCAGGGTGGCAATGCCGATGGCCGTGGCCACACCGCCTTTCTGCTGCTTGGTGAAGTTGGCAATGCTGTCTTGCAGAAACTTGGCCGACTCGGTGCCCACCAGCCCCTTGAGCTGGCCGTACACCTGCCCCGTCACAGCCTCCTGCCCATACACAGCGCTGGCCACGGTGATGACGATGAGCAGCAGCGGCGGCAGCGAGAAGATGGTGTAGTACGACAGCGCCGCCGCGTGCCGGAACGAGTTGTTATTGGTAAACTCCGATGCTGTCGACTTAACGATTTTGACAATGTCGGAAAACTGGTAATGCGAGGCCATAGCAAATGCGAGAAGGATGCGAAAGTAGCTTACGGGCACAGCGGCAGGGGTGTTGGGCTGGCTTCAGGAATGGACACGGCCCGGCCCGGCTTGCCCGGACCGGGCCAGGCACGTACTTGCGCCTGCCGTTTATCGTTGGAGGCCCTGTATGACGACCAAACAGCTGCTGGCTGCCCTGCTTTTTCTTTTGCTGCTGCCCCGGCCGGGGGCGGCCCAGTGCCCGCTGCTGCTCGACAGCCTGCAGTGGGAAGAAGTGCTGCGCGACGATTTCACGGGCGCCGCCCTCGACACCGCCCTCTGGGACACTAATCCCCGCGTACAGGGCCAGCCTTACTACGGCTGGGGCTGCGAGTGGTACGACAGCCGCGACACCAGCCTGACCCGGGTTTCGAACGGCGTGCTGCAGCTGCGCGCCACGCGCTGGCGCAACGCCAACGGCCAATTGAAGGACTCCGTCGACAACATCATCGGGCCGGGCAAGGCGGCGCGGCAGCTAATCTACCGCGCGGGCATGATTAACCTCAAGCACAAGCGCCTGCTCGAAAGCTACGGCGTGTACGAGGCCCGCCTGAAGCTGCCCATCCGCGAAGGGGCCTGGCCCACGTTCTGGCTGTGGTCCTGCCCCACGGAAATCGACATCGTGGACGGCGTGGGGTACTGGGGCGAGGGCGAGGGCCTGCTGTGCAACGTCATCGACAACCGTATGCCCACCGCCGACCACGGGGGCAACACCTGCAACCCGCCGCTGGAAGCCAACCCCGCCCCCAAAGTGGCCCGCGACCACAGCAAGCGCATCAAGCGTATTCCGGTGGGCCGCCACCGCCACACCCACGTGAAGGCGCTCACGGAGCAGTTTAACACTTTTACCCTGGTCTGGACGCCCAACGACGCCCGGTTTTACATCAACGGGCGGCCCACCTTTGGCGCCACCCGCGACGAAGTAGGCACCGTGCAGGACTTCGTGACCCTGATGGTGAACATGCAGATGTACCCCTGGGGCGGCGACGAGGACGCGGTGCTGGAAGTCGATTACGTGCGCATCCTCAAGCCGCGGGCCCCGGCCGGGGGCGGGTCGCGCCCCTACGCCAGCACCCTGGCCGTAGACCCGGCCTGCGTAGCTCAGCCGCCCTCCTGGCTGGCCCGGGTATGGGAGCAGATTTGGTAGCGACAGGGCTGTAGAGACGCAAGTATGCATCTCATCGTCCGCGCCAATAGGGCGTTCTATTTTTATTGCTCAACGACGAGACGCATCTCTACAATCGTGCGGGTGTTGTCGGTCTGGCGGGAGACGCGAATGCGCGTCTCTACGGTCATTCTGGCTGTGCCGCTACGCCTCCAAGGTCCAGGAGAGGGTTTCAATGGGGGCTTCGCGCAGGGCCTGGGCCAGGTCGGCGTCGTCGCGGAACTGCAGGCGGTTCAGGGTGAGGGCTTCCACGCTCACTTCGAAGCGGGGCACGGCGAAAGGCCAGGGGCGTACCTGCACGGGGCCGTCGGGCCGGGGGCGGCACACGTCGTAGCGGCGGCCGTCGGGGCCGCGGTGGATTTCCAAGCGGCGGCCCATCTCGGGCAGTTCGCGCCGGCAGAGGATGAGGGAGAGGCGGTCGGCCCAGTGCAGCAGGTCATAGGCTGACTCGGCCTCGGCTTTGGTGACTTTCAGGGCCCGCCGCCACTGCTGCTGCCGGCGGCGCAGCTCGTCGAGGAAGGCAGTGACTTCCTTGCTGCTGCCGCGCAGCTCTTCGTAGAGGCAGCTCAGGTGCATGGCCGTGAGCAGGCTGCGCCAGCGCCCCTGGAAGCGGGCGGCGGCCAGCACGCCCTGGGCCTGGGGCAGCGAAAACTCTTTCTGGGTGAAGTCGGCCGGGGCGCCGGCGGGGGTGAGGCCGTAGTGGCCGCCGCGGCCGTGCCAGGCCTCCTGCTCGTGGTCGTGCTGGGCAATCGCGCTAAGCAAATCGACCCAGCGGGCCGGGGGAAGCGTGGGCGGCCAGTGCCAGGCCAGCTGCATGGCCAGCTGGGCGTGGGCCTGCTGGTAGATGATTTGCCAGCCGGTGGGCGTGGGGTTGACTATCATGCGGAGAAACAGAATCGGTGCGGGGTATAGGGCTGAAGAGTGAAAAAGGTTGTTGAGCCAGCTGTGGACCGATGACTTCAAAAATGCTCTGTCGTGCCATTTGAGCGTAACTTCACCCCTTATTCGCTTTGTATGAAATTCTTTACGCTGAGCCTGCGGGCTTTTCTCTTTCTCCTGATGCTGGGGCCGGCCGCAGCTTGGGCGCAGCCGACATGGCAGTGGGCGGTGGCACCCGTTTCGGGCGGAACTAGTGGCTCCTGTACTGTCACGGAAGTTGCCTATGGGCAAAACGGTGAGGTGGTAGTAGCAGGCGGTTTCAGGGGCACGCTCACCTTAGGAAATATTACCCTAACCAGTGCAGCCAACGGTGCAGATGGCTTCGTTGCCCGCATGACTTCGGGCGGGACGTGGACCCAGGCAACAAGCGCAAGCGGTTTGAACATTACCGGGCTGGCCCTTTCCAGCTCCGGCGAGGCAGTAATTGCCGGCACTTTTCGGCCAGCTACTGTACAAATAGGCAGCAGGGTGCTAACGAATGCCAACGCGGCCGGCACCTCTACCGATGTATTTGTAGCGCGGCTTACCCCAACTGGTACTTGGACGCAGGCGGCGAGTGCTGGTGGGCTCGGCAATGAATCGGTTGTGGATTTAGCCCTGCAAAGCAATGGGACAGCGGTATTAGCTGGCTCGTTTGGCGGCTCAACCGCAACATTTGGCACTCGGGTGCTGACAAACTCCAACAGCACCAACAGTGATATTTACGTTGCTCGGCTTGACGCGCTGGGCACCTGGATACAGGCCGCACAAGGCGGGGGCGATGGTAATGATGGTGTAGAAGGCTTGGCACTAGACGGCAATAACAATGCTGTTATTACCGGGTATTTGTCGGGAAGCAATACGGGAATAGCCAACTTCGGCCCCATCACCGCACGTCTAAGCAATGGATACATTTTTATTGCCCGGCTAAACGCTGTTGGAACATGGACGCGGGTAATGCAATCCACCCTTGATGGCTCCTTTTACTACCCCGTAATAGATGCCGCCGGAACAGTTACGGTTTGTGGCAGCTTTACTAATACTGCCAATTTTGGTGCTATTCAGCTTACCAGTGCAGTGAGTTTCGTTTACGACATGTTTATTGCCCGACTCAGCAGCAATGATGTGTGGGTGCAAGCGGTAAAATCCGGCTCCTCTACACGGGTTACACCCAACAGCATTGCACAAGATGCGGCTGGAAATGTAGTAGCCACTGGTTCGTTTAGCGGCTCCCAAACAACATTTGGTACGCATACAATCAGCAATTTTAGCTCCAGCAGCGCTGGAACGTTTGTGGCTAGGCTCAGTTCAACAGGTGCTTGGACGAATGCTTTATCAGCAGGGGGTACAGGAAATCCCGTAGTATTTAAAGCAGCGTTAGAAAGCTCAGGAAATAGCGCCGCATTTGTAGGTTTCTTCGACAGCCCAACCGTTACTTTCGGTACTGTGGTGCTAAACTCTAGCTCTGCCTCGCGCACCGGCTTTGTTGCCAAGCTTGGCGGCCTCCCTACTGCCACCCGCGCCCCCTCCCCCGCCGAAGTCTTTACACTGGCCCCGAACCCGGCCACCTCAGAAGTACGCCTGACCTGGCCCCAAGGCACTACCAGCGCCCGCCCCTTGCAGCTGCTCGACCCGCTGGGCCGCGAGGTGCGCCGCCAGCTGCTGCCGGCCCAGGCCACCACGGCCACGCTTGACCTTTCTGGCCTAGCGCCTGGGCTCTATACCCTGCGCTGCGGCGCGGCAGTTTCAAAGCTGGTAGTGGAGTAGCACCTGGCCATGCCCGACTACGCCGCGCCCTTGTTTGTCACCCTGCCCTTGCCCGACGGGCGGCAGCTGGGCGTGCTGCGCTTTGGCAACCCGGCGCATCCGGCCGTGCTCTACCAGCACGGCTTCGGCACCTCGGGCCTGGCCATTCCTCCCGATGCGGGGTTGCTGCGGCGCCTGGGCCTGCAGGTGCTGGCGCCCGACCGGCCCGGCGTGGGCGCCTCCACCCCTCACCCGCAGCAGACTTACGGCTCGTTTGCGGCCGATGTGCGGCAAGCCGTGGAGGCGCTGGACGTGCGCGGCCCCCTGGCCGTGCTGGGCTGGTCGGTGGGTGGGGTGCATGCCCTGGCGCTGGCGGCGCACTGGCCCGAGCGGGTGGCGGGCCTGCACCTGCTGGCCACCTGCCTGCCCCTGGGCGAGGCCGACACCTTCCACCAGCTCTCGCCCACTTGGAAAGCCCTTTGGTGGGCCTGCACCACCATGCCCGGCCTCAGCGAGGCCACTTTCCGCTGGCTGAGCCGGCGCTGGCACCAAGACCCGGACGACACCCTCGACTGGTTTATCCGGCTGATGCGGCCGGCCGAGGCCGAGGTGACGGCAGACCCGCAGTTCCGAGGGCTGCTACGCGACGCGGCCGTGCGCGGCTTTGCCCACGGCGGCGTGGGCGTGTACCACGACTGCCGCCTCTGGTGCCAGCCGCCCGACTTCGACCTGGCCACCGTGCAAGCTCCGGCCACCCTATGGCATGGGCTGGCCGACGGCGTGTGGGCGCCCGACAACATTCCCTATCTGGCCAGCCGCCTGCCCCAGGGCCGGCCCCAGCTGCTGCCGGATGAAGGGCACATGTTCTGGCTTCGGCACTGGCCCGAAATTCTGCAGGCCGCCCGTGAGCAGCTGTAGAGACGCATACTTGCGTCTCCCGCACGAACGATGTCGGCAGAACGGTGTAGAGACGCAACCGAAGGTCAGCGCAGCTAACATCTTGCGTCTCCTCGTTGAACGACATTAACCAGAACGTTCTCATGGCGCAGTCCCGGAGACGCAAGTATGCGTCTCTACAGTTCAAACAGCCCAGGCGGCGCGGTACCGGAGACGCGAAATGTTAGCTGCGCTGACCTTCGGTTGCGTCTCTACAGTTCGGCCATCGTTCAACTCGGAGACTCAGGTATGCGTCTCTACAACCGCGTACTTTCGTATGCCGGCATACTACCGGCTTCTTTCCTGCCCATGAGCAACGACCTGCAGCAAATCCTCGATAATCCCCTTGCTTCCCTGGCCATCCTGGGCAATTTGATTCTCATCGAAAGCCTGCTTTCGGTGGATAATGCCGCCGTGCTGGCCACCATGGTGGGCGACCTACCCAAGGAGCAGCGCCAGAAAGCCCTGCGCTACGGCATCATCGGAGCCTACGCGTTTCGGGCGCTGTGCCTGCTGTTTGCCTCTTTTCTCATTCAGTTCTGGTATCTCAAACCCCTGGGCGGGCTTTACCTGCTCTACCTGGCCTACGACCATTTCAAGCCCAAGGAGCCCAGCCACGACGAGGCCGGCGAGCTGATTGTGAAGGAAAAAAGCTGGATTTACCGGCGCACCCTGGGTTTGGCCGGGCAGTTCTGGGCCACCGTGGCCTTGATTGAGCTCATGGACCTGGCCTTCTCCATCGACAATGTGTTTGCCGTGGTAGCGTTTTCCGACAACCTGCTGCTGATTTGCGCCGGGGTGTTCATCGGCATCCTGGCCATGCGGCTGGTGGCCCAGGCCTTCGTGCTGCTCATGGCCAAGTACCCGTTTCTGGAAACTTCAGCCTTCCTCGTCATTGCCGTGCTGGGGCTGAAGCTGCTGCTGGCGCTGGTGTCGCACTTCTACCCCGAAACCACCTTCGGCCGCCTGCTGGAAAGCGAAGCCGCCGACGCGGGCCTGACGGTGCTCACCGTGGCCATGTTTCTCATCCCCTGGGCCACTTCGCTGCTGTTCAACGTACCGAAGCACCAGGCTCCGCGCTAACCTGGCCGCGCTTTGCTTGTTGTCGTTTCCTAATCCGTGCCCGCATGAAACGCCAAACGCTGCTGCTACTTACGCTCCCAACCCTTGTTGGCTCCGCCCTTGCCCTGGCACCGGCCCCGCAGTGGCGGGTGCAGCCCGATGCCTACTCCATTAAGTTCGATACCCGCGGCGCCAGCGGCACCATCCGGGGCCTCAAAGGCAGCATTGCCTTCGACGCGGCCAACCTGCCCGCCTCGTCCTTCGCCGTGAGCGTGGACGTGAACACGCTCGACACCGGCAACGGCCTGAAAAACCGCCACGCCAAAGCCGAAGGCTTTTTTGATGCCGCGCATTATCCGCTGATTCAGTACACCTCCAGCAAGGTGGAGAAAACCGCCAAAGGCTTCACCTCCACCGGCCAGCTCAAGATTAAAGGCGTGAGCAAGCCCGTCGTCATTCCCTTCACCTTCGAGCAAAACGGCGGAACGGGCACTTTCAAAGGCCACTTCCAAGTCAACCGCGAAGACTTCAACCTGCACAAGTTCGGCGTCGGCGAAATCGTGGACCTGGAGCTGGTGGTGCCGGTGAAGAAGTAGCCTCACCCCCGGCCCCTCTCCGGGGAGAGGGGAGCCAGTCCCGGTTGTTCTGGTGTATTAGTTTCAACTTTATAGATGTTCGAAAACAAAAGGGTCTGCTGCATCGGCAGCAGACCCTTTTGTTTTTAATCGTCAGGCTCCCCCTCTCCACCGGAGAGGGGGCCGGGGGGTGAGGCTCACGCCAACTGCATCTCCTTCAGGTGCAACAGCATGTCGGCCGTCATCTTATCCAGGTCGAAGTCGGGCTGCCAGCCCCAGTCCTGGCGGGCGGCCGAGTCGTCGATGCTGGCGGGCCAGGAGTCGGCAATGGCCTGGCGCTGGTCGGGGGCATAGCTCACCTTAAAGCCGGGCACCTGCTTTTGGATGCTGGCCGTGATTTCGGCCGGCGAGAAGCTCATGGCGCCCAGGTTGTAGGAGGTGCGGATTTTGATGCTGTCGGCCGGCGCGTGCATCAGGTCCAGGGTGGCCTTCAGCGCGTCGGGCATGTACATCATGGGCAGATAGGAGTCTTCCTTGAGGAAGCACTGGTAGTCGTCGCCGGCCACGGCCTTGTGGTAGATGTCGACGGCGTAGTCGGTGGTGCCGCCGCCGGGCAGGCTCTTGTAGCCAATGAGGCCGGGGTAGCGCAGGCTGCGCACGTCGAGGCCGTGCTTGCGGTGGTACCACTCGCACCACTGCTCCCCGGCCAGCTTGCTGATGCCGTACACCGTGTTGGGGTTCATGACGCAGAGCTGGGGCGTGTGGTGCCGGGGCGTATCGGGCCCGAACACGGCAATGGAGCTGGGCCAGTACACCTGGGCCACGCCGTACTTCACGGCCGTGTTCAGCACGTTTAGCAGGCCGTCCATGTTCAGCTTCCAGGCAAACATGGGGTCTTTCTCAGCCGTGGCCGACAGCAGGGCCGCCAAGTGGTAAATCTGCTTGGGCTGGTATTGCTGCACCAGCTGCTCCAGACGGGGCAGGTCGAGCACGTCGAGCAGCTCGAAGGGGCCGCCGGCCAGCAGCTCGGGCTGCTTGGGAGCGCGCACGTCGGCGGCAATGACGTGGGTGGGCTCGTATTTCTCGCGGAGTGCGGCCGTGAGCTCCAGGCCGAGTTGCCCGCAGGCGCCAATAACGAGAACGGTGCCGGGCAGGCGGGAGGTGCTGGTGTCGCCGGGGGTGGTATCCATGCGAAAGAAGATGGGTGGGATTGGGAGGTGGGAAGCGTTGTACGTGCAAAGATACCCACGGTGAGATGGTAAGGTGGTGAGATGGTGTTGTGAGGAAGCTGGCAGGGGTAATTCCCGGCGGGCTGGGCAAAGCAGGAGTTGAGCTAATACTGCCTTTTATACACTCGTCAATAGGAGTTGACTTATTTATTCTCCTTCGGGCAACCGCCCGGGCAGCCTGGGCCTTACCTTCACCATCTGCCGATAAACGCCTTTTTCTCTTTCGCTATGTCTGACCACTCCTTCCCGCTCCGCACGGCCGCTCTGGTATCGGGGCTGGCGCTGCTGGGCTCGGTAATTGCCGCTCCCTTCGCCGAGATATACGTGCTACCCAAGCTGGTAGTGCCCTACCAGGCGGCGGAAACGGCCCGCAACATCGTCGCGCACGAAGGGCTGTTCACGGCCGGCATCTTCGCCTACTTTTTCACCTTCGTGCTCGACCTGGTGCTGAGCTGGTCGCTGTACCACCTGCTGCGCCCCGTCAGCAAGCCCCTGGCCCAGCTCACCGCGGGCTTTCGGCTGGTTTATACCATTGTGGCCTTGGTCGCGCTCAACCAGCTCGTCACGGCCCTGCGCCTGCTCACCACCCCGGAATATCTGAACCTTTTCCGCGCCGACCAGGTGCAGGGCCTGGCGATGGTGGCCCTGCGCGCCTTCAAAAACCATTGGTACTTCGGCCTGATTCTGTTTGGCATTCACCTCGTGCTGCTGGGCTACATGGTGCTGAAATCGGACTACATTCCGCGCCTGCTTGGCTTTGCGCTGATGCTAACCGGCACAGGCTACCTGCTCACCAGCCTGCGCCCGTACGTGGCGCCCGATGTGAAAATTGACTTTGCGATGTACACCTTCTTCGGCGAGCTGCTTTTCATGGGCTGGCTGCTGGTCCGCGGCGGACGAATTAAAGCCGCTGAGCAACCGCTGCCCTATGCCCAGGCAGTCTGACCTGAGCGACAGTTGAGGCAGGCTATCTAAGCTTAATCTAAAACGCCCATAAAAAAGCGCCTGCTGTAGCAACAGGTGCTTTTTTGTGGGCGCTTGCATTTGAACACTATTTTACACGCGTCTCCCTGGAAAAGAGTAACTTTCCTTTGCATCCCAGCACTCTGCCACCATGCTCAACGCAAGCCAAGCAGAAGGATGCTTATGGTTGGTTTTTAACGCTCTTTGCCGATGCCTGCCTCTCGCTTTCTGTTTCGCGACACCCTGTATAGCCTACTAGTCGGCCTAAGCATCTCCTGCTCCCACCAAACTGGCCCCAGCCAAGCGCAGATTCAGGAGTTGAGCCTGGCCGCGGCCCAGCGCATCACCTGCGGACCGGGCGAGCCCAGGCTGGGCAAGGTGGCGTTTACACCCACGGGCAGCGCTGCCACCGCCCAGACCTTCCGCCTTGGGCTAGCCCTACTACACTCCTTCGAGTACGAGGAAGCCGAGAAGGTTTTTGCCGAGCTCATTAGTCATGACCCGCAATGCGCCATGGCCTACTGGGGCGTGGCCATGAGCGTGTTTCACCCGCTGTGGGCGCCGCCTTCGGCCACCGAACTGCGCAAGGGCGAGCTGGCCCTGCGCCTGGCCAAGGAAATCAAAGACAAGTCGCTGCAGGAAGCGGCCTACATCAATGCCCTCTGGGCCTTTTATGAGAATTGGCCCAGCCTGGACCACCGCAGCCGCTGCCTGCGCCTGGAAACGGCCATGCAGAACCTAAGCAGCGCTTACCCCGCTGATAAGGAAGCCGCCACGCTCAACGCCCTGGCGCTGACCGCTGCGGCCGACCCCAAGGACCAAACCTTCGCCAAACAGAAAAAGGCCGGCGCTTTGCTGACGGCCCTTTACCGTGACAACCCCGACCATCCCGGTGTGGTGCACTACCTGATTCACGCCTACGACGTGCCCGGCCTGGCTCACCTTGCGCTGCCGGCGGCGCGGCGCTACGCGGCCCTGGCCCCGTCGTCGGCTCACGCGCTGCACATGCCTTCGCACATCTTCACCCGGCTGGGGCTCTGGGGCGAGTGCATACAGGCGAACCACGGCTCGGTAGAGTCGGCCCGCTGCTACGCGGAGGCCAAGGGCACGCCCGGCCACTGGGACGAGGAGCTGCACGGCCTCGACTACCTGGTGTATGCCCACCTGCAGCGCGGCGAAACCAAGCTGGCCGACCAGCAGTGGGCCTACCTCAATACCATTCACGAAGTGCACCCGGCCAACTTCAAGGTGGCCTACGCCTTCGCCGCCATTCCGGCCCGCTGCCTGCTGGAAAACCGGCGCTGGGCCGAGGCGGCGGCCCTTACGCTGCCGGCCAGCAACGTAGAGTGGACCAAATTTCCGTGGCAGCGGGCGCTGGTGCACTTCACCCGGCTGCTGGGCAATGCGCACCTCAACCACCTGCCCGCAGCCCGAACTGAACTGCAGGCCCTGCAGCAGCTGCAGCAGACGCTGGTGAGCCGGCAGGAAACCTACCAGGCCGCCCAGGTGCTGCGCCAGATGCGCATCGGCCAGGCCTGGGTAAGCTGGCGCGAAGGCCACGCCAATGAGGCCCTGCGCCTGCTGACGGCTGCGGCCGACGAAGAAGACCAGACCGAAAAGCACCCCGTCACGCCCGGCGAAGTACTGCCCGCCCGGGAACTGCTCGGCGATATGTACCTGGCCCTGCAGCGCCCCCGTGAGGCCCTGGCCGCCTACGAAGCCAGCACCCGCCTGCGTCCCAATCGGTTCAACGGCCTGAATGGTGCCGCGCAGGCGGCGGCTCTGGCCGGCGAGAGCGCCACGGCCCGGCGCTACTATCAACAGCTGCTTGCGGTAGCGCCCGGCGCTGCAGCCCGGCCCGAGCTGGCCAACGCCAGGCATTATCTGGCCAGTGCTAACTAGCTGCTAGCTCTGGCCCCGTGGCTCCTCTTCCCAGCTACAGCCAGCGGCGGTATCTTTGGGCAATGCGGACCTGTTTTTCCTTCGCGGCCTGTGCGGGCGCCATTCTCCTGTCTTGCGGCTTGGCTCCGGCTCAGCCGATGCGGCCGGCGGCGTACCGCAACCTGGTGATGGAAGGCGGGGGCGTGCGCGGCATTGCCTACGGTGGCGCTTTGCAGGAGCTGGAAAAACAAGGGGTTCTGCAGAACATCCAGCGCGTGGGCGGCACTTCGGCGGGGGCCATTCAGGCTGCGCTACTGGCGGTGGGCTACTCCGCCGATGAGATTATCGACGTTATCAACCGCACCCCGGTACAGCGCCTCAACGACGGGCAGTTCATGTTCGTGGGCGGCAGCACGCGCCTGCTCAAGCAATACGGCTGGTACCGCGGCGACCAGTTTACGAAGTACCTCAGTGAGCTGGTAGGCCGCAAAACCCAGCAGCCCAATCTCACGCTGGGCGAGCTACACGCACTGGCCCAGCAACACCCCGGCCACTACCGCGACCTGTACACCACCGGCACCAACCTGACGCTGCAGCGCAGCCAGGTGTTCAGCTACGAGACGCATCCTCAGATGCGGGTGGCCGACGCTGTGCGCATCAGCATGAGCATCCCGCTGTACTACCGCGCCGTGCTGCTCGATGCGCACGGCAACGTGGTACGCAAGCCGGCGCCCGGCCAGGCAGTGCAGGTGCTGGTAGATGGCGGCCTGCTAGCCAACTACCCGCTCAACCTGTTCGACGACGCCCGCTACCTAGATACCCAGACATCAGATACACTGCCCGCGACGGGCGCAGTCGTCAATCCCCAAACCCTGGGTTTGCGCCTTGACCGGGCGGAGCAGATTGCGCTGGACACCTTAGCCAATGGACGCCAGGCACTGGCCCGCTACAGCATCACCAGCTTTCCCAGCTACGTAGGGGCGCTCTACAACGTAGCGCTCGAAAACCTCAACCCCGCCCAAGCCGCGGATTGGTCCCGCACCATCAGCATCAGCACGGCCGGCATCAGCCCCAAAGTGAAACGCATGCCGACGGCGCAGAAGCAGCTGCTGGTAGAAAATGGTCGAAAAGGGGCCCAGGCGTTTTTCAAAGCCAGCAGCGGAGGCTAGGCCAAAGCCATACCGCTCGCACATCAGCACAACTCACCATCTCACCATTTCACTATCTCACCGCATGTACGCCACCCTCCAACCCGACTTACAGCAGCAGCTTAAAGACATCGAAGAAGCCGGCCTTTACAAAAAGGAGCGAGTAATTACCTCGCCCCAGGGCGCCGAGATTGAAACCCGCGAAGCCGGCGAGGTGCTGAACTTCTGCGCCAACAACTACCTCGGCCTGAGTTCCCACCCCGAAGTAATCAAGGCCGCCAAGGAGGCCATTGACACCCATGGCTACGGCATGTCGAGCGTGCGCTTTATCTGCGGCACCCAGGACATCCACAAGGAGCTGGAGCGCAAGCTGGCCGACTTCCTCGGCACCGAAGACACCATCCTCTACGCCGCCGCTTTCGACGCCAACGGCGGGGTGTTTGAGCCCCTGTTCAACGAGCAGGACGCCATTATCTCCGATGCGCTCAACCACGCCTCCATCATCGACGGGGTGCGGCTGTGCAAGGCCCAGCGCTACCGCTACCAGCACAACGACATGGCCGACCTGGAAAAGCAGCTCCAGGACGCCCAGGCCAAGGGCACGCGCCACCGCATTATTGTCACCGACGGCTCGTTCTCCATGGACGGCACCATTGCCCAGCTCGACAAAATCTGCGACCTGGCCGATAAGTACCAGGCTCTGGTCATGATTGACGAGTGCCATTCCATGGGCTTCCTGGGCAAGACTGGCCGCGGCACCCACGAGTACCGCGACGTGATGGGCCGCGTCGACATCATCACCGGTACGCTGGGCAAGGCCCTGGGCGGGGCCATGGGCGGCTTCACCTCCGGCCGCAAGGAGATTATCGACATGCTGCGCCAGCGCAGCCGCCCCTACCTGTTTTCGAACACGCTGGCCCCCTCCATAGTGGGCGCCTCGCTGCGCGTACTGGAGCTGCTCACGGAAAGCACCCAACTGCGCGACCAGTTGGAAGAAAACACCAAGTACTTCCGCGAGAAAATGACGGCCGCCGGCTTCGACATCCGCCCCGGCGAGCACCCCATCGTGCCCGTTATGCTGTACGACGCCAAGCTGGCCCAGGAATTCGCTGCCCGTATGCTCGACAAGGGCATCTATGTGGTAGGCTTTTACTACCCCGTGGTGCCGCAGGGCCAGGCCCGCATCCGGGTGCAGTTGAGCGCTGCCCACAAGCGCGAGCACCTCGACAAGGCTATTTCCGCCTTCATTGAAGTAGGCAAGGAGCTGGGCACCCTCAAGGAGCCGGGCGCGGCGCAGTCGGCCGCGGGGCAGGTGGTGACGAACACGCCGTGAAACCCCTCCCCCAACCCCTCCCCAAAAGGGAGGGAAGTCTGACGCAAGCTTGGTCTTGATTAGCCATAAATAAAAAGCGAAAAGCCCCGCTATAGATGTAGCGGGGCTTTTTACTTGCTTGAAGAATAGGCTCCCCTCCCTTTTGGGGAGGAGCCGGGGGAGGGGTTACTTTTACTTCTTCGGAGCCTCAGCCGTAGCGCCGGCTACTACGGTGCCTTGCAGGGTCAGCACCTGCGGGCCGTTGGTGTCGGCGTTGCTGGTTACGGTTACGGTTTTGTTGAAGGCGCCGGGGGCAGCGGCGTTGAAAGTAGCGGTGATAACCGCCGACTTGCCGGGCAGCAGCGGGTCTTTCGACCAGTTGGGTACGGTGCAGCCGCAGGAGCCCTGGGCGTTGGTGAGCATAATCGGCTTCTTGCTCATGTTGGTGTACTTAAACGAAGCCGTTACGGGCACACCCTGCTTGATTTCGCCGAAGTTCTGGGCGGTTTTGTCCCACTTCAGGGCCATGCCGGTGGCCTGGGCGCTGGCGTTGGAATGCGCCGGCTTGGGCTTGGCCGTGGCGGCTTTGGCTTTGGCCGAAGCATTAACCGAAGCCGGCTGCTTGGTCATGGTTGTGGTGGTCGTGGTCTGGGCCGATACGGCGGCGCTGCTCAGCAGCAGGGCGGCAAGGATGGGGAAATGTTTCATGGTTTGGTTTGAAAGGTGATTCTTACTTAGCAGCGTTGGCTGCCAACAGCACAAAGGTAAATGCGCCGGGACGCGCGGGCTTGTTAACGGCTTCCCAATTGTTGTTAATGAGTTGTTAAAGCCGAAGCGCGGCGGCGCGGCCGGCCCCGGGGCAGTGTACTTTCGGATTATGAAATCCTTGCCAATCCGTCTGGTGGTGCTGCTCGGTGTGGTGTCGGTTATCGGCATCATTGCCGTGCAGGTGTACTGGGTGCGCCGGGCCTTCGACAACGAGGAGCGGCAGCTCGACCAGATGCTCTATATCGGCCTGAAGAATGTGGCCACCAAGCTGGCGGCCTACCGCCACGTGGCCCTGCCCAACGAAAGCCCCGTCAACCAGGTGTCGTCGAACTACTACGTGGTCAACGTCAACTCCGAAATCGACGCCAACCTGCTGGAATTCTACCTGCGCCAGGAGTTTGAGCGGCTCAACCTGCGGCTCGACTACGAGTACGCCATCTACGACTGCGGCACCGACCACATGGTGTACGGCAACTACGTGCGGGCCTCCGACCGGCCGGGCCCGGCCGTCGCCCCGACGCGCCTGCCCAAGTACAGCCAGTACACTTACTACTTCGGCCTGCACCTGCCCCAGCGCGCGCCCTACTTCATGAGCCGGCTCAACGGCTGGGTACTCACCTCGGTGCTGCTGCTCGTGGTGGTGGTGTTTTTCGGCTACGCGCTGTTCGTGATTCTGCGGCAGAAGCGGCTCTCGGAGGTGCAGCGCGACTTTATCAACGCCATGTCGCACGAGTTCAAGACACCCATCTCCACCATTGCCATTTCGGCCGAGGTGCTCACCGCGCCCGACATTGTCGAGCAGCCTCAGCGCCTGCTGAGCTACGCCAGCATCATCCGTGAGGAAAACCGTCGCCTCAGCCAGCAGGTGGACAAGGTGTTGCAAATGGCCAAGAGCGAGCGCAGCGAGTTCCGCCTGCACCGCGAGCCCGTCGACCTGGCCAAGCTGCTAACCGACGTGGTGCGGCAGTTCGACATCAAGGGGAAAAACGCCGCTGGCATTATTCAGTTGTCAGTTGACAGTTGTCCGTTGTCAGTCCGTTCTAACAAAGCAGACGACACAAAAACTCTGACAACGGACGACGAACAACTGACAACTCCCAATAGAACAGCCCTGACAACGGACAACGAACAACTGACAACTAAAATCTGGGCCGACCCCGTGCACCTGGCCAACGTGCTGTTCAACTTACTCGACAACGCGGTGAAGTACGCGGACGGGCCGCCCGTGGTGCGGGTGAGCCTGGAGCACGACGGACCGGCGCTACGCCTCACGGTGCAGGACCAGGGCATCGGTATAGCCCCGGCCCACCAGAAGCGAGTGTTCGACAAGTTTTTCCGGGTGCCGGGCCACGACCTGCGCCCCGCTCAAGGCTTCGGGCTGGGGCTGTACTACGTGCGCAACGTGGTGCTGGCCCACGGCTGGAAAATCCAGCTTCGCAGCCAACCCGGCCGGGGCTGCACCTTCACCCTCACCTTCCCTCCCCTGCCCGCCCATGCAGCCGCTGCCTGACCCTGCCTTCCTGCCCAGCGCCTCACCTGCCAGTTCGGGCCGCGCCCCGGTCCGCATCCTTTATGCCGAGGACGACGTGAACCTGGGCTTCGTGACGCGCGACAACCTGGAGCGGCGCGGCTATCACCTCACCCACTGCACCAACGGCACCGACGCGCTGGCAGCCTTCCGCGCCGGGGCGTTCAACTTGTGCCTGCTCGATGTGATGCTGCCCGGCCTAGACGGCTTTGCCCTGGCCCGCAGCATCCGCGAGCTGAACCCGCAGGTGCCCATCCTCTTCCTCAGCGCCCGCGCCCTGGGCGAGGACCGTATTACCGGCCTGCGCACCGGGGCCGACGACTACATCACCAAGCCCTTCAGCCTCGAAGAGCTGGTGCTGCGCATGGAAGTGTTTCTGAAGCGGGCAGGGGCCGTGCCCACTGCCCCCGGACTCGGCAGCTTCACCCTCGACCTGCCCAACCTGGCCCTGCGCCACGCCAGCGGCACGGTGCGCCTCACTCAGAAGGAAGGCCAGCTGCTGGCGCTTTTCGCCCAGCGTCCGGGCCAGGTTATCAAGCGCGAAGACATCCTGCGCCAGCTCTGGGGCGACGACGACTACTTCCTGGGCCGCAGCCTCGACGTATTTATCTCCCGCCTGCGCAAGCACCTGCGGGCCGATGCGCGGGTGCAGATTCGCAACGTGAACCGGGTCGGGTTTGTGCTGGAGTTGGGCAGCTGAGCGGCGGCGCGGCGCAATTCCATTAACGGCCCGGTCCCCGGCGGGGAGCAGCCTCGGGCCGCAGCACTGGTCTCTGCAGGGGCTTTTCCAAATCGGTACGCAGCTCAGCAAATACCGGCAGGCTGCTGGCCCGCAGCAGGTCTTTCACCGATTCACCGGCGGCATTGCGGTGGTCGGGGTGGGCGCCGTAGGCCAATAGCAAGCGGGCAGTTGTCAGAAAGCGGGCATCCGCCTGCCGGTCCGCCGCCGGGTTCTTCGGCCGCGGCTCGCCCCAGTCATCAACGGGCGCGCTGTTTTGCTGGGCCTTCATAAGTCGTTGCTGCACCAGCTTCATCAGTGGCGTGCAGCCCAGCGAATCGGTGGCATTGGGGTTGGCGTGCGCGGCCAGCAGGGCCTGAATGATGGCCGGGCGGGGCTCCCGCCCGGCGGTGGCCTCCAGCAGGGCCGTATTGCCATAGAAGTCGCGCAGGTTGGGGTCGGCCCCGGCGCGCAGCAGCTCGCGCACGGCCGCCTCGGTACCATCCGTCACGGCATAAAGCAGACCATAGCCAACCTCTTTGGCATCTATTCCCGCGGCCAGCAGCAGCTGCAGCGCCACGAGTGGCCCCCGCTCCACGGCCAAGCTCAGGGGGACGAAACCCCGCCCGTCAGGGGCGTTGGGGTCGGCGCCCTGCTCCAGGTATAGCTGCACCAGTTCGGTGTTTACCTCGTAGCGGCTCAAGGCCACGTGCAGCGGCGTCTGCCCCTCGCAGTTGCGGTCGTTGAGGCGGGCGCCGGCCGCCAGGCAGGCGCGGGCCAGGACCACGTCGTTAGCTGAAAAAAGCAGCGGCGAAGCCAGCTCGCCGGACAGCCGGCCGCCGTGAGCGAGCAGCAGGCCAAGCGCCGGTGCCGAAGCCGCATAGGAGGTAGCGGCCTCTCCATCTTTACTTCGATGGTTGGGGTCGGCCCCTGCTTCCAGCAGTTGCCGCACCAGCGTGGTATCATCATCCATCAGGGCTACTATCAGCGGAGAAATCCCCTGTTGATTTGCCAGGTTGGGGCTGGCGCTGTGCGTCAGCAGCAGGGCCGTTAGCTGCTGTAGTTCAACGGCTGTAGGGCCGCCTGCTGCCGGTATTTGGCCATCGCTCTGCTCCGCCTGATTTACCCGGGTAAAACCCAGCAAGGCCGCATTTTTTGAATTGCAGCCTAAAGCCAGGAGCAGCGGCGTCTGTTGGTTTTCATCATAGCCATTAACCATCGCACCGGAGGCCAGCAGCAGGCGCACGTTGTCAATACGGGCAGCCGCGGCTGCGCGGTGCAAAGCCGAGGTTCCCCAGTTGCGGACCCGCAGCATGCTGTCGGAAGCTGCGTTCCACGTATCGGCCCGGCTGAGCTGATGTACATCTGCCCCCGCCATTAGTAGTTGCTTGACCAACTCCGGCTCTCCCCTTTCGGCTGCCACATGCAGGGGGCTGCGCCCGGTTTTATCCACCAGCCGGGGATTGCCGCCTTGGGCCAGCAGCAGCCTTACCATCGGCAGGTCGTTGTTGTGGGCCGCCCGGTGCAGGGCCGTTTCTCCGTTGTATTGCTCCTGGTCGTTCACCCCCGCGCCGTGCGTGACGAAGTAGCGGGCCAGCGCCAGCTCCCGGGCCTGCACGGCCGCCAGCAACGGCGTTTGTCCATTCCAAGACATCCGGGGGTTGGCGCCGGCCTCTACCAGCATCTGCACCAGCTGCAGGCTCACACTATCGGGCCGCAGGGGCTGGCTCTGCCCCCCGGCGAAGTAGCTCCTACTCCTGGGCCCCATCATCACTCCGTGGCGGCTTCTGCCTGGCCGCCGGGGTGGCATCCGTGCCACCCCCGTGCCGTTTTGCTGGCTCCAGCGCACGCCGGCATTATAGCTGATGATATAGTTGAGCGCCCCGGCGAAGTCCTGCTTGCTGCTGCTGCTATCGGCTGGCTTCAGGTGCGCCAGCAGCAGCCGAAGCATGGGTATCGCGTCTTCATTGCGCTGCGCGGCCAGCAGCAGACAGTTTTGCCGGTGCGAATACAACGGCGTAGCCACTGTGGCGCCCCGACTTAGCAGCAGCCCGGCCATGGCCAGCTGCCCGTAGCGCACGGCAATAGACAACGGCCGCTCCCCCGGCTGCACGCTTTTCCAGCCCGGCAGCCGAATGATGGGCACTTCGGCATCCGCCGCTGTAGCTCCGTAATAAATTCCGCTCTCAGTGTCGAATTGCGGAAACTCGTAGTTGATATCCGCCCCACGCGCCAGCAGCTGCTTGGCCAGGGCCAGGTTATCGGAAGCAGCCACTTGCAGCAGCGAGTCGTGCACACTCAGGCGGAACGGCCTGGCTTCGTCTTTAACTATCGGTTTTTTGTTTGCCGGGGCGTCCCACTGAGCGGCGGCAGGCCTCAACCCGCCCAGTAATAGCAACAGGCCCGCCAGCAGTAGTTCTCGGGAATACATCTTGCTCAGCAGCGGGTTAAACAGCCTGGGTACGTTCGGCGGGCCGCGCTGCGGCGGCTCCGGCGGCGGTGCTCAGCAGCCACTCGTTCAGGCGGGCGCGCAGCTCGGCGGTGGGCAGGTTGCGGTGCACCACGCCGTGCCGCACCAGGCTCATGGCGCCGGTTTCCTCGCTCACCACCAGCACCACGGCATCGGTGATTTCGCTCAGGCCAATGGCAGCGCGGTGGCGCAGGCCCAGGGCCGCAGGCACGTCGGGGTTCTCGCTCACGGGAAGGATGCAGCGCGCGGCCCGAATACGCCCCCCGGTGATAATCACGGCCCCATCGTGCAGGGGGCTGGTTTTATTGAAAATACTCAGCAGCAGCCGCTTGCTCACCTCCGCATCAAGCCGGTCGCCCGACTCGGCGTAGGCACTCAAATCCGATACTTGGCTGAAGCAGATGAGGGCCCCGGTTAGTTTGTTCGACAGGCTTTTGGCCGCTTCCACAAAAGGAGCCACCGCCAGCGGGGCTTCCTCGGTGGGGCGGCGCCAGCTCCAGCCGCGCATGCGCTCCAGGGCCGTGGCCTTGCCCAGAGTAAGGAGAAAGCGCCGGATTTCCTGCTGAAACAAGATGATGCTGGCCAGCACGCCCACGCTCATAAACTGCCCCAGAATCTTGGTCAGCAGCTCCATGCCCGTAGCTTTCACCAGCAGATACACCACGTAGAGCGACACCAGCCCCAGGGCCACGTTCAGTGCCACCGAGCCGCGCAGCAGCTTGTAAAGCTGGTAGAGCAGCACCGTCACCAACAGCACATCGGCCGCGTCAATCCAGCCAAAGCGCAGGAAGTTGATGGGAAATGGGCCGGACATGCGGTGAGGCGGGTATTTAGTGATTTAGTGATTTAGTGATTTAGCGAAGTAGTGAATTAAGCAGTTTGCCGGCGACCAAATACACCTGGCCTGCCTTGAGAACATCAAGCGCGTTTATTCACCATTTCACTAAATCACCACTTCACTGCTGGGAAAGATATTCAAAAACAAGCGAACGGCCTGCGAAGCCTCGGCTACATCGTGCACGCGCAGCAGGCGGGCGCCGCCCTGCAGCGCCAGCATATGCAGGGCCGTGGTGCCGTTCAGCGCCTCGGCGGCGATCAGGCCCAGGGGCTGATATACCAGGCGCTTACGCGAGATGCCGGCCAGCACGGGCCGGCCCAGCATGCCCAGCTCGGGCAGGCGGCGCAGCAGCTCGTGGCTTTGGGCCGCGGTTTTAGCAAAGCCGAAGCCCGGGTCCAGCACAATATCGGTGGCGCCGGCCTGCTTCAGGGCAGCCAGCCCGTCTCGGAAAAAGCGCAGCACCGCCAGCACCACGTCCTCGTCGTAGTGGGTGAGGCTGGCCATGGTTTGGGGCGTGCCGCGCATGTGCATCAGCACGTAGGGCACCCGCAGCGCGGCTACGGTGGCAAACATGTCGGCATCAAGGGTGCCGCCGGCTACGTCGTTCACCAGGTCGGCCCCCAGGCTCACAGCCTCCCTGGCTACCTCGGCCCGGAAGGTATCGACCGACAGAAACGCCTCGGGGAAAGCGCGGCGCAGGGTTGCTACGGCGGGCAGCAGCCGGCTTTTTTCCTCGGCGGGGCTGATGTCGGCGGCGCCGGGGCGGGTGCTGTAGGCTCCTACGTCGAGCACGGTGGCACCGGCCAACAGCATGTGCTCGGCCCGGCTCAGCAAGTCTTGCTCCGACGCCACCCGGCTCCCGGCAAAAAACGAGTCGGGCGTGACGTTGAGGATGCCCATCACCTGCGGCGTGCGCAGGTCGAGCAGCCGGCCGTGAGGAGAAAGAAGCGAATAAGAAGATGGAAAGAGAGAAACTGACACAGTAGCGCGAACTTTGTAGTTCGCGTTCCAGAACGAAGCCCGTTCAATGACGCGAACTACAAAGTTCGCGCTACTGCCGTTATGCCCTCCACTCCCGCCCAATACGACGCCATTCTGAGCAGCTGCCGCCAGCTGTTCCTGGCCAAAACCCACGACTACGGCACGGCCTGGCGCATCCTTCGCCTGCCGTCGGTGACGGACCAGATTTTTATCAAGGCCAACCGCATCCGCACCATTCAGGAAACCGGCGTGCAGTTCGTGGCCGACGACGTGAACGGCGAGTTTGTGGCCATCATCAACTACTGCCTCATTGCCCTGATGCAGCTGCACCTGCCCGCCGACGCGCCCCTGGATATGACGCCCGAGGCTGTGGCCGCGGCCTACGACCAGGAAGCCAGCGAAAACCGCCGCCTGCTGCTGGCCAAAAACCACGACTACGGCGAGGCCTGGCGGCAGATGCGCGTGGAAAGCATTACCGACCTGATTCTGATGAAGCTGCACCGCGTAAAGCAGCTCGAAAACATCGGCGGCCGGGCCACGGTGAGTGAGGGCGTGGAAGGCAGCTACCGCGACATGCTCAACTATGCCGTGTTTGCCCTGATTCTGCGCGGCGAGGTACCCGCTGCCTAAGGCACTGCCGACGCGGCGCCCGCTTGCTGCACTGCCCCGCCGCTGCCGATTTTTGTACAAACTTTACGGGTGGCGCGGGCGTTTGCGTCTGGCTCCATCTTTCGCTTTAGCTTCTTTTCCTGAATGGCTACTCTCAACGCTCCTGCCCCTTCCGGCGCGCACCCCTTACGCTACCTGACCAAGGTGTGCTGGTTTCTGCTGGGCGCCGTGTTCATCTTCTCGGGCCTGGTCAAGCTGAACGACCCGGTGGGCACGGCCCTCAAGCTCGACGAGTACTTCGAGGTGTTTGCCCTCGACCTGCCGGCGCTGGCACCCTTTTTCCTGTTTCTGAAAAGCTCCTCGCGCACGCTGTCCATCCTGCTCAGCTCCTTCGAGGTGATTCTGGGCACGGCCCTGCTGCTGCGCTGGCATCTGCGCCAGACGCTGTGGGCGCTGTTCGCGCTGCTGGTCTTCTTCGGCTTCCTCACCTTCTACTCGGCCGCCTTCAACAAGGTGACGGACTGCGGCTGCTTTGGCGACTTCATCAAGCTCACGCCCTGGACCTCGTTTGCCAAAGACATGTTCCTGCTGCTGTTGTGGGTGGTGGTATTCTTCAACCAGCGCTTCTTGCGCCGCTCCTTCGTGCGGGGCACCATGGGCATCATGACCATGACCTTCGCCGCGGCCATTGCCATTGGCATCGGGGTGCGCGCCCTGGGCCACCTGCCCTACTTCGACTTCCTGCCCTATAAGGTGGGCAACGACATCGGCAAGCTGATGAAGCCCCAGGAGCCGGCCGTATACCAGTACACCATGCAGCGCAACGGCGAAACCAAGGTATTCACGGAGTACCCCACCGACTCGACCTGGAAATACGTGAGCATGGAAGCCATGAACGCCGACAAGGCCAAGCCGGTCATCACTGACTTCCGCGTGTGGAACGACGACGGCGACTACACCCAGCAGATTCTGCGCGGCAACAAGCTCATCCTCATCGTTCAGAACACCGACAAGGCCGACCGCGACCGGGTGGCCCTCATCAACAAGCTGTTTGCCGACGCCGAGAAGTCGAAGCGCGGCATTGAGTCGCTCATCATCACCAGCAGCAGCCCGGCCGAGTTCGACGTATTCCGCCACACCTCCAACTTCGCCGTGCCCTTCTACTACGCCGACGCCACCGTGCTCAAGTCCATGATTCGCTCCAACCCCGGCTTCATCCTGCTTAAGGACGGCGTGGTGAAAGGCAAATACCATTACCACGACATCCCCAGCATCGGGAAAATTGAGGAGAAGCTGTAGCTGAGAAGCTGGGAGTTAGGAGCCAGGAGCTAGAAGTGCGAATAATTTCCAATTCCTAGCTCCTGGCTTCTAACTCCTAATCCCTGCCTCCTAGCTTCTAACTCCTACCTCCTAGCTACTCCCATGCTTTCCTTCCTACTCCGTCGCCTGGGCCAGGGCCTGCTTGTGCTGGTGGGAGTGGCGTGCACGGTGTTTTTGCTTTTTAACGTGCTGCCCGGCGACCCGGCCGCCCTGCTGGCCGGGCAGCGCTCCGACCTGGCTACCAAAGCGGCCATCACGGCCGACCTGGGTTTGGACCAGCCCCTGCCCGCCCGCCTGCTGGGCTACCTCAACGACGTGTCGCCGCTGGGGGTGCACGCCCGCGACTCGGCCGGACAGGCGCGTTACGGGGGCGTGGCGCTGCTGCCCTTGGGCGAAAAAGCTCTGGTGCTGAAAAAGCCCTATTTGCGTCGCTCCTTTCAGAGCAATAAGGACGTGCTGCGCATTCTGCTCGACTACTTCCCCGGCACGCTGTGGCTGGCTCTGGCTGCCATGCTGCTGGCCAGCACGGTGGGCGTGGCTCTGGGTGTGCTGGCGGCGCTGCGCCCGCAGTCGTGGCTCGACCGCGCCCTGGTGAGTACCTCGGTGCTGGGCATTTCGGTGCCCTCGTTCGTGGCCGCCATTGCCATTGCCGCTTCGTTTGGCTTTTACTGGAGCCACTGGACCGGCCTGAGCCTGACCGGGCAGCTCTACGAAACCGACCCGTTCAGCGGTGCCACCCACCTGGTGCTGCGCAACCTGCTACTGCCGGCTTTTGCTCTGGGCATTCGCCCGCTGGCTGTCATCACTCAGCTCACGCGCTCCAGCATGCTTGATGTGCTCAGCCAGGACTACATCCGCACGGCCCGCGCCAAGGGGCTCAGCCGCCCGGCCACGGTGCTGCGCCACGCCCTGCGCAACGCCCTGAACCCCGTGGTAACGGCCGTATCGGGCTGGCTGGCCTCGCTCATGGCCGGCGCGTTTTTCATCGAGTACATCTTCAACTGGAAGGGCCTGGGCACGGTGACTCTGCGCGCCGTCGAGAATCTGGACTTTCCGGTCGTGATGGGCTCCACCATTTTCGTGGCGGCCCTTTTCGTGCTGATAAACATTGCCGTGGACTTGCTGTATGCGGCGCTGGACCCCCGGGTGAAGGTGAGTTAGCGCTATTTTTCCCGAAGTGGTTCTCAGTCATACCAATTGATTGGTAGAATTCGATACATTTGGCTGGCCCGGTCCTGGGCTCGCCAGGGTGGGCGGCACATACCAGGAAGGGCACTCATCAATCACCCCTTCATTTCTTTCGTGTATGGACCCTAATTCTACTTCGCTTCCCTACCAGGGCGCCCCCGGCTACGGGCAGCCCATGTCCGCCAGCCATTCCCAGACCATGAGCGTGGGCGACTGGCTGATAACCATGCTGATTTCCTTTATTCCGCTGGTAGGCTTCATCATGCTTTTCGTGTGGGCCTTCAGCAGCAGCACCCCGCCCAGCAAAGCCAACTGGGCTAAGGCCACGCTTATCTTCTTCGTGCTGGCCATGGTGCTGGGGATTATGTTTGCCGGTAGCCTGATGGCCATCATCGCCCGCTCCGGGGGAATGAACTAACCGGCTGCCCTGCTTTAATGCCGCTTCAAACTGATATTTCTTCATTAGTGGCCGGCGCTTCTCCCACCAGAAGCGCCGGCCATTTGAGTTTAGTGGGCATGCCCGGCTCGGGCAAAACCACCCTGGGCCGGACCCTGGCCGCCCACTTCGGGCTGGTTTTCCTCGACCTAGACCAGGCGATTGAGGCCGCAGCTGGTCGTGGCATTCCGCAAATTTTTGCCACTGAAGGCGAGGCTTTTTTTCGCACGCTGGAAGCCCAAACGCTACGCCAGGTGCTAGCACGCCCCGGCCCCGTGGTGTTGGCCACGGGCGGCGGCACGCCCTGCTTTCACCAGAACATGGCGGCGCTCAATGCCGCCAGTCTCACGCTCTGGCTCGATGTGCCGGTACCGACGCTAGCCGGCCGCCTGCAGTCCGCCGAAGGCGCCAAGCGGCCCCTGCTGGCCGCCGCGGGCAGCGTCGAAACCTGGCTGCGCGAAACCCTGACGGCACGGAGTGAGTTTTATAGCCAGGCCCGTTTGCGCTGCGCCAGCGCAGCCTGCACCCTGGTGGAGGTGCTGCCGCTGCTGGCCACGGCGGGCTTCCCCGGCTCCGGTGTAGGGGCTGGCTTGTAATTTTGTGGCTTCTTCCGCCCTTTGCAATTGTCTATGAATTCAGTATCCACGGCTCCCAAGGCTCCCGCTGCTCCGGTGCGGCCCAAGCACAAAGGCTCGGCCCAGCTTTTCCAGAACCCTATTCTGGAGCGCCTCTCGCATACTCACATTGCGCTGCCGGTTTCCATTTTCCTGATTACGGCGGCTCTCAGCCTCTACTACGGGTTCACGCACGGCTTCCTGTCGGGGCTGTCGGCGCTGGGCTTGTTCCTGCTGGGCTTGTTCCTCTTCACGTATGTGGAATACGCGGTGCACCGCTACCTCTACCACATTCCGGCCACCACGCCCGGCCGGGCCAAGTTTCAGTACACCATGCACGGCGTGCACCACGAGTACCCCAAAGACAAAACCCGCCTGGCCATGCCGCCCATCGTGACGGTGTTCGTGGCTTCGCTGCTGTTTTTCATTTTTCGCCTGGTGTTTGGCACCTGGGCGTTTGGCATCTTGGCCGGCTTCACCTTCGGCTACGCCATGTACCTGTTTGTGCACTACGCCATTCACGCCTACGCCCCACCCAAAAACTTCCTGAAAGTGTGGTGGACGCACCACGCCCAGCACCACTACCGCCAGGACGAGGTGGCCTTCGGCGTATCGAGCACGCTCTGGGACCATATTATCGGCACCATGCCCAACCGCCGCGACGAAGCCAGGGCTACGGCGGAGGCCTAGGCTTATCTACCGTATCAACCAAAAAAGGCGCGGCTCCCAACGGAGCCGCGCCTTTTTTATGCCTCTGCGCGAACGACTAGCCCCGGCGACGGAACTTGCTCAGCAGCCAGAACACCAGCAGCAGAATGATAACAACGCCGATGATGCCCGTGTAGGCCCCGGCTTTGAAGATGTCGCCGATGACCTCGCAGCTGCTGAGCGTTGCAGCTAGTAGCATCAGGCACAGGAAGAGGGAATAGCGAAAGGAAGTCATGGCTAATGGAAAGGAAGGAGGTGAAAGAAGCAGCCCTTGCCCCTGAAGGAGCAGGCTTAGTTTCTGGTACTGAGTCAATGCCTAAAAGGTTGAGTTAGGTGTGCCTTTCCTGAAAACAGGGCTTGGCGCGGGGTAATGCCTTTGAACGAGCCGCCATACGCTGTTCTATGGTGCGGGGACAGATAGCCGCAAAGCACTAACCCAGTCGCCTACACCAAGCGCTACCTTTGATTAGCAACGGCCGGCTGCCCGGCTGTTTCGACATTTTTCCTTCCATCACCCTGTCTACCGACTTTATGAAATCAATCTACCAAGTCTACCCGGTATTTCTGCTGACCTGCCTCTTGCTGCTGAGCCTGATTTCTCAGGCTCAACCCGCTGGCCCGGCGCTGGACCCAGCCTTCATCCCCACCGCGAGTTGTATGCCCCAGCCGCAGTGCGGCAAGCGCTGCGGCAATCCGATGGCAAGGTGGTGCTGCTGGGCAGCTTCCGCCGGGTGTTGGACGCGGACACCCCCACCGGGCTGGTACGGCTGCTGGCCAACGGCACGCAGCTCGATGCCACGTTTGCCGCCAACACGGCTAGCCTACAAGGGCAAGTAGTGAAAGTGGTGGAAATGCCAAATGGACAGCTGCTGCTGGCAGCTGACCTGGGCACCGACTGGCTGACACTGAACGGCGTGCGCCGGCAAGGAATGCTTCGCCTGCTGGCCGATGGCAACCCCGACCCATCCTTTACGGCTACGCTAGGCACAGCAACCCAGATTCAAAAGCTTCTACCCCAGCCGGATGGCAAGCTGCTGGTGGGCGGCATGCAGTTTGGCAGCATAACCACGGGCATGCTCCGCCGCCTGAACACCGACGGCAGCCCGGACACCGCCTTTCAAGCCGCGCTGGGCACCGAGCCCGATGGCGAGGTCAGCGGCCTTGCCCTGCAAGCCGATGGCAGCCTGCTGGTAGCTGGCGGCTTTGCCAACATTGGGGGTCGCACCCGCCGCGCCGTAGTGCGCCTGGATGCCTCCGGCACCCTCGACGGCAGCTTCAACGCCCAGGTGCCGGCCAATACGTATTTCTCGGATGTGGCCGTACAGCCCGACGGGCGGGTGCTCCTCCTGGTGGGCTCAAACTCGGCCACCAGCACCACCTGGCGAGGCATTGTGCGGCTGCAGGCCACCGGCAGCCCGGATGCCAGCTTCCAGACCGGTACCAACTTCAATCGCAACGTATTCGTTTTTCCGGGCACACCGCTGCTCCTGCTGCAGCCAGACGGGGGCATCATCGTCAGCACCGACGCCACTGCTTACAATGGCACTGCCACTGGCAATCTAGTGCGCTTGCTCCCTGGCGGGGCCCTCGATGTCAGCTTCAATAATGCCGCCGCGCTGCTGGGCAGTCAGCGGCCCAACGCCCTACAGCTGCTGCCTAACGGCCAGCTGCTGGCAGCCGGCTTTCCCGCGCATTTGGGTGGCGAACCCTACCCCTTGAGCGGCGTGGCCCGCCTCAACGCCGACGGCACCCGGGACCTGAGCTTTGCACCCCGGCCGCAAGAGCCTGGTGTGCTGCACGACGTGCTGCTTCAGCCCGATGGCAAACTGCTGCTGGCCGGCAACTTCAACAAAATCAACGGCATGGAAGCAAGCTGCCTGGCCCGTCTCAACTCCGATGGCACCGTTGACTTGCCCTACACGGCAGCTTGCGGCGCCAACGAGCCGGTGCTCAGCCTGGCCCTGCAGCCCGACGGCAAGGTGCTCGCGGCCGGCACGTTCAGCTACCTTGGCGGCAGCGCCCGTCGGGCCTTGGCGCGGCTCACGACCAGCGGCGTGCTTGATGCAGCATTTGTGCCGGCTCTCCAGCCCATGCCCTTCGGCTTTGCGCCTACCGGGCGACTGGTAACGCTGCAGCCCGATGGCAAAGTACTGCTGCTGGGGCGGTTTAACTTCACCACCAACCCCAATAGGCTGCAGACGATGGTGCGACTGGAGACCAACGGCCAACCCGACCCGGGCTTCAACGCGGCGTTCACTGCTGATAACACGAATGCCCTGCTGCTGCAGCCCGACGGCAAAATTCTTGGTACCGGCCTGAATGGCTTCGGCACTTCGCAGACGGCCTGGGCTTGGCGGCTGCTGGCCGATGGCACCCTTGACCCAGCCTTCACTCCCTTGCCCGCCCCTATCGGCAGCACGGGTCAGGGCTTGGCGCTGGCGCAGGACGCCACTGGGCGGGTGTACGTCGGCGGCTCCATGGCCGGCGCGGCCTTTAAGCTGGTGCGCCTGCTGCCCGACGGCACTCCCGATGGCAGCTACCAGCCGGCCCTACTGGGCACGACGGGGCAGCAAATCCGTAGCCTAGCCCTGCAGCCCAACGGCCGCCTGCTGCTGGGCGGTGAGCTGGCCTCGCCCAGCAGCAACAGCCTGCAAGGCAGCTTGCGCCTGCTGACCTCCGGGGCGCTCGACTCCAGCTACGAGCCGCTGAATGGCCCCGCCGCCGGCGTCAGTAAGCTGCTGATTCAGCCCGACGGCGCCCTCGTAATGGGCGGCAGCTTCACCACTACCGCCGGCCTTCCCACGATGGGCTTGGTCCGCTTGCTCGATAGCAACGTACTGAGCATGAGCAGCCGCTCGGCCGTGCCCCGTACCGAGGCCTGGCCGGTGCCGGCCCATGATGTGCAGCATCTTGCCCTTGACCGCAGCAGCCAACCCAGCAGCCTTGAGCTGCTTGATGGCGTGGGCCGCGCAGTGCGTCAGCTTAGCGTGAACGGACCTGATGTTGACCTGAACACCGCGGGCCTGGCGCCAGGCCTATACCTGTTGCGCGTATCCTACGCCGCAGAAATGGTGGTGCGTCGGATTGTGATTGAATAAATGGCTCCTAGTAGTGGGGTGTAGCTTTGAGGCATGAAGAAGATGCTCCCCATTCTGCTGTTGCTGGCCGGAACAGCCCAGGCCCAGATGAAGCCCGCCCCGAGTGGCCTGACGCCGGCCAGCCACGCCCGCAGCGTCGCCGATTTCCAGCACGACCTCAATCAGGAGTTTAAAGACCCCAAGGAGTCGCCGCTGAGCAAGCAGGAGCGCAAAAAGCTAAAAAGCCTGCCCTTCTACCCCGCCGACTTCGCCTACTACGTCGAGGCCCGCTTCGTGCCCGACTCCACCTCCCTGCCCTTTGCCATGGAAACCAGCACCGAACGCCGGCCCATGTACCGCAAGTTTGGGGAGCTGCATTTCACCCTGCAGGGCCAGGAGCTGAAACTCAGCATCTACCAGAGCCAGGCCTTGCTGAAACGCCCCGGCCTGGAAGACTACCTCTTCGTGCCCTTCACCGACCTCACCAACGGCCACGGCAGCTACGGCGGGGGCCGCTACATCGACCTGCGCATCCCACCGAAGGGGGCCACCACGATGACGCTCGATTTCAACCGGGCCTATAACCCGTCCTGCGCCTACAGCGCAGGTTACTCCTGCCCCGTTCCGCCGGCCGAAAACCGCCTGCCGGTAGCTATACCGGCAGGCGTGCAGCATGAGCATTGAGAGGATATTAATGGCGCCTCTGCAAAACTAGCGGGTAGCTAGCAGGCAAGATTTCCCCATTAAAGCTGGCGTGCACTAGGTCATACGGCATAAGTGGGTCATTGGGACGGGTCTTCTGCACATCGTAGAACAACGTGTCCACTTTGCCGCCTAATTCAATATACCAGGTTTTAAGTCCCGATACGCTGCCCGTCGACGCGTAAAGGGAGGTGTACAAAAAGTTGTAAGGAGGCTCAAAAGGGCGTACCATTGTGCACCCCCCACCGCTGCATTCTTCGCCAAGTTCTACCCGTTGGCCGTTGGCGTCTAGCGCATACACCCGAATGGGTGTATTAGTAGTAGTTAGCAGAGAATTACCTGTCTTATCGACAAGGGCAAACAGCAAGTGAGGCGGCATTGAAATGTTGGTAGGAGCTACGTGGGTTTCCTTGCAGCTCACTAAACCCAACCCCAGGCCCAATAGCAAGGCCTGGGGAAATACCTTCAGCCTGCTCATGGTCGGATATCGATGATGGCGCTGTTGAAATAAGGGAAGGAAATATCAGGCTGGCCGCTGACGCGTATGGTCCAGTCGTCAAAGCGGAACAAGCCATTGGCAGTGCCATCCCATCCCCAGTTCATGTGGAATGACAAGTAAGAGACCCAAGTATTAGAACCTCTTATGGGTATAGTCACGCGCTGATAGCCGTCGCACACCCAGGCGTGGCCTACGCCAGAAGGCCAGGATGAGAAGAGGTCGCTGCTTTGCGCAGAATTCCCCTCAATAATTACTGGCATACCCGCCGTGATGTTGTCAGTTACGGTAGAGTATGCAGTTCCATTGCCGCTATAGGTAAGCCAGCGGGCCATGTTATAGCCAAAGTTGGTATGCAGCGCACGTATGGCATTATATGTCCGGGCCGACGATGAATTATCACCGTAGACTGTATTTACGCTCACGCCAGCATCGTACATAAGCTGGGCGGTTTCATTTGTAGCGCTATTGGGCAGCATAAGCCCCCACTGATACGAAGCTGGTCGGTTCCAGCGGTACATGATTTGTGCCATTGCCGTAGCTAAGCAGCCTGTAGGCGAATGGTAGCGGTAAAACCAGTTCGGCGATGGTGGACAGTATAGGTTATAGGTGCGAGAGCTAAACACTGTTCCCTGGCCTTGTCCCCAATTGCTAGGGACTAATGGCCCACGCGTAACGGTTGTGGTCACGGGTGGTGGGCAGGGCGTGGGGCTTTCCAAAGGGAAACTGCCCCCGCTAGTAGAGCGCGGCATGGCCGGGCCCATATCACAAGGGTAGGTAATTTGACGCCAAGCCTCTTCAGCCCCCGGTGCAGTGTTTTCCGGTTCCGGGTATTTACGGAACGCTACAGCGGCCGCCTTGGTGGTTTCCATCCAGGTAATCAGCCCGTCTGGCACAGCATTGTAGTCTTGCAGCCCCTCTAGCGGAAATGAGCCATACTCTGAGTACGCTAAGACAGGTTGCATATGGCGGTCAGCTGCAATCAGCGAAAAGCCACCGCCAGCGTAATTGCTGATGTAGAAGGCCGGCAGCCCGTCCTCGCTTTTAACTGCCAGGAAGCTCTCAATCTGCTGCCGGCCCCAGAAAACTCGCTGGGTATCCTGCCCTCCTTCGGCAGAATACTCCCGGTATTGCCCCCATATCTCATAGCTGGAGGCTATATTTTCGGCAGCCGCCCGGGCTTCGTCTTCCGACACCAAGTAGGAGCTTTCGGAATTTGCTCGGGTAGTGACGTTCAAGACTGGGGGTGAAATATCCTTTTCGCAGGATGAGAGCAGGATAGTAGCACAGAGCAGTGTGACTGGAAATGTTTGAGAGGAAAAGAGACGATGCATTTGGTAGGTGCGTTTTTAGTTTTTATACAGTTTTATCACGCCTTCTCGCTTTAAGCTATCTATAAGGCCTGCTTTCATGTTATTCAAGAGTGATGCCCTATTACGCCAATAAGCATCGTAGTCTGGCAGCTTCCACACGTCTTGGTTTGCCACATACATCTGGCGGTATTCGTAGACTGCCCCATCAAAATCATGGGCTTTGGTAAACCCACTAAACTTTGTATTTGGCTCAATATTCGTCCCCCCTTGGAAGAGCTTGACCCTGCTCTTACTTAATGGAACAGCAGAGCTCACCACACAAACGCCGTTTTTATCCGGCAAGTAGAAGCCATCCTTGTTCTTTTGAGATATGCTGTTTGCTCTATCAGATGGCACCAGTAATACCCACCCGGTGTAGCTTTCCGGCAGTTGCACTCCAATAACAGGAGCATATAATCCAAAGTAGATGAATACTGGGATGAAGCCAATAAGCAAAGCAAGCAACGCTAAAGCTATAAGTAACACTTTACCGTTTGGCATTATTTAAAAGTAGAATATGACTGAGGATTTATAGGCTGGGCATTAAACCCACCAAACTGAACGTAGGGCGCTTGATTGGAGCGATTTTGAAGATTCACATTATCAGAAATCCGCTGATATCGAGGACCAGTATCACGTACGTCAGCGTCGCTTCTTAACCAAGGTGACCTATGTGACAATACAAATGAATGCTGACGAAATTCGTATGCCGTTTTATTATAGGCCCCAGCTTGTACTTGTACCGATACAGAAGGAAAGGTACCATGCGAAACGAACATTCTAACCTCGCCATTGGTCTCAATCCGCATTCGCACATTCTGGCTTACATCCACGGAGCGACCATTTAGCAGCACTAAAAATGGTTTTTCAACTGCATTAACTTCAGTGTGCTCCTCGAAGCCCCCTGACCAGCCAACTTGGCTGTTACCACTGATTCGACCAGGAATATTTGGCTGGCCCGGCACACTAGATGCACCAGGCACAAATCCCCATGATTCCCCGGTGAGCCTATGAGATTCCGCAGAAAATCCAACGAAAGTGCCATCCTTGCTATAGGTGCCTTTTACTGTAAAATCAGTTGTGAGCTTGACACCACCAGCAGCAGGAATACCCAAGTCGTTTTCATCATGTATGTAACTATACATGCTTAACTTTAGCTCATTTCCGATATTTGTATAAGCTTCACCGTTCACCATTAAGGTGGCTGCTTGGGAATCGTTCCAAAGTACATTGGTGCCATTGGTGAAGAAGCTTTCTGGCCCCTTTCCATCTGGGTCAATAAACTGCAGTGGATTATTAAAGCAGTAGTTGTAAGGACTATACCTGTGCATCTCTTCAGCCAAAGGGTCAACTGCATGCCAACGCCCGAGTTGCGCATCGTACATGCGAGCTCCGTAATCGGCCCAGTTCAGGCCGAAGTCGTCCTGCTTCTCTTTGCCGTTGTACTGGAACTTGAAGTCCGGATTGCCCGCGTCCTCAATGCCCACCAGGTTCAGCCCCCAGGGGTCGTAATGGTTTTCCTGCACCTCCTGCGGGTCAACGATGCGCAGTGCGAGGTCGTCGAAGTAAGCCGTGATGCCGGTTTCGTTCACGAGGCTGGCGACAACGTAGCCGCTGCTGTCGGCGACCAAGCCGGTTTGCAGTTGCTGCCACTCATCGGCTGCGGTCCGCTGGATGGGCTGCGTGAGCACACGCACCAGCTGGCTGTCCTTATTGAAGAGTTCCAGGCGCAGCACGGCGCCGGGCACGGCCCCTTTCCTGGCCGGACGCATCAGCTGCGGCACTGCGGCCACGCCAATGCCGATAACCGGCAACCAGCGCTTGGTCGGGGCCGGGTTGCCCTTTAGGCTTTGCGGCTCGGCGGGTACGCTGGCGCCGCCCACCACACTTCCCAGCGCCACCGCGCCGGCGCCCAGCAGCGCCCCGGCGCGGCGGTCGTAGCGGGCATACACTTCGGTGCGGATGCTGTCGCCGGCATTAACTGCCAGGCGGACGCTGGGGCCTTGCCGGCTTCCCTCCTGGGCATTAAGGCGCGCCACGTAGTCGCCGGTCCGCGCCCGGCCGTCGCGCTGTCGGGTTTCCGCGAGGCGCGCAAACTGGGCGTCTTCCACGTCGGCATTGGCGGGCTCCATGCTAGTGGAGCGCTGCAGGGTGTTGCCGCCCTCGTCGCGGAAGGCATAGCGCAGGTTGCCCAGGTGGTCTTTGAGGTGATATTCGTGCTTCCAGTTGTAAAAGGGCTGCGTAGGCGGTGGCGAAGGCGTTGGGGTGTAAATCAAGCGGCCCTCCGGCATGGGCGCGAAACTCAGCTTATCATCTGTGTACACAAAGCCGCTCTGGTAGGAAGTAGTCGAGACAATAGGAATGCCCTTGCTGCTCAGCCGCGTCGCCTGCTTGGCGAGCTTGTTGCCATCGGCGGTGTATACGAAGCGAATGGAACGGTTCTGGGTGAAGGTGATAAGCTCGGGCAGGTTCAGGTGGTTGTAGGTAATGGCCGTAATGGACTTGTTCACGTCCGAAATTAGGTTGCCGTTGTCGTCGTACGTGTACTCCTCCGGGCCCGTACCAGTATATGGGGCCACATCTTCAAAGTCGTGCGTTACGACTGAAGCCGTTAGGTCGTCAACAGACGTCAGCTGGTTGCCACGGTAGCCATAGCGGAGCTTGTCGATGAAAACGGGAGCGGTTTGCGTGCCACTGTCCCCTTTGCGGTCCATGCGGGTGAGGTTGCCGTTCAGGTCGTAGGCGATGTTGCTGGTGGAATAATCTGTACTGGTGTTTCCCCATATACCACCTTCGTAGGTGCGGTACTGCGCGTCGACCAGCCGATTTTGCTTGTCGTAGGCATATGCATAGCCGCGCAGAATAAACCGGTCCAACTTGCTGGGGTTGTAGCTGCGCCACAGCGCCGCGGCAATGTTGCCGTTGTACTGGGGCTTGTAATCCGGGTTAGTCGAGCCGATGGCCGGGGCCTCGTCGTACTTCAGCTCTAGGCCGAACACGTCCCGGTTCACCACCGGGCTGCTGGCGCCGTACGCATCCGCGTTGCCCCCGCCCAGGTTGTCGCTGTTGGGGTCGGTGCCGTCCAGCCATTCCGTGTTGGCGGTGATGTTGCGGTTGTTGATGTTCGTGAGCCAGCCCCGGATGTTGTAGCGGTAGTCGACCGACTGCAGGAAGTAAGCATCGGCATTGTCGGTGCTGTGCAGCTTCTTGTCGACCAGCTGCCCGATTTCGTTGTACTCGTACCGCGCAACGGTCACCAGGGGCTGGGCGTCTACCTTTTGCAGCACCCGCGTCACCCGCTGGGCGTGGTCGCGCTCCTGCTGCTGGTAGATGCTGTGTTGCTCGTAAGGCGCTGTCAAGGCCGTGGTCGTTTTAGCCGCGTGCTGCAGCACCGATTTCTCTACCTCGCCCACGAAGTTGAGTTGCAGCGACGTCCGGGCCTGCCCGCCCCGGTAATGGTCGCTGCTGGTTTGAATGGCGCGGCCCTTCTCATCGTAGAACGTTACCGTGGTAAGCCAGGGCCGGTCGGCCGGCACATTGACTTGGTCGACCGCTTCGCCGATGACGCGCGCCTGGCTGGCAGTCTGCAGGCCCGTCACCGTGACCGCGCGGCTATCGGCCGTGAGGGAGAAGTCGTACCCGTCAGCCGCCGCGGTTTTTACTACAGGCACAAAGTCTTTGTCGCTTAACTGCTCGAAGGTGTAGGCGTCGTAGAAGGTCCGCGTCAACAAGTCGTTTTCCGTGACGTTGGTCGGGAAACTATTGGTCAGGGTGTAAGTGAGCTTGCCCGCGGCGGTTGGCGAGGGCACCACACTTTCCCACATAGCCGGCGCCGCGCTGGCCGCGGCCACCAGCTGGTCGTAGGTGAGCGTGGAGGTCAGAAAGCCCGTCATGATTGGCCGGCCCAGAGCGTCGTACTTCGTAAACACCCATTGATTGGAAGAAAAGCGGTTGTTGGCCTGGTTGGCGGTTTGCGCCAGCACCACCTGGTTGCGCTCGTTGTAGACGTAGCGGGTCGGTCCGGCGCCGGGCATCTTTTTCGCAATCACGCGCTGCCGTTCGTCGTAGTCGTAGGTAAAGGCCCAGGGGTTCATGAAATCACTGTAGGCCGGTTCAGCCAGGTTCCAATCGCCACTTGTGGGTAGGGTAGCCGAGGCGCGGGGCGGCAGCACCGCCCGCAGGTTGCCCATCTCGTCGTACACGTAATAGGTCAGCGCAAACGGGGTGCTGGCATTTCCGGTGGCCACTTTACGCAGCACCGTTCGCCCGGCTTTGTCTACATAGTCGAGGGTGGATACGTCGTGCTCATCGCGCGTTTCGCTCACAATGAGTTCACCAGGCTGATAGAAAGCATATGTAGCAGGTGTACTAAAACGCGACACACCGTTCAGCATAGTGCCGATAATTCCATTAATACTACTATCATCTATCAAATTGCCGGACGGCTCGTCCATTTTCCAATAGGCCAGCAGCCCATTCTGTCCCGTCACGTCCTGATTTTTCCAGGTGTTGATTTCACTGGCCGTGCGAGCCGTGCTCCAGATGCGGACATCGTCAATCATTCCCGAAAAAGGCGATGCGCCTGAGCCGGATGGCACAAGCTGCTGCCCCCCTATTCGGAAGTCGGCTGCGGTGGAAGTAGAAGTTACACCGTAATTGAGAGGGCCATAACCACTGGTAGCAGAGGTGCCCTGACCATTGAGGTAAACCACTACGCTGCCCGACGATAGTGTAAGGGCTACATGGCTCCACATATTTAGAGGGGCTATTATCCCAGTAGAACGCCAAGTAGATGGCCCTTGAGGAGCTGTAGCTAGCGTAAATATGATTTCTCCGTTGGCTCGCCGCCCCAGCCGGTACAGTTCGCCCATGCTTAGAATTACTCCATCGCTCGTCGAGGAAGTGGGGTAAATCCAGGCTTCCATCGTCAGTGTATTTTGACCATAGCAGCCCAAAGTGGAACCTGACGTAGCGGTCATTACCACGTAGTCGTCAACCCCATCGAAGGTCAGGGCCTGCCGTCCAGCGGGGGTGGCAACAGAGTTTATTTTCCGAGTGTCGTAATCATAGGTAAAGTTGCGAACCTCTTGTGTGGTATTGTTGCGCGGCACCGACTTGATGGTTCGCACAGGAGAGCCGGCTGGCGAGGGTGGCGTATCGGGCTGCCAGGTGAGGCCAGCGGCACCTTTCTGCATCACCCGGCCTAATGGGGAGGTTTCGTACTGATTAACTGAGAACGGCTTGGTATCGTTGGCAATCCGGTCCCAGCCCTGCTGATAAAAACTCAGCTGCTGGGTTACGCCGTCGGCCTGGAAAGCACCGGAGTTATTGCGGACGTAAGGCAGGTAGCTTTTATCGGGCCGGCCGAGCTGGTCATAGGTGGCCGGCACCACCACGTCGTTGCGCAGGGGGCTGCCCTGGGTTTGCACGGTTTGTACGGTGCGGCCCAGCCCGTCCAGGTAAACTACTTTTTGCTGGCGCTGCAAAGAAGTCAGGGTACCAATGGCTTGCTCTGTGGTGACGCCGGGCGTTAGAATAGCATTCGTGACCACGTGGTTCTGCGTCGTGCTGGGCTGGGCAATAGCAGCCGCTATACAGCTAACAACTAAGAAAAGGCTATTGAGAAGATGCTTTTTCATCTTTGATTTAATTAATTGGAAACGTTCAGGTTGTATCCAGGCGTTGCCAATTAAGGCCGGTAGTTGTACTGATTTTGGCTGGTGATATTGCCTTGCAAATCCCGCACTACTTTCAAGCGCTGCAAGGGGTCATATTCGTAAAGGGTGGCGCCACTCTTGGCATCGCTGATGCTGGTAGCCTGCTGGCTGTTGGGCTCGTAGGTAGAGCTAATCATTGCCGACTCTACTGGCTGAAACCGCAGGTCATCGATGAGAAAGCTCCCACCATTGGCGCTCATGCAGTAAGCCGCCACGCGAAACCGCTCAGTTGCCGGCACCCCGGCTCCGGTGTGGGCTGCGTCAAGGTCGAGGATTACCTCGACGTATTTCCACTTATCCTGGGTACCATTGAAATAAGCCGCTTGGTAGCAGGAACTGCATCCCAGTTGGGTGCCATCGGCACGGTTGGCGGCCAGCACCAGGGCCCCGCCATTAGCCGGGAAGCCAGCGCTTGTTTTAACCCAGGCCGACAACTTATAGCGTTGTTGCTGACGTTGAGGAGAGAAGGTCTTGCCCGGCCCATAGTTGAATGGGTCGGGAGCCACTGGTGGCCCTACTGAGTAAGCGTAGAGGCCAGTGTGGGGCGTGGTAACGATGCCATTGCCGGGGCGGGTGCCATTCATTCCCCAGTAGTCTTCGTTAATGTTGGTGCCTTCACTGACGAGGCCAGTCTCAAAAGCCAGACAACTGGCTTCATTGCCTAAGCTTACTTCTGTGGAAGAAGCAGTTGCCCGTGACGAATTTTGCGTTATAGCGGTTGGCAACAGTTGCTGGTAGCCCCATTGGTAACTGGTTTTGGCATCACCAGCAGCTAATTGGCCTATTAGATTACCGGTAGCATCGTACTCAGTGTAAGTAGATTTAAGCGTCAGCTTAGGGTCAATTATAAAGTTAGGAAATGCTCCTGATACTGACCGGAAGCTAGCCGGCGCATAAGTAGTGGGGAATATTGGACGGACGGTATTCAGCGTAAATAATTTGTACGGCAACACCCGGTTGCCAAACAGCATATAATTGGTTACTTGTGCGCTGGTGATATAGCCGTTATTCTTATTGATTACTTCCACCGGATAAGCCAGCATGTTTCGGCCTTCCATTGCTGCCATGCCCGAAATGATACCTACTTGCTCCGGGCTGGTTCTGTTCGCAGGGGGAGGGCCGAGGTAGGGCCGCTCATATACATATGTGTAAAGTGTTTCTGCTTTTGCCCCCTTGCTGTTGATGGTACTGGTGCTGGCCAGCAGCTTGTTTGAATTATAGGTATGCGTCTTGGTGATGCTTACCGGATTATTACCGCTAAAGTCATATGTTATTTCTTCTTCCTGCGTGGGCAGATACGAATAAGTATACAGCTTATAAGCGGTACCTTCTTCCACTGTCGAGGGCAGGACAGCGGGGCCAGAAGGGTTAACGGCGGTAGAGGGGTTACAGGCATCATAACATCTTCCTTTTACTGCTTGCACGAAATTGCGACCTACGCGAGCTACTTGGGTATAACTTAACCGCTTGGTTTTTACTGTTTGGCCAGCGGCATTTACTAGTGTTTGCTGCTGTAGATACCCCCGCAGTTCATCGTTTTCGGAAAAGGGCTCGTAGGGCGTCCGGGTTACTTGGATGCTTACCCCAGATTCATCGAGGAAGCCTGGCCCAAAATTGGTAAACTCATCCACCTTTTTGCCACCATCGGCATTGATTTCCGTTACCCGGCTATATCCTATATGGCTGCCACGGCTATTGCTGCACGCTGCCAGAACACTTTGACTAGAGAATATATCTTGCGTGACTGTTGAATTCGTGCTATAGGGTGAAGATGTTGTATAGCCTGGAAACCAGTAGCGGGTCATCCCGCCTAGGATGCCACTGGACATTCCATTAGTGCTACTGTATTCGTACTGTTTAACAACTTTCGCCGCGGGGTTATCGTAGGAGCTTATTTTTTTTATGCGCAACCCGCCTGCTGGCTGATCTGAGGCAACCGTAAGTACGTTGCTGCGGTCATCGCTCAGGTTTTTGGCATAGGTGTGCTGCTCGTATTCAAAGTCGGTTTTCCCACCGGTAGGGTAAGTAATACTGCTAAGCATGCCGCTGAGGTTGACGGCAGTATTAGAAGCTGCGGCAGGTTCACGGTAAGCGTAGTAGGAGCCGAAACTGGGAGAAGCTGGGGCCACGGGAATAGGTGGCAACACTGCTTCACGGTCGTTGAAAAAGCCCCAGTGGTCGGTTCTATTTACCAGGTACGGCGGCTGGGCAGCGGTGCCGTTGTAACTGTACGGGTAATAACTGAAAGTATAGGGTTTTTTGGTAGTAGTCTGGTCGCTGCCATATTCTGCTACCGATTGAAGCGTCAAGCGCTCAGCGCTATTATTAGAATACCTAAAGTCAACTCGCTTTATGGGCTGGCCTCCTTCAAGTACCCGGATTTGAATAAGCTGATTCCATATTAGGCGCACGTTCGGATTGATGCAGCAGGGATAGCCCAGGGTCGCTTCATCCAAAAAGAAGAAGCAGTTGCTTCCCAGTGTGCAACCGCCGCTGCCGCCGCCGCCACCGGTACCAGGGTCGGTACCAGCCATGGCTGCCTCCGTATAGCTTTTTTCAGGACCTTGTGCTGCTCCGCGAGGCAAAGCAGGCGTGTCCTGAGGCTGCACACTGCAACTTCCGTGTTTCGCCTGATATACAATCTCGGGATAAAACAACTCGGTGGTAGGGCCTCGGTCAAAATAAATCGACGTTCCAAGATGCTCTATCACCCGTAAATAAGAAGGACGAATGAGCTTGCCTGAATAGTAGTAGTAGTATGAGTTGGAATAACCGGAAGTCGTACTACAGTTATTAACTACTCCTCCCTGAGAAGTAACACTGCGGGTATTGAAATAATTAACAGACGTATACATCTGTGATATATAACTACCCGCTTCATAGGTGAAGGTGATGGGACTCCCGCTGATAGGTATGATTTTGGTCAGGTGCCAAGCAGATGCCATCCACTCTTCGCTCTGCTGCGCGAAGAAGCCAATGTTGTATTCAATGGCGTTGGTATTCCCCCCAAATTCGTACTTAACTCCGTCTTCGGCGGTGATTACAAACCCTGCGAACGAGGGAGAGTAACCATGCCGCTGGCCGTTATTGCCTGGCGTATTGGCCATTTGATTGGCTGGGAAAGGCACTGGCAGAAAACCTGTGGGTGAGGTTGAGCCTGCATTAATTTCTATTTTTATAGGCTTGTCGCACTTGGCTTTCCATATACCGTCAATGTCCTGATAGAACTTTCCAGAATACCCTAAAAAATTAAAAGAAAACTCGTCAGGTTCGCTGTCGGTCATCATCAGTCCAGACCGGGTCAGGTTCTTGATTCCGGCAGATGTATTCCACATGTTCCCATTGGAATTCACCAAGCTATTAATAGAAGCGTAGTTCCAGTAATAACCTGCTTGCGCAAACGAGGTGCGTCCGGGGGTATTGGTCAGCCCCCAAGTCCCATTGTCGTAGTCATCGGGCATATCCTTAATTACCCGGGATATAGACCCGCCAGCACTGAGGTTCCAGCCGGCTCCTACCCATCCGGGGTGCTGGTCGGGCCGAAATCCGGACGCATGGTAGCTGAGTCCGATGGGCAATGTTATTGTTTTACTTTTCAGTTCATAAAGCGGGATGCTGATAGTAGGCAGCCCAGTGAAGGGCGAAATTGGTACCTCACCATAAAGCCCCAGACTAGCCACGTTCGGACTTTGTACATTGACTGGGTTTCGCGGTATTTGCCCCTGAGCGGACAATACGGCTATAGAGAAACAGGCTTGGATAAGAAGCCGGCTAAATCTTTTCATGAGACGTTAGTAAATAATAAGTTTGTTTTTTACATAAATACCCTCCAGGGAGACCCAGTACACGCCGGCCGGCAGACTGGGCAAGTGCAGCGGCTGAGGCTCGCCCGCCGTCAGTGTCAGCTCACGGGCCAGCACCTGCTGGCCCAGGGAGTTGAAGAGGCGCAGCAGGCGCGGCCCGGTTTCAGTGGCCGTCACGTTGACAAGCCGCTGCGCAGGGTTGGGAAAGAGTTCAAAGGCGGACTGCGCAGACTGGCGGGTAGCCAGCCCCTGCGGCGTAGCTACCGCAGCAAAATCACGCACCTGCCCCCATTGTGGGTCTTGAAAACAGGATGCCCCGTCGGTCGCTGGCAAACTCCCATCGGCCATCCACCATATGCGCAGGCGCAAGGGCCGGTTAAGCACAATGCTGGCGGGAATGGCCAGATTGGCGAGCTTGGGATTAATAACCCCAGGGTTTCCGAAAGACGAATAGAGCAGTTCCGTCGCTTCATCAAAGCGCCCGTCATCGTTGCAGTCTAACCACAGCTTTACTTGCATGCCGTAGTTGTATACACGGTGATGCATGAAACTGATGGCCTGGCCCGCCTGTAGTGAAATCACCGGTGTGGTACAAGTCTCATCCACATAAGGAGTAGTGCGCAAGGGGTTGGTATACGTCCAGGCCCCCACGGAAACCTGGTCGACAAATAGCCCCCATTGTGCATTGGGCGGGGTATTTATCGGAAAACAAGCCGCGGGCCGTACTCCGAGCCTTGTTTGATTGACGGTGACCGCGGCCGGCCGACTAATATGGTGCGTGCCGTATCGGTTGGTGACTTGCAGTGCCACCGTGTACACGCCGGGATTGGAGTACTGGTGCTGCGGGTCCTGTTGCGGGCTTTGCGTTCCATCCCCAAAATCCCAGGCCCAGCGGGTGGGTGCGAAGGCACTGCGGTCCTGAAACTGCACCAGCCCGGTGCACGAGGGCGTGAAGTCCACTGCAAAATTGGCTTGGGGAGCGGCGGGGGCCGGCTGTATCAGCACCGTATAATCTTCGGCCGTGCCGGTTTTTCCCTGCCGGGGGCATGAGGTAATGGGGTCAAATAGGTCGGGAGGACGGCCGATGAGGACGCGCATGCGGGTGGCGCCAACGCAGGCCGTCGGCGGCACCTGAAACGGCAATAGATGCGGGCTGAACGCCAGCCGGTCGCCGATGAGCTCATCGGCCGAGAAGTTGCCGTCCTGGTTGTAGTCAATCCAGGCCGAAACCTGCGCCCAGGGCCCGAAGCCGTTGGCATAAAAAGGGGGCGACTCCGTCAGCAGCGTGTCGCGGCGGCCCAATTGCAGCTCGGCCACAGGCGCTGTGGTGGTGAAATTGTTGTAGCCAGCTGCCATCGCCCGGGGCTGCTGGTTGTCGAGCGTCGTTAGCCACACCCGGGTAAAATAGGTGGCCGTCGAAGACGACCCACCTGAACTGAGTGGCAGGCAGTAGAGCGGGCAATTCCGGGCCACTACCACTGTATGGCGGGCGGTATCCACCCCAAAGGCATTGCTTACTACCTGCGTCAGCTGGTACACCCCGGGAGTTGTGTAGGTATGCACGGGCGGGCTCACAAGGGACGACGTTGTCCCATCCCCAAAGTTCCACCGGTAGCTGGCGGTGCCAGTAGCAGCATTGGTCACCGCTACTTGTACCGGCCCGCATAGGCGCTGATAGGTAAGCGAAAACCCGGCGCGGGGCGGCTGCTGATTTGCTTGCAGCACCACGCTGTAGTCGGCTACCTGCCCCGACAGTGGGGCGCTGCAAGGTCCGGTGGCCGGGCTACCGGCATGGTCGGCACATACCCGCAGGCGTAAGGCCCGGCCCAGTACCAATCCCGACTGCGTCGAACTGATTCGCACCGTTGTACTGGGATTTCGGGTGCTCAGGGCTTCGTACAGCTTCTCCGCTGCCGGGTCGAATACCCCGTCGTCGTTCAGGTCCAGGTACACCCGGATGTCCTGCGTTGATGCTGAGCCCGTGCTGAGCCGTAATACGGAGGGCTGGTCCAGCGTCAGCACCGTGCGGTAGTTGCAGCTGGCATCTACATAGCCCATAGCTCCCGTGCCGGGGGCGTGGTCGATGGAAGCCAGCTGCACCCGGCTCAGCCCGAAGGTGCAGCAATAGGCCTGGGTTGCCGGCTGGCAGGCCATAGCTCGCGGACCATCGGTGCGCACCCGGATGTAATTGGTGCGCACGATGGAATCACAGCCTACGCTGTTGCATACCCGCAGCCTGACGCTGTAAACGCCGGGTAAGGCGTAATTGTGCGTAGGGTGCTGCAGGGTGCTTTGGCTGCCGTCGCCAAAATCCCAGCGCCAGGCCGTCGGGGCATTCTGGCTGGCGTCGCGAAACGCTACGCGGCCGCTGCAGGTGCTGCGGTCGGCCGTAGTAAAAGCGGCCTGCGGGAGCGGAATTGAGGCCGTGCCAATACTGACCCGGTAGTCTTCCGTTTGCGAGTACTGAGGCGTGGTGCAGGGGCCGGGGATGGGCGCTACTGCAATGTCGGCGGCAATTCGCAGCCGCAAAGCGACTCCAACCGCCGCGGTAAGGGGCACTGTAAATGAGCCGCTATGCTGGCGTCCCTGGGAACTTATAACTTGCTCTGAAGCAGCAAAAAAGCCCCCGTCGTTGTCGAAGTCAATCCAAGCCCGAACTATTTCGTCGACGCTACTATTGGTGGTTACGCGTAGCTGATAAGTAGTGCCCCTGACTAGGGTAGCCCCACGCTGACAGCTATAATCCCGGTACCCATCCACTGCACCGTTGGTGGCTGTATCAAGGTCGGCGAGTTGGACTCGGAAGATGCCCGCTCCAAATAGCAGGTTGCTGCCGGAAGCGCTTCCCGGCTGGCACGCCGACACCGGACACTGGCTCTGAGCTGTTAGACTACAGCTCAGCAGTAAGGCCAAATAAAGAAATGCCTTTAGAGCATTTAGCTCGAAAGCACAGCTATACCCCCTGGGTATAGGTTTAGATAGCAGCCGCATGGGTAGAAAGCGCTGGTTGACGGCGCAACTTACACACGACTTTTACATATGATGCAAATAAAGTTCTATTTTATTAGAAAATTTATTCTTTCAACAGAACTTGCTTGTTTATTATTCTACAAATAACACTTGTTTATTAACACCACCGCAGCAGCAAGCGTAGGCAGGCAAGTAGTCAACAGAAAGTGCAAATCATGTAGTATTTGAAAATTTATAATGGACTAATTGGCAGTTTTATGTAGAAAAGTCCCACAAGTCTTTACACCATCAGCTTATACCCAATGCCGCGCACGTTAACAATCTGCACTTGGGAGTCGTGGCGGAGGTAGCGGCGCAGGCGGGTGATGAAAACATCGAGGCTGCGGCCATTGAAGAAGCTGTCATCGCCCCAGAGCTCGCGGAGCACGGTGCTGCGGGGCAGCACCTGGTTACGCTCGTCGTGCAGGCGCTTGAGCAGCTCGGCTTCGCGGTGCGTAAGGGTGGTTTCCTCGCTGCCATCGTCGAGGCGCAGGCGCTGGTGGGGGTGGTCGAAGTGGTAGCGGCCGATGCGCAGCGGGCCGGCTGGAGCCGAAGCGGCAGCGGGTGTGCGCCCCAGCAGGGCTTTAATGCGCACAATCAGTTCGTCCATGCTGAAGGGCTTTTTCAGGTAGTCGTTGCCGCCCAGCTCGAAGCCGCGCACCACGTCGGCCGGCTGGGAGCGGGCCGTGAGAAACAGAATGGGCACCTGGGCATTTTCGCGGCGGATTTGGGCAGCCAGGTCGAAGCCGTCACGCACGGGCATCATCACGTCGGTCACCACAATGTCGGGGCAGCTTTCGCGGAACAGGCGCAGGCCCTGCTCGCCGTCGGGGGCGTAGCGCACCGTGAAGCCGCGGGTTTCGAGGCTATCCTGCACGATGTGGCCCAGGGCGGTTTCGTCTTCGAGGAGGAGGATGTCGGGCATTTTGCAGTTGAAAGTGAAAAGTTGAGAGTTAAAATGGCGGAGAAAAAGGTCTGGTTTTTAACTTTTAACTCTCAACTTTTAACTCGGTCCGCAGGATTAATTCGGCAGCCACAGCGAAAATGCGCTGCCTTTGTTGGGCTCGCTGCGCACGCTCACGCGGCCGCCGTGGCGCTCAATTACCTGCCGCACGTAATACAGGCCCAGACCGAAGCCTTTGACGGGGTGCAGGTTGCCGGTGGGCACGCGGAAAAACTGGTCGAAAATGGCTTCCTGGTAGCTGCGCGGAATGCCCAGGCCATCGTCGCTGATGGAAAGCGTCCAGCCCTCGGCGTCGCGCCGGCCTTTGATGGCGATGGTGACCTGCTCGTGCGAGTACTTGATGGCGTTGTCGATGAGGTTGTTGATGACGCCGGTAACGTGCACGGGGTCGAGCCGCACGGTGTCCTGGGCGGGAATATCAACCTCAAACCGCACCGGTTTGGCGGCTTGCAATTGGTGGCGGCTCACGAGCTCGGCCACCAGCGTGGCGGGCTGCACGGGCTCGGTGCAGAGCTGCAGGGCGCGGTCGTGCCGTTCCTCCACGGCGATGTTGAGCACCTTCTCCACCAGGTCGGACAGGCGGCGCAGCTCTTTGCGGGCAATGGTGAGGTAAGAGTCGGTTTTGCGCGGGTCGTTGAGGGCGCCGAAGTCCTGCAGGGCCTCTACGGCCGCCGACACCGTGGCCAGGGGCGTCTTCAACTCGTGGGTCATGTTGTTGATGAAGTCGTTTTTCACCTCCGATAGCCGGCGCTGCTTCAGAATGGTGTCGAGCATGAGCAGGAAGCAGGCGGTGGTGAGAGCCAGCAGCAGCAGCGAGCCGACCAGCAGCCCGCTCATCTGCCGCAGGATGTAGGACGTGGGCGGCAGGAAAGCGGCCTGCACGTACAGCTCTTTGAACGGGTTGAGCATCACTGGCGGGGTGTGCAGCTCGTAGCCCGCGTGGGCTGGGGCTTGATGCTTCGTTGGCACGATGCCAGCTTTGCGAATCGGAATGCTAACGGTATCGAGGATAAAGGTGGCATCGGCATCGCGCAGGCGCAGCTGGGCGTGGTAGGCCGCGGCCAGACTCTTCAGGTTCACCTGCGCGCCATTGCCCCAGTTGGTGATGAGCATCTTCGATAGCCGGCGAGCCAGGGTGTCGGCCGCGCCCTGTCCGCGGCGGGCGGCGAAGGCTTCCTGCTCGCTTTTTTCCTGCTCCACTATCATCACCCGCATGGGGCGCTTGCGGTGGGAGCTATCCTTCGACGTTTTCGAGCGAACCACCACGCGCTCGAAACGCCCTTCGTCGTTCACGTTCTGAAACACCACCAGCCGGTCTTTGGTGTCGGGGTCTTTATCAACGTACTGCCGGGCCAGGCCCAGCTGGTAGCCCTGCACCACGCTGGCCAGGGTTTCGCGGGCCGTGCGGGAAAACTGGGTGGCTGTGAGCTGGTAGGTGCTGTAGAGCCAGTAGGCCTGAAAGCCGTTGATGCCCACCATGCACAGCACCATGAGCCAGAAGATAGAACGAATGCGGCGCTTCATGGGAACGAGGCTGGATAACACCTCAAAATTAGGCAATCGGGGCAGCTCTTGTGCGGCGTTAACACTATTTAACACAGTATAACAGTGCTTTACACCGGAGTTGCGGTCCTTTGCATCGTTCAAACCAACCCGCTTAACTCTCATGAAAAAGCACCTGTTCTTCCTGCTCGGTGGCCTGCTGGCTGCCTCTTACACCCAGGCCCAAAACGCGGGCCGCCTGCAATACGAAGTCACCCAGCGCATGGACCCCAGCCAGGTCCGCATCGTCGTCGACGGGCAGGTGGTGAAGCCCGGCAGCCCCGACTTCCCCACCGACCTGCCCGACTCGCGCAGCTCCAAGCTCACGCTCACCTTCGCCGGCGACTATGCCAAGGAAGAAGTGGAGCGCCCCATGACGCGCACCGTGATGCGCGGCCCCAACTCGGCCCCGGAGGTCAGCCAGGTGGCCCGCCCCTTCAGCGAAGCCACCTACCTGAACCTGGGCGCGCGCAGCAGCAGCACGGTGCTGAGCGTGAAGGATGCCGCCACGGCCGCTACCACCACTTACCGCGCCGATGAGGCGCTGCCCGCCCCACCCACGGGCTGGCAGCTGGGCACCCAAACCAAGAAAATTGCCGGCTACACCTGCCGCAAGGCCACCGTTACCTACAAGAAACTGCCCTACACCCTGTGGGTAACCACCGACCTGCCCTTCACCTACTCACCGGTGAAGGACCTGATGCCGGCCAAGGGCGTGGTGCTGGCCCTGGAAAGTGAGCAGGAGCAATACCAGGCCACCAAAGTAAACCTGCAGCCGGTGCCCGAAGCGGAGGTTCGTCCCAGCGGCGAGGCCAGGCAAGTGACGGCCGCCGAGCTGAGAGACCTGCGCGAAAAAACCATGGCCGACATGCGTCAGCGCATGATGGAGGAAGGACCGGGCCGCGGGCGCTAGCCTCTCACTCCTCTCCTCCTGGCTTTTCTCACCTCTCCTTTTCTGCAAAACACCTCCCTGCCATGAACCGTCTTTTCTTCCTACTGCTTTGCCTGGGCCTGCTGCTGGCGGGCAGCCGGACCGCGCTGGCCCAGGCCACCGGCCAGGTCCGGGGCTTTGTGCTCGACTCGGCTTCGGGCAAGCCGCTGCGCGAGATTTCCGTGTCGCTGCTGGCGGCGCGCGATTCCAGCTACATCACCTTTTCCATTACGGATGGCGACGGGCGCTACCAGCTGCGAGGCCTGCGCCCCGGCAAGTACCTGGTGCTGATAAATGCCCTGGGCTACCGCCCCGTGCAGCTGCCGGTGGAGCTGACGGCCGCCCAGCCCAGCGCGGAGCTGCCCCCGGTGCGCCCCCGCCCTGAAGGCCAGCAGTTGGGCGAAGTGGTGGTGACGCACGAGCGGGCCCCGGTCACCATCAGCGGCGACACGCTGGCCTTCAATGCCAAGGCGTTTAAAACGCAGCCCAATGCGGCTGTGGAAGCCCTGCTGAAAAAGCTGCCGGGTGTGGAAGTGGACCGCGACGGCAGCATCCGGGCGCAGGGGCAGGACGTCAGCCGCGTGCTGGTGGATGGCAAGCCCTTCTTCGGCTCCGACCCGCGCATGGCCACCCGCAACCTGCCGGCCGACATCATCGACCGGGTGCAGCTCTACGACCAGCAGAGCGACCAGGCGGCGTTTTCGGGTATGGACAACGGCGACCGGTCGCGCACAATCAACCTCGTCACCAAGCGCGACAAGCGCAAAGGCTACTTCGGCACCGAAAGCGTGGGCGCCGGCACCGAAGGCCGCTACGAAGGCCGCCTGGGCCTGAACCGCTTCAACAACGGCCGCCAGATTTCGCTGCTGGCCCAGGCCAACAACCTCAACCAGGAAGGCTTTGCCGGCGACGCCGGCGCGGCCACCGACGGCAACGGGGCCAGCGGACAGAGCGGTCAAGGCGGCCAGGGCAGCGGCACGCCCGTGCTGGTGACGCCCGGCGGGCAGCGCACCA